>Ga0187769_10002645_pt1 | contig 10527 bp, 11 predicted proteins | sample 0116_SJ02_MP02_1_FD_133140 | JGI IMG/M metagenome (GOLD analysis project Ga0187769, IMG submission 133140) | Tropical peat soil microbial communities from peatlands in Department of Meta, Colombia - 0116_SJ02_MP02_10_MG | ecosystem: Environmental > Terrestrial > Soil > Wetlands > Peat | place... | reverse complement strand
TGATGAATCTTGGGGACGTGCGAGAAAAGTCAGTACCGAAGATGACCCTAGTAAGTGCGCCACGTTTGGGAGGTGCAATTTGCACGCGCAGCTTCATTCCGCATCGGTGTCATGCATCGATTGGTGTACTCGGTGCTGTCAGCGTGGCCACTGCCTGCGCATTGCCTGGGACCCCGGCGGCTGCGCTGGCGCGTGTACCGGCCGGACGCTCAAAGGTGATGCAGATCGAACACCCCATTGGCGAATCTACGATCGTCGTTGAACTGGACGCCAAAGGTCAGGTAGACAAGGCGGCTGTGCTACTGACGGCGCGCAAACTCTTTGACGGAATTGTTTTTGGCCGTTAAGGGTGAGGTTTACTACCGCATGGACGCCGACTATCTGCCCTTTGATCCAAACCCCAGCAAACCGCGCTTCGCGCCACCTGCGGGCGCGGTCGACGCCCATTGCCACGTGTTCGGTCCGGCCGATCGATTTCCCTACGCTGCGTCGCGCAAATACACTCCTTGCGACGCACCCAAGGAAAAACTGTTCGCGCTGCGCGATTTTCTCGGTTTTGAACGCAATGTGATTGTGCAAGCAACTTGCCACGGTAACGACAACCGCGCGCTAGTCGATGCCTTATTGAGCTCGCAGGGCAAGGCGCGAGGCGTGGCGTCCATCGACCGCAGCATCACTGATGCGCAGTTGCGCCAACTCGATGAGGCTGGAGTCCGGGCAACGCGATTTAATTTCGTCCGACGTCTGGTGGATTTCACGTCGCGAGAGGTACTCGAAGAAATTGCCCAACGCATTGCGCCCTTGGGATGGCATGTCGTGGTGTACTTTGAAGCACAAGATCTGTCGCAATTGTGGGATTTCTTCACGTCGCTTCCGACCGTCGTCGTTGTCGACCATATGGGTCGGCCGGACGTTTCCAAACCGGTCAATGGAGCCGACTTTGAATTGTTTGTACGCTTACTAAATGAGCACCCAAACATTTGGTCCAAGGTGAGCTGCCCTGAGCGACTTTCCGTTTCCGGCCCACCAGCCTACGAGGACGTCGTGCCGTTTGCTCGACGGCTCGTTGAAGCCTTTCCAGACAGAGTCTTATGGGGTACCGACTGGCCTCATCCCAATATGAAATCGCACATGCCCGATGATGGAGAGTTGGTCAATTTCCTGCCGCGCATTGCCACAACATCCGCGCTGCAGCGCTCGCTGTTAGTGGACAATCCGTTGCGACTGTACTGGTAAATAAGGAGTCAACAAGGATGAATTCCCCAAAACCAAAACGCCAGATTCCTGGCACCACGGTGTTTGACGGTGACGTCGCTCGCAAGGGCTACGCGCTAAACAAGATGTGTTACTCCTTTAACGAGCGTGCCAATCGTGAGGAGTTTTTGCGTGACGAGGATGCGTACTGTGCCAAGTTTGGTCTGAATGAGCAGCAACGCGCGGCAATCGCGCACCGTAACGTTCTGGAATTGCTCGAAGCGGGCGGCAACGCCTATTTCTTGGCAAAGTTCGGTGGAATCTTTGGTCTGGACATGCAGGACATCGGCGCTCAACAAACCGGCGTGACCAAGGATGAATTCAAGGCGAAGCTCGTCGCCGCAGGGAGAAATTGATGGCCAAGATTGCAGGCAGCATTATGACCTCGCACGTACCCGCGATCGGTGGTGCAATCGCAAAGCAGCTTCAGGAAGATCCATATTGGAAGCCGTTTTTTGATGGTTTTCCCCCAATCCGCAACTGGCTCGCCAAAGTCAAGCCCGATGTAGCCGTGATCGTGTACAACGATCACGGTTTGAATTTTTTCCTTGACAAGCAGCCAACCTTTGCCATTGGCGCGGCGCCAGAATACCGAAATTCCGATGAGGGTTGGGGAATTCCCGTCGTTCCCTCATTTGCGGGCGACCCGGACCTTTCGTGGCATCTGATCAATTCTTTGATCGCCGACGAATTCGACATGGTCACCTGTCAAGAGATGTCCGTCGACCATGCTTTTACGGTGCCAATGGCCCTATTGTGGCCGGACCAAAAGTGGCCCGTGCGAACCGTGCCTGTTTGCGTCAACACCGTCCAGTTTCCTTTGCCGACCGCAAAACGCTGCTACATGCTTGGTCAGTCCATTGGTCGCGCAATTGAGTCCTTTGACCGGGACAGCCGGGTCCTGATCATCGGCACAGGCGGCCTGTCGCATCAGCTCGAAGGAAAGCGGGCAGGATTCATCAACAAGCACTTCGACCTGCAATTCATGGACAGCCTAGTTACCAATCCGACCTGGGCAACCCAGTTTTCCGATTTGGATCTGGTCGAACATGCGGGGACGCAAGGCGTGGAGCTGCTCAATTGGCTTGTTGCGCGCGCATGCTTGACTGGGCGCGTGACGTTGAAGCATTCGAACTTTCACATCCCGATCTCCAATACCGCAGCGGCCACGATACTGCTGGAAAACCAATAAAGAGGGCATGTGCACCGCCACCGATCAGAACAAGCCAGAACGGTACGAATGATCAATGCACTTGAAGGAGACAAAAAAATGAACTGGAATCCACGTTTGCGCGTCGCACTTTGCGCTGTGCTAGGTGCGATGTTGGCGGCACCGGTGGCTGCCGCCGAAGCGCTCAAAATCGGCCTCATTTTGCCCATGTCCGGACCATACGCGGGCTACGGCAAACAAATTGAGGACGGCGTTCGCCTCTACCTTAAGCAAAATGGCGACACGTTCGCTGGCCGCAGGGTCGAGCTCATTGTCAAGGACGATACGGGCGTTGCTCCGGAAGTAAGCAAACGTGATGCCCAGGAGCTCGTCATTCAGGACAAGGTGGACATACTGGCAGGCTTCGGTCTAACACCCTCGGCATTTGCTGTCGCCCCGATTGCCACCGAGGCCAAAAAACCCATGATCGTGATGAACGCGGCTACTTCCGCAGTGACGACGAAATCAAATTACATTTTGCGCACTTCGATGACCTTGCCGCAGGTCACCGCTCCGATTGCTAGCTGGGCCGCAAAAAATGGCATTCACAAGGTGTTTACGGTCGTCGCCGACTACGGTCCGGGCCACGATGCCGAGGCACAATTTAAGAAGACTTTTGTTGCGGCTGGTGGCGAAATCGTTGGCGAAGTTCGCTCACCGGTAAAGAACCCGGACTTCGCACCTTTCTTACAAAAGGTGAAAGACACAAAACCTGATGCGGTATTTCTTTTCCTTCCGGCCGGCGAGCAACCGGTGGCCTTCATGAAGGGATTTGCGGAGCGCGATCTTGCTAAAGCTGGCATCAAGGTGATCGCGACCGGTGACTTGACAGCAGAGACCGACCTGGACGCTATCGGCGGGCCAGCACTGGGCGTGGTCAACTCCTTTCACTATTCGGAGGCGCACAACTCGCCGGAGAACAAGGCGTTTTTGGCAGCCTGGTACAAGTCCTACGGGCCGGACAGACCGGCTTTCATGGCCGTGGCCGGCTACGACGGCATGCATTTGATTGCCGAGACGCTGAAAAAGACCGGTGGCAATACTGACGGTGACCAGTTTGTCGAAGCGGCGAAGGGGATGAAATGGATGAGTCCTCGCGGGCCGGTCAGCATCGATCCGGCGACCCGCGATATCGTTCAGACAATCTATATCCGCCGGGTCGAAAAGGTCGGAGACAAGTTGCAAAACGTAGAGTTTGACCAGGTGCCCGACTTCAAGGATCCGGGCAAGTCCTAGCGCCCTAGTTGAGCGTGTGCCATGACTGTAGTCTTCGATGGCATCGCCTCGGGAATGTTGCTGTTCCTGATCAGCGTGGGGCTATCCGTTACCCTGGGTTTGATGAATTTCGTCAATCTCGCTCACGGCGCTTTCGCCATGCTAGGCGGTTACGTCTGCGTAACGCTTCTGAAGCACACGGACGTGCCGTTTTTGGCGACGTTGCCGCTGGTGATGATTGTTCTCGCTCTCGTGGGCGTGGTGCTCGAGAAAACGCTCTACCGACGGCTGTACGCCGCTACCCATCTCGATCAGGTGCTGTTTTCCATTGGATTGATGGTGATGTCCATTGCAGCGGCACACTTTGCTTTTGGCGACAATCAGCAGCCCCTCGTTTTGCCAGCATTCTTGCAGGGGCAGATCAATTTGCCGGGCGTGGATGTTGGCATTTATCGGCTCTTCTTGGTCGTCTTGGGTTTGACCATCGCCCTCTCGCTGGAGCTGTTGGTGCGACGCACGCCCTTTGGGGCTAAGTTGCGCGCTGCGGTCGATAATCCAAGGGCGGCAAGAGGTTTGGGTATCGACGTAAACCGCGTCTTTACTCTCACCTTCGCCTTGGGTTCGGCTCTCGCAGGTCTTGGGGGAGCGTTGGGCGTGGAGATACTGGGACTCGATCCGGGTTTTCCTCTGAAGTACATCGTGTATTTCTTGATTGTCGTTGCGGTTGGCGGCAGCGGAAGTGTCAAAGGGTCACTCCTGGCTTCGCTCATACTCGGGGTTGCCGACGTTGCCGGCAAGTACTATGCCCCGGAGTTTGGCGCCTTTGTAATTTACGCAGTAATGGTTTCGATGCTGATCTTCCGGCCTCAGGGGTTGTTGGGTCGGACGGTGGCGCACTGAGATGCGCGACGACGCGAGAAATCTGGCACCGCTGCAAAAAACGGCGCGGTGGCGGCGAGCCGAGTTGGGTTTCTGGTTGTTGCCGGTAGTTTCATATTTCGTGTTTCCCGAGAATCTTTTGTTGCTTTCCCAGATCGCGATTACTGGGCTCTTTTGCCTGTCTTTGGACTTGATCCTAGGGTATGCCGGGATCGTTTCCTTGGGGCATGTCGCCTTTTTCGGCGTCGGCGCCTACGCGGCAGGTCTGCTCGCCAGCCACGGCATGGGTGACCCGCTTTTTGGTCTTGCAGCTGCGGCAGCCAGTGCTGCAGCGCTCGGTTATGCCACCAGTTTCCTAGTGCTGCGTGGAGCAGACCTTACCCGTCTGATGGTCACGCTGGGTGTTGCGATGATGCTCTACGAGCTAGCCAACAAACTCACGGAGTTTACGGGTGGCGTAGATGGCTTGCCTAGCATCGACGTTCGTCCCCTGTTTGGGCGCTTCGCGTTCGATTTGTACGGAAGGACGGGCTACTGGTATTGCCTTACAGTGCTTTTCGTCCTCTTCGTATTGGCGCGGCGACTTGTGAACAGTCCCTTTGGCTTGAGTTTGCGTGGCATCCGTCTAAACGTAGGGCGTATGCCGGCTTTGGGTACGCCGGTAAATCGGCGACTATCTGCGATCTACACGGTCGGAGCGCTTTACGCCGGAATCGCAGGTGCCTTGCTTGCCCAAACAACGCAGTTCGTCGCCGTTGACGTGCTTGCGTTTCCGCGTTCGGCCGAATTGCTATTGATGCTGGTTCTTGGCGGCTCGGGCACCTTGTACGGTGCGCTCATCGGAACAAGTGTTTTTATGACGGCCCGATACCTGTTTTCGAGTCTCAATCCGCAGTATTGGCAATTTTGGCTCGGCCTGATGCTGGTATTGATCGTGCTGTTCGCACGCGGCGGCATTATGGGCGGTCTGCGCAGCCTTATGCAATGGAGGCGCGGAAAAGTTCAATGAGCGCAGTGCTGGAAACGCGCGGTTTGGTAAAGAAGTTCGGCAATTTTATTGCCACCAACAACGTTGACCTCTGCATTCAAGAAGGGGCGCGCCATGCGCTGATAGGACCCAACGGTGCCGGCAAAACCACCCTGATCAATTTGCTCACGGGATTTCTGGAGCCCACGGCAGGGGAGGTGTTGCTCAAGGGTCAGAGTGTCACTCGGCTGCGTCAGCACAGGAGAGTTCAGCTCGGTTTGGTTCGAACATTCCAGATAAATCGACTGTTCGCCGACCTCACGGTTTTTGAGTCCGTACTAATGGCGGTAAACGAACGTCTAGGCCTCGGTGCGCGTTTCTGGCGACCATGGAGCGCATTTAGTAATGCGGTCGAAGAAGCCAGGCGCCTGATCGAGCAGATGCAACTGGGGGACGTTGCCCACGAACGCACACGCAACGTTGCCTACGGTAAACAGCGTCTGCTGGAGATTGCGCTAGCCCTAGCCGCGCGACCGCATGTGTTGTTGCTCGACGAGCCCGCGGCGGGTGTGCCCACGTCCGAGAGCCGAGAACTATTTGAGACCATCGCCCGGCTTCCCGGCGATGTGACGATTCTGTTAATCGAGCACGACATGGATCTGGTATTTCGCTTTGCCGAGCGCATCTCGGTTTTGGTCAACGGTGGTTTGCTAACGGAGGATGTTCCCGATGTGATCGCGCGCAATCCGAAAGTCAAAGAGGTCTACTTGGGCGAGGCGATCAGTGATTGAACTGTTGCGGGTCGAAAATTTGTGTGCCGGTTATGGTGACGCCAAGGTCCTCGAAGATGTGTGTTTCGAACTCGAAGAGGGCGACAGCCTGGCACTGTTGGGTCGCAACGGGATGGGCAAATCCACCTTGCTCGCAACGCTTATGGGGGCGGCACAGTGGCATGGAGGAAACATTGTTTATGCGTCGAAGAACCTTGTAGCGGTTCCGCCGCATCGACGCGCACTTTTGGGTCTGGCCTGGGTGCCGCAGGAGCGCGATATTTTTCCGTCTCTGACCGTGCAGGAAAACCTCACTGTGGTCGCACGCCCCGGTCCATGGGATCTGAATCGTGTCTACGTCTTGTTTCCCCGTCTGCAGGAGCGCTGCAATCATATGGGAAACCAGCTCTCCGGGGGTGAGCAGCAGATGCTCGCTATGGCCAGGGCACTTATGCTCAACCCCAGGTTGTTGCTGCTCGATGAACCACTGGAAGGACTGGCGCCTTTAATCGTCCAGGAACTGCTCGGCGTAGTGGGGCGGCTGATTACAGAGGCGGGAATCACGGTGATACTGGTTGAGCAGCACGCACGGCAGATTCTGCCCTTGACGCGACAGGCAATGGTCCTGGAGCGAGGCAGGTGCGTCTACCTTGGCCAAAGCGACGTGCTGCGACGAGACCCAGCGCTTCTGGAAGGCTGGCTGGGCGTCGCTTCACATTAAGCGAGCTTCTTCATGAAGGCGATCGATATCATTCACAACGAACATCGGGCGCTTGCAGCGGTACTTCAGGCCCTGCGCGTGGTTATGGACGAGATTCGCGACCAAGGGCGTGCGCCAGATTTCCCCTTATTGGCCTCTTTGATCGATTACATCACCCAGGTGCCGGAAAAGTTACATCACCCAAAGGAGGACGATTATTTGTTTCTGCGTCTGCGACAGCGCAATGCCACATCGTTGTTTGCCTTATTGGACCGGCTACAGGCCCAACATCGCGACGGTGCCGTGCTCATATGCCAGTTGCAAGCCGCGCTCATCCACTATCTGGCGCTAGGCAAGGATGCTTTTTCGGCGTTTGACGAACAAGTCCATCGTTATCTGCAGTTTACGTGGGAGCATTTGCGTGCTGAAGAAACCGAACTGCTACCGCAGGCACGGCAGATTCTCACGCCGGAGGATTGGCAGGACATCGACGGGGCTTTCGAAACCAACCGCGGACCCTGGTCCGGCCCTACCGGCGAGTATCAAACGCTGTTTACTCGAATTGTGAACATGGTTCCATCCCCTTACGGGGTCGGCCCGGCTTGAAAGCCCGCATCACTCTTGTACGGCGCTCTTGACTTCTGGGCAAGGCACCGTTTGAGGCGCGCGATAGACTGCGCTTATGTGGATCGACACACATTGTCACCTCGATGCGCAAGAATTCGATTCCGATCGCGACGAGGTGGTAGCGCGCGCCATCGCCGCTGGCATCGAGATGATGGTACTGCCTGCAGTCGACGTGGCCAGCTTTGCGCGCGTGCGCGATTGCGCCTATCGATACGGGTATGTTTACGCACTGGGCATTCATCCACTGGCAGTTGCGAACGCGCACGGTACCGATCTGGACCAATTGCAGCGGGTGGCACAAGATGCCTGCACGGATCCACGGTTTGTCGCTATTGGGGAGATTGGACTCGATTGCAGCGAAGGGGCTCCGTCAATTGAGCTTCAGGAGCGCTTTTACCGCGAACAATTGCAAATTGCGCGCGAGCTCCAATTACCGGTGATTTTGCACGTGCGCCGCTCAGCCGATCGCCTGTTGTATTACTTGCGCCGCGTTGCAGTAACGGGCGGTATTGCACACGCGTTCAACGGCTCGGAGGTTCAAGCCCAAGGTTTTCTCGAGCTCGGGGTGCGGCTAGGATTTGGCGGCTCGGCAACCTACGATGGTTCTCGTCGAATTCGCCGGTTTGCTGCGCAATTGCCTTCCGAGGCGATTGTTCTGGAAACCGATGCACCCGATATTCCTCCACAGTGGTTGCGTGTTAATGGAAGCGTCGGACGCAACGAACCGTGTGAGTTGGCGTCGGTCGCCGCAGTTATCGCGGAGCTTCGCGGAATTTCCACGGAAGACCTGGCGCGTATCACACGACGTAACGCGTTGACGGCGCTGCCTCGCCTTGCCCAGCTCTCGGCGTGCCTGCCATGATTTTGAGGCGTATGGCCGAGCGCAATTTGCATCGCACGGACAAATACCATGATCATCCCCAATTGCCTCCGGGTGCGCTTTCTGAGAGGTCGGTAAAAAAATCCCGCGTTTCATGATCCGGACGCTGCCGGTTGGGCACAATCATCTGCAGCTGTGATGGCAATCATTTTGTACGCAAGTCTTGCGTTGCCCACGTCTGCCGCCACAGCGCCGTGCGTCCACCATCAGCGAATTTACTCGGCTTGCAGCGTTTCGAGAGATGGACTACCTTCGCACAAGAGCAAGACGCTCAAGGGAACTATCGTTCGCTAGCCAGCGGCACGCTTGGGCGTGCAAGTGCGTTACGCGGTTCGGTGCGATTGAAGGGTCAATGTGAAGTGATCAGATGAACCAACCGACTTTTGGGGCAGTGCAATGTTTGAGTCCGGCGGGCATGCATACGATGCGCTACGCCGAATGGGGCGATCCGCGAAATCCGCGCGTACTGGTCTGCGCTCACGGCCTAACGCGAGTCGGCCGGGATTTTGATCGTTTGGCTCGCGTGCTTTGCGGTCAATACCGCGTCATTTGTCCGGACGTTGTCGGGCGAGGGCAAAGCGACTGGCTGAGGGATCCATTGCACTACACAATCCCTCAGTATGTCGGGGACATGGTAACTTTGATCGCCCGCCTCAACGTGGCGCAGGTCGCATGGCTGGGAACGTCGATGGGTGGCTTAATCGGTATTGCTCTAGCGGGTTTGCCGCAGTCGCCCGTCTCACGACTTCTGATCAACGACGTGGGACCGCGAATCGAATTTTCCGCTGTTGAGCGGATCCTTGCCTACGTAGGTCAGATGATGCGGTTTTCCAGCTTCGAGCAGGCCGTCGAGTACAACCGGACGATCGCCGCTGGTTTTGGCATTCGCAATGACACCGATTGGAGGGAACTAACGCAATCGACGCTCAAAACCGATGGCGACGGTTTCTTGCTGCACTATGACCCGGCGATTCGAGTTGCTTGGCAGAACATTACGCCCGAGCTACTGGCGGCCGCTGAGAGCGCAAACTGGCGTTCATACGATGCCATCGATTGCCCGACGCTGCTTTTGCGAGGGGAAAACTCGGATCTGTTAAGTCCGTCCACGGCGATTGAAATGAGCGTGCGAGGGCCGCGCGCGCAAATGATTAATGTCCCGGAAGTTGGACACGCGCCAATGTTTTTTGACTCGGCGCAAATCGAGGTGGTGCGGTCTTTTTTATTGGAGAACTGAATACCGATTAGGAGGCCTGCATCCATTTCGGTGCCTGGCAACACTCAGGCCATGGCAGATCGCGCCGGCTGATTGTTGGATCTGGAGGCTGGCCGCGCGAGCGCCCGGCAAAGTTCCGCCGCGCAAAGGTTCACTGCAGCGCTGGCCTCGTCGATCAATCCCCCCATCGTGATGAAGCCATGGATCTGGCGCTCAAAACATACGCTGGTCGCAGGGGTGCCGGCTTCGCTAAGACGCTGGGCAAACTGCAGTCCCTCATCGCGCAGGGGATCGAACCCTGCCGTCACTATTAGCGCCGGAGGCAGCGCGGACAAATTGGGGTGTAATAACGGCGAAGCGCGCCAATCCAAGTCATCGGCGGCATTTTCAATGTAGTGGTTATGGTAGTAAGCGATCGATTCTCTGGTAAGCAGATACCCGCTGCCGTTGGTTGTGTGCGATGGAGCACAGCAGCGCATATCGGTCGCGGGGTAGATAAGTAGCTGGTAGGCAAGGAAAGGATCCCTGGCCTCGCGCATACTGATTGCCACGACCGCCGCGAGATTTGCCCCCGCACTGTCGCCGCCCACCGCAATGCGCTCCGCATCCAGAGACAGTGCCTGGGCATTGCTTCGCACCCATCGGGTTGCCGCAATGCAGTCCTCCACCGCAGCGGGAAAGCGATGTTCCGGAGCAAGTCGATAGTTCACTGATGCAAGAGCGCATCCCGCGCAGTTAGCAAGCTGCCTGCACAGGTTGTCATGCGTATCCAAATCGCCGATCGTCCACCCGCCGCCATGAAAGTAGACCAG
>Ga0187769_10002644_pt1 | contig 10529 bp, 7 predicted proteins | sample 0116_SJ02_MP02_1_FD_133140 | JGI IMG/M metagenome (GOLD analysis project Ga0187769, IMG submission 133140) | Tropical peat soil microbial communities from peatlands in Department of Meta, Colombia - 0116_SJ02_MP02_10_MG | ecosystem: Environmental > Terrestrial > Soil > Wetlands > Peat | place... | reverse complement strand
ACAGAGTATGCGCATCATGGATGGATTCTCCGGACGGATTATAACTCTCTTCTGCGAATTCATAAGGCAAAGCAACTCCTCATTTTCAATTACAGGTCGCCGCCGTAAAATCCATTCTTGAAACCGCATTGCCTAGGCGCTTTCCACTACTGTAACGGCGGGTCAAGCATCCCTTGAAACGAAGTTCCGAGAAACTTCCCGGTCGTGTCGAAGTTCCAGTTAAAGATGGCCTGCCCGGCACTCGCGCAGGCATGACAGCCGTTACGCAGCGGATAGGCGACCGTGAACTGAATTCCGCCATTTGGCCCCGTCTGCGAGTCGGGCCATATCTTTCCGTCACGATCTCCGGGCCAGATATCGATATGCGGAAATCGCCGCTTGGCGTCCTGGAACTGGGAACTCTGTCTCATCATTTTGACGTCGAGTAGCTTGAGATCCTCCACGTTGACGATGCGCGGCCGCCCATTCACTAGCAACAGGCCGTAGTTGGTATTGGCTCGCAAGGGATATGTAATCCAGGCAAAGGCCACTGGCCCTTCGTCCTGAAATCCGGTCATCACGCCAAACTCGCCGTGACTTTCCTTGTAGAGTTCGCGCGTAAAGCGTACGGCGTCGGCCGGAGCGCCGGCCTTTGCCATCTGGCCAATCATGCAATCGGCATGGTCAGAGGACGATGATTGGTCGCACGCCGCGTGGGCAGTGGTCATGAATTGTGGCGGCAGTTGCCACACAGCGGAGCGTCCAATTTTCGCCGGCGCGAGCTTCGACTGTGCCATCAGGCTGACAGCCAGGGAAAGAAGAGCGAGAAGAAGTTGACAGATATAGCGCATGGTGCACCTCACAATTCTGGGGCGAGTTCTGCCTTTTCGGCGGCGATCCACTCGCGAATGTACGCGGGACAGTTCTGCAGGCTGGCCCCGCCGGCTTCGCAATCCGCCAGAAAGCGGACTGCACCCCGATCGACAAGCCTTAGATCTGTCAAATCGAGGATCAGATTCTGCGTGGCAGCTTCCGCTACCAACACCTGTTTCACATCATTCAACTGCTCGCCCTCCAACCGGCCGCTAACTCTCAAAATAATTTGGCCTCCGTCTTCGATTCTCTTAACTTTCCACATGAGAAGCTCCGCAGCCTTTTTGCCCGCTTTGTCTCGGCTCTCGAACTTGAGCCCAGAAGACTTGACGTTCGTGAGTACGTCGGCCCCTACGCGGCAGAAATGATCTCCTTAGCTTTTTTACCCATATCAGCGAGTAGACCGTCATCGGACAGATCCATCGGGCGTGAGTTCTTCCAGTCGTGGTGGACGAGTTTGTGGACGCGGTCGACAACATCCTGGTCACGGACTTCGATGGCAAGCTCGCGCCGGCTGTTGAAGCTGCCGGGAGCAAGATTGATCGAACCAACGATGGCGTGCGCCCCATCCGCGTACATCAGCTTGGCATGAAGCTTGAGGCCGTGCACCTTGTGAACCTTAACTCCTACGTCGTCGAGAATGCGCAGGCCAGCCACTCCTTCAATGAGTTTTTCTTCCTTCAGGGTGTGGGGCGCGCGCGCCATGACATGCACTTTGACCCCACGGCGGGCCGCGCGAACGAGGCGTTCGATGATCAGTGGATCCTGGTAGCGCTCGTTTTGTACCCACAGCGAGTGCTTGGCGTCATCGATAAATTGCGAAAGCCGCTGCCGCGCATTTCCCACACACCAGATCATGTGCGAGTGATCGCCAGGCTTAAAAGCTTGCCGAGCCCAATCCGCTTCGAAACACTCGACGATCTCCCGCACTTCATGGACGTGCGAGGTGACGACGGCATAGTCGCGCGTTTCGCTCAGGTCCTTCGTCTCCCAATTGAGCGACATGATCCAGGCCGATTTCTCATCGACGACCATAGACTTTTCGTGGGTCACTTCGAAGGCCGGCGTGCTATCGATGACCTCAATGCCGGCGTCTGCAAGCAGCTTTCGGGTTTCCTGGTTCTCCGTCTGGCCGTTGCGCCGGGTCGGATTCAGCATGACGCGCACCTGGACACCGCGGCGGTGCGCCTTGATCACCGACCCCAAAATGCGCGAATCGGAAAAGACGAACATCTTGATTCGCAGAGAAGTTGTGGCTTGATCGATCGCGTCGAGAAGTGGGCGGACCGAATCGTCAGGGAAAGCAACCAAATATCGTGACATCGTTTTTTCTCCTTTTATTAGGCGAGCGCTGCCTGCGGAACGAGGCTCAACTGCGAACCGTCTTTTTCCGCACCGTCCTCAAACTGCATGCGGTACAACGCCGCGTAAATGCCATTCCTGGCGACTAACTGCTCATGGGTGCCGTTCTCAGCGACCATGCCTCCTGAAATCACAACGATCTGGTCGGCATCACGGATCGTCGCCAGTCGATGCGCGATGGTAAGGACCGTACGCCCCTTCATGAGTCGCTCCAGCGCATCCATCACCAACCTCTCCGACTCAGCATCGAGAGCAGCAGTAGGCTCATCGAGAAGAAGGATGGGATTGTTCCGCACAATCACGCGGGCGATACCGATGCGCTGTCGCTGACCTCCAGAGAGAGTCAGGCCGCGTTCCCCGACCAGCGTGTCGTATCCGTGCGGCATGCGGGCGATAAATTGGTGGGCGTTGGCGAGGCGGGCAGCCTCGACGATCTCGGCGTGCGTGGCACTGGGGCGGCCGAAGGCGATGTTCTCGAGAATGGTTCCACGGAACAGGACCGTATCCTGCAAAACATAACCGATGTGATCGCGCAGGGGGTGAAGTTTGTACTCGCGCACGTCGTGCCCATCGATGATCACCTTCCCGGCCATGACGTCATAGAAACGCGGAATCAGGCTCACGATCGTAGACTTCCCGCCTCCGGTAGGTCCTACGATCCCCACCCGCTGTCCCGGCTTGACGAAAAAGCTCACATCCCTCAGGACGGGAGGGTTGTCGGGATAAGCGAAGGCGACGTTTTGGAAGATGATCTCTCCCTTGATGTTGCGGGGTTCGATTGCGTCCTCACGCTCGGGAATGATGGCGTCCGCCTCAAAAACGGTGCGGACGCGTTCCACGCCGACCGCTGCCTGAGCGATCGCGTTAGTGGTCGTGGCCAGATCCTTCACCGGCTTGAAGAACTTTGTGAGATACGAGAGATACACAGTCAGCGCGCCAATGGTCATGCTCCCCGCTAGAATCAGATACGCCCCCTGCCACATCACAATCGCAGTGCAGAGCGCAACCATGGCCGATACCAGCGGCGTCAGCACAGACTTGATGCGCCGCGCTGCGAGCGCAGCTCTTACAGTGGCGCTGCTTACATTGATCAGTTGCTCTTCCTCGATTTTCTGCCCGTCGAAGGCCTTGATCACCGGCATGGACTCCAGCGCCTGCTGAACGACGGTGACGATGTTTGCCTGTTGGTTTCGGACCGTGTGCGTCGCCTTCTTGATTGCTTTCTTGAAACGGAAAACGAAGAACAGCAGAAGCGGCGTGACAGCCAGCACAATCAAAGTGAAATGCCAATTCAGCCAGAACATAAGGGCCAGCATGCTGACGAGCGTCAGCGTATCGACCAGGATGCCAAGCATTGATGACGATGCGAAATTCTGGATGGTTTGAACGTCTGTGGTCATGATGCTCAGCAGGTTGCCAATCTGGTGCGTATCGTAGTAACCGAGCGACAGGCGCTGAAGATGATGGAATGTCCGCACGCGCAGATCATGCGCAACGTACTGGCCCGCGCTTTCGGTGAAGTAACTGTCGATGTAACCGGCAATCGCGCCGATCGCAGCAATCAGAACTGTGGCGACCCCCGCCAACAAGGCGATATGCATCTTGCTCTCGCTGCCGAGCGCAGATCCCAGCGTCTCACGGAGCCACAAGGGCAGTCGATGACCACCAGCGACGTTGTCGATGATGACTTTCAGAGGCCACGGAGCTGCCAGGCTCATCGCGGTCTCGACCATCATGGCAATCAGAATGATGAAGAGCGTTCCGCGATACGGCCGGACGAGTTGGCGGATCAGGTTGAACATGGTCATATGCTCACTTTGTGGTGTCCGCCGTAGTGGTCGTTGACTGAGTTTCTGTCGCAGTTGCCGATAGCGCGGCTTGCGCAATCTTGGTGCCGGTTGCCGCCTGTGCCTTGGCAACATCATCCAGGTGAATGACCGTCGCGGCTGCTGCAAATCTCACTTCCCGCCGGGAGTCGGAAAGCCTGGGCTCGATTCCCTCGATGAGTGTCGTATCGCCACGCTTCGAGATGGCTTCCAACGCGGCCACCCGCAACACCCAGTTCTTGTTCTGGCTGGTGGTCAGCAGCAACTTGCTGGTGCGCCTTTCCGGATCTGTTGCGAGAGCAGAAATCAGAGCGGCCTTCGCAGCCGCGCCGCTCTTCTTATCTTTCATGATTGTCTGCAGGGCTTCCCAGGGAATGCCGGCGAACGGGACATAGCCGACTCCTTCGTTGAATCCCATCAGCGCCAGCTGCCTCGGGTTATGGATAATTTGCATCTCCTGGGCGATCATGCTTGAGTTGTTCTTGCGCTCGCCCGTGTAAACCTCGTAGTAGACGTCGTAGCACGCCGGGTCCTTCAGCAAGCACAGAGCGTGTGCAGCCGCCATCACAACCGACAGGTTCTTGTCGTTGAGGGCTTCCTTCAAGCTGGCGTCCGCTCCGGACGCGTGCATCTGACCCAACGAGGTTGCAGCCGCCGTGCGGACCGAGCTGTTCTTGTCTTTCAGGGCTGTCTCGGCGAGCTCAGCAGAATGAGGATCGTCGGGGATGAGGCCCAGAACCCTGACCGCCAAGATCCTCTGTGCGGTGCTCTTCTGTCCGAGGCCCGCTTCCAATACGGCCCACCCCGGGTTCGTTGCCGTCTGCGCGCAGCACGCGGCGGTCAAGAGGATAAAGGTAAGAATCGCGCGGCTAGCCGCACGCGTCGTCAACGTCTTCTTCGAGATCTGAGGCATGTTTGAGCTCCTTTGGATTGCCGTCACCGCTCACCATTCGTTAATGGCAAACGGTGGGCCAAGAGCTAACCCACTGGAAAAAGGCAACTTATGGAATTCACGAACAAATCCACGGCTCGAAAATTCACGAGAGTTCGGGAGTCAGCGAGTCGACCGCAGAATGGATCAATTCGGTATCGGTCGATAACAGAATGGGGCTCGGATGGCTATCGAACATCTCTACAAGCTTGGCCACCGCAAAATCGCCTTTGTCAGAGGCCAAAAGAGAGTAGTTGATAGTGGCCTGCGTTGGAAGGGAATCCGCGACTTCGCGAAGGAAGGCTTCCGTTCGGCTGGATTCGAATCTAATCGTGCAGCTGGAAGATGCGGCTTCCAGTTCCGAGGCTGGCTATGACGCGATGAAAAAATTGCTGAGCAAGACCCCTTATGCCCGATTGCCGGTTACCACCTTTTCGCAAACCTCACATCTTCGCAAACTCCCATCCGACTCCCGACATTTCGTGAACTCCCGAAGGTCCGCGACACAGGAGCTCTTGCTAAGTAGTTGTATTCTCTTCGCTTGCGATTGGCTGTGAGGATGCATTGAGTTGTGGCAAGGAACGGCGAAATCCATTCGCCGGTTACCCGACAAATTTTGAATTTACTGGAGATTTCGATGCTCAAGACCAGCACCGTATTAAATCGCATTTTGTCGTTGTTGCTGCTTCCGCCGGCCGCGGCCGCGGCTTCGCAATCACTTAAAATCGTGAAGCCCGAACCGGCTCAAATCATCACCGGCGAAACCACAGTGAAAGCCGTGGTGCGCGTGGGCAGCGAGATTCATCCCAAATCGCTTCGAATCACTCTTAATGGAAAGAATGTAACCCGTCACACCCATAAAGAAAAGTGCGGGGCAGATGCCTGTCGATGGTCCGTGGAACTCACCACGGCCGAGGGCTTGTTCACCGGTCAGAATCAACTGGTGGCATTTGCGCGTGGCTCCGACCAAAGTATAAAGATCGAGCGAGCCGAATTCTTCTATGACTACGGTCTGGGGTCTGGGCAAGATCAGCCACAGTGGGATGCTCCTAGCGTCGGCCTTTCGTTAAATCCAGGCGGCGCCCAACCCTGGGTGACTTTGACCACGGGCTGGCCCGCCAATATGCAGGACAACCTCGACCCCACCCAGTACTCGCTTCCCTATCGGGATATGACGTTCCCCATGGCTAAAGACACTCCGTGCACCTCGCGCTATCAGGTGGTGGTTCTGAACCGGGCGACACCAATGCGGGAGGACGGCTACATGTGCCCCAGCGACGCAGCCACGCTCAAGAGCGATCTCGCCAATTTGCCCAAAGGCACGGAGATCGTGCTGGTGGGGACGACCTTCAACAATAATGTCGACGCTGGCCTTGACACCACCAGCATTGGGGGCACTAATTACTTGATCCCGTTTAACTGGCAGCCTATGCAGTATGCCGCAATTGGAATCTCGGGCGCCGAAGCCGGTAGCGCTTATGAGAGCTACTACATCTCCAGCGACTTGGGCATGCCTTATATGAAAGCTCCTTTTGCCAACGGCGTGCTCGCCAAGGACCAGAACTATAACTACAATTTCCACGCCGGCAACAGCGTGCAGTTCGAGGTTTACCCGAATGACCCTGACTACGGCACTAGCGCTGTCTTCACGTCAATGTCGTCCTCGTCCGGCAACAGCACTGTACTCGGTTGGTTCCCGGCGCCCGGGTCCTCCGACGGGTTTTGGCTTCTGACTCTGGACCGCGTAACCCTGCTGCCAGTCGACCTTAACCAGGGTTTGTGCAATTCAGAGAGTCAAACTTGCGGGCAGTTCTACCATACAGGCAGCCAGGACGCGAGCATTTCTGCAGCCGCAATCCAACAGCTGACCACTGCCCTTCATAACGCGAACAGTCGTCAGTTGATATTTCTGGTCACCGTACGCCAGCCCTTTCAACCTGGTGCCGTGCTTGGCGGGCTCATCCCCGCAGTCAACTTGCTCGGAGGTGCAGGCTACGTCCTCCCACAGTTGACGGCTTACAACTCTACTTACACCATGATTGCTTCAGGACGCGTCTATGCCAATGGCTTCTATGCGGGGGCCAAGTCGCCCTTTACAAAGGGCGTCGTCAATTCCTCGTCAGCGTTCAGCCAACAGGGGCAGACCGGTTTTGTGCGTGGCGTGATGGCCCGCGACAATAGCAGCCTGTACTTCCCCTCGGTGGTATCTCAGGAAGACGGGAAAATGAACGGAGAGGGTGCCACGTCCATCAGCATCGACTACGATTTCTACTCGATCAGCTCTCAAATGCCAGTCGATTGGCCGTTGACGGATACGCCAGGCCACCTGGCGGCTTATCACTGGGCAAGCCAGCAGTTTCTTTCTAACCATTACGGCAAATCGCAGCCACCAGACCCACTCAGTGCGGATGTACGCTACTGGTATCACAGTCCCACGCGCGCCTCGGATATGGGGAATTACAACACAGATTTCCAGTGTCCGAATACGGTGACGAATTCACCATGCGACTATCCCAACAATGAAGTTTCATTCACCGAGCAAGACCTCAAGGACGTGGATGCAGAGTTATATACTGAACTCACGGCCCTCCACGACACGGATCTCTATCTCGGTTCGAACGGTATCGGCGGGTTGATTCAAACAACGTACGGCAATGGTGGCGTTGTATCGGACCAGGTGATCGATGCCACGTACGAGGTACTGAAGGATCAGGTCATGCCGGTGACCGCAAATACCAGTGTGACCGGCGCCACTTACGACTGGATGAACATGGCAGCTGGCATCACCTCTATTGCAGCCGCCGCATTGGGTCCTGTGGATTTGCCAGTGGCCGCGGCGTTTATGGGTGTTACCAGCGGCGCGCTCTGGACGGGCTCGGCGATTGGTCCGTTTGCCACGAACGATCCCGGAACGCCGCCAAGTTACGAAAGCGGTTTCGATACAACTCTGGGAGCGATGGAGGAACAGGCAGCGGTCTACTCTGGAAATCTCGCCCTCTCCTACGACATCTCGCTCGACAACATTTACAGCGATTGGGGCAAGCTGTCGGCAACCGGCGCCAAAACCGCAGATTCGTCTAACGGTTGGTACTTTGACAGTAATGTCTCGGTGCTATCGCTGGGTAACGAATTGGCGAATGGTGTACGTCGATCCATCTATGGTCAGCTGTTGCCTCAGTTCTATCAGCTGGACACGTACTTGCAGCAGCCGGTGCCCGATCTCGACAAGATCGGCATGTTTTATAGCGTCGATGCGTACGGCGAGTACCTAACGAGCTGCCACGGCTCTTACTCCTCAACCGTGTTGAACAACAACAATCTGTATCGAGTGTTTCCTTCGCCCAGCGGTCAAGGGACCGACATGTTTGTCTTCGGGGGGCCGATCGCCAATCAGGGAAGCAAGAACGTAGATGAGTCGTTTCCGTCTGATTCGCTGCTGAGCATAATGTTCGGCACGGATAGCGGCGACCTGAGCATCCCTCAAGGGCTCCTTCTCGGAACTAACCTGTTGAACTTGCGGTCGGGTGGCCCAAACATGGGCACATATGGCGGTATTACTCAGTGTTACAAGCCTGGGTGCGTGGACAAAGGCTTGTCTACCCCCAGCGGCAGCACTTGTATCGCTCCGTAGTCCAAACTTAACCACTGCTGATAAGTCATGGCCCTCCGTAAAACCTGCCGGAGGGCCATTCATTTTCGATTGCCTCCGGCTTGGCATTCTTCTTAAACTTCTCCGCTCGGCGCTCCTGCTGCTCACGAATTTTCGGAAAGTCACTGCCGGCTCGCGATTTCGTTCCGGCGTAACGCCTTTCTTCTCAGCAGATTCATCGTGGCATGAGAACTGCAATCTTGCCATTCGTAGTTTGACTCGAATCACATTCCGGAGACAATATGCAAAACCAAGCCATAAATCTCAATAGAGCCGCTACCCAACTCTCACGCGCTTTGCGGAGAGCAGCTGTAGCTTTCCTCGCGCTCGCATTCATCTTGTTGCACAACCACAAAGCACTCGCCCAAGACAACGATTCCCCCAGCCCATCGCAGACTGCATCGGCGTGTGGCTTGAACTTTGGAGATGGCAAGTTCTACGAGTGGGGACTTCGCCCGCAGGTCGCCGTGAACGCGTCCGGGCTGGTCGTGGAAGTGCACGAATCTTCGTTCACCGGTGCGGGCGAAATTTCATACAAGGTGGGGCAGATCAACGGCTCGGCGGTCAACTGGGGAAAGAGTTACGTAGTGCCCCTGAGTTTCGCCAGCGGCCATGGCGGCTACTATCCTGCCGTCGCTCTCACGAAATCTGGTCTGGTCATTCTCGCCTTCCAGTACTATAACGGGCGGGCAAATCCGAATCAGTTGTATTACATGGTGGGACAACTGGATGTGAACGGCGGTTCCGACCAGCGGATTCTCTGGCTCACCGGTGCCCAGCTTTATGATGCTGGCAATCGTGTTTCCCTCTCCGTCAATGACAATGGGCTGATTGTCGGAGTTCATGAGACTGGCAGCGGCGGCAACGGGCTCTATTACCGGATCGGGCAACTACCGAACCCTCCGCAAAGCTACAGCATCAAGTGGACCAGCGGTGAGTACGGCATCCGGTACACCGGAGGCGTGTTTCCCCACATCGCGATCAACAACCAGAACCAGGTCGTGGAGGTTCACCAAGTCCAGGACAACGAAAACCTGCTGCACTATATTCGCGGGACGATCTCTGCTCCCTACAGCAGCGTTAAATTCGCCAATGATCAGCCGCGCTACGACAATAATGCCGCTAATCCCACGGACGCGCTTCTCGACAGCGGAATGGTCATCGAAGCTCACACCGCAAAACTGGGAAGCACGCGGCTCGGCAGCATGTGGGCACAGTTGAACCCCTCCGACCCAGTCAAATTGAACTGGGGATGCTCTTCGTCGTTCAGTCCCACGGGGGACGACCGGGCGTACCCGCAAGTCGCCGCGAATGGCAATACCGCGATCATGGTGACCTTTGGAGTTTACCCCTATGGCTCGCAACTCTGGTCATACGTTGCGAAGTACTAAGGTGGCTATTGTCTAGGGATGAGAGGGAGGCATCCGAGATTTGCAACCAAGAAAGCTCCCGATCTCTCCACCATGGGCGGCAATTCGGCCGGTAGTCTGCGAAAAGCGATCGTCGACGCAAGTCGCATTCGCGAGTGCTTCGGTTAGCGACAGTGGTGCGCCATTTGTGTGCAATCGAAGCTAGTAGAGGGTGTCCTGTGAAACTCAGACATGAACTGTAGCCAGTCGCTAGCGAGATGTTTCCTTGGAGGTACGCTTGCGCCGTTCAGGTCGGGTAGGGGCCTTATTTTCCGGCTCCAGTTTGGACTCGCTTCAGAGCGCGACTCTTCGCATCTCGGTTCCTAGAATGCGACTCCGCTGTTTTTCGACGCACCCGCCCCGGCACCCGTTGAGACATGCGTGCTTGACGTATTTTAGGGTACTCGGCAGTCCCCGGTAGCCCAGTTAAGTTATTGAAAAGATTAAACAGGAGAGAATTGGCAAGGTCGCACTCTACCGCTGAGTTACTCCCGCTCGTT
>Ga0187769_10002642_pt1 | contig 10535 bp, 6 predicted proteins | sample 0116_SJ02_MP02_1_FD_133140 | JGI IMG/M metagenome (GOLD analysis project Ga0187769, IMG submission 133140) | Tropical peat soil microbial communities from peatlands in Department of Meta, Colombia - 0116_SJ02_MP02_10_MG | ecosystem: Environmental > Terrestrial > Soil > Wetlands > Peat | place... | reverse complement strand
GTGGAACCGGCGACTCGGTTATTTTCTCGCCTAACGGGAAAGGAGATGCCATGCAATGCTCCCGATTACTAGTCGTGTACCGAAGTTACGCCGCGTACCGCTGAGTCACCGATGGCCAGAAAAACAGCCCGGGAGTCGTGGTCCGCTTTAATTTCGTTGGACAATAAGAATGATGAAGATAAGTGAAAGCAACTGGATCGCCGATGCAGAACATGAGCGACCCGATCAGGAACGGAAGCGCGGGCCGTTCCGACGCACCAAAAGCCGGTTGGACTTCACCGTGGCGACGACCTCTTCGGCAAACACCTTGCCCGGGTCCTGCGGATCGATTTGCCGCCATTTCGCGGTGCCCACTACCCATCCGACGGCAACTAAGATCGAGAACAAGATTCCCGATGCGATGATTAACCCGCGCGGCGGCCAAGATTGCTTCTCGGGGACATCCGGGCTATCTAAGACCTTGACAGTGGGAACTTCCTTGGCTTCCTCCACCCTTGCCAGCTCGTACTGCTGGGTGAGAGTTTCAAAGACCACTTCCTGAACTCTGACTCGACGATAAAGGTCCGCCCATTGCACCCCCAGCAGCGGCAGCTTCCGGATTGAGGGATAGATCGATTCGCTGTCTTTGCCTGAGGGAGACGACAGACCGTCTCCCATGCCTCCGACCTTATTGAGCTGGTTCTGAAGTTCCGCAACCCGAGCCTGCAAGCCGCGCACTCGCACATTGTTGCTGGTGTATATCTGCCTCATCTCCTGGAGGCGAGACTGGGCCGCGATGAGCTGCCCCTGCAAGGTGGCTGCAGCTTCCACCATGGCTTTGCCCTGTTCCCTGACGTCAATCGTAGTGTTCTTGCTGGCATACTGGCTGAAGTCTTTCTCCGCGGATTCCAAGTCCGCCTTAACCTCTTGCAGCCTCCTTTCCAGAAAGATTCGCTCCTGGCGGGCAGAGGAGGTGCTCACTTCGGTGACAGCGTGGTTGAGCTCGTCAATGTAGAGGCGGGCCATGGCTGCCGCCCGATAGCGGTCGTTGTCCGTCACTTTGACCACGACAATCTGGCTTTTTCTCTCGACGGAAATGTCGGTGTGGTCCTCCAATTCCTTGCGGGCGTCCTCGATTCGGCGGGTCCAGTACACATGTTTTAAATCAAATTGGGCAATGAGATGATCCTCTACCGTGCGGCTTTTCAGAATACCGACAAACAGGTCGCTGGTACTTCTCAGGCCCAGCAAGTCGCTGCCCAAGTCTCCCACCAGTGAACTGCCAAGCGCTCCGCCACGCCCGCTCAGCGATACAGCCGCCAACGCCAGACCCGAACGGTTGTCGGGCGGCATCAAGCGCACGGTGGATTTGTAACGGGAAGGGATTAGAAAGGCGACCAACGTAGCGCCTACCACGCCGCAGAGCACGGCGCGTAGCAGGAAGCGGCGTTGCTGCCAGAGCAGGCGCAGCTGAGGAATCATTCCCTCGCGAGCAAGTTGCTCCTCCTCGGCTACGCGTAGGACTGCGCGAATTTCGGGGTCCAGGTGAACGTTCTGCGTTGAGTGGATCGAGGTGTCAGCCATTTTCAGACCAATTGACGGCAGAGTTCACGGGCACTTTACCGCAGGCTCCATTTGGGCCAGTAGGTCAGCTGCAATGAGGCCGTGAAGTTGGAATTACGGAGTGGGGAAAGCAAGGGGAAGTCCCATTGCTCGTATTGCAATGAGCCGGCCAAGCTCAGTTGCGGTCGGATCAAGAGGTCGGCACGTGTGCCGAAGTCGGTATACTCGCCGCCTTCCAGAAAATTCCGTGATACGGTTGCCCGACGGAAGTTCACCTGCAACGTGCTCCGGGGCGACAGCCAGTAGGTGCTCGAGGCTTGCACGCCCGTTCCATCCCGGCCGATCCAGCTTCCCAAGAGGTTCCCATTGTTGGTGTAGAAATTGTGGTAGATGTAGTCCCAGTAGTCGAACTGCCCATTTCCGAGGTTGTGCGCGGAAGGAACATTGGTGTACACCGCCTCGACCCTGAAATCGAGCTTGGGTATTTTCGGAAGCTTCGGCATGTAGATGCCAGTATCAATTGCCGCGCGGCGCGGCGCTGCAAACGCGATCGGATACTCTGCCTCCAAGGCATTTCCGGTGAACATCACCCAGTTCCTCAAGCCAGGTACCCTGTACGTCCACTCGAGGTTGTTGCTCTGCTTCCCCGGTTTGTAAAGCGGATTCGAGCTCCCGGTGTTGAGTTTCACGAAGCTGGAGAAGAACGTTCCCCAGGTAAGCGGCTGGGGCAAAATGCCAAAGACCACTGTCCGGGTGTACCCGAACTCGAGGCTGGGAGTGAACTTAATCGCAATGGTTTCCCCGTGAACATACGCCCGCGACGGAGACTGGTCACGTTCCAATCTACCAAAGAAAAACTCCGTACGCACCGGCCCCAGCCGGCCCAGAACGCTCGGGAGCTGGATAGGCGAGGTTTGGCTGATGCGAACCATGGGAATCGGCGCGGCATTGTCACTCCAAATCAAAGGTCCGGCCTGCCCAGGTCCATACCACAGGCTCTGCGGCCCCGCTGAGATCTGTAATCCCTTAACATTGAGAGCGGCATAACTGTCGAGCAGGCGGAAACGGTTGACTTCCACGGGCGATGCCGCCGGCAACTGCGGGCTCCCATCGTAGGCATTGATCGCAGCTTGAACGTTCTCCGGCACTACCGCCGCAGCGGGAGCGTGCTGGTACTCCCCGCGGAAATAAAAGGCCAGAGGCCCGGTTTCGGAGCGTGCCGACACGCCACTGATCTGGTTGAAGCCCTCGGCATACGGGCGGCCGAAATCGTTGTAGATCGTCTGGCCGAAGTGGTAGCCGTCGGTCAGCGGGGGCCCCGATATCACGGTGGAGCGCGTGTAAACCGATTCGACCCTTGCTCCCAGGTTTTGTCCCCCGTCCAATAAGCCGACTTCGGAGTTGAACTCAGAGGCCAGTTGGTGGTAGAGGCGAACCACTTCTCCGCCCTCCACCCCATGCTCCTGGATCAGAGTTCCGGCCTCTGCCACCAGGCGGGCGCACTCCATCCGGGTCCAAGGCTTGAGGCCGGCGAAGCCGGTCTGCGCGTAGCCCATGGCCGCCAGCCGATCAAATGCGGGATAAACCCAGCTATCCAATGGAACATACGCGGAACCCATGTTCCGAGCTTTCAGGGGTTCGTGGCTGCGCTCGAAGAAGCCCCACTCCGCGCCATTCAGTTCCCGGCTATGATGGGAATGATAGACCTGCCAACCTGTATACCAGCCGAGAGCGCTGCCCACGAGCGCGTCGGAGGCAAAGTGCTCGCGCCCGATAATCCGCGCCGCGCTGATTCCGGATGCGGCACCGTAGGCCAGCAATTGCGTCAAAGGGCCGGGATATTCGTGGGCAACAATGCTGGCGATGGACCAGGCGGCGGCGGCATGTTCCGACGGGAAGGAGCTTCCACCTTGCCAAAAACTGCCTCGGCCATTGCCCTGGAGCGGGCGGTCGCGACCCGCCACGAACTTGATCACTTCAGCGTCGAGAAAGCTGTCGACCGCGGCCTCGCCAGCCAGAAAGCCGGTTTCCTGGGCATGATCGTCCTTGGTCTTCTTGCCCCACAGATACAAACCAGCTCCCCCGCCAATCAGAGATGCAACGCCGTAATTGGAGAGGCTGCGGCTGTGCTGAATCAGAGTCGGACTGTGGGGCAAACGCTGCTCGATGGAATTGTCGCTGGCGATCGTGATGCCCGTGACTGCAAAAAATGGAAATAGCGACGGCACGTCGTTCAAACGAATGTGCAGTGGGCTCGTCCAGATAGCTCTCTGATCGGACGCGATGTTGAAACCGAAGGTGCGTTCGATGGAATGAGACGGAGGGTTGGCGCCCGTCGGCAGCACGCCCAACGCCGGCTGGTTCGTTCTCTCTTCCGCCGCCAATTGCTCCTGGTGCCTTTTTGCTTCGGCTGCGGCTTCTCCTTCCCGCTTTCTCTGCTCCTCCGCCGCCAATTGCCCTTCGAGATCCGCCAAGTTTTTGCGCATCTCTTCGATCTGCTGACGCAACCTCACCGCCTTGTCGCTGTCGCTGCCCTGCGGTTCGCCAGCAAAATTCTGCGCCTGGCTTTTGGCCGTGACCAGCGCAACTATGAGCAATAGCCACAACACACACAGTTGGGCCGCAAAGCACCTGGCTCCATGCCTTCTGGTGCTGGAAGTTGATGCTGCCGCAGCTGAAACGGAAATGTGCCCGAGCAAAAACTGCACGAAGCTCGATCCTTAGAAAGTAGCGACCACTCCGGCGGTTATCGCCAGCGCCGACATTACTTGCGCGGTGCTGAGAGCGGTCCTCCAGAATGTCCCGCCCCCGATGATTTTCTCCGGAACCACCACGGTGTCGCCGGGATGGACCGCGGTGCTGAGCACATTTCCGGTCCACCATCCCGACGTCCCGCCCGCCCGCCCAATGACGGAGCCATTGGCGCGAATAATGTAGATGTCCTTTCTGTTCGCCAAGTCCGTTGGGCCGCCGGCCTGGCGGAGGTACCATTGCGCATTCTTGCCGGGGGTGAACGTTATGGCGGAAGAGTTGTAAACCTGGCCGCTTACCATGACGAAATTCGGCAGCTTAGGGATGGTCAACACGTCGCCCGCGCGCAACTCGATATCGGCGGGAGTGTTTTGCCATTGCTTGATATTTGACGAGATCTTGATGACAAGCCTTCCGCTGGCCGGCTGGTTCTTCAGATTCTTCACAATCTGTTGCCTTTGCGTGAACATCGCCTGGCCCATCGCGGCCTGTTCAGCCCCCCCCGCTCCCAGCTTTGGCGTCATTGACGCGGCGTCGATACGTTGGATCAACTCCCGACGGTTCTTCTCCGCCAGTTCCCGCACTTGCAGCCGTTCCAGCACCGCGCCCTCGGGGTAGGCGTCGGGACGAAATCCGCTCGTGCGTAAGAGCAATGAGCTCAGCTTCTCCCCTTCTTCGATCCCATAGGTGCCCGGATACTGGACCTCGCCTTTGACGGTCACCGAGGCACCGATCTCTTTCCAACCCGACAATTGGTGAATGGTGACCACGTCCCCCGGCTTGAGAACAACATCGGCGGAGCTGTTGCCGGCGAGTGCTTTGGCAATCTCGATGGTTTGATGTTCGGTCCGCACGCGCGCTCCGTTCTGCACTACATAGCTGGTGACATCAGCGTTGGCCGTATACGCGCTGCGCTTGAATCCGCCCGCCATCCGCACCAGGTCGCTGGCGGTCATCTTGTCCGCCAGCGGATACTTCCCTGGCCGCAGCACGTCGCCATAGATGCATACCTTGGGCGGGTCAATCTCGTAGCGACCGAAGATACGAATGGTGTCGAAGGCGTGGAGTTCGATTGGATCTTCCCCGCCCAATACTTCGCCAAGACTGAAGGCGATGGTCGTCGGCCGGTAATCGGGAGGCTCCAGGCGGATGATTTCTGCGTGGTCGGCCGGCTCGGGCAGTAGATCCTGGTAGGAGCGGATCACGTCTTTGATTTCAATCCCCTTGTGGTATGGATACTTGCCGGGGCGAAATACGTGCCCTTCGACGTAGACGGTCTGATCGCTGTAGGGCAGGATCGGCGAAATGATGACGCGATCACCATCCTGAACCTGAAAGTTGCCCAGGGCCTGCTGCACGGCTTGCTTGTCGCTGGAGGCGGGCAACTGCGCGCTCAGCATGACTCGACGCTCGTGGGCTTCGATGCGCTCCACATTGATTTGCCGCAACGTGGCCGCCACCAGCACGCCACCGGCTAAGTCGATCACCTCAGAGAGCTCGGTAGATTCCTTTAGCTCGTAAATGGCCGGTCGGCGAACCATTCCGGCGACCGTAACCTCGGGACCAACCGGGGGCACCAGGATGGTATCGCCGGGCTCCAGGCGCGCTATATCGGAACGAACTCCGTGGAGCAGCAGTTCGTAGAGGTCAACTTCTCGCACCAAGCGGCTGCCGCGATAATGGCGGACCGTGCGCAGCGAACCCCGCGGAGTCGGTCCGCCGGCTGCATATAACGCGTTCAGCGGCGTGGAAAGGGAGCTAATGTCATAGGCGCCGGGCCGGTTGACGTCGCCCACAACGTAGACGCGAACCGTCCGCAGTTTGGTGAGCGAGAGATCAACCTTGATGTCGCGGAACTGCACCCGTAAGGCCTTTTCTATGATCTGCTGCGCCTCCGCTACCGATTGTCCCGCGACCACTACATCGCCGGTTTCTGGCAAGGACACTTTTCCCTGGCGGTCGACCGTACGCGTCAGACGCCGGGACATGCTCCCCCAGGTGTTGATGTCCAAGCCGTCTCCGGGTCCCAAGACGTACTCTGGACCCGCTGGCAAATCCATGGGCAAGCTTTCCAGGTTTCCGGTTCCGCTCTGAAAAATGTCGCCGCCGAAGCGTTGCAGCGGGCCTTTCTGGCTGGGGATTTGACGATAGAGGTCCTCCAGAGCGGGCAGGCCGGGATAAGGATTGGGTTTCAGGGTAGTCTGTGGCTGATTCTGATCAGCACCCAAATCCGCTTCCTTTTCCGTCTTTTTCGCTTTTTCTTTAGCCGCTTCTTTGGTGGGCCCCTTGGCGGCCACCTTTTTCCTTGGCCGTGCGCTCGTCGCGTCTTCTGGGTTGGAACCGCTCAGGGATTCGAGATCATCTGGCGTCAGATAGCCCTTCTCCCGCAACTGCCGTGTCAACTGCACTCGTAACGAGGGATCTTGTTCGATGCGCTGAAACAGGGCGTCATCAGTAATGTCCGACTCCGACACCTGCATTCCCTCGTCCTGAGCCCGTTCTGCCGCCAGAGCCTTAGTGCTGTCAAGCAGCTCCGGATTCTGGCTGAGAATCTCGATGATGCGATCCGGCGGCAATGCCTCGCCCGTGTCCAGCAGCGACCCGCCGGCCGCTGGCTCTTGCAACGCGTTATCTGGAGCGCTCCTTCTGCTGCGGACGGTTTCATCGGTAGAAGTGGCAGAGTCATCCTGACCCCACACTGCGGCACAGCTATACAGCACCAGGGTCAGGGCAAGAATGGTTTGAAGCCAGCTTGTGGAGCGAATTGGTGACCGCCTACTCATAATCAAATTCCTGTCATTCAGCACAAAGCCTTCGGCACGATTCCAGCGGTGAACAGCCCGGCAGTCTGACATCTCCAGAACCGGAGCCTTGTGCGGTTAGAGTGCCAATGCGCGACCTCATAGGGGAACCGGGTACGCTGCGGTTGCAGAGGTCGGCTTGGTGGATTCGTCGACGCTGTGCCCGTCCGGTTTGAGGGCCCCACGCAGCCAGATCTCCATGTAAGTTCTGGCGGGATCGGGCAGGGTAGAGCCTGGGAAGTCGTTGCCCCCCAAGAGCTGCGAGAAGATTTGGTGGTAGACAATAATGCCCACCAGGGCTCGACCCATCAGCATGGGATCCACATTGCGGAGAACGCCGCCTTCGACCCGCTCCTGCATGTACTCTCCCAGAATTTCATGGAATGACATCAGACGGGGGCTGTAACACTTCTTAAGCAGCTCAGGTTTCTCTAGGGCGGCATAGAAAACCAGGCGCAGGAACACCGGATCCAGGACCTGCTGCAAGTGTTCCATCAGAGACAGGAACACCTGCTCGCTATTGCCCGAGGAACGCAACAGCGGGGGCAGCGATTCCGGCACCATGAGTCCCAGCTTGCTATTCAGGACCTGGAGATAGAGTTCCTGCTTGTTTTTGAAGTGTCGGAAGATGGTGATTTCGTTGACGCGGGCTTTGCGAGCGACCTCCCGGGTAGAGGTTTCGTGAAATCCTTTGGCCGCGAACAACGCGGTCGCAGCTTTGAGGACTCTCGCGCGGGAATGCGTAACTCTTGCGGCAGGTGTAGACATCGCGGCCTCTTGGGACAATGCTTTAGGTTACTTCCCGTATAGCGGCACATCCGACCGCCTGGGGGCTAACGGGACTACGACGCGGCATCGAGCAGTTGGGCGACTGGAACCACGTCGCCGACATCAACCTCGACGGCGACCGACCGGGCAATGAGTTTAAGGGAGAGGACCAAGCGCGACTTCCCCTTTTTGCGGACCAAAATGCCTTCCATGTCAGCAAGGGGGCCGTTGCGCAGCCGGACCCGGTCGCCTTCGGTAAGATAGGGATGCGGAACCATTCTGTGGCCGCGCGCGCAACAAATACGCAAAGCCTCAATTTCGTGGTCTGCTACTGCCGTTGGGCAGCCAGGTCTCCCCACTAGGTTTACAACTCCCGGGATAGCCACCACCGGTAGGCGGTGCTCGGGCAGGGAAATCCGCACGAAGACGTAGCCGGGGAAGACTGGAAGGCTGACCTTTACCCGACGATCCTTCCAGCGGTGGATGGCCTCGTAAAGAGGAAGGAAGGCCTCGATCGACCTGCTGTCGAGTTGCTCTTTGATGCGCTTCTCATGGCGCGAGTTAGTATAGATGGCATACCAGCGAAGCTGATCTGTTTTTACCTCATCCGACCACAGCATCACCGTCGAAGCCAGCGGAAACAATCGGCCGTCCGGTTTTACTAACCGATTTCCTGTCGGATTGCCGGCATGGGCCGCGGAAGCCACCATCATCATTGTTCCTCAGCAACTACTGCTACAGCTTCGCCCCGTCACTTACAGGGGTATGTGTAACCTAACCCGTTCAAATTGTGGTAGTTACGATCCTAGCTCTGCCTGGTTGGCAGAAATCCCACTTGATTTCGGAGGTCGGTTAACATCCGATAGGGGTTGACTGGTGGCACGCGTTTGGTGCAGCTCGAGCTCGCGGCAGCCGCGTGGTGCGCGTTCTGTGGGCGCTCACTTACTTCGTGCGGAAGTAATTCCATACCTGCTTACAGCCAAACTACGTGAGCCCACAGAGTTTGACGAGAGTAGCGGCGCTTGTCAAGACCTTTCAACAAAATTAGTGTTAAAAACCAGGTGCTTGCAATGGAACCCCACCCAAAGATCAGAGTTGCGGTTGGCAGTGGCTTACTGTGCTTAGACTAACAGGTCTGCGCTTGCTTTTCTAGAAGCGCGTTGAGAATCTTTTCCGGTGTCGCCGGCAGTTCCCTGATGCGGACGCCGACTGCATCCTGAATGGCGTTTACGATGGCAGGAGCTGTCGGCAGCAAGGACGGTTCGCCGATGCCTTTGGCCCCAAACGGTCCCGTCGGATCCGGTCGTTCTACGATGCTAGTAACGATTTCAGGCACATCCAGAGCGGTCGGGATAATATAGTCCACCAACTGCGGATTTTTCACCCGCCCTTCCTCGACCACCATCTCTTCCATCAGTCCATAGCCGACCCCCATGGCCACGCCGCCCTCCACCTGACCTTCCGCGAGCAAGGGATTGATGGCCTTGCCGCAATCGTGTACGGCTGTGATCTTCAGAATCTCGACTTCACCAGTTTCCGTGTCCACTTCCACCTCAGCAATCTGGGCCCCGAAGACGTAGGTTCCGTAAGGCTTGCCGTGACCAGTTTCCTTGTCCAGCATGGTGGTCACGGGATTGAAACTGCCAGCGCCGATCGGGGGACGCCCCTTTTCCATGTACGCTTTCTGCGCCACTGCGCTCAATTGCACCCGTCTCTCAGGGAACCCATTTACGTAAATGTACCCGTGGCTCGAAGCCAGGCCGCTCGGGCTGACCTTCAGCTCTTCGGCAGCCACTTCATAGAGGACCTGTCTGGCTTGAGCTGCGGCTCTCTGCACCGCGTTGCCGACGATGTAAGTTACGCGGCTGGCGACCGTACCCAAATCAAAAGGGGTCAGCTTGGTATCGGCGGCCACAACCGTCACTTTGTCGTAGTCGATACCCAGTTCCTCGGCAGCAATTTGAGCCAGCACCGTGGTAGAGCCCTGCCCAATGTCGGCGGTGCCGATATACAGGTTGGCCGTGCCGTCCTGGTTCACTTTCAGAAAAGCAGCTCCCGGGTTGGGATAGGAGGTAAAACCGATGGGATAGAACATTGCAGCAATGCCCTTACCCCGCTTTTTCATAGTATTTTGACCTCCTTTTTCCAGCCCGCAAGCTCCACGGCGCGTTTGACGCATTCGGTCATGGTGACCTGCTCCACCACCTGGCCGGTAGGCAGGGAACAGTTGTCGACGAAAAGATTCTTGAGCCGGAATTCCAGCGGGTCCAGACCCATCTCCGCCGCGATGGTGTCCGTATGGACTTCGTAAGCGAACCCCAGTTGCGTAACGCCGAAGCCGCGCATGGCTCCGCCTACGGGGTTGTTGGTGTACACCACATAACCGTCGATGCGAACATGAGGGATGCGATACGGCCCGGCAGCATGGATGGAGGCTTTCGTCAGCGTGGATTCGCCCCAGGAGACATACGCTCCGCTATCGCTGATGATCTCTACCTGCCTCGCCACCAGCGTTCCGTCCTTTCTCAGACCGGACTTGTACCTGGTGATGTAAGGATGCCTAACCGTAGAAGCCTCAAACTCATCCTCGCGGGTGTAAGCCATCTTGACCGGTTTGCCGGTCTTCATGGCCAGAAGTGCGAGGTAAGCCTCCATGCTGATTTCATTCTTGCC
>Ga0187769_10002641_pt1 | contig 10537 bp, 9 predicted proteins | sample 0116_SJ02_MP02_1_FD_133140 | JGI IMG/M metagenome (GOLD analysis project Ga0187769, IMG submission 133140) | Tropical peat soil microbial communities from peatlands in Department of Meta, Colombia - 0116_SJ02_MP02_10_MG | ecosystem: Environmental > Terrestrial > Soil > Wetlands > Peat | place... | reverse complement strand
GAGCGAGTGCCTACTGGAAGACAAGCATCGAACCGCGGAATAAAAGACCTGTACACGGGATACTCTGCGAGCTGCTTGACGTAACCGCGAGGTGAGGCCAGATGCGAGTCGCCCCGAACCATCACCGGAATGCGAGCTTCCCAGCAGGCAAAAATCGTTTGCCACGCAGCTTTGTAGTGCCAGCCGTTGATCAGAACCGAGTCAAACATCTCCCGCGCTAGGATCTGCGCAATATCTGGGGCTGATAGCGCAAGAAAGCCTCCTGGTTTGCTGCGGCCACCGTTGAAAAATGCATAGCGGTAACCATTGAGCAGCGGAATGTCCCAGTCAAATTCGATTGAAAAACCGGCACGTGACTGATCCGATGGGTTTGCGTGGTAACAATAAAAAACCTGAAGGTCGATTTCCGGATGTGCAGCAAGCGCCCGGAACCAATGGGCGTGATACTGGATGGGATGTGTGCTCACTATGGCGAGCTTTTTCGTGGTGATATGATGCCCCGTACTCGCTACACCAGATTCCATTACTGTCTGCAGCGCCATCACTTTTACCTGAATGCTTCTATGTAAAGGGAATGAGGCAGATCCAGAACTTCGCCCGGCTGGTAGGTCATCAGGTTATGAGGATAGAGTTTGCTGTGCGTTTCCGAGACTTCAAGCACCCTTGCAAATCCCGCTGCCATCAACACTTCTTCAAAGTAGGTGAAATCGAAGGCTAGTCTGTGCTGACCGTCACAAAACACAAAATTCGAGAAGCGGCCACCAATAGATTCATAGCGCCTCGGAAAATGACTTGTAAACCAATCCTTTCTTCCCTGGGTATAAGCCAATATAGCACTTGATAAACTGGGGACGATCAACCGCGCTCCTGCCCCTTTCTTCAGGACCCTTGCGAATTCCCGCAGTAAGCCTTGAAGTTCATCGGGATAGAAGTGCTCTAAGACATGCGTTGCATAGATCGAGTCCACTGTTTCGGAAGCAAACGGCAAGCCGTTCCTGGCATCGAGCCACAGATCCGTCTTCAGGAAAGGATTAGCATCAATATTGATGAACCCCTGCAGGTACTTGGGACCGCAGCCCAGGTGCAAGTGCAGACCGTGGCGATTTTTGCCGCGCAATGGCTTGACATAACGACGAAAAAAATAATTTGGGAAGCTACCCCTCGAAATCAAGAGGAAACACAAATCTTTGGTACGCTGGTGCAGCAACAGACCCTCCCATCTCGACTCCCTGTGTTGGACCGAATAGGTACGAGGGAGCAGTGACTGTACAGAAACAGGAATCGGCAAGATGTGCGAACGACCTCATTCTGGAACACCAAAAAAGTGGGAGCACCAATCCCAAGGCTGGCTTCCGGGAGCTATTTGCGCCCAGATTTTCTTGGGGTGCATAGTAGCACGAGTTAGTTCCTTAAGTTATTGTTAATTATGATTCCTGGCCAAGTTTCACAAGAGCGTCCGCAATGACGCTTCCCTGCCACTGCAAGTGAAACCGGGCATCGGACCCAGTCGAAGCTTTCGGCTAGAGGTGGGGCAGAAAGATGCATGTGTCCTCGCTAAGATCACGGAATAGCGCCTCGGACTGCCACTGCCTGCAACTTTTTCCGAGCAAAAGAACATAATCAGCGCGATATGGCAACTCCTTCCCCGGCGACCAGTTCTCTCGAGCTTCTTTCCGCAAGTTGAGCTCGCGGTTCGTCATAACGTATTGAGCTATGTGGTGTCCTACATAGACTCCATTTCGACTGAACAAAGGGGCTGCAGAAGCCATACTCTCCGGGAAGACGACGACCGATTGTGCGGGATTTTGACTGTTCAACCACGCCAGTGTGCGAGGAAATGCGCTGTCAAAAGCATACTGTGCAGGAGTTTTCTTGCTGTTGCGAAGCCATTCTCTATATCCGGAGATCTGCCCTGCAGCTCCAAGTACAATGACGAGAGTAATCGCCGCACAACACCACGCGCGCTGCACCCTACAGGCCTGTAAAGATCCGCCAACTACAAGCGCTGCGAGCGGCATCAAACAACTGATCATGTGATAGGCCTGGAAGTGACGGTTGGTCACGACGTTCTGGACGAGCATGCAACTACCTGCCACGGCAAAAGGCAGCACAAATGCCGCCCATCTGAATCGTTTCGCGCAAAACCAAGAGGCAAAACCTACCAACAGTAACCCGATCAGCAACCGCGGCAGCACCCCCGTTTCCGGCGCGCGTCCCGAGACCATCAAGCCCAATCGCGCGAGCGTTTCGCCCACGGTGGGGTCTCCCGAAACCCGGGCGGAATGCAGCAGGCTAGGAGTTCCCCACAGCAGTGCTAATGCTGCTGAACTCAGAAGGGCCAGACGCGCCTGCCCAGACGATGACAAAGCCAGCAGCCCCAACCCAAGTAGAACGAAGCTCCAGTAGTACACTGGAGTGTAAAAGAGCAACCCGATAGCGCCCCCCGCGAACCAAGCTGAGTACCCGCCTCCCTTCCGCCAAGCGCGCTCAATAAGTAAGAGGGCAGCCATCATTATCACGATGTATGCCGCTGGAGAGATCACTCGGAAATAGCGCAATGTGTAGCCTCCGAGTGACAGTGAGGGCGCAAACACCGTAAAGCAACCTGTCAGGAGTGCCGTTAGTAGTTCCAACTCCAGTCTGCGCGCTAATCCATATGCGAGCAAAAAAATCAGCACGGGAAAAAGGACTCGAGTGACAGCAATGAATGGAAGCAGGGCCACGTGCGTTGTTAGAATGATCCAGGCAAGAACGTGCTCCACCAGTTCTGGCATGTAACGAGCTGCTTTTGCGTGTTCTGGCAGGTAAGGGTTACCCAGCGAATCTCCACGAACCAGCGTAATAATTCGGGTCTCATAGAAAGAATCATCCGGAGTCTCTGCGTACAAGAGCCTGTGCTGCAGCGTATAGGCCGCCACCAAAGGCAATGCATAGATACACGCAACAAGTACCATGAAGCCCACAATGACGCGCATCTCCGCCATCCGTCGTTGTCCAATATTGTGGGCCGATGGTAATGGTACCGGGGCAAATGCTACGGGAGAACTCATAACCTGACTCCTGCCGAGCTGGATAGGCCGAAAAATCCCAGCCATTGATTTCGAATGGTGTCACGGGAATATTTCCTATCAAATTGAGCCTGGGCTTCCCTGCTACAAGCGTCCCGCAACGCCGGGTCGTCCAGGAGTCTCAGGATGCTAGTTGCGAGACAGGCCGCAGTTTCCGATTCACAAATCAGCCCGGTCTTCTCGTGGGCGACGATTTCCTGTAGGCCGCCGCTGCGAAAACAAACGGTTGGCACTCCTTGGGACATGGCCTCCAGCGCGCCTCGTGGAAAGCATTCATGAAACCGCGAAGGAGGACTGGGGTGAACATAAACACATGCTCGTCTAATCCACTCCCACGCACGCTCGCGGTAACCCCAAACCTTGATGCTTCCGTTTGACATGGCCAACAATTCATCTAGCTTCGGCCGGAAGGTCTGGCTACATCCGCCAACAATGTGCAACTTCGCATCCGGGTGAGAACGAGCTACAAAGTGAAAGGCTTCGAGCAGAAGATCAACGCCCTTATGAGCTGAGACTTGACCTACGAAAACAATGTTGCGTTTACCAGCAAATTCGCTCTCAAGTTCCGCCGGCAGCGGCGCCCACGTGGGGCATTCGAGAACGTAAGGAAACACCACGTGAGACTTGGAGCATAGAAACGGGTATCTTTGCAGGATGTATTCGTGACCAAAAACTGCGTTGTGAATAAAATCAGAAGCAAGAACGGACCACAACCTCATAAACGAGCGGCCGGGGCGCAAGTCGTGAAAATGAAAGACGACTTTTTTTCTCCTCAAACGACAATATGTGGCAGCTAGTACTGCCGTCATGGATATAGAAGTCGGTATATAAAGGACGTCGCAGTGGAAAGCGCGCCTGAGCGTCGACATATTTCCTCGAACAATGGCGACGATGAGATCCATGGCGGCGCGAACTGAACGCGGCTTCCCGAAATGCGGCCAGTCTTTGTGATCAGGCAGAAAGCTGTGAGCGAACTGCCGTCGGTCAACTTCCTTTATGACTGGAGTGCCCCGTTCGAGCCCCATATTTGAAAGCTGGAACTCGGGCATGACCTGGGGCAGCAACGCGGAGAAAGTCTCAATCACCGCCCGCTCCATTCCGTAAAGGTAGGGGCTCGCAAACGGAATCAGAACGCGGCAGCGCGACTCGTTTTGCTCCATCTGCGGCTCTGCACCGCTTACATTAACGCCCAGCTGCCTGGGCGCCGATCTCTTAGAAGGACCGCTCTGCAATGCACTCACGACGTGCCGCCGGGTTTATGTCCAAAAAAGGAAAAGTGCTGTCCGAAGGGCTTGGCGACTTGTTGCGCCCAGCCGGACTTGAACTCACGTGTACAAAGCCGGGCGGGGTCAACTCTCGGAAGCAAAAGCCACTGATAGTGTGAGCTTGCCGTATGATCAACAACCAAGCCTGTATCCTGCAAGTATTTCCGAACCTGAAAGAAAAGAAAGAATTGCTCTAGGGGTTGAACCCCCGATCCAGAGTCAAATTGCTTTCCGAAAAGCCAACTTCTCAACCATGCAAGTAACATTCCATTCAAATAGTTCTCGGTTGTCAGGCAGAATCTCCCGCGAGGCTTCAGCACACGGTACATCTCGGTGGCCATTGCTCTAGGGCGTGGAATATGCTCTAAGCATTCACAACTTACGATCCAGTCAAAACTACTATCGGGAAACGGCAGGGCTTGAGCATCACCAACTAGAAAGCATACTGGCTGTGCGGCAGCCAAGGCTCTTTTCTTAGCCAGCTTGATGGCTGCACTCGCAAAATCAATTCCCGTGATCCGAAGACCAGGCACGACTGCGGCCAGCCACACCGCGAACTCTCCCCTCCCACACCCAACTTCCAACATCGTACCGTCTAAGTCATCGCGGATTTCACTGAAAGCAGACTGGTACCATGGAAATGTCAGCGGGTCACGCTTTTGATCGTGAGCGCCCATTTCCACATGCCAGCTGTCGTACGCAACTATTGGATCAGACCTCATTGGTGATCACCTGTCGTGCCGGCGCACTGAAAAACACTTTGCGACAAAAGTGGGCATTTTCGTCCGAATCTAAGACGCCACGGCATACACGGGCGGTCCCGGACAAACCTTGTACCCAATTGGCTGCAGGATTCGAGCTACCACATCGAATGTAGTGGAATCATTGTAATCACAAAGAACCACGGGCAAAGATCCCTGCAGTGTCTTGAGTGCTCCCCGCAATACACGCTCCTCATGTCCTTCAACATCGATTTTGATAAGATTCGGAACTGGAAGACCAGAGCCCTGTACCAGGCTGTCCAAACTCCGGGCTTCGACCACGCATTGTGCGCTCCCGCTGATGTGCGACTGGCTACCGCGTGAAATATCCATTGGCAACGCACCGCAGTGGTCGCTCAGGGCATAGGGCATAGTCCGAATCATAAAATCGGGATTCGCCCGGAGACGCCGCTCCAGAGACGCACGTGACTTCGGGTTGGGCTCAAAAGCCAGCACCTGTCCTCCTGGTCGGACTAGCAGTGCTGAGTACAATGAATAAAATCCCGCATAAGCACCCACATCGTAGACCACCCAACCGGGGCGTAAATAATTTCGAAAAAGCTGCTGCATACCGGGTTCGTACACAGCACGCAGGTAGGCTTGGGAGGTCAAGTCGTCGACTGTCCAACGAAAACTTCCTACGTCCGTATTCACGATTTGTACTGGTTGCCCGAGCCCCACGACAGAGGTGTAAATCGAGCGCAGCGGGGCAAGTTTGTACTTGAAAGCACTTGGCAGCGCCCCGGCGACCAGAGTAAGTGTGCGAGCTAACATTAAAGCGCTACCTCCTCCGTGACTGAGTCCAACTCCGTGCCGAGACCACTAACTCGATCGAAAACCCGGGCCAAACGTGCGGTCATAGCGCGCGCGGTGTAGGGTTCAAAGGCATCCCACCGTGTGGCAGGGAGAAATTCACGTGGCAAATTTAGAATGTTTTCCAACTGGAGTGTTATCGCAGGTATTCGAGCTTCTAAGGACTCTAAGTCGCCAAAAGTAACAACCTCGCCAGCATGCGTGTCTTTCAAGATATTTACTGCACTGCTGGCTTGGTGAAAAATGGCGAGAATCGGACGCTTCGCCAACATGTAAGGAAAGACTTTGGAGGCGGTATAGTGGGCAGATTCCGAACCCAGCATGAGCAGGGCGTGACAGTCGAGCAGGATTTGGATCGCGGCCAAGTATGAAACGCGAGTCGGATGCTCGTCAATCAGCGACTCCACTCCCTCCGACCTCGCTGTAGGCAGTACTTGATACTGGGAGCCGCCGTTGTGCGCGTAGGTTGTGCCCACAAAATGCATACGCAAGCGCTCAAAAAGCTTCGGGTTCCGCTCTTGTCCGAGCCGTACAGCACGGAACAGTGCCCGCAAGGTGCTGATCATGTCCACACCGCCGCGGCCCACGTATCCCAGATGCAGGAGCCCATCGCCTTTGTCAAAGAAGGTGTTTTTTCGGGGGTGTAGGCTGAGATACTCAAAATCGGCGGGTTCGCCACCGTGCGGGATCGCAGTGGTTCGCAGTTGGCCCAGTCCGTGATAGCGAGCTTGGGCCTCTACCGTGTAAGAGGTGTCCACGCTTACCAATTCGCCCACTCGACGCAATGCAAATGGCTCGATTAGGAGGGCCATAGCATAGGCCAGCACATACTTGGGAGGGCGTTGCGAGCGCGGCAGCTTCCAGTAATAATTGGTCGTGACCGGGTCGTTGTAATCCAGCACGTAAGGTATGCCAAACTCCTGATAAGCTAGGCGCGCCAATACCATGCTAGGATTTGGCGGGATAGGAACCAGAATCAGATCGACAGGTTCGCGCCGGCACAAGCGCCGAAGTGCCATCCACTGCTGCCATAGACACCGCAACCCAATGTCTCCAATCCCAAATTTCCTCGTCAGCCGTGCAGGAAAAGCCCGCGTGCGCACCACTTCCAAATCAGCCGGGAGCAGTTTCTCGTTTTCCGGATCTACGGCCCACTCGTAGTATTGCGGCTCTACTGTCAGCACAATTGGTTTCCAGCCGAAATCGGGCAGGTAGCGCGCAAAGAACCGCGCGCGAAGCGCCTGTGGGTAGCTGCTTGGTGCGAAGTCGGCGCTCACGATGACTACGGTCTTCTTGGGCTGGGCTATGGTTCGAGCTCGACGCTCCGAAGTATCTGAACAGCAAGGCATTGACAGCCTCATGGCTTCCTTGCCTCGACATACAAGGAATAAGGCGCATGATTTTCGCAATCCTGTCCCAGCGTAGCGTATAACGACCGTTGATAGCAGACCCGCTCCACATCGCTAAAGCCGTTCGTACGGAGCCTGTGGGCCAAAGTTTCGAAGTCGTATCCCCATCGGTGTTCGTGCCACTGGTGAAAAGTGTGGTTGACGATATCCATACGAGTCGGCAAGTCCGCGGGGAACGGCGCTGGGACGGCCAACTCAGTAAAACCAGAGAGGTCGCCCCGACAATAGGCATACAAATATCGCTCTGCATCGGGGACAATGACCCGCAGAACCCCTCCTTTTTTCAGGACGCGTAAGCAGGCCTTCAAGAACGCTGGCACCTCTTCTCTCGGTTCTAGGTGCTCGACAAAATGCTCGACGCGAGCGGCAGTAACTGACGCGTCCTTAAAGGGAAGTTCCCAGCGGCAGTCCCACTCAATCACCTCCGGGGCTAAGCGATGAAGGTCCAGATTGACAAAACCCGGCAGAGGACGGGGTCCGCATGCGATATTGGCATGGATGTCATGCATCTGCCGGATCTGCTTCAACGCTCGTCGACGCGAGGGAACTAAGGAATTTCGCAGGCGCACCCCGGCGCAGTTCAGCTCAATCCGCAACTGGTCAAACAGGAAGCGCGTGATCGGCATGCGAGGGAAGAGCCAGGCCCCAAAACGCTGTTTCCGCGTAAGTCCGCATGTTTCCGTCGTGGTTCCCACTGCTGTAGTGGCGGCCGTACTCATTTTGAATGCTCCCTATGTTGCAGTCGCAGTTGGGGCCAGAGCTTCGGAAACAACTCCCTCCACAACTGTGAGAAATTTCCTTTGTTCTGCGTCCCAGTTGTATTCACGGGTACTCCAATCCCAGGCTTGCTTGCGAGACCGATGCAATGCGCCCCGGTCTTCGTACCAAAACCGCAGTCCGCGGGCCAGCGACTCCACGTCACCGGGTTCATAGCAAAATTCCGCGCTTCCAATTTTTCCCATGACGGCCCGCTGACCACTCGTGCTGGTTGCGGCAACGGCGTTGCCGGCCAGCAGATAGGTAAACAGCTTGTTGGAAATAGCGAGATCGTTGTTCCTGTTCGACCCGGGCTCCAAGGCGAGTCCGACATCGTACGCGGCAGCCAAACGCACCATTTCGTCCTGACAACCCGGGGCATGAAAAACAAGCTGTCCGCGCTGGGCTCCGCATGATGTCGCAATAGCTAACAATTCCTGTCGAACGCTTTCACGCAACACCCCGCGGATGTGGAGTTCAATATCGCATCCGCGGAGCAGTCCCAAAACACCGACGGCATCACGCAGCCCACGCTCCACGCCGACTGTTTGCGAAAACCAATACAACGTCAGCGGCCCAGCCTCACGCGTGAGGCGGAAGATTTCCGGCCTGTGCGCCAGAGGAAACACGTTGAGGATCGTCGTTGGCAACGGCAATCCGTATTTGGCGGCGTATGCTTCCGCAATGCCAGGCGATGACGCGGTTATGTAATCGCATTGCGGCAGGTGCCGTGCCTCAATTTCCTGCAGAAGCTGGTCATGGGGCGAAACGCCATTTGCCGTCGAATAGCTAGCCGATTCTAAGTCTTCGGCGTCAAAGCCGAGGCGAGCCCCGTGGTTACGAGCAGCCTTTGCTGCCGCTGACAGGGCACCGGCGTAGTGCGCGATATAAAGATCGGCAGGTATCTTTACGGCGGCCGCCTCCAGTTCAGGTGCGATCCTAACCAACGCCCGATGCTGAATGAATGAACTCGAAGACCAGAGCGGCAGCGCACGGCGAGCCAATGCATGACGCGAGCGTGTCCAGTAGTACTCCGCAGACATTTGGGAGGGATCACCTCCCACATAGGTGCACTTCCATGAGCGAGATGCCAGCAATACCTTGTCGGCCTCATCAGCCCACCTCACATAATGTGAACAGAGAACGTGTACGCCATGGCCTGCCTCCTGTAGGGCATCGGCCTCTTTCACCAGCCGCGGATTGATGGAAGGCTGGCCAGGAGTTATCAGACAAATGCGCATGCGCCCCGTCTCCGGATAACTGTTACTTCGAACTCCACAGTGTTGCCCGCTCCTCCCAAAACCTAGTCGCCGTGTGCGACGGCAGCACCCATCGCGACCTTCGCTGGCCTCGTCGTGTAGCTGGCATATCGCAGAGAAGACGACAGTCGTTGTGAAGGCAGCTCGACTAGCCTGTAAAACAAAACGGCCGCGCTCACCGATGCCACGACAGCAGCCGCAAGGGCAAACACCTGCGCTGGGAAAGTGTGGGCGAAGCGAGAGCTCAGATTCAGGATTTTCCCTCCGATGGGTACGTGCAGCAGATACAGTGAATAGCTAATCAGGCCTAAGTCCGTCAGGCGCGAACTGGGAAGCTGAACAAACCGAATAATCAACGCAGTTGCAATCACCAGGACAGCAACACCATGCCCGTTCACGTGCCAGCATACAGCGCCAGTTACTGCAAGGGAAGCAAGCAGTACCCTTGTCGAAATCAGTCCGACTTTTGATTGAAAAACCAGAATGCCGGCGACGAATAGTGGCCACCACTCAAATACAAGACCCATTCGATGCACCAGCAAAGAAGAAGCCAAGAGTGTTGCGAGGAAAGCAAATCGCACCAGCCTTCCAGGCATAATCAGAAGTGGGAATAGAACGCCTATAGTGATGTAGTACTGGAACTCAATTCCGAGGCTCCAGAACACTGGATTCACCCACTCTTTGCCGACAATCGAATTGACGTATCCGACGTGACACGCGAGTTGGCTCCAAGTGTAATGGGGGTACTCGCCCCGGAACCCTGGAGCGAACGTCACGACATAGCTGAGCAGGATGACAAGAATAATGTCTGCGAAATAAGGGGGATCCAGACGGGCGATGCGTTTCACCAGAAACAGCCCGAAATTGCGACTGCGATAATTAGCCCGGTACAGCGAATAGGGGATGATGAAGCCGGAAATGACAAAAAACATCTCTACACCGAGCCATCCGTAACGGCCACTGGCTTTCAGCCAACCATCGTTGAGGATCCTACTGCCTTGTGTGAAGTGATACCAAGCCACAGAAAACGCCGCCACACCACGAACAGCATCAATCGTACCGAGGCGCCTAGCGGCGTTGTCTCCAAGTGACATCTCAGTTCCTCCACCGCGCCAGGAGGCCGGCGTAGAGGCGCTCGTAGTCATCCACGACTACGCGATCGCTGAATCTTTCTTCCGCAGTCTTGCGGCAGTTGCACCGCCTGAT
>Ga0187769_10002640_pt1 | contig 10538 bp, 8 predicted proteins | sample 0116_SJ02_MP02_1_FD_133140 | JGI IMG/M metagenome (GOLD analysis project Ga0187769, IMG submission 133140) | Tropical peat soil microbial communities from peatlands in Department of Meta, Colombia - 0116_SJ02_MP02_10_MG | ecosystem: Environmental > Terrestrial > Soil > Wetlands > Peat | place... | reverse complement strand
CTCGCGACGCTGGGATGGACGTACTGCTCGGGAAGCCGTTCGAGCGGAACATGTTGTTTCGCGCAGTCGAGCGGGCGCTGGAAACCGTTCCAGCTTCAACGCCAGCAAGCATCGCCGAGGTGGCGCCTCAAGAAGAGAACTTACGAGCTCATCTCTTGCACATGACTGGAGGAAATGAGAAGCTCATGCGCAAGCTTGTTGCCGGCTTTTTGGCGGATCTTCCGGCCAAACTTTCGGCCATTCGGCGCGCAGTTTCCAAGAAGGATGCAGACGAACTCGCTGCAGCCGCACACTCTCTGCGTGGTGCCATCGCCACTTTCAACGCGCAGAAAGCGGTCGCTGCGACGCGGAACCTCGAAACAATGGGCCGCACGCAACACTTGGAAAATGTGCCCGAGGAGTTTCGAACGCTATCCGATGATCTCGTCCGTCTCAAACGTGACCTTCGCGCGCTTTACCCTGACGCTTCGTCGCAGGCGAAGCGTCGCGGCGCTTCATGAGGGGCAACTGCCATGCCGAGGGACATTCCCAAATAGCGCATGGTCAGTCCAAACGAGGCCGCCCAACCCCCACAACACGTCAAGAATATAAGCCCGTAGCACGCTGCTCGCGGGCGCTTGGTGGAGAACGCCGAGGAGATCACGCGTCACCGTCAGCGCCAGAATCGATGGCGCTACGATCCAACTGAAAAATCCGCCAGCCAATACGTTTCTCAAGCCCATCTCTTTACCCGGCCGTAGGGGGACGTAGAAACTTGCGGAAGCGGGGCCGCCCAGCCAGTGAAGAAACAGGCCCAGTGCCGGGCTGGGGTTCATTCAGTTCTCATCGTCAATTCAAATGAAAGACTTCTTCGAGGGGCTGCATGGCCTGGTCGGGCAATGCTCCGTCGGGTTGAACAAACAAATCCTGCATTCCGAGCTGCCAGCGTTCGTTCACTTCGCGCTTCGCCATGCCGGCGCGGGCGCGCTCAAAGTCGTCCGTTTCGAGATATCCGACAAGTAGACCATCCGCTCTCAGAAACAAAGAATAGTTCTGCCATCCCGCTTCGCGCAGCGCAGCTTGCATCTCGGGCCACACATTCCTATGACGCTCTTTGTATTCCGCGAGCCGTTCAGGCTTCACTCGCAAGACGAAACAGACGCGTTGCATGGTGTCTCCTTATCGCAAAAAGCCTTCGGGCAAGCCGCCGTCGACGGGAATCACGTGCCCTGTCGTTTTTGCGCTCTGATCGCCAGCCAGCCACACAATGGCTGCTGCACAGTCCTGCGGCAGAATGGACTGCCGAGTAAGTGTGCGTTGGGCATAGAAGTTCGCAAGCTTCGGCTGCAGTTCCTCCGTGGAGTCCGCTTCCGAGAAGTCGATCTTGTATCTCTGAAGAGATTGAATCACGCGGTCGCGTGGGAACATGTTCGATCCTTCTACAACCGTTGCCGGCGCAATTCCGTTGACGCGCACGCGCGGCGCCAACTTGACGGCTAATTCTCGAACCAAGTGGCTGAGGGCTGCTTTGCTGCTGTCGTACGCTTCACTCCCTCGCTTAGGGACAACGGCATTGGCTGAGGTCGTCAAGACCAACGCTGCAGACAAGCCCTGATCTTTGAAGATCCATTCCGTCTGCCGAGCGAGAAAGTAGTTGCCCGCCACGTTGGCCTGAAAGGTTTGGACCCATTGTGAATCGGTGAGTTCACCATCGGGGCCCGCAACAGGATAGATGGCGGCTGTATTCACGATTACATCGATGCCCCCAAACTGCTGAACCGTAAACTCGGCTGCCTCGTTTAGCGATGCGGACGAACTCACATCAACTTGTGTGTGAGCGACGCATTCCGGTGACGAAGTGAGCCCAGCTTCCTCTGCCACCTTGCCGGCGCCCGCCCGATCCAGATCGGCAACGACGACGTGAGCGCCCCTTCGCACCAGTTGCAGCGCCACCTCACGGCCGATCCCGCTGGCGCCGCCGATCACCAGCGCAATCTTCCGGCTGAATTCTGCCTCCGGCGGCATGCGCTGAAGCTTGGCATCTTCGAGTGCCCAATATTCGATGCGGAATGCTTCTGATCGCGGGAGAGCAACGTAATTGTGAAAATAGGCAAACTGGTCGGATTGCTCGCTGCATCGTGCCTGCGGTACTGGTTGAGAAACCTCGCCGTCATACAGGGCATTGGCGCCAGCCATGACGTGGATGGCGTTGATGAAGAACTCAGTCGTAATGCGCGCTTCCTTCTTACTCTTGCCAAACCCAAACAACCCTAGCCCCGGAATAACAACAACCGACGGATTTGCGTCGCGAAGCTTCGGAGATTCGCGCGTGGCCCATGTGCTGTAGTATTTCCTGTAAGCTGCTCGGTATTCTTCCACCTGAACCGGGATTCGCGCGTGGAGAACGGACACATCCTCTCTATCGGCATCCCACGGCACAAACAAAGGGCAAACCCGGGTCCGCAGGAAATGGTCGGGGCAACTCGTTCCTAGGGCGCTCAGCTCTGGAGACCACTTCGAGCCCGCGAAGGTCAGCGCGTCCTCGCCATCCGCGTAGTGCGCAATGACGCGGTGATTCGAAGATAGCAATCCACGAAGCGTCGGCAGGACCCTTGTGGCGATGCTCCTGCGGTTTCGGATGGGCGGGTGCTCCATTCCTCCAAACAAATCACTTTGCCCGGATTGATGTCTCGATATGAACTCGCCCATTTGATCGATGGTCTGGATGCTGTTCAGATAGCAATCACTCTGCGTAGTCCCCCACGTGAACAGTCCATGACCGCCCAGAACGACGCCGTCTGCTCCGGAAGTATCGTTGACGGCTTTCTCGAGAAGCAGCGCCAACTCGAATCCTGGACGTTGCCACGGTATCCAGATGATGCGCCTATCGAATTGCTCGTTGAACTGTTGAAGCTTCCGTTTACCGTTCGCGCTCGCCGCCAGCGCAATCGCCCAGTCCGGATGCAAATGATCGACATGCGGGAAGGGAAGAAATGCGTGCAGAGGAGTGTCAATCGATGCTGCTACGTGATTCTCACCGAAAGCGCAGAGCGGATAATACCGGACCATCTCATCTTCGTATTGCTCCCCCCGGTAAAGATCTTTCAGCCGTTCCAAACGATCCAGATACAGCAGCGCAAATCCTGCCTCAGTGATCGAGCCCAGGTCACCGCCGCTTCCTTTTACCGCCAGCACACGGACCCGCGCTCCAGTCAGTGGATCCGGAAGCTCGAGCTTCGAACTCGTATTACCGCCGCCGAAGTTCGTGATGCGCAGATCGGCGCCTAACAAGTTCGACCGATAACGCAACAAGCCGAGTTCGTTGTCGCCGAGGGCTTGGGCGTGTGCGTCATTCCACAGATCTTTGAGCCGGGCCATCTCTCGGGTTTCAGGCATAGATGCTTTCGCAGTATTGTTCGAATCGTTCAGCCTGCTGGTCCCATTTGTCCGTTTCACACGGTTCGAATCTTTCTACTGGGAACGAGCGGTCCACAATCGAGCGGACTTCTCGGAGCGAAGCCGCGCCGCCTGTAGCCAAAATCTGAATGGCGAGATTGCCGATCGCAGTGGCTTCAACGGGCCCGGCTACGACGCTTCGTCCGGAGGCATCGGCCGCAAACTGATTGAGGAGTCTGTTTTTGGAACCTCCACCAATGACCCGAAGCTCGTGAATCTGCTGTCCGCTCACGTGCTCGAGATTGCGAAGGACGAGGCGATACTTCAGCGCAAGACTCTCCAGGATCGCTCGAACATAGGCACCGGGCCCGGTGAGGACTGGTTGATGAGTTTTGCTGCAGAATTCGTCGATCGCCGCAGGCATGTCCGGCGGATGTAGGAATGTCTCATCGTCCGGATCGACCAGATGCACGAAGGACGGCTCGTCCTCCGCCATCTCCATAAGTTCGGCATAGTTGTAGGACTTTCCGTGCGCTTTCCAGGATTGCATGCAGCCTTGAAGCATCCACAGCCCCATCACATTCTTCAGCAGTCTGGTTGTTCCGTTGACGCCACCTTCGTTGGTGAAATTCAGACGCAGGGTTTCCGGCGTGATCACGGGCGCATCCAATTCGACACCCACCAATGACCACGTCCCCGAACTGAGGAAGGCAGTGCCGTCACGGGCCGATATCGCGGCCACGGCCGATCCCGTGTCATGCGACGCCGGAGCTATCACGCGGGTCCCGGAAACCGAGGATTTTCCTTCAATGCCTGGCTGTAAGGCTCCGATGATCGAGCCTGGCTCTACAAGTGGCGCCGGCAAGTCAGGCGGAAGCCCGAGGGTCACCATCAAGTCCACGGCCCATGCGCGCTCCACCGGATTCAGCATTTGTGTTGTCGTGGCGTTCGTGAATTCGCACACTGCATTTCCCGTCAGCCAGTAGTTAAAGAGATCGGGTATGGTCAGCAACTTCGCCGCGGCTTTGAGGATTCCCGGCGTCTGCTGCTTAGCTGCATACAATTGATACAGTGTGTTTATGGGCATGAACTGGATGCCGGTCGTCCTATAAATCTCTTCTTTCGCGACCTTGCGGAATACTTCTTCCATCACACCTCGGGTGCGAGTGTCGCGATAATGATATGGATTTTGAAGCAACTCACCGCGGTCTCCCAAGAGGGCGTAATCCACGCCCCACGCATCAACTCCGATGCCTGCCAATTCGACGTTGTCCAGTTCGGCTAATGCCTTGCGCACCTCTAACCAAAGCCTAGCGACGTCCCAATGAAGACTTCCGCCGTATTCGACCGGCTCGTTGGCGAAGCGGCAGAATTCCTCTGTGGTCAGTACGCCAGAATGAAGATAGGCGAGAACGGCGCGTCCACTCTCCGCGCCAAAGTCGAGAGCCAAATAGGGCTTTCCTTGAACCCTTCTACGCATACTGGGAGGAGACGGATTGCGAATTCGCCGCACGTTCCTTGGTGATACGCTCGAGGTACCCGCTCGTGCGGAAGGCTTCCATGGGATCCTCCGGCAAGCCCCGGGCACGTCGCCATGCGCGGATAGCCGGTCGAACATCTGTGGCGAACGCATCCTGCAATAAAGACTCCGCCCCAACGATGTCACTTTTTTTCTGCGCGCTGGCGAGACGCTTGTCGTCCACAAGCGCAGCTTTCGAGAACAACTCCTGCGCGACAGTAACAGTCTGGATCATCGCCTCGATCTTGCCCTTGAGGTTATGGCTCTGGTCAATCATGTAGGCAATGTCCGCGCGCGTCTCGGTCTCCCATTCGAAGTAGTGAATTTCGTGGAATATCCGGAACACCTGATAGGGATCAATTGATCCCAGCGTCAGGTCGTCATCGGCGTAGCGGCGATCGTTGAAGTGGAATCCGCCTAGCATGTTTTCCGAAAGGAGCCACGCAACAATCTGTTCGATGTTCTGCCCGGCATAGTGGTGCCCCGTATCCACTAAGACTCGCGCCTGAGGCCCCGCTCGACGCGCCAAAAGGAAAGCCATTCCCCAGTCGCCGATATCGGTGTGATAAAACGCTGGCTCGAACGGCTTGTACTCGATCAACAGTCGCTGGTGCGCTGATAATTCACGATGCGCTTCCCGCAGATATTCACCGAACCACTGCTTTCTTTTCCGGATGTTCGCGGAGCCCGGGTAATTTGAGCCATCGGCAAACCACATCGAAATGTCCCGGCTCCGCAGCCGCCGCGCGATCTCGATGCTATCTTTCGTGTGTCGCAAAGCGTGCTGCCGGATGGTTTCGTCAGGATTACCAAACGACCCGAACTTGTATTGCTGATCCTGAAAAAGGTTCGGATTGAGTGATCCCGGACGCACGCCATAGCGCTCGGCAAATCTCTCGATCTCATCCGTGCTGTTGACCCCTGCGGGGCAGTCCCATAGGACATGGAGCGCCACGGTCGGGCAAACTCCTGTGAGCCGATGCACCTGGCCCGCATCGCTGAACTTCTCTTCCGTGGTGGTTGCGGCCGCGGCTTGGATGAACTTGCCAAAACGAGTGCCGGTGTTGGCAAATCCCCAGGAGGGCAGCTCGATGCGGAAGTGTTCTAGGGCGTTGAAAACTCTGTCATCTCGATTTTCTGCCACGACGTCCTCGCCGACTAGGGGACCGTCACCACCGCCACCGTGAACCCGGTTAACCTCAGCGCATCACTGGTCAACTTCGCGATCTGCGGAGGGCCGAATCCCGTGGGCTGGTCGACATAGCGGATTTGTCCGCCACTCGCTCCCGTGAGGGAAACATCCACCGCCCGGTCCCGCTTATTGATGAGCAGCACGCGTTTTTCACCTCTCCGCGTCATGAATGCGAGCGTGTACAGATCCGACGTGCTCCCCTCGCATTCAACTATTTTGTCACCCGGCTCGAAGCTGTCTCGCAGCAACTTTAGGACCCAATACCGGGCATTTGGCTTGCCGTCATTCCAATCCACCATCGAAACGCTCGGAAACTGAGTCGGGAAGCCCACGAGTTGCGATTCACCAGCGACGTCGATGCCGATCTTCGCCACCTCGCCGAAAACGTAAGCATACATCGCTCCCGCGAGATTCCAGTAGGAGTCTGGAATCGCCTTGGCCGCGTGCCCCGGCTCTCCCTGCGACTGGTCGTCAGCGGAAATGACTCCGATTTCGTCGATGGTTGTTTTCGTCTCCGGCGAAAGACGCTTCCGAATTGCCTCGATATAGCGGACCGCCTTCAGGAATCCGTCCGCTTGGTCGAAGTAGGAGTATTGCTGGACCTCCAAGCTCTGGCCTGCCGTGGGCGATGCGTAGAAATGATAAGAAATGAAGTCGAGCGGCACGCCGGGCTTGTGGTTTTTGTGATCCAGGAAGTACTCAAAATAATGTGGGTTGTCTTCGCTCGCCAAGGCCAACCCCACAAACTTGAGATCAGGTTGAACCGCTTTCATGGCTATCACGACTTCATCGTAAAGCCGCGTGTAGGTTTCAGGATCCAGGCTGTGCTCAAAATCGACTTCGTTCAGCACTTCCCAGTAGGGAATTGAGTAGTGATACCCAGACTCGTGGCGCTTGCCAGACTCATCCGTGAATTCACCTTTCGTGTACCACGCCAAGAGTCGCGCGTAATAGTCGGCCACCTCCTTCATTGATGGATCGCGCAGCTCCGTCCCCTGTTCATAGTCCCAGGTCACCTGATTTGCGTCCGCCGGATAGGGCACAGGCTTATCGGTCTTGTACATCCACTGTGGAATCGTGCTGAAGTTCAGGATTACAGAGTGCCCCTTGGTAGCCTCGAGAAAGTCAATCGTCATTGGGTCGATCAACGAGAAATCCCACGAGGCCTTGTTGTCCCGAGGCGGCTCGAGTTCGGCAACACCGAGCCTCGGGTAGGGCAGCCAGGGCACATAGCGAACATAGTCCGCCTCGAGATCATGGAGAGCCTTGAAGGCGTTGTCATGTACCGGGGTTCCGCGACGCAACGGAGGATTCACAACCACCTGCAAAGTTGGCGTCGTCTGCGAGATCCGAACCAGCTTGTCCCAACGAACCGCTATTTTGACTGGTGCGTCCTGAGCAACCGCCCGCGCAAGTCCAATCAGGCTGACGATCCACACCGCGAGGATTCGCCATTTCAGTCTGGAATTCATGAATTTCCTTCCATGAGCGGACTTCACGGCTCGGCTTGCGTGAGGAGAATGGCACCGGAGACGAAAAGCGTCAATCGCTAACCAGAATCTCCCCATTTCACCGGGCCTTGCTTGCCCCTTCCCGGTCATAACCGCTATGCTTGCCAACCATTCGGATCAAAGACTGATGGCCAAGCGACCAAGTGTGGTCGCGGTCTTGAAGAATGTAGATGCGAGAATCGAACAAGCAACAGCTCCGGTTGGGTCTCTTTGCCATCGGCCTCGACACTTACTGGCCGCAATTCCCAGGCTTACGCGAACGACTGTGCGGATACCTCGAGAAAGTTGCCCAGCGGCTGACACGATCCCACGTGGAGATTGTTAACCTCGGGCTGATTGACAATCCGGAGAAGGCGTTGGCCGCCGGGCACGACCTCCGAAAAGCCGATGTTGATTTGATCTTCCTGCACGTCACAACCTACGCCCTTTCGTCCACCGTGCTTCCGGTAGTGCGCCGGGCCAAGGTGCCGACGATCGTTCTCAATCTGTCTCCCGCACCGGCCATTGATTACACAGCCTTCAATCGGCTTGGGGACCGCGCAAGAATGACGGGCGAGTGGCTCGCCAATTGCCAAGCGTGCCCGGTCCCGGAAATTGCCAATGTGTTCAATCGTTGCCGAATCCCGTTCTTTCAAGTTACGGGAAAGCTCGAGGACGATCCAGCGGCTTGGTCGGAGATCGGGGAATGGATCGAAGCCGCCCGTGTAGCGCACACCATGGAGCATAACCGCCTTGGCCTGATGGGCCACTACTACGGCGGAATGCTCGACATGTATTCCGATCTGACTCAGCAGTTAGCCTATTGGGGAGGTCACGTTGAGATTTTGGAAGTCGAGGAGTTGGCATCGCTGCGCCGCGACGCGAGAGAAGCGGATGTAAAAGCCAGAATGGCGGAGTTCGAAACATCATTCGACGTTCAGCCTGATTGCTCGCCGGAAGAACTTGAACGAGCCGCGAGAACCTCGGTGGCCTTGGATCGGCTGGTGGATCTTCATGGGCTCGGCTCTCTCGCGTATTACTACAAGGGAGTGGGAAGTGCGGAAAACGAAGATGCCATCTCCTCGATCATTCTCGGGACCTGCCTGCTCACCGCCCGCAGCATTCCGGTCGCCGGCGAGTATGACGTCAAGAATGTTCAAGCCATGAAAATCATGGATTCGTTCGGTGCGGGCGGTTCCTTCACCGAATATTACGCCGTGGATTACAACGATGACGTCGTCCTGATGGGGCACGACGGACCAGGTCACATTGCAATTGGCGAGGGCAAGCCCAAAGTGCGGCCTTTGCTGGTTTACCATGGCAAAGTGGGACGCGGACTCTCGGTGGAGATGTCAGTGAAGCATGGGCTCGTCACATTGCTCTCGGTGGTGCAGACGGTGGACGGTAAGCTCAAACTTCTGGTGGCCGAGGGGGAGTCCGTTCCCGGCCCCATCCTGGAGATCGGTAACACGAATAGCCGCTACCGTTTCCCCATCGGCTCCCGAGACTTCATGAGCGCGTGGAACGTTCATGGACCTGCTCATCATTGTGCTGTGGGTGTGGGCCACATCGACACCAAGTTGAAAAAACTAGCGGGCTTATTGGGTATGGAGCACACGCGAGTCTGCTGATCTGCAATAGTCAAACGGGCGATTCGGAGTTATGGATGGATCCCAAGAAAGCCGTTTGGGGAACGGTTGCTGCGTGCGTGATCGTAGCCTCCATTGCTATTGCCCCAATTCTCCTCCTCAACGTGGGCGGGTGGCGCGCGCGTATCGTGTCGAGACTCACGCGCGTGGACAATTGGCCGCTCGTTGTCCCGCCGCCACCGAGCTTTCGACCGGAAGTTCCTCCAGGATTCCGAGTTTCGGTTTTCGCCTCGGGCCTCGCTGCTCCACGCTGGCTCGCGGTGGCTCCGAATGGGGACGTGTTTGTAGCAGAGTCCGCGGCGGGAGAAGTGACAGTGCTACGTGGCCTGTCAGCGCAAGGGGGCGCTGAATCGAGAACGGTCTTTGCGGATCACTTAAACCTACCGTTCGGGATCGCCTTCCACGATGATTACGTCTACGTTGCGAACACGAATGAAGTCTTGCGCTTTCGCTACGATTTAAGCTCCTCAAAGCGACTTGGCAACGCCGAGCACATTCTTGACCTACCGGGGATGGGTTATCACCAGCACTGGACGCGGTCCTTGGCCTTTAGCGCGGATGGTCGGAAGCTTTATGTGTCGGTGGGGTCTGAAACCAACGTCAGTATCGAATCCGACCGGCGGCGGGCTGCAATTTTGATAGCTGATTCAGACGGCAGCCACATGCGCGTTTACGCGAGCGGCTTGCGAAATGCTGTGGGAATTGCGTGCAACCCAGAGTCGGGTGATTTGTGGGCGACGGTAAATGAGCGGGATGACATTGGTGACGACATCCCTGCCGATTACTTTACCCGCGTCCGAGACGGTGGGTTTTACGGCTGGCCTTATGCCTATGGCGCCAAGATTATGGACGATCGAGTGTCGCCACGACCGGACCTGGTGGCAAGCATGATCGAGCCAGACATCCTGCTGGGCGCACACGTGGCACCGTTACAGTTCGCCTTTTACGACAAACAGCAGTTCCCTTCCGACTGGCGCGGCAGCTTTATCGCGGAACATGGTTCCTGGAATCGGCGCGTCCGGAACGGATATCAAGTTGTGTTCGTTCCGTTCCATAACGGCTCGCCAACAGGAAAGCCGAAATCTTTTTTTTCCGGTTTCGTACCAGACCCCGCCTCGAAGGAGGTTTATGGTCGAATGGTAGGCGTCGCCGTGGCAGCCGACGGCGCGCTGCTGATCTCAGACGACGCTGGCAAGCAGATTTGGCGCGTGACGTATGAGCCCCACTAAAGCTTGTGGGTATCGAGCGATGGGCTTTCCCGCCCTCGGAATGCTCACGATCAACATTCACAACGTTCACTATGTTCACACAGT
>Ga0187769_10002639_pt1 | contig 10542 bp, 7 predicted proteins | sample 0116_SJ02_MP02_1_FD_133140 | JGI IMG/M metagenome (GOLD analysis project Ga0187769, IMG submission 133140) | Tropical peat soil microbial communities from peatlands in Department of Meta, Colombia - 0116_SJ02_MP02_10_MG | ecosystem: Environmental > Terrestrial > Soil > Wetlands > Peat | place... | reverse complement strand
CTATGACCTGAGCGATCGCCTACAAATCCCAGGGACGCGGTATATTTGGGGCTACCGCTGGCCCTACACGCCGGACACCGCCACTCCCAAGTGGCGCGCCATTCGCGATGACAAAGGACGCATCTTGGTCGCGATCTGCCACAACTCCGACGTAGGCGATGCCTGGGAATGGGCCGACAGCCCCGAATACCCGGAACACGAGGCTTCCGTCGCTTACCGCATCGGCGTCAACTACATCATCTACGGGATGACTCACTAGAGGGGCCTCCCACAGCCGTCGGCTGCGATTGGCCGGACCCCAGAACTAGCTTTTGCACCCGCCAATTCAAAAGTTCCGCTACGTAGAGCTCGTTCTCGGAAGGACAGGCAATCTCGTGAATCCACCCGAATTGCTTCAGTTGCTTTCCAGACTGGCCGAACATTCCCAGAACCTTGCCATCCAGGCTAAGCTTATAGATTCGGCCGGGATACGCGTCGGCACTGTAGAGCACTTGCTTCGGACCCGGCGTGATGCAAATCGCCCACGGCGCGCCGGGAGCCATCGTACCTGTGGTCGTTGTGGGCCTGCTGCCGATCGCCGGACGGGCGTCGGCGGGCGCGGCAACATCAATCGTGATTTGGCGCAGAAACCGTCCTTCGCCGTCGAACACTTGGATCCGCCGATTGCCTCGATCCGCCACGTATACGTTTCCGTCCCGATCGACCGCGATACTATGTGGTACGTTGAACTGTCCGGGCCCGTCCCCCGGCTCGCCCCAGGACTTCAACCAGTTTCCATCCTTGTCTAGCTTGGCCACCCGTGAGTTGATGTAGCCGTCGCTGATATACGTGTTGCCCGCAGCATCCCACGCCACGTCGGTCACTTGTCGGAACATTCCATCCACGGGCGCAAGGGGCGGCCGCACATGCCGGAGGGGGCCCGTCCCTTCATCGGAAGCCTCCTGCTTGCGCCCGAAGACCATGGCTACACGCCCCGTCGGATCGAACTTGATGACCATGTCGGAGCCCTTGTCGGCCACCCAGATGTTGTCTTGCCGATCCACTTTCACCGCATGCGCGAATGACCACGCATATAGGTTGTGCCCGATCTCGCGCAGAAACCGGCCGTCCGCTCCGAATTCCAACAACTCCGCAGCAGCCGCTCCATAAGCGGGTCCCCCTGTGTTGCCACGAGAAAACACGAATACATGCCCCTTTGAATTCACCGCCACGCCAGCGACTTCGCCAAAATACAGGTCGGCGGGCAGCTTCAGGAAATCCGGCACCGAACGATAGGGAATCTCCGGCACGATACTCGAGTCCCGCTGCGTGCGCGCAGGACCACTGGCAAGCAAGCAAACAACCACCGGCAGCAATACGGCGCTCCACACCCTCATTTCATCCTCCATGGCAGAAACTGCCTCGCACGGATTGAACGATACACCTCTAGCGTGGCGAGAGATGTTTGACAACCGAGAAATCTCGGCATATCTTCAGCCCTATCCGAGAACCAATCTGGCGGCTCCGTCTCTGTTAAGGAGGTGGTCCGTGGCGAAAATTTCCATTCCGAGAATCTGCGCGGGCGATTTCCCCTGTCGTAGGCTTTTTCCTCCATCCCCGAGCAAGCGTTTCACTCCGAGCCAGCAAGCACTTCTGGCGATTGCGATCCTGGCCCTGCTGGCACTCCAGGCTCGGACGGTCTTGGCGCAAAGTACGCCGAGCTTCACGACGGTCGATCCAGTCTCTGGCAAGGTGAACGACCAGATCACCGTCACCGGCGAAAATCTCGGCAAAACATCTATCTCGGCGGTATTTCTATCCGATGACAAAAATGACTACAAAGCGACCATCGTTGAGCAGAGTGATACCAAGATCGTGATGAAGGTTCCTCAGGTCAAACCCGGGAGCTACAACGTTTCCTATCAAAAGGGCAACTCCATCTACATTCAGCCTGTCCGCTTCACCGTCGAATAGTTTCGTGCGGCGAGTACACCGCGGTCGACCGGCTCGGGGAGCCCTGGCGTTTTCGGCAATGTTCTCGACTCTTCGATTCGCTGAATCTCGAAGCAATTTCTGGCGGGGATAACGATTTGACCGATCTCAATCCGCAGGCCAAACAGATGGCCGATGAATCCATGGTGCGCAACCTGGCTGCACAGGCGCACGCCATTTGGCCTCAGGAAGTTCCGTTGCTTGGCCGCTACGTGCTTCCTGCTGAAGCGCGGATTCTCGACGCGGGCTGCGGCACGGGGGAAGTCTCCTCCCGCGTCGCCGAGCTGTTTCCGCGTGCGCGGGTTTTGGGCGTCGACATTCTTGACCAGCATCTAGAGCTCGCGCGTTCGCGCTACGCCCGCCTCGCGCCTCGTCTTACGTTCGAGCACCAATCCGTCTATGAGCTGGACGCCCAAGACGGCACCTTCGATCTCACTCTCTGCCGCCACGTGCTCCATTCGATTCCCCACCTAGAGCGAGTCATCGCCGAACTAGCGCGCGTTACACGCCCGGGCGGTTACCTGCACCTGATTCCCGAGGACTACGGCATGCTGCATTTTCCGCGTGCCGCCCTGGACCCGCGAGATTTTTGGCACGAGGTCTCCTCGGCGTTTTCCTCTGCCACCGGAACGGATCTGTTTGCAGGCCGGCACGCATTCAAGACTCTGGCCACGATGAAGCTCGATCAGATCACAGTGGATTACATCGTTGTGGACACGATTCGTGTGCCGCGCGAAACCTTCGCTACCATCATCGAAGCCTGGCGCGACGGATATTCGGCTGCCATTGGCGAGTTCACTAAATTTAGCCGCGACTCCGCTCTGGCCTATTTCAATCAGATGATCGCTCATATTCGCGATCCGCTCCACTACGCCGTCTGGATGGTCCCCGTCGTTTCCGCCCGCCTGCCCGAACCCTGTCCATCGTGATGGCGCTTCTCTTCTCGCCGCCGGCCGCCCCTGGTGCCTCGATGGCAGGATTTGGCGGTGTAATAGGAACTGTGCTTTACTGATCGCTCCGGATCTGAACATCCTGGTGATTCTGAATGGGCGGGTTCGGTGTTGGCCATTCTCATGCGCTTTCGACCCTTGGCCACGATCCTTTTGGCTCTCTCTACCCTCGCTGCCGTGCCTTCGGCTGAAGCCTGGGGATGCAAAGGGCACGAGATCGTCGCGCTGATCGCCGAGCGGCATCTCAGTGATCGTGCCCGTCAGATTGCTGTCGATCTCCTCGCTACCCAGCTGACCGATCCGTATCTTACGCACACCTGTCCCGAGACGGGTGATCGGTTCGTCGATGCCTCCACGTGGGCCGACGACATTCGTCGAATTCGCCCGGAGACCGGGCCGTGGCACTTCATCGACATTCCGCGCGGCGCGCCCAAAAGCGATCTGTCGCAATACTGTCCGCCGGCTTCGGGCTGCATCACCAGTGCTCTCGCTGAGGAGGTTCGGATCCTGCGCGATCGTTCTCTCGCACCCGAGACGCGTGCCGATGCGTTGCGATTCGCCATTCATTTCGTCGGCGACATTCACCAACCGCTTCATGCCAGCACCAATAACGACCTCGGCGGCAACTGCGTCCCGGTCACGTTCTTCGGACACACACCTGCTCCCGCCGACGCCCGAAGCACCATCTTCATCCCCAATCTTCATGAAGTGTGGGACACGGAAATCATCGAGCAGTTCTCAGTCGGTAAGTCTGTGTGGGATCTCGCCCAGGAGCTCGAGCGAAAATTCTCCGCACCCATTTCCGCGTGGCAAGGGCAAGCCACAGATTTTGCTGCTTGGGCATGGGAGAGCCACGAACTGGCCGAAAGGATCGTGTACGGGCACTTGCCTCATCTTCTCCCGATCCAAACGCCTCGACCTATGAGCAAGTGCCCGGCGCGCCGCGAGGTCGCGGCCAGCGTTGGGTTGTTGGATCTTGACGAGAATCTCGCTGACGACTACCAGACCATGGCCTCCGCTGTCATCGAAGAACAACTCGCCAAAGCAGGCGCTCGCCTGGCTGCATTGCTCAATTCCCTTTGGCCTTGACGGGAAGGTTTCCGGCCAGCAACCGTTTGAAATTTGCTTAGTGGCATGCCATGCTGAAATCGGCCTTGTCACCGAGATGTCTGTGATCTATCGGGGTCGCAAATCGAGGAAGATCAAGGCGCGGTCAAGGAACGAGGCTTTAGGATGTTGCGCGTCGGCATGATCGGTTGGCGGGGGATGGTCGGTAGCGTTCTCCTGGAACGCATGCTGCAGGAGTCCGACTTCACTGGCATTGAGCCGGTGTTCTTTTCGACTTCCAACAGCGGCGGAGCCGCGCCTCGAGAGGCCGACGGCGCCCGGCTTTTAGACGCTTGGAATCAAAAGGAGCTCATCAGCTGCGATGTGCTCATCAGTTGCCAGGGTGGGCCATACACGACCGAAGTCTACGCACCTCTACGCAGGAGCGGCTGGAGTGGATACTGGATCGATGCAGCATCGACCCTTCGGATGAGCAACGACACGGTCATCGTCCTGGATCCGGTGAATGCCGGGGTGATCCATCGCGGTCTCACGGCCGGTCTGCGCACCTTTGCAGGCGGCAATTGCACGATCAGCTTGATGCTTATGGCCGTCGCCGGGCTTTTGAAGGCTGGGCTCGTCGACTGGATTACCACCATGACCTATCAAGCAGCTTCCGGCGCCGGCGCCCCCAAAATGCTCGAACTCATGAAGCAGATGGAGCTGCTTACCGATCCCGTACGCAAGACCCCGTCGGAAAACGCGCTCGAAGTCGATCGCGTGGTGATCGAGGCGCAGCGCTCAAGCTCATTGCCCATCGCGGAGTTCGAAGCCCCGCTCGCCGGGAGCCTCCTTCCCTGGATCGACAAAGAAATGCCGGGCGGTCAAAGCAGGGAGGAATGGAAAGCGATGGCCGAGGGCAACAAAATCCTCGGGCTCGATCCCCCCGTCCCGATCGACGGCATTTGCGTGCGCATCGGCACGATGCGATGTCACAGCCAAGCGCTTTCCATCAAGCTGAAAAAGGACGTTTCGCTCGCTGAAATCGAGTCGATCTTGGCCGCTGCGAATCCATGGGTGCGTGTCATCCCCAATACGAAAGAGTCTTCGCTCCGATGCCTGACTCCAACGGCCGTTTCTGGGACCCTCAACGTACCGATCGGTCGTCTCCACAAATTGAATCTCGGCTCGGAATTCCTCGGTGCCTTTACCGTCGGCGACCAGCTGCTCTGGGGCGCTGCCGAGCCGCTCAGAAGAATGCTCGGCCTCGTCAGAGAGCACGTCGGCTCGTGAACCGCCCCAGCTCGGGTGGTGTATAATCCCCGCTCCCGAGTGAAACCAACCGAGCCGAGCGCACGTATCGAGAAAGCGGAGGTATTCATGCACAGAAAAATTTGTGTGATTGCAATTGCCGTGGCAGCCCTAGCCCTGCCGGGTCTCGCCCAAACCACCAGCCTGAATGGCACGTGGAAGCTCAACGTGTCAAAGAGCAACTTCGGCCAGTTTCCACCCCCCAAGGAGGAAACCGACGTTGTCACCGTGAGCGGCTCGGATTTCAAGCAGCAGGTCACGAGCGCCGGTCAAAATGGCACGCAAACCTACACGCGCGCCTGCACGATTGATGGAAAGGAAGTCACACTCGCGCCCGATGATCCGCGAGGTCACCTCGGCGCCATCACTCTTTCGAAGATCCAGTGCGCCTGGCAAGACAACTCTCTCGTCTTCACGGAGACTGCAAACTTGCGTGGATCGGATCTGATGGACCGCCTCACGTTCTCCGTCTCAGCCGATGGCAAGACGATGACGATCGATTCACACATCACGTCGGCGACGATGAATGGAGACCGGAAATTGGTTTACGACGCGGCCGACCCCACAGCGGCAGCGGGTGGGATGAGTGCGACGCCCGGAGCGGCGGCCATGATCCATACGGGCGGCGGAGACGCGCCGAATCTGAGTGGGACCTGGAAGCTGGACATTGCGAAGAGCAATTTCGGCCAGTTTCCCCCTCCGGCAAGCCAAACGGACACCATCGAGCATAACGATCCCTCCCTGAAGATCGTGGAGGATCAGAAGGGCGGCATGATGGGAGATATGAACCTCACCACGACGCTCAGATCCGATGGCACGGAAACCACCTCGACCGGAATGGGTGGCAGCCCGGTCAAGAGCACGGCACACTGGGAAGGCTCCACGCTGGTCGTCGACTCGACTGCGAGCTTTCAAGGCAGCGACTTCAAAATCAAGGATAGCTACACCCTCAGCCCTGACGGAAAAACCCTCACAGAAGTGACCCACGTCGAATCTGGCATGGGCAACTTCGATACCACGAGCGTTTTTGACAGGCAGTAACGGAAGCTGGGCGCCGTCGGAACGTTCCCGTTAAGGCGGCGCCCACAGCTAGACTCGGAGTGGGCCGAACTCAGTGTATTTCGCGTCCGGCTTTGGCCAATGAATGGGAGCGAGCGTCGGCGATAACAGAGCTCTCTGTCGAGCTGCGCAAGACTTGGCGCACCGACTCCAAGAATGTAATGACGGCAGTTGATTTTTCGTCCTTCCGCCACGTCACCGAAACAGCGATTTTAGCGTCCGGCTCGTCCAGCGGCACGCAGACGACCTCACCACCGGGATGGGGCCGGCCGCAGGCCTCATCCGGCATGATGAAAATTCCCTTGCGACAGGCTACGAGAACAATCTGACTGTCGCTATTGGGTGACGGGGTGAGAGGCACGCTGAGCACGTTGGGCGAGATTCCCGCCCGCGCGAACAGTTCCAGCGTTTTGTCGTACATCGACGGGCAGAACTGGCGGTTCGGAAGTAGCAGGGTCTCGCCGACAAGATCCTTGATGCGCAGCGAGCGGCGCTTGGCTAGGGAGCTTGCCTTACTGACGTGAACCACGAATCTCTCTTCAAACAGAATTTCCGAATCGACCGAGAAGGAATCGAACACACACCTTACAAAGCCAACGTCGATCCCCCCTTCCAGAAGAGGCTTCCCTTGTAGTCCTGACAGTATTTCCTGGTATTGGAGCTCGACGGCCGGATAACGTTTCGCATGCTCGAGAAGCACGCGGCTGACGTGCTCTCCAAGGCCCGGTGCAATTCCCACTCTCACTAAACCGGCTTCACCGCACCTGGCCAATCGCACGCAATCGGAAACACGTGCCGTTTGGGCCACCAAAGCGCGCGCCTCACGCAGAAGCGTCCGACCCGCATCGGTTAAAGCGACGTGCCGACGGTCGCGCACAAACAGGGGCACGCCGAACTCGTCCTCCAGCTGACGCACCTGGCGGCTGAGGGGAGGAACCGTCACGTGCAGCTCCTGTGCCGCCTTGGAAAAGCTCAGGCGTTCGGCAACAGCAATAAAATACCTTAATTGGCGAAGCTCCATCGAGCCCCCACCCCATGCCAGAAAGTGTCATATTTATATTCCGAATCGGTAAAAGAAGCAATCAAAATAAGCAATAGACAAGCGCAGGGAAATTGGTATTAGTGTCCACATTGGCTCGTGTTTTTGCGTTTGCACCACAGTCGAGGGGTGGGGTTTCAATCCGGTCGTGTACAGGGTGGCTGGTCAATCCGTCAGAAGCAAGCCCTTAGCATGGTTTTTTATGCCTTCTTCGTGTGGGATTTACTTGGGCCCACAAGCTATGGAACTTCCTGATTCGGAAGGGGATTCGGCAACGGGAGTTGGTGACTGAAACCACCAAGGGGGAAGAGCTGATGAGCACACGTTTCGCGGCAAGGATCCTGGTTGGTTCGCTTCTGGCTGGCGTCGCGACGATATTCCTATGGGCATCGGTAGCCCACGCACAGGGGTCCGGAAACGGGGCGATTACCGGCACGGTCACCGACCCGTCAGGCGGTGCCATCGCCAACGTCACGGTAACGCTCACTAACAAGGGCACGAATGAGCAACGCGAGACCAAAACCATCGCGGACGGTAGCTACACGTTTACGATCCTGCCTCCTGGCGACTATCGACTGAAATTCACGGCGGGTGGCTTCAAAACTGCCGTGGTCGAAAGCGTTACGGTCCGGGTGACCAACACGGAGGCCGTGAACCAGGTCCTGCAAGTCGGGGCAGTGACGGAAAGCGTAACGGTTGAATCTTCGGTCGAAGTATTGCAGACCGAAAGCTCGACGCTCGGTACGACCGTCAGCGGCTCTCAGATCAATTCCCTGCCGATGGCCAACGGTAACTACACGGAAATTCTTGGCCTGTCTGCTGGTACCGCTGTAAGCGTCGATAATGCCACGTCGGTTGGCAAAGGCACGCAGGATATTAGCGCCAACGGTGTGAATCCAGGGTCAAACAATTTTCAGATGGACGGCGTGCAGGTAAACAACATTGCCAATTCCGGGAGCGCAAACGACGGCACGATCTACACAGGTATTCCGATTCCCAGCACGGATGCTATCGCCGAGTTCAAAGTTCAAACTTCGACCTATGACGCCAGTTACGGAAGAAATCCTGGTGCCAATGTGAACCTCAGCACCAAGGCCGGCACGAACGCCTTCCACGGTTCAGGATTCGAATTCTTCCGCAACTCTGTGCTCAATGCGGATAACTACTTCTACGTCAAGACGTCTGCAAGTCCTCACCAAGTGCTGAACCAGAACCAGTTCGGCGGCACCATCGGTGGGCCGATCAAGAAAGACAAGGTTTTCTTCTTTTTCAGTTATCGCGGAACACGGGCTAAGAACGGGGTAGCGCCCCAGGGCCAAACTTTCGGAGCTTTTCTTCCGACTGCACTGAACCCATACGCCAAAATCGGGACGCGCGGAACGTGCGTGACCCCTACAACGGTACCGGATTTCGGCACAATCGCAAGCGAGTGTGATGCGACCGCTCAAGCATTTGCCGCAGCCACGGGAATTATTAACGTAGTGGGCCTGCGCATGTTCCAATTGACAACGGGTAAGAACGCGGGAGTGCCGCAGAACTATTACATCCCGGCACCCGCGTCAGACCCCACATTCTGTCTACCCGCGGCTGCCGGCGCTAGCGTGGCAACTTGCAATTTCTCAGTTCCGGCCATCTATAACGAGAACCAATACGTCGGCAACGGCGACTGGATCGTCAACAGCAAGAACACACTCTCCCTTAGGTACTTTTATCAAGCCGCTCCTCAAACACTGTACCTCGGCCAGGCCGGGGGCGATATACCGGGAACGCCGGAGTATACGCCTTGGGGCAATCAGACCGCGATCGCCAGGCTAACCACGACCGTGTCGAACACCCTCATTAACGAAGTGCGGGTGTCGTACGAGCGAGCGAATGCCAGCGCGACCGTGGCTGTTCCTCCCGGTGGCTGCCCCGCTGCAGGCTCACTTACTGGCGCGCCTAACTCAGTGGGATGCGGCTCACCCTCCCAACTGGGAATGCAACCTCTTGTTCCAGGCTTCTTCGAGCCGCCGACGATCATCGATATTTTCGATAACCTCACGATGTTTGGGGGCCTTCTGCCCTTTAACGGCCCGACGAATCAACTTCAGGCAGCCGACCAGATTTCCTGGATACACGGAAAGCACAGCATTCGAGGGGGCTATGAATACGAATGGACGAACTGGCCACTCGTCGATGGGGGTCTCCAGCAGGGCCTGTACCTTACAGCGGGCCTCCTGCAGACCTCTACTCTTCCACCGGGGTTTGTCCCTGGCATAGCCACGGGCGGAAACGCGGGACCATTGTGGAACGTGGGATGCTTGTTCTGTGTAAAGGGCATCACCGGAGAGAACGGGATTACTCACTTCTACAGGCTCGACAACCAGTGGGCATATATCTTGGACGATTGGAAGGTGAACTCGCGCCTGACCTTGAATATGGGCTTGCGCTGGGAATTTGACGGTCTGCTCAGCGACAGTCTGGGAAGGCTCACGCAGATTTGGCTTAATCGAATGGTGGCTGGTAGCGCCGTGCCGACCGGGTTCGGGGTCGCAGGTTGCACCCAGGCAAATTGTCCAGCGGGCATCCAGCAGTATGTTGTGCCCAGCAACTTCGCCTCGTTCTTCGGACCACCTCCTATTGGCGTCGGTACCGCGAACAACAAAAATTCCATCGAGGGTCATGCGCCCTACAGCAACTTCGCTCCGCGCTTCGGCTTTGCGTGGCAGCCCACAAGTAGTGGAAAGATGGTTGTGCGCGGCGGAGTCGGCATCTTTTACGATCGCGTGGGACTGGACAGCGTGGTTCACGCCTTCGAGCAAGGCTCCCCGTACGCCGCGACGTACGATTTCTCGGCTGGCAGCTCGAGGTGGCTGTCGGCCTCACTTGCGAGACCCTACACACCGATACAACTGGTTTGCATGCCTACCGATCCGAATTGCAACGCTGATTTCGGACTTGGCATGCCGCCCCGCTACTCGAACTGGACTGGAAACCCACTTACGAGCGTCGATTCCGGCTTGAGCTCGCCGTTCGTCCCGACGACCGTCCACACGCCACTGGTCCGGGAATACAGCTTGGGCGTTCAATATCAATTCGCACCAGGTTGGGTGCTCGACGTAGGGTACGTAGGGTCCAGTGGCATCAACCTGCTCGACTACAACCACAATCATAATGGGGCCCTGT
>Ga0187769_10002638_pt1 | contig 10546 bp, 10 predicted proteins | sample 0116_SJ02_MP02_1_FD_133140 | JGI IMG/M metagenome (GOLD analysis project Ga0187769, IMG submission 133140) | Tropical peat soil microbial communities from peatlands in Department of Meta, Colombia - 0116_SJ02_MP02_10_MG | ecosystem: Environmental > Terrestrial > Soil > Wetlands > Peat | place... | reverse complement strand
CGCGGGCGGTCTGCCGCTGACGCTCGCCGGTGCGCGTGACCCGATCCCGATCGTGTTCGAGCCTCAGGTCCCCTCGGCGCAGCTCAAATCGGCGGTGCTGCTCGCTGGCCTTGCGGCGCCCGGCGAGACCGTCGTGATCGAGGTGGAGGCGACGCGCGATCATACCGAAACGATGCTCGCCCATTTCGGGGCGCAAGTGCGGATCGAGCCGCACGGTGCGCTCGGCCGTCGCGTCACCCTCACCGGCCAGCCCGAACTTGAGCCGCAGCCGATCGTGGTGCCGGCCGATCCGTCCTCGGCGGCGTTTCCACTCGTCGCCGCGCTGATCGCGCCGGGATCGGACGTCATCCTCGACGGCGTGATGCTCAATCCGCTGCGCGCCGGGCTGATCGCCACGCTTGACGAGATGGGCGCTTCGATCGAGCGGCTGACGACGCGCAACGAAGGCGGCGAGGCGGTCGCCGATCTGCGCGTGCGAACGAGCACGCTCCGCGGCGTCGAAGTGCCGGCCGCGCGGGCGCCGGCGATGATCGACGAATATCCGGTGCTCGCGGTCGCCGCCGCCTTCGCCGATGGCACCACGGTGATGCGCGGGCTCAAGGAGTTGCGGGTGAAGGAATCCGATCGGCTTGCCGCCACGGCAGCGCTGATGCGCGCCAACGGCGTTGCGGTCGAGATCGAAAGCGACGATCTCATCGTCGAGGGGAGGGGACGCGCGGCTGGCGGTGGCCTGGTCACGACCCACATGGATCACCGCATCGCCATGGCGGCGCTGGTGATGGGGCTCGCCAGCGAGAAGCCCGTCAAGATCGACGACGGCAGCTTCATCGCCACCAGCTTTCCCGGCTTCGTTGAGCTGATGCGCGGTCTCGGGGCGGATTTGACATGATCATCGCCATCGACGGGCCGGCGGCCTCGGGGAAGGGCACGATCGCGAGGCACCTCGCCACGGTCTATGGGCTTCATCATCTCGACAGCGGGCTCCTGTACCGTGCCGTCGCCAAGGCGATGCTCGACGCCGGCGACAGCCTTGAGGACGTCGAGCGCGCCGCGGCCGCGGCCGGCGCGCTCGATCCGTCGACGCTCAGCGACCCCGCGCTCAAGAGCCGAGCGGTCGGCGAGGCCTCCTCCGTGGTCTCGGCGATTCCGGCGGTGCGCGAGGCGTTGGTGGCGTATCAGCGGACGTTCGCGGTGCGGCCGCCGGGGGCCGTGCTCGACGGCCGCGATATCGGCACTGTCATCGCGCCCGGCGCCGACGTGAAGATCTATGTCACCGCGACGCCGCAAGTGCGTGCCGCGCGGCGCACCGCTGAATTGCGCCAGCGCGGCGAGGATGTGCGCGAGGAGGACGTGCTTGCCGACATCTTGCGCCGCGACGAGCGCGATGCCACGCGCGCGATATCGCCGCTGAAACCCGCCCCCGACGCACACTTGCTCGACACCACGCATTTAGGTATAGACGCCGCGTTCCGGGCCGCCATTGCCATCATCGAGGCCGTCCGAACGGGCCGAAGGCGCCGCTGACCGCGCTTTCGTCATTGGAGGTAGAGCCCGTTCGCCGCTTCGTGCCGCGCGGCCGCGAACCATCGCTTCGTCCCGCATGTTCGGCCTTGGCCCCAACCGCCGGCGCTCCGGCGGCCGCCGCATGTCGGGATCATTCAACCGGAAAGGGGCCGGGAGTATTCATGGCTCAAGCCGCCACCGCCGCGCCGTCGCGCGAAGACTTCGCCAAGCTGATCGATGAATCGTTCGGCGATGGCCATCTGCAGGAAGGGTCGGTCGTCAAAGGGACCGTCGTCGGCATCGAGAAGGACGTCGCCGTCATCGACGTCGGCCTAAAGACTGAAGGCCGTGTTGCGCTACGCGAGTTCGCCGGCCCGGGCCGCGCCGCCGAGATCAAGGTCGGCGATACCGTCGAGGTCTATCTCGAGCGGGTCGAGAACGCGCTCGGCGAGGCGGTGCTCTCGCGCGACAAGGCGCGCCGCGAGGAAAGCTGGGGCAAGCTCGAGAAGGCGTTCCAGAACAACGAAAAGGTCACCGGCGTCATCTTCAATCAGGTCAAGGGCGGCTTCACCGTCGACCTCGACGGCGCCGTCGCCTTCCTGCCGCGCTCACAGGTCGACATCCGGCCGATCCGCGACGTGTCGCCGTTGATGAACCAGCAGCAGCCGTTCCAGATCCTCAAGATGGATCGTCGGCGCGGCAATATCGTGGTCTCGCGCCGCACCGTGCTGGAAGAGACGCGGGCCGAGCAGCGCCAGGAACTGGTGCAGAACCTCGAAGAGGGCCAGGTGATCGACGGCGCGGTCAAGAACATCACCGACTACGGCGCCTTCGTCGATCTCGGCGGCATCGACGGCCTGCTTCACGTCACCGATATCGCCTGGCGGCGGGTCAATCATCCCTCCGAGGTGCTCAATATCGGCCAGCAGGTGAAGGTGAAGATCATAAAGATCAACCACGAGACCCACCGCATCTCGCTCGGCATGAAGCAGCTTCTCGAGGACCCGTGGCAGGGCATCGAGGCGAAATACCCGGTCGGCGCGCGCTTTAAAGGCCGCGTCACCAACATCACCGACTATGGCGCCTTCGTCGAGCTCGAGCCCGGCATCGAGGGCCTGATCCACGTCTCAGAAATGTCGTGGACCAAAAAGAACGTGCACCCTGGCAAGATCGTCTCCACCTCGCAGGAGGTGGAGGTGCAGGTGCTCGAGGTCGATCCGGTCAAGCGCCGTATCTCGCTCGGCCTCAAGCAGACCATGCGCAATCCCTGGGAGGTGTTCCTGGAGAAATATCCGCCGGGTTCGGTGGTCGAGGGCGAGGTTAAGAACAAGACCGAGTTCGGCCTGTTCCTCGGCCTCGACGGCGACGTCGACGGCATGGTGCACCTTTCCGACCTCGACTGGAAACGGCCGGGCGAGCAGGTGATCGAGGAGTACAAGAAGGGCGACAAGGTCAAAGCGCAGGTGCTCGACGTCGACGTCGAGAAGGAGCGCATCTCGCTCGGCATCAAGCAGCTCGCCGAAGGCGGCGCCGCCCCCGCAGCCGAAGCGGCCGGCGATCTCAAGAAGGGCGCGGTGGTGACCTGCGAGGTGACCGAAGTGAAGGAAGGCGGCCTCGACGTGAAGATCGTCGGCACCGACCTTACGAGCTTCATCAAGCGCTCGGAGCTCGCGCGCGACCGCTCCGAGCAGCGGCCGGATCGCTTCGCCGTCGGCCAGAAGGTCGATGCCCGCGTCACCCAATACGACCGCCGCTCCCACAAGATCTCGGTCTCGATCAAGGCCCTCGAAGTCGCCGAGGAGAAGGAGGCGATCGCGCAATACGGCTCCTCCGATTCCGGTGCCACGCTCGGCGATATCCTCGGCACCGCCCTCAAGCGCAAGGGCGAGGAGAACGAAAATGACGAGGCGAAGGAGTAAGAACATTCTCGCCCGCGAACTGAAACCGGGGCGGGAAGAAAGAAAGGAAGGTCCATGTCCCTCGATGCCGACGCGATCGTCGACCGCCGCCGCCTGCGGCGCAAGCTCACCTTCTGGCGTGTCGTTGCCGTCGTCGTGATCGTTCTCGCCATTGCCTGGGCGGCGGCGCTGACCAGCAAGCGTATCGGCTTTGCCGGCGCCGGCGCCTACATCGCGCGCGTGACCATCGAGGGGCTGATCCGCGACGATCGCGAGCGGGTGGAGCAGCTCGACCGGCTGTCGCGCTCTTCGACGGCGCGCGCGGTCATCGTCCATATCGACAGCCCCGGCGGCACCACCGCGGGCTCCGAGCAGCTCTACGATTCGCTCTTGCGGCTCAAGGAGAAGAAGCCGCTGGTCATTGTCGTCGACGGGCTTGCCGCCTCGGGCGGCTACATCACCGCGCTCGCCGGCGACCATATCGTCGCCAAGCAGACTTCACTCGTCGGCTCGATCGGCGTGCTGTTCCAATATCCCAACGTCGCCGATCTGCTCGACAAAATCGGCGTCAAGGTCGAGACCATCAAATCGTCCCCGCTCAAGGCGGCGCCCAACGGGTTTGAGCCGACCTCGCCCGAGGCGCGGGCGGCGATCGACTCGATCATCAAGGATTCCTATGCCTGGTTCAGGGGCCTGGTGCAGGACCGGCGCCACCTCGACGACGCCGCGCTCGAGCGCGTCGCCGACGGCCGCGTGTTTACCGGGCACCAGGGCATCGATCTGCATCTGATCGACGAAATCGGCGATGAGCGCGCCGCCGTCGCCTGGCTCGCGGCCGAGAAGCATATCGACGCCAAGCTGCCGGTTCGCGACTATCAGCTGCGCAGCCGGTTCGGCGACCTGCCATTCCTGCACGCCGCGGCGGCGGCGCTGCTTGACGCCGCCGGGCTTTCGACGCTGGCGCGCAATCTGCACGACTGGGGCGGCATCCAGGCGGTCGAGCGGCTCAATCTTGACGGTCTGTTGGCCCTTTGGCACCCTGCCAGCGCCAACTGAGCTGCGGAGCGTTCGGCGCGGCGTTCCGTTGCAGCTTCAGGCGATGATTGGAGCCGCGTCGGCGGGCGACCCATGATCAAGTCCGAACTGGTGCAGCGCATTTCCGTGCAGAATCCGCACCTCTACCAGCGCGACGTCGAGAAGATCGTCAACGCCATACTCGGCGAGATCGTCGCCGCGATGGCGCGCGGCGACCGCGTCGAGCTCCGCGGCTTCGGCGCGTTCTCGGTCAAGCAGCGCCCGGCGCGCACCGGGCGTAATCCGCGCACCGGCGCCCATGTCGCTGTCGATCGCAAATCGGTGCCGTTCTTCAAGACCGGCAAGGAAATGCGCGAGCGGCTCAACAACCACGCCGCCCCGAGCTGATTAAGCCCGGCGGCAGGCCGGAGGCGAATTTGCTGCGCAAGATCGTCGCGGCGCTGATCCTTGTGCCGCTCGCCGTCATCATCGTCGCGTTCGCGGTCGCCAACCGCCAGATCGTGACGGTGTCGCTCGACCCGTTCAGCGCGGCCGAGCCGGCGGCATCCGTGACCTTGCCGTTGTTCGCCCTGATCCTCCTTCTTTTGATCGTCGGCGTGGTGATCGGCGGCGTCGCCTCCTGGCTGCGGCAGGGCAAATGGCGGGGAGCCGCTCGGCGGCTGGAGCGCGACCTGCGTGAGCTGCGGCAAAAATTCGAAGCCCACGGCCTCGCCGGCGATGCCGCCGCCGCTCCGCAACATGGCACCCCGCGGGCGCGCCTGCGGCTGCGGCCGCCGGCTCGCTGAGAGCGCGCTGCCCGCGCGGGCGAGACAAGGCCCACGAGTAGATGTAGAAGGGCGGCGTTCAGGAGCATGATCCGGAAAAGTGGAAACCGGTTTTCCGACAAGATCATGCTCCACTAAAAAGCGAGATCGGAACGGCGCTCGCCATGTCGCTTGTCGTGAAGATTTGCGGGCTTTCTACCGTCGAGGCGCTCGACGTCGCGCTCGAGGCGGGCGCCGACATGGTCGGCTTCGTCTTCTTTGCGCCGTCGCCGCGGCATCTCGCGTTTGATCGGGCGCGGACGCTCGGCCAGCGCGTGCGGAGGCGCGCGCAGAAAGTCGCGCTCACCGTCGATGCCGACGACGCGCTGCTCGAGGGCATCGTCGGAACTCTGGCGCCGGACTTGCTGCAGCTGCACGGCCGCGAGCCGCCGGCGCGCGTCGCCGCGCTGCGGCAGCGCTTCGGCCTGCCGGTGATGAAAGCGATCCCGATCGAGGCGAAGACCGACCTCGCCGCCGCGACGGCCTATGCCGCTGTTGCCGACCGCCTTTTGTTCGACGCGCGTGCGCCGCGCGAGGCGACGCGGCCGGGCGGACTGGGCAAAGCCTTCGATTGGCATTTGCTTGCCAGTCTTGATCCTGGCATGGCGTTCATGCTCTCAGGCGGGCTCGATGCCGGCAATGTCAGCGAGGCGTTGCGTATCACCCGCGCCGCCGCCGTCGATGTCTCCTCCGGCGTCGAGCGCAGGCCGGGCGAGAAGGATCCTGATAAGATCCGCGCCTTCGTGCGTGCGGCGCGCCAGGCGGCAGCTCAGCTTAAGCGTGGCGAAGTCACGAGCCCGGCATGAGCGTGCAGCAACCGCTTAATTCCTTCCGCACCGGTCCGGACGAGCACGGCCATTTCGGCATCTATGGCGGCCGGTTCGTCGCCGAGACGCTGATGCCGCTCATTCTCGAACTGGAGCAAGCCTACGCGGAGGCCAAGGCCGACCCTGCATTCCAGCGCGAGATGGACGGCTACCTTGCGCACTATGTCGGGCGGCCGTCGCCGCTTTATTTCGCCGAGCGGCTGACCGAATATTGCAGACAGACGGCCTCCGGCCCTTCCGGCGGCGGCGCCAAAATCTACCTCAAGCGCGAGGAGCTCAATCACACCGGCGCGCACAAGGTCAACAATGTGCTCGGCCAAATCCTGGTCGCCCGGCGCATGGGCAAGAAGCGCATCATCGCCGAGACCGGCGCCGGCATGCATGGCGTCGCCACCGCGACGCTGTGCGCGCGCTTCGGGCTCGAATGCGTCGTTTATATGGGCTCGGTCGACGTCGAGCGGCAGAAGGCCAACGTCTTCCGCATGAACATGCTCGGCGCCAAGGTGGTGCCGGTCGTCTCCGGCTCGCAGACGCTCAAGGAAGCGATGAACGAGGCGCTGCGCGACTGGGTCACCAATGTCGCCTCGACCTTCTATTGCATCGGCACGGTCGCCGGGCCGCATCCCTATCCGATGATGGTGCGGGATTTTCAGTCGATCATCGGCCGCGAGACCCGCGAGCAGATGCAGGAGGCCGAGGGCCGGCTGCCGGATTCGCTCATCGCCTGCATCGGCGGCGGCTCGAATGCGATGGGCCTGTTCCACCCCTTCCTCGACGAGCGGCAAATCGAGATCTACGGCGTTGAGGCCGCCGGCCACGGCCTGCCGACAGGCATGCACGCCGCCTCGATCGCCGGCGGTCGGCCAGGTGTGCTCCATGGCAATCGCACCTATCTCCTGATGAACGAGGACGGGCAGATCAACGAGGCGCACTCGATCTCGGCCGGCCTCGATTATCCCGGCATCGGGCCCGAGCACGCCTGGCTCGCCGATGTCGGCCGCGTCACCTTCCTGTCGGCGACCGATGACGAGGCGCTCAATGCCTTCCAGCTCCTCTCCAAGCTCGAAGGCATCATCCCGGCGCTCGAGCCGGCGCACGCCATCGCCAAGGTGCTCGAGCTCGCGCCGCAAAAGCCGAAGCATCACCTGATGGTGGTCAATCTGTCCGGCCGCGGCGACAAGGACCTCGATTCGGTGGCGCGGCATCTGGAGGGCCGGGCGCGGTGAAATTAGCGGTGTTTTCTTTCGTCATTCCGGGATGTGCCGAAGGCGCAGGCCCGGAATCCATAGTCCCGGTCTGTGGATATGGATGCCGGGCCCGCCGCTGCGCGGCGCCCCGGAATGACGCGGGAAATTCATGACCACCCGCATCGATCGCCGTTTCGCTGCGCTGCGCGAGGCGGGCCGCGCCGCGCTGATGACCTTCGTCATGGCCGGCGATCCGGACTACGACACCTTCATCGCCATCCTCAAAGCATTGCCGCAGGCCGGGGCCGACGTGATCGAGATCGGCATGCCGTTCACCGACCCGATGGCCGACGGGCCCGCGGTCCAGGCCGCTGGACAGCGCGCGCTCAAGGCCGGACAGACCATGAAAAAGACGCTTGCCGCGGTCCGCGAATTTCGTCGCGACGAGGCGGCGACGCCGCTCGTGCTGATGGGCTACTACAATCCAATCTACGTCTATGGCGTCGACCGGTTCCTGGCCGACGCCAAGGCGGCCGGCGTCGACGGGCTGATCATCGTCGACCTGCCGCCCGAGGAGGACGCGGAATTGTGCCTGCCCGCGCTCAAGGCGGGCCTTAATTTCATTCGCCTGGCGACGCCGACCACCGACGACCGCCGGCTCCCTGCCGTGCTCGCCAATACCTCGGGCTTCGTCTATTACGTCTCGATCACCGGCGTTACCGGCTCTGCGGCTCCCGATCCGGCGAAGGCGACGGAGGCGGTCGCCCGCATCAAACGGCACACCGCACTGCCGGTCTGCGTCGGCTTCGGTGTGCGCACCGCCGAGCAGGCGGGCATCATCGCCCATGGCGCCGACGGCGTCGTCGTCGGCTCGGCGCTGGTTGAGGCGCTGAAGAAGAGCCTCGGCCCGGACGGCAAGGCGACGTCGGCAACGGCACCCGCAGTTGCCGGGCTCGTTCGCGAGCTTGCCAAAGGCGTGCGCGCTGCGCGAACCGCCCGCGGCGTCTCCGCGCCTACGATATGACCGCCTTTTTCAGTACGCATGCGCTGATCTTGAAACTGCCGTCGGGCTGTAGCTCCAGCGTGTAGAGCGCCTCCCAGGCCGCACCGTCGGCGTCGATGATCCCAACTTCCTGTACGATCTTGCCTTCGGAAGTCTTGGCCTCGCCAAACTCGAAACTGCGGTGCCGGTAGACCGGCGCGTAGGCGCGGCGGACCATGCTCATGAAAATGTCGGGGGAAGGAAACAGGCTCTTGATGCCGGGCGCAGCGAAGGTGTAGGCGGCCGCCGCGTCGTCGCGGCCGAAAGCCTGTTCCTGCGACCGGATGACGGACTGCCCGGCGGCCACGTCGTCGCCGGCAGAGGCCAATGCAGTCGAGCCGATCAAAAATGCCGCCAGCAGCGCGACCATACGCATTAAGTCCGCTCCGTGTTTGAACAGCATTCGTCGCCGGCGCTTGGCGCGTTTTCCCATCCAATTAGCCCGGGCCGCAGGTCTTTTTCAATCGTCGCGCCGGCGTTGCCCGCAAGCCCCGGCGTTGAATTTGGCCACTTGGCGCCACACATATCTGAGCCATAGCTGGAGGGAGCGCCCATGGCCCGCGACGCGGCTCGCGACTGGATGTGGTCGGAAGCGTGCGAGATGCTCTCGCGCGCCGAGCGGATGCATCGCGAGTTGTTCCGGCCGGCCGGCGTGCAAGCGCGGCAACCGGCCTGGGAGCCTCCGGTCGATATCCTCGAGACCGAAGTCGCAGTGCTGGTGCTGGTCGCGCTCCCCGGCGTCAATCCCGACCAAGCCCAGGCCGCGATCGAGGACGGCGAACTGGTCATCGCGGGTACGCGCACCTATCCGCCCGAATTGCGTACTGCCGCCATTCATCGGCTCGAGCTGCCGCAAGGGCGGTTCTACCGGCGGCTGCGGCTGCCGGCCGGACGTTACAGCGGCGTGCGCCGCGCCGTCGCCGACGGCTTGCTGATGATCACGTTGCAGAAGGCAGGAACTACTCGTGGCTGAACCCGAAATCATCGCCAAGGAAGGCACCGGAAGCGGCGCGCCGCCGCCACTGCCGCCCGATGCGCTCATCATCGTACCGGTGCGCAACACCGTGCTGTTTCCCGGACTGGTGCTGCCGATCACCGTCGGCCGGCCGAAATCGATCGCCGCCGCGCAGCAGGCGGTGCGCGACCAGCGTCAGGTCGGCATCCTGATGCAGCGCGACGCCGAGGTTGCCGATCCGACCCCGCTCGACATGCATCGCATGGGCACGGTCGCCAACATCGTGCGCTACCTGACCGCGCCGGACGGCGCCCATCACCTGGTCTGCCAGGGCGAGCAGCGCTTCCAGGTCAGCGAGTATCTTTCGGGCTGGCCGTTCCTGGTGGCGCGCGTGGTGCGCATCCCTGAGCCCACGACCCACAGCGCCGAGATCGAGGCCCGGTTCGTCGATCTCAAGGCCAAGACCATCGAGGCGATCGAATTGCTGCCGCAGGCGCCGGCTGAGCTCCTTGCCGCCGTGCAGGGGATCGACGCGCCGCCGGCGCTTGCCGATCTCGCCATCGCCTATATGGACGTGAAGCCGGAAGAAAAGCAGGAGATACTGGAAACCATCGATATTGCCGCGCGCATGGACAAGGTCTCGCGCCTTCTTGCCCATCGCATCGAGGTGCTGCGGCTGTCGCAGGAGATCGGCCGGCAAACCAAGGCCGCGCTCGACGAGCGCCAGCGCGAGGTGCTGCTGCGCGAGCAGATGGCGGCGATCCAGCGCCAGCTCGGCGAGGGCGAGGAGGGCAAGGCCGCGGAAATGGCCGAGCTCGACAAGGCGATCACCAATGCCGGCATGCCGAAAGAGGTTGAAGACCAGGCGCGCAAGGAATTGCGCCGCCTGCAGCGCATGCCCGACGCCGCCGGCGAATACGGCATGGTGCGCACCTATCTCGATTGGCTGATCGAGCTGCCGTGGAAACTCCCTGAAGAGAAGCCGATCGACATCGCCGCGGCGCGAAGGATCCTCGACGAGGACCATTACGACCTCGACAAGATCAAGCGGCGGATCATCGAATATCTCGCCGTGCGCAAGCTCGCGCCGCAAGGCAAGGCGCCGATCCTGTGCTTCGTCGGGCCGCCCGGCGTCGGCAAGACCTCGCTCGGCCAGTCGATCGCGCGGGCGATGGAGCGCAAATTCGTGCGCGTGAGCCTCGGCGGCGTGCATGACGAGGCCGAGATCCGCGGCCACCGCCGCACCTATATCGGCGCGCTTCCGGGCAACATCATCCAGGCGATCCGCAAGGCCGG
>Ga0187769_10002637_pt1 | contig 10551 bp, 8 predicted proteins | sample 0116_SJ02_MP02_1_FD_133140 | JGI IMG/M metagenome (GOLD analysis project Ga0187769, IMG submission 133140) | Tropical peat soil microbial communities from peatlands in Department of Meta, Colombia - 0116_SJ02_MP02_10_MG | ecosystem: Environmental > Terrestrial > Soil > Wetlands > Peat | place... | reverse complement strand
GGGCAGCACGAAGGAGCGCAGCGGGGTGAGCGCGGTATTGAAGCGGTCGATCTCGGCTTCGAGCCAGGCCACTTGCTTGTCGGTCACCGTCAGCCGCGCGCCGCCCGGGCCCTTGCCTTTGCCGGGCGTGCACAGATCAGCGCCGACATCGAACAGGTCGTTTTGAATGTGCGCCAGGGCGGCATCGAGCTCGTGGTCGTGGGCGGTGTGCAGCCGCGCCAGGCCGATCGCGGCATTGGCTTCGTCGACGGTGCCGTAGGCGGCGATGCGTAGGTCGTATTTCTTACGCCGTCCGCCAGTGCCGAGCGAGGTGGTGCCGTCGTCGCCGGTGCGGGTATAGATTTTGCTTAAGACGACCATCGCTTCGCGCTCCGCTCACTTTCCCATGAACCACAGCGTCAGCATGATAACGCCGATGGCGATGGCCTGCAGCAATACGCGAAGCCGCATCAGCTTCTGCGAGGTGTTGCCCGAGCCGCCCATCATCAGGTTGACGAGGCCGGCCAGCAACACCAGCGCGACGGCGCCGATCGCGATCGGCACCGCGATATGCGACATGAAATTGGCCATGGCAGCAACTGTATCTGTCCGCCCGTCCCCGCGAAAGCGGGGACCCAGTCTGCCTGGCCGGATTCCCGCTTGCGCAGGAACGAGCGGTTGCTAGGAAGGTGCGACAATGCCGGAGGTTCCCGCCCATGATCGTCGATTTTCAGCACCATTTTACGCCGCGCGAATTGATCAAGCAGGATCCCGGCGACCGGCTCGTTCTCAACTACGACGCGCTCGGCGCGCCGAGCTATACGGTGCATGCGCTGCTCTACGACCTCGACGAGCACGTGCGCATGATGGATTTGGCCGGCATCGACGCCGCCTGGCTCACCAGCGCCGCCGGCATGTGCGCCGATCTTCCCACCTCGCGGCTCGTCAACGACAAGGCCAAGCGGGCCGAGCGCGATTATCCCGGCCGCTTCATCGGCGCCGCGCACGCCCATCCGCTCGGCGGCGCCGCGGCGTTGAACGAGCTTAAGCGCTGCCGCCACGAACTCGGCTTTCAGGGCGTCACCATCGCTTCCGAATTCGACGGCCGCTTCATCGACGATCCGGCGCTCGAGCCGTTCTGGGACGAGGTTGAAAAGCTCGGTATGTTCGTGTTCGTGCACCCGGCGCTCAAGCTCAATGCCGCGCAGCAGTTCGACGGCTACGACACCGCGCGCGCGGTGGGGCGCGAATTCTCGCTGATCATGGCGACGATCCGGCTCATTAATTCCGGCGTGTTCGACGGCCACCCGGGACTCACCGTGCACATGGCGCATCTGTCCGGCGGCATCGCCGGAATGCTGGCGCGCATCCGCTGCTTCCAGGATAGGGAATTTTGGGGCACCGCCGGCAATGCCCGTCACGGCGCCAAGGGCCGTAACGACTTCGACTATTATATCGCCCACAATCTCGTGTTCGACACCGCCGGATTTGCCGGCGGCATCGGCGCGGTCAAGGCGGGCCTCGCCGAAATTCCGGCCTCGCGCATGGTGTTCGCCACCGACTACCCGCAGGAAATAAGAAAGCGCGAGGCGGTGCGCGATTTCGTCAACGACATCCGCGCGCTCGGCGCCGACGGCGAGCGCATCCTGTCCGGCAATGTCGGGCTGTTGCTCAAGCAGCAGCCGCTCAAAGCTCATGCATAAGCGATGCGCGAGCGGTGGCGCCGGAACAACAGCCACAGCACGATCGATCCGTTGACCGCATTCCAGGCGAGCCCGTTGAAAAACGCCGCCCGGTACGAGCCGGTCAGATCGAAAATGTATCCTGACATCCACCCGCCGAGCGCCATACCGAACAAGCTCGCCATCAGGATCATGCCGATGTGCGCGCCGGCCTCCTTCGCCGGAAAGTATTCGCGCACGATGATGGCGTAACTCGGCACGATGCCGCCCTGAAACAGGCCGAATACCGCCGAGATGACGTACAACGAGATCAGCCCGTCGTAGAGAAGATAGAGCAGAAGCGCGACGCTTTGCAGCGCCGAGCCCAGCATCAGCGTGAGCAACCCGCCGATGCGGTCGGCGACAAAGCCGGAAATGATGCGGCCGGCGATGCCAAACGCCATCATCAGCGCCAGCATGTCGGCGCCGCGGGCGACGCCATAGCCGAGGTCGCCGCAATAGGCGATGATGTGCACCTGCGGCATCGACATCGCCACACAGCAGCACACCGATGCGAGCGCGAGCAGGGTTTGCAGCGCGGCGGGCGAAAGTCCGAGATTGGCCGGCGCCGCCGAGCGGGTTGCGGCGCTCGCATTCAGGAGCGCCGCGGGCGCCTTTTGGCGCAAAGCGACAAGGCCGATCAACAGCATCGCCGCGCCGCAGGTCAAGCCGATGCCGGCATGGGCCGCGCGCCAGCCGTAAAGCGCGATTGCCTGCTGCACGATCGGCGGCCACACCGTGCCGGCGATGTAATTTCCGGACGAGCATAGCGTCACCGCAACGCCGCGCCGGCGGACAAACCAGTGCGAAATGTCCGCCATCAGCGGGCCGAACGTCACCGAGGTGCCGAGCCCGATGACGGCATGCGCCAGCGCGAATACGGAAAGACTGCCGGCGCTGGCGGCGACGAGATACCCGGCGCTCAGCGCCGCGGCACCGACGGCGAGCGGCGCCAGAATTCCGGCGCGATCGAAGAGCCGGCCCATGACCACGCCGCCAAGCGCAAATCCCAGCATCGCCAGCGTGAACGGTAACGAAGCTTCCGCGCGCGGCACGCCGAATTCCGTTTGCACGGCGGGAAGCGCGACCACGACCGACCACATGCCAACGCCGCCGACAGTCGAGGCCAGCATGGTCGCGGCAAGGCGCAGCCATGCCTGTCCCGAATCGGGTACCAGCGTTTTTGCGAAATCTGGCGTTGTCAGCGTTTCCATCGAGCGACATTCACTGACGTGAACATCGCCGTCAATCCTGCCGCCTCAGCGGGACGGCAATGCGCAAGATTCATCCCGCAAGGTGCTTCTCGATGTCGTAGATCGGATGGTTGGTGAGATCCTTGTCGATCTCGGCCACGATCTTCTTCTTTACGTCGGGATGGAACGCCTTGCGCAGATCGGCCAGCGCGCGCGGCGGCGCCACCACGACCAGGGCCTCGGCCTTGCGCTCACGCACAATCTTTTCCAGCGCCGCGGCGACCTCGCGGGCGAATTTGTGCTCTTCCAGAGCGTGCCAGTCGGTCTGCGTGACGCTGGAGCGCCCGGGTCCCACTGACGAATAGGCCCGGCCCGGCCGGTCGGTGCCCTGATCGTGAGTCGGCGGATTTTGATCGGCAAAGACCCGCTCGGTCTTGAGATCCAGATTGAGCGCATCGCCTTCGTTGCGCAGCACCAGCGCCTTGCAGCCGTCGCCGACGAATACATAAGCGTTATGGGGAATTTTGGTCATGGTTCGGACCCGTCAACTCCTTGGACATGCACCGTAACAATGGCCCTTGCGCCGGCAATTTGCTTTGACCTGTGTCAATTGCCGCAGTGGCCGGCCTTCCCTGGCTCAGTTCGAGCCGTCCAGCAGCCGCCGCGCGATCACCTGCGCCTGGATTTCGGCCGCGCCTTCGAAAATATTGAGAATGCGGGCGTCACAGAGGATGCGCGAGACCGGAAATTCGACCGCGAAGCCGTTGCCGCCGTGGATCTGCACGGCGTTGTCGGCCGCCGCCCAGGCGACCCGCGCGGCCAAAAGCTTCGCCATGCCGGCCTCCAAATCGCAGCGCCGGCCGGAATCCTTCTGCCGCGCCGCATAATAGGCGAGCTGGCGCGCCATCATGATTTCGACCGCCATCATGGCGATCTTGTCGGACACCCGCGGGAAGTCGGCGATCGGCTGGCCGAATTGGACGCGCTGCGTGGCGTAGGTCAGCGCCTGCTCCATCGCCGCCTGCGCTACGCCGATGGCGCGCGCGGCGGTCTGGATGCGCGCCGCTTCGAAGGTCGACATCAGCTGCTTGAAGCCCAATCCTTCGACGCCGCCGAGCAGATTCTCGGCCTTGACGGCGAAACCGTCGAAGGCGATCTCGTATTCCTTCATGCCGCGATAGCCCAGCACCTCGATTTCGGTGCCGGACATGCCGGGCGCTGGAAACGGGCTGGCGTCGTCGCCGCGCGGCTTTTCGGCGAGCAGCATGGAAAGCCCACGATAACCGGTCTCGGCCGGGTTGGTGCGCACCAGAAGCGTCATCAGATCGGCGCGCACCGGATGCGTGATCCAGGTCTTGTTGCCGTAGACCTTGTAGACGTCGCCGTGGCGGACCGCGCGCGTTTTCAGCGCGGCGAGATCCGAGCCGGTATTCGGCTCGGTGAACACCGCGGTCGGCAGCACTTCGCCGGAGGCGATCTTCGGCAGCCATTTGCGCTTCTGGTCCTCGGTACCGGAGCTCAAGATCAATTCGGCCGCGATCTCGGACCGGGTGCCGAGACTGCCGACGCCGATGTAGCCGCGCGACAGTTCCTCGGAGACGACGCACATCGATTCCTTGCCGAGCCCCATGCCCTCGTATTCCTCGGGGATGGTGAGCGAAAACACGCCCAGCTCGGCCATTTGCGCGATGACTTCGAGCGGGATGTAGTTGTTTTTCAGATGCCACGCCTGGGCATGGGGCGCGACGCGTTCGTCGGCGAACTTGCGCATTTCCTCGCGGATCGAATCGAGCGTGTCGTCGAGCCCGCAGGCGCCGACCGTCGCGTCACGGCTGTCGCGGATCAGCTCGACGAGGCGGGCGCGCCGCGGCGCAGTGTTGCCGGTGGCGATGAGATGCTCGACCGCAGGCGTAAGCCGCGCCGCCACCCCGGCCGGCTGCAGGCCGAGGTCGGCGAGCCGGGCGATCTCGCCCTGGCTCATGGCGATGCCGCCGAAAATCTGCGCCAGATATTCGCCGGCGCCGATCCGCACCACGAGTTCTTCGGTCTCGCCGAAACCGCCCGCCGCGGCAAGCCGCTGCGCATAGGCCGCCAGTTGGCGTACGGCCTCCACATAGGTGGCGAGCCAGGCGAGCCCATGGGTGGCGCGCTGCTCGCGATCCAGCAGGCGCGAAACGGCGCGGCCCTCGATCGTCACCCGGTCGGCAACGGCGCGGCCGGCATCGGCGAACAAAGCCTCGACCGCGGCAACCGCGTCGCCGAGCGCGGCGATCACATCGTGTCCAGCGGCTCTGTGGGCGGCGGCAAGCGGCATGACTGGCTCCGATAGGCTTCGATGGGGCCCGGCCGAAGCAAAAGCTTACGCGTGCGGTGCACAAAAGCCAATCGGACCGTTTTGGCGGGCTCGGCGCGCCGAATAATGCATTATGACACCGATTTCTTGCACAAAATTAACCATTTTACGCTGTGCTGGCTTCGCTTGCCGCGTTGCGGTGCAAGGCCCGGGGCGAAGGGCGCCGGGCCCTAAGCGTTACGTCGTCTCGCAGTTCTTCCGGTGCGCGCGTCGATGTGGGGCCCGATGTTCAGCACGAAGATTTTTTTCAGACTGTCGGTGCGCGCCCGCATCGTCGTGCTCGGCGTCATCCCGGTCGTTGGCTTCCTCGCCATGGCCTTTGTCTACCTGACCGGCGATGCCGAGGTCGGCAGCGCCTTTGATGCGGCGCGGCGCAACACCGAGGTGTCCGACTCAAGCCGCGACCTGAAGACCGGCCTGCTCATCATGCGCACGGCGACGACCGACTTTGTCGCCCGCCCCTCCGATGCCGAGGTCAAGAACTTCGATGATGGACAGGCGCTGGCGATGCAATCCCTTGACCGCATCGAGACGGCGCTCAAGGCGTCCGCACAGGATACCGTCACCCCGCTGCGCATCACGGTGCGTGACCTCAAGGCGAGCTTCGACAGCCTGGTTTCGGAACAGCGGTCGCTGGGCTTTACCGACTCCGAAGGCATGACCGCCCGCTTCATCGCCGCCGGCCAGGCAGTCGGACAGATCATCGACAATGAACTGTCCTGGGTCGCCGGCGGCGATCGCGACAAGCTGACGATGTCGCTGCTTTTGCTGCGCCGTTACGGCATCGAATACCGGCTCAAGCACGACCAGGCCGTCGAGCGTCATTTCCACGACGAGATTCGCAACTTCGGCGCGTTGTTCGACTCGGTCGACGGTGCGCCGGCCATGAAGAACAAGCTCGATCAGGCGGTGCAGAGTTACGCTTCGGCGTTCGCGCAATGGGTCGCCACCGTCGAGAACATCGCGCCGCTGTTGTCGCTGATCGAGCACGACTCCGCGAGCGTGCTGCCGGAAGCCGACAAGATCATTGCCGCGGCGCGCGAAAAAACTGCAAATGCCGGCGCCGAGCTTGCGGCATCGCGGGCGCAGACCCGACGCGTCATCATGTTCGTCGGCTTGGCGGTGGTGCTGATCGGGCTCGGCTGCAGCTGGCGAATCGGCCGCTCGATCACCACTCCGCTCGAGGAGTTGGCAGCGGTGATGCAGCGGCTCGCCGACGGCGATACGTCGGTACGGCCGGCGGCGACCCATTTGCACGACGAGATCGGCGACATGGCGCGCACTGTCGTGGTGTTCCGCGACAACATGATCGAACGCGAACGGCTGGCCGGCGTGGCCGGCGAGACCAACGCGGCGCGCGAGAAGCGCGCCGAGGCGATCGCGGCGATGATCCGGCAATTCCGCAGTTCCGTCGAGCAGGCGCTGGAGCGGCTGCGCTCCTCCGCCGGTCGGCTCGAGGACGCCTCCAGCGGGATGAACGACGCCGCCGACGCCGTGTCCTCCGAAGCCCGCGCCGCCGAAAACTCGGTCGGCGCGGCATCCGTGAACGTCACCACCGTGGCCGGCTCGATCGAGGAACTCGCGGTGTCGATCAGCGAGATCGCATCGCAGGCGGTCAAATCGACCGACGTGGCGCGGCGCGCGGTAGCCGAATCCAAGCGCACCGTCAACACCATGTCGGAGCTCGGCAACGCCGCCAACCGGATCGGCGAGGTGATCGGGCTCATTCAGGCGATCGCCGGCCAGACCAATCTGTTGGCGCTCAACGCTACCATCGAGGCGGCGCGCGCCGGCGAGGCCGGCCGCGGCTTCGCCGTAGTCGCGTCTGAAGTGAAGTCGCTCGCGGCACAGACCGCGCGCGCCACCGAGGACGTCGCCGCCCAGATCGGTTCGATCCAGTCGGCGACGGCGGACGCCGCGCAGGCGATCGAGCAGGTGTCCTCGATCATCGACGATATGTCGGAGATCGCCACCATGGTAGCTTCGACGGTCGAGGAGCAGAACAACGCCGTGGCCTCGATCGCCGAAGGCGTCAACCGCGCCTCGATCGAGGCGCGATCGGGCGCCGAAGCGATGAGCCGCGTCGCCGGCGCCTCGACCGGCGCGCGCTCGACCGCCGCCGACGTCAAGGGGCTCGCCGATGCGCTGTCGGTGGAGGCGGAAAACCTGCAGGGCGAAGTCCGCCGCTTCCTCGCCGACGTGCAGGCGGCATAACTCCTCAATCGGTCGCGCGCAGCCGCGCAAACAGCCAAAGCGCAATCGCCAGCACGGCGAGCGCCGAGAACGACAGCGACCAGTGCACGCCGATCAGGCTGCCAAGGAGCCCGACCGATACGCCGGAAAAGGCGCGCAAGCCCAGGCTCGCCATGTTGAACAAGCCGATGACGCGACCGCGCATGTCGAACGGCGCATGCAGTTGCACCAGCGTCTGCGCCATGGCGTTGAACGACAATTCCAGAAATCCGGCGGCGAATAGGAGCACGAGCGCCACGCCGTAGCTCGGCGCCAGTGCGAAGCCGACGAGCGAGCCGCACCATACGATCGCCAGAACGATCGCGGTGCGTGCCTTGGGCGGCAATAGCCCCCCGCCCTCGAGCACCACGCCGGCAAGGAATCCGCCACCCGCATCGCCGGCGAGCAAGAGGCTGTAGGAGAGGCCGGGATCGCCGTGCCCGAGGTCGTGGGCGAAGCTCGGCATTTGTGCGCTGTAACCGGTGCCGATGAAAGCCGCGCCAGCGCCCGCCAACAGCGTCATCGATACGATGATGGAATGATCCGAGATATCCCGCATGGTGTGAACGATGTCGGTCAGCCCGCGCACCGCGCGGCGCGGCGGCGATTCGCCCTTGCGAAAGCGCGGACCGTAAGGCGCGTTGACGAGCCACAGCACCAGCGGCAGGTAGAACAGCGTATTGAGCAGGATGCCGTGCGCCGGACCCAGCATGAGCAAAATCGCGCCGCCGACGCCCGGTCCCACCAGCACGCCGAGATAGCGCGCTGTCGCGTTGAGCCGCACCGCGCTTTCGAGATCGGCAGGCCCGACAATGTCGTAGATCAGGAGCTGATTGGGCGTCGCCCAGAGCACGCCGGCACAGCCGTGGATGACGAGAATCACCATGGCCTGCCAGACCTGCAGCGTGCCGGTGATGAAGAAATATCCCCACGCCAACGAGGCAGTGATGAACAGGCCCATGCCGCATTGAATGATCCGGCGCGGATCGAAGCGGTCGGCGAGCACGCCCGATGCGACGGAGAACAGCAGAAACGGCAGCCAGTGCGACACGATCGCAAAGCCGCCGAGCGCCGGCGAATTGAACTTCTGAAACAGCACCCAATAGCTGATAACGTGCTCGATATTGTCCGCCATCATCGCCAGCACGAACGTGGCAAATTGGGCGCGAAAACCCGGGTAGCGCATCGCCGGGAAGGCGCCCAGCGCGGCAGCGGGCGGCGCGTCGGGCTCGGACATCTTGCTTACAAAGCTCTTTTCGGAAGGTTCCGACGGTGTGGGCGCCGCTGCGGGAGAAAGAATCGGGGCCGGGCTGCGGGCTTACTTGGCATTCCCGCCGTGCCGCGCCAAGACCGATCCGGCTTGGCGCCCATGCAGGAATGCATTCCGCGAGTTGGCTAACCTCGCCGCCGTCCGGCGACACTCGCGGGAACGGCGTGACATTGTGCTATCAATAGCCGCCGCCTTCCGCAGGGACTACCCGCCTTTGCGCACGATCCGCCTGTGCTTTCGCGTCGCGCTCGACGCCTTCTATCGCTTCAACGCCGACGACGGCTGGGCGATCGCCAGCCACATTGCGCTGTCGGTCCTGATGTCGATGTTTCCGTTTCTGATCCTGGTGACGGCGATTGCCGGCTTCATCGGTTCGAAGAATCTTGCCGACGAAGTGGCGAGGTTGATCGTCGCCGCCTGGCCGCGCGAAGTATCGAGTCAGATCGCGGGCGAGATCCACAGCGTGCTGACCACGGCGCGCGGCGATATCCTCACCGTCGGCGCCGTGTTCGCGATCTATTTCGCCTCGAGCGGCATCGAGAGCCTGCGCATCGGATTAAACCGCGCCTATGGGCTCATCGAACCGCGGCCGTGGTGGCTGTTGCGGGCGGAATCGATCGGCTATGTGCTGGTCGCCGCAATCGGACTGTTGGCGCTTGCCTTTCTGGTCGTGCTCGGGCCGCTGGGATTCAGCGCGGCGCTGATCTACGTTCCCTGGATCGCCGAACTCGAACGCCATTTCAACATCGGCCGCTTCGTGGTGGCGAGCGTACTGCTGACGACCTCGCTTTTGATTCTGCATATGTGGCTGCCGTCGGGGCGCCGGCCGTTTAACGCGGTGTGGCCGGGCATCGCCGCGACGCTCGCCTTGTGGCTCGCCTGCGGCTACGCGTTTGGCCGTTATCTCTCCAACTTCTCCTACACTTACGTGCATTATTACGCTGGCCTTGCCTCGGCGATGATGGCGCTGGTGTTTCTGTATTTCACCGCGCTGATCTTCATCTATGGCGGCGAGCTCAACGCCGCGATCGCGCGCGAACGGGACAACCCGTCGCTGCCGCTTGTCGGTGGCGGCAAGCGGCACCCGCCGGCGCCGTTTACGTGAAGCGTTTTGCTTAAGCCTTCGCCGATTCCCGATTGAGTTGCGGCAGCGAGGCCGCCTCCACCGCGTCGTCGAAATTGCGCAACCCCGGGCGCGGCGCGTTGACCAGCACCGCCATATTGCCGGGCTTGTGCCGGTTGGTGCGCATCAACTCGTGGGCGAACGGAATCTTGTCCCACGGGAAGACGTCGCTCATGCACGGATCGACGCGGCGGTCGATGACAAACTGGTTGGCGGCGCTCGCCTGTTTGAGATGGGCGAAATGCGAGCCCTGTACGCGCTTCTGCCGCATCCACACGTAACGCGCATCGAAGGTGATGTTGTAGCCGGAGGTGCCGGCGCAGAACACCACCATGCCGCCGCGCTTGACCACCAGGCAGGAGACCGGGAACGTCGCCTCGCCGGGATGCTCGAACACAATGTCGACGTCGCGCTTGCCGGTGATGTCCCAGATCGCCTTGCCGAAGCGGCGCGCCTCCTTGACCCAGGTGTCGTATTCCGGCGTGCCGACCTTGGGCATCGCGCCCCAGCATTTGAATTCGCTGCGGTTGATCACGCCCTTGGCGCCGAGATTGAACACGTATTCGGATTTGGTCTGATCGGACACGATGCCGATGGCGTTGGCGCCGGACGCCGCGACAAGCTGCACGCCGAACACGCCGAGCCCGCCGGAGGCGCCCCAAATCAAGACGTTGTCGCCG
>Ga0187769_10002636_pt1 | contig 10552 bp, 8 predicted proteins | sample 0116_SJ02_MP02_1_FD_133140 | JGI IMG/M metagenome (GOLD analysis project Ga0187769, IMG submission 133140) | Tropical peat soil microbial communities from peatlands in Department of Meta, Colombia - 0116_SJ02_MP02_10_MG | ecosystem: Environmental > Terrestrial > Soil > Wetlands > Peat | place... | reverse complement strand
TCCGCAGCTTCTCCGCCAGCTCCTGAACTTCTTTCTCATCCGCCTGTTCTTCGACCAATTGGAGGAGGATCTCCGTTTCCTCCAGAACCTTCTTCTCATCCTCCCAAGGCGACAAGCTCTCTAAGAGAGAGGTTCGCTCCTTCAGAACCCTCTGAGCAACCTCACCCCCTTCCCAGAAATCAGGTTTTGTCATCATCTTTTCGATTTCTTCCAGCCTTTTTCCTTTTCTTTCGACGTCAAAGAGAACCTCGGAGGGATTCCAATCGATCCCTCAATTCGTTCAATCTGTCTCTCAATTCAACCAACATACGTTATGCCTTTCTTTTTGAGATTTAACAATTATGATAACATAGATCAACGGAAAGATAAACCTCTTTGTGTAATCTATTGAATTCATTGGGTTCATCTTGCTCGTTGGGTTATTTTGATAACAAAAAATGGACCTGAAGAAATACACCAAGCTCAAGAAACTCCATCAACTGAAACTATGACTTCCTCCTTTTTCTTATGATCTTTGCAATCTCTTCCCCGACCAATGCCGGGTTTCCAATCACCTTTACGCCCGTCTTTCGCAGCGCCTCCATCTTTTCCTTAGCTGTTCCCTTTCCGCCCGCAATAATTGCGCCTGCATGTCCCATTCTCCTCCCCGGAGGAGCGGTCAATCCAGCAATAAAAGCTAATACTGGCTTCCGAAAGGACTTCTTGACAAATTGGGCTGCCTCCTCTTCCGCCGTTCCGCCAATTTCGCCAATCAGGATGACTGCCTCGGTCCTCGGATCTCTTTGATACATCGCCAGCAGGTCAACAAAGTTTAGCCCGATGATTTGGTCTCCTCCAATACACACGCAAGTTGATTGTCCAATCCCTTTCTTGGTCAACTGATCCACGACCTCGTAGGTGAGTGTCCCGCTTCGAGAGATGATTCCAATCGTCCCCGGCTTATGGATATAACCTGCCATCACGCCGATTTTACATTTGCCCGGGGAAATAATTCCTGGAGTATTCGGACCGATCAATTTTGACTTTCTCCCCTTGAGATATTCGCGCACCATCACCATGTCGAGCGTGGGGATGCCCTCCGTCAGGCACACGATGAGCGAAATCTCTGCATCAGCGGCTTCCAAAATCGCATCCGCAGCAAAAGGGGGCGGGACGAAGATGGCAGAGGCATTGGCATTGGTGTTTTTGACCGCTTCCAATACGGTATTGAAGACCGGAATTCCATCAATTTCCTGTCCCCCTTTGCCCGGCGTCACACCTGCCACCACTTTTGTTCCATAATCCACCATCTCCTGGGTGTGAAACATGCCTTCGTTTCCTGTGATTCCCTGAACCACCACCTTCGTTTTTTTGTCTACTAAAATGCTCATGTTACCTCCAACAAAAGTAAGGGGTTCGGAGTTTTGAGTTCGAAGTCTTAAGACCAGATGTTCCGAACTCCGAACTAATTGTTCCGAACTATCTTCGTTAGGGCTTCAACCACCTTCTCAGCCCCCTCTTTCATTCCGATGGCGACAGTGAAATTGAGGCCTGATTCATCTAATATCCGTCTCCCCTCCTCTACGTTTGTCCCTTCCAGTCTCACCACGATCGGGACATTGACCTTCACTTCTCGAACCGCTTCTGTCACGCCCTTTGCCAGCGTATCGCATCGGAGAATTCCCCCAAAAATATTGATGAACACCACCTTTACCCCGGGGTCGGACATAAGGATCTCGAACCCATGCTTCACCATTTCAGCCGTGGCTCCCCCTCCCACATCAAGAAAGTTAGCAGGTTCTGCTCCCACCATTTTAATCATATCCATGGTGGCCATGGCAAGGCCTGCTCCATTTACCATGCAACCGACATTTCCATCCAATTTGATGTAATTTAGATTGTACTTGGAAGCCTCTACTTCAAGGGGGGATTCTTCATTCAGATCCCTGAGTGAAGCAATCTCTTTATGCCGAAAAAGACCGTTGTCATCGAAATTCATTTTGGCATCGAGGGCAATCAATTCCTCTCCCTTCGTCAGGACAAGGGGATTAATCTCGGCGAGCAAACAATCTTTTTCATAAAAAACCTTGTAGAGACCCAAAATGATATTTCTCATTTTCCCTACCTGAGCAGATTCAAACCCCAGCCCAAAGCCGATTTTGTTTGCCTGAAAGGCCCTCAAGCCGACATCAGGCTCCACCCACTCCTTTACGATCTTCTCCGGGGACTCCGCTGCTACTTTCTCAATCTCCACACCCCCTTCTCGGCTGGCCATGATTACAGGACAAGCCTTAGACCGATCGATCACAACTCCTAAGTAAAGCTCTTCTTGAATCTCAACGCCTTCTTCAATCAGAACTCTTCGGACGAGTCGACCTGCGGGTCCGGTCTGATGAGTGACCAATGTCATCCCAATGATTTCCTTGGCAGCCTTCTCCGCCTCTTCAGGATAGCTCACGATCTTGATGCCTCCTCCTTTTCCTCTTCCCCCTGCATGGATCTGTGCCTTCACAACAATTGTTTTTCCTCCGATTCCTTCGGCAATCTTTCGTGCTTCTTCTGGGGTTTCGGCCACGCCGCCTTTTGGAACAGGAACACCGTAACTTTTCAGAACCTCCTTGGCTTGATATTCATGAATCTTCATTCTATTTCCCCTTCCTCCCAAAATTGAGCAGGGTTATTATAACGGATTCCATTAACCGAAAAAAGAGGGAAAAGATGGACAAATTGAAAGGAGTATTTTGGGGTTATAAGGGGTTATAAATTGAATATCTTCCCCCCGAGGATTCCTTCCTGTACTCGAGTTTTTAAATGTTTCTGTTTTAATGCAATGTTTCAAATCGAAATCAATAAGGAGTGGGAAAAGTTTTTCACACTTCTTATTGGAATAATTCAGGACTTTTGTGAAAAACTCTTCCATTCTTGACTTCCATTAAAATATTAAAGTTTGAGAAAGAAAGATAGAGTGGTTATGGGAGCTTATTATGATAGCCGAGACTCGGCATCGAAAAAGCAAAACGTTTTGAGGAACAACTTTAAGAAGTGAATTTAGGCCAAAACCGTATTAACCTTATATCCGCTTATGTTGGCTTACGAGCTATACACATTCAATAAGAAAAAGGGCTATGAGTTCATCGGGGTTCTCCCAGAGAGAAGAAAGAACCGAATGAGAATAACGAAGGACTCTATTATGGATTGGGGGAAATCGCTTTTAGGCGATAATGTGGATAGCAGGAACATGTTTTTCAAGCAGGTAGCAATAGACAGGCTTTCAGGTGGAATCCTTTGGGTTGTTCTGTCTTTTGATAACCATAGAATAAACATTAAGAAAATAAGTAAATATTCCATTGTCGAAGAGCAAAGTCAAGGTAAGAAACCGCTCTGGTTTTTTTAAGTTTTTCTTCCCGAATCTTGTTTTCAATTTCTATTCTTCTATGCAGCATTTCAGCGACAAATCAGCAAGAGGGCTAAGATTCCTGAATAAATTCTTTCTGTAAATTCTTTCTTGACAGTCAATGTAATTAAGAGTATTCTCTAAATCGACTTTCCCTTCCTGACCTTAATTAACCATGCAACCTAACCTCTAACCTTCCGGAGTGGAGCATGGACGGAGAATCTGTTGGCCGAAATAGTTGGCGTAAAATGATCAGCAGTAATTTTTATTTTGGTCTCTTACATATGTCTAAGATCCATTTCCTGCGTGGCGAATAGGGGAAATAGAAATTTACGCCTGAAAAAAGAGGCGGTCAGGCATGACAAAGATCGATATCGTTGACAACATCTGTGAGAAGGTGGGCTACTCAAAAAAAGAAGTAGCCAAGATTGTGGAGACCGTCTTCGATATAATCAAAGAGACCCTTCAACGTGAGGATAAGATCTTGGTCTCCGGGTTTGGGAATTTCGTCATCCGAAATAAGAGAGGCAGGCGAGGCCGTAACCCCCAGACGGGAGATAATATTGAGATCACCCCAAGAAGAATTTTGACGTTTAAACCGAGCCCAGTGCTGAAGGTCAGTCTCAATCGTCCGGGGAATCAATGATGCCTTTCGCCCGAAAATACTCTCAGGGGATTTCGGAATAAGCGGTAAGCCAGTTGTTGAGCTCTTCCAGAAATCCAGAAATCAAATGTTGATAAATTCTGCCAAAAGACGTAGATTTCTTTCACAAATAGACATTTGGTTAACTCTGGACGGCGCCGAGGCGACATAGTTAAATTTGTCCTTAAGGCTCGTCACCGGAGAAGAGGAAGCATTTGGAAAGGGGGTGGGAAACTGAATAGGATGATCATGTGAGCTGGGGAGATTCTATACCTTTAAATGCAGCTGAGAGGAGGGTTCAAATATGGAAAAGCGACTTTGCAAGATGGTTCTGTTTTTTAGTCTATGGATGTTCTTGTTTGGCTGTGCCGCGCAGCAGGTCATGGAGTCACCGGCGCCGCCCGCCTTCAAGCCGGTCGACCTCAATCCAATGGTAAGATCCGGCCAGTATCTCCAGAAAGTGAACAATTTCCTGGTGATCCTGGATGCGTCGGGGAGTATGCAAGGGGCTGAGTTTAATACGGCCAGAGAAGTCGTCAGGCGCATGAATCTTACGATTCCAGATCTCAAACTCAAATCAGGGCTGAGGTCCTTTGGCTTCGTCTTGGGCGAAGAAACGTACATGCTCTATGGCATGGCCGACTATGACAAAGGAAAGTTTAATGCTGCGATGCCCGGTTTTGCAGGTCAGGGTCTGAGCCCGCTGGCCGATTCGATCGCTACGGCGGGTTCGGATCTGAAGGGAACCGCAGGCAAAAGTGCGCTCATTGTGGTGAGTGACGGCGACCCCGTCATCGATCCGTCGATTTTAACTCAGGGCTCGAGTCCCAAGGCTGCAGCAGCTCTTAAAAAGCAGTACGGGGATAGGCTATGTATCTACACGGTCTATGTGGGGAATAACGCCGAGGGAAAAGAGATAATGGATAAAATCGCAAAGGCCGGGGAATGCGGCTTTGCAGTCCCTGCAGGGGAGATTATGTCCCCTGAAGGTGTGGCGAATTTTGTGGAAAAAGTCTTTTTAGAAAAGGCGCAAGCGGCGCCAGCGCCTCCTCCTCCAGCTCCGAAGCCGGTGCCACCGCCGCCCAAACCAGAACCGTCGCCGGCACCGCCGCCACCACCGCCGCCACCTGCGAAGGTCATTGACAAAATGACACTTCATGTGCTCTTCGAATTCGACAAGGACACCCTCACCGAAGCGGACCTGAAGGAACTCCAGAAGGCCGTTGCTTTTGTGAAGAAATACCCCGACGCTAAGATCAGGCTTGACGGGTACACTGATAGTATCGGCACAGACGCATACAATATAAAGCTCTCGGAAAGGAGGGCAACAGCCGTCATGAAATATCTCATCAAGGAAGCTGGCGTTGACAGCTCGAAGATCACGGCGGTTGGACATGGTAAGGCAGACCCTGTAGCGGACAACAAGACTGCGCAAGGAAGAGCTCAGAATAGAAGGGTCGAGGTCTCAATTCTGTCTGATTAGATGTCAGAAACAGCTGGGGGGAGGAGCATTGCTCCTCCCTTCCTTCTGGGTACGCCCGTTGGTGATTTTAAGCTGATGCTCACTTTTAACTCGTAATCTTCAACTTCTTATGTGGTATGGATCCTCACTTTTAGTAGGTGCAACGTTGAATGAGTGGGGAGAATTTTGGCACTCACCTATCTGATAATCCCTAATAGCCCTCCTCCTAATTCTTCTTTTGAGGTAAGGGGCTTACAAGTAAGTTTCCCAATCCTGCCCTCGTCTATTTAATTAGCTCAACAGGCTTGTCCCTTAAAATCGCGATCCTCCTATTTTCCCAAGAGCATCTGCTGATTACGGAGTGAAGTCTTCAGGGGGGATCTTCTGAGGGGGGCATCTACATGGAAGGAAAAGGCGATAACCCTAAATCTTTTTGAAAGAAATCTTAACTCTTCGGGGTAATCCCTATTATTCCATGGTAGGTCTGCCTGCCTATCTCTTAGGCAAACAAGGGGTCAGAGATCCAAACTTTTCCTGAAATGGTGACTTAGGGATTTCCTTCAAAATAGGAGACTTCAATTGAAATCAATAAAGACTGGGAAAAGTTTTTCACATTTGAAGGAAATAATTCGGGACTCTTGTGAAAAACACTTCCACTTTCGGCCTTCAGGACGCTAATAGAAATTTGAAAATGGTTTATCTGAATTGTCATAAATTATCGTCCACTTGTTGCAATTGATAAGAACGGAGGAATTAATGCGCTTGGTATGAGTCTTGCCTTTTGAAGAGTAAAAAGGTGGCGAGTGTTTGAAAAGAACAGGTCATTCAACACCTCTTTTTCAAAAAAGAATGACTTGGAACAAATGGAGAGGAATTTTTTTAAAAAAAGGGCCTGGTGGGGAGAAATGGGAATAGATAGAAAGTAGAGGCCAAGATAAAGGAGAACACTAAGAGGAGGAGGGATAAGTTATGAGAAACAAATCTCTTTCCGGAGTCGTTCTGAAAGAGACTTTTGTAAAGGCTCGAAGAAGGGGAATTTTTTTATTTATTCTTATGAACTTGGCCTATGTTATTGCCATCATCGGTCTGTCGATGGTAATCACTAAGGAAAAGAAAACAATATCTTCTTTTTATTATATGGAGCCGATTATTGATGAGTACCGCACCAAAGATAAGCTTTATGGAATCCTCAGAACCAAGGGCTATAGTCTTGGTCAAGGGCTTGATATTGTCGAGGCGATTGTCAAGAGATCAAAGGAACTCGGACTACCGTTGGCGCTTATCATGGCTGTCATCGAACAAGAATCCGAATTCTATCCGAATGCCAGATCTGACAAGGGTGCTCAAGGACTGATGCAGATAATGCCTCTAAAATGGGATGAGTATGTGGCTAAGCTTAAACTGGAAGTTGACAGAAGGGCGATTACCGATCCGTTCATGAATATAACAGTAGGATGTCAGATTCTCAAGGATTTGTATGATGGATATCAGGATGTAAAGGATAATAAGGTTAGAATGGCCAAAGCCCTGACTGATTACAATAACGGTGAGCAATCTACGGATCCGAATCTGAAATATCCTGTTGAGGTGAGCCAGAAACAGGACGAGTACCAAAAGAAATTGCAGGGGTACAGATAGGATTAAAGATTACGAATCGGTCTCCACTAACTCTCTGCATTAGTTCGAATTTTAGACCCGCAAGTGCAGTCGTCAACTAAAAGATAGTTTGAGTACCTCTCAGGTTAAGTATTATTCAGGATAGACCAGCTTCACAAGGACTGGTCTTCGATCAATACCTTTCCAAGTCCTTCTGGACTAAAGTGATATCCCAGAAAATCAAACCCCTTCTCTATACGCCCGATAAAGGTCTTGTCCGGGTGCTTTTCCAGCCTTAGTTCACTGAACGTCTGGTTTAGCACCCTGATTGCTTCTCTCAACTATGTTTCCATCGATAATCCTTAATTTATAAGGTTAAAATAGTTGAGGACTTGTAGCTGAAACAGGCAACCAAAGATAGATCCGAGTCCCTCATCATTTCTCTTATGACTAGTCTTGATAAATAAAAAACTCAACCAAGCTAAATTCTTTCCAGGGATTCTTCCCCAACTCTCCAAGATCCCGCAGCACAGGCAATACCTCCCTGCCAACTCGGTCCCGACCGAGGGCGGGGCAGGCAGGAAAGCTGACGCGACATCAAATTCACCCCCACCCACAGCCTCCCCCATCAAGAGGGAGGGAATTTTTTTATTGAGGGTGAAGTGAAGGATGAGTGGAAACGCTATGCGCTATACGCGATGAGGTTCATCGGATAGTCCCCACATAGTGGGCGGTGAGTTGGCGCTCACGCACTTTGGGATTGGAGTAATCTGGAAGGAGCATCGGAGCGACTCGATCGGTGACGATCCCCGCCCCCTCTAACTCTTTGTGATATCTCCGGACATGATCCAAGGTCAATTTGCCGTCTTTTGCTTTCTCTTTAATATAGAGTGACGCACTCGCTCCTGCGATCCTGCCGAAGACGCAGACGTCGAGAAGAGAGTTTCCCATCAACCGATTCTCGCCGTGGACTCCACCCGAGACCTCACCGGCGGAAAAAAATCCTGGAACAGATGTCTCGCAACGGCTGTTATACTCCAACCCGCCATTTTGGTAATGAAGGGTTGGATAAACCAGCATGGGCTCCTTTGAAATATCGATCCCGTATCGCTTAAATAGAATAAATTTCCCGGGGAATTCCCTCTTCACCGCGCCTTCTCCCATCAGGACATCGATCATCGGCGAGTCTAACCAGATGCCTAATTTTCCGGTAGAGGTTGGAATTCCCTTTCCAACTTCAGTGCATTCTCGAATAAAGCAAGACGATTCCACATCTCTCGGTTCCCGTTCGTTGACGAATTGTTCTCCATCGATGTTGAGGACATTGGCCCCTGCACCTCTGAATTTTTCTGTGATCAGAAGACCCTCTGCTTGCTCTGGGAAAACGGCGCCCGTCGGGTGATATTGTACCGTATGGAGAAAGCACAATTTCACGCCTGCTCGGTAACCCAGAACAAGGCCATCTCCAGTGGCACCGTAATGGTTCGTGGTCATGAATCCTTGAATGTGAAGTCTTCCTGAGCCACCTGTGGCCATAACCACTGCTTTTGCTTTGACGACGAAGTATTCCTCTGTCTCGAGATTATACAGCACCGCACCCGCACAATGGCCGTGTTCATTTAGGATCAGCTCCACCACGGGAGAAAATTCCAATACTTTAATATCCCCAGCTCGGTTCCTTGCTTCGTCTCTCAGGGTTCTCATGATTTCGGCACCGGTTATATCGGCTGCATAATTCATCCGCTTTCGACATGTTCCCCCACCATGAAGGGATCTAAGTTGTCCCTCCGGAAATTTTGTAAACATGCAACCAAGGCTCTCCAACCAGGCCAGAACCTTCGGGGCCTCTGTCACGAGGGTATAGACAAGCTCCGGAACATTTTTGAAATGACCTCCTCCCAGGACATCGAGGTAATGATAATAAGGAGAGTCCTTCGTACCTTTGGTGGCTGCTTGGATACCGCCCTCTGCCATCATCGTGTTGGCATCTCCATGCCTCAATTTGGTGGCGATCAATACCCTGGCCCCATTTTCCTGAGCTGTTAAGGCCGCTGCCGTTCCCGCACCTCCTCCCCCGAGTATGAGGACATCCGTTTCATATGCCACTTTATTCAAGTCAATGACATCAGGGTTGACACGGCTCTTCGCCTCCAGAAGATCCACGATCTCCGGAGAAATGGCGTAGCCCTTATTGGGGCCTACACGAATCTCCTTCCTCGAACCCTCTCTGAAATCGGGGTGGTACTTTCTCAACCGCTCCTCCCTTTCTTTCAAAGAAAGCAACGGAAACTCTTCCCCCTTTTTTTTCTTTTCAATTCGGGCAGGCCGTGTGGCCTCCACCCTCTTCATTAATTCCTTCAATTCCCTTGTATAGGGCATAAAGTCTCCAGCCCCCTTCCCCTCTCTCCCAGGGGAGAGGGGAAGGGTGAGGGGCGCTATGCGTTTTATAGATATGTTTTATCTTTCGGTGTCCAATTCTCGTCAGCCTGTTCCGGTTCGATCTCCCTTTTGTTATAAAGATTCTTCAGCTCCTCCTCTTTTGTATCCATCAATCCTCTGAGCATCTGTTCATACTTCCCCTTCTCCACCTCGTTGACCATTGAGGCAAGATGCTCAGCCTTGGAAGCAATATACTTTGCATAGAGCCGTCTTCCCAAAATCGCAATATTATATTGGCAGATCTCCGCCGGACATGGCGATGTGCAAAGGCCGCACATCACACAGTCGAAAGAAAGTTCTGCCAGACGTGTGACATCCCCTCTCATCGCGGCTGCCATATAGTCCATGACCTCGATATCCATCGGACAGGACTTGGTGCAGGTGTTACATTGCAGACACCGTAACAGCTCAGGATAAGCCTTGACCAGCGTGTCGATGGTAGGTTTTATCTTCTCGATGTCATAGATGCTTTTGGTGGCCGGGAAAAAAGGGATCTGTGTCAGATACATGTTGGGTTGAACAACGGTCTGACAGGCCAAGCCCACTTCAATCTTATAACTTCCTGGAAATCGGTATACCGTTCCGCAGGCGCCACATATCCCTCCTCTACACCCACAGCCGCGAATTAATTGGTATCCTGCGTACTCCAATGCTTTTTGAATGGTAATGGAGGGAGGGACTTCATATCGTTTCCCCATGATGAAGATGGGAACCAGTTCTTCTTTCTTCTTCTCCGCTTCCATCAGCGTCCAACTCTACGTCGGCAGTAAATGCCGACGCTCCTACATCCGTTATTTTTTCACGCCATGCGCTATGCTCGACGGGCTCTGCGGTTTTTATAAGGCTCCTGATTCAATCTTCAATTCATCCTCTTTGAAGGTTGCCACAGGAGGTACTTCTGCGATATCTCTTCCCGGAACATACTGGAACATTTTTTGTATCCTATCTCCCACGCTCCGGAAGAGGGTGGCTACCGGTAACCGGCTCGGACAGGCGCTGTCACAAAGTCCGCACCCGATACAGGAGGTCACCATGTGAG
>Ga0187769_10002635_pt1 | contig 10554 bp, 8 predicted proteins | sample 0116_SJ02_MP02_1_FD_133140 | JGI IMG/M metagenome (GOLD analysis project Ga0187769, IMG submission 133140) | Tropical peat soil microbial communities from peatlands in Department of Meta, Colombia - 0116_SJ02_MP02_10_MG | ecosystem: Environmental > Terrestrial > Soil > Wetlands > Peat | place... | reverse complement strand
GGTGCCGGCCCAAGGAGGCTTGACTCTGGAAAGCTTCGGCGAACTGAAGCTCAGTCCAGCAGTAAGGAAGGGAGTCGACGCCGCTGGCTACAGGAGGCCATTTCCCATCCAAGCAGAGGCCATAGGACCCCTCCTGGAGGGAAAGAACCTCATTGGCCAAGCAAAGGCTGGCTCGGGGAAAACACTCGCCTTCGGCATCCCGCTGATCCAGGCGATGGACGAGAACCAGCCCTGGGTCCAGGGGCTCGTCCTGGCCCCTACTAGGGAGCTTGCAGTGCAGATCACCCTAGAACTGCAGAAGATAGCCTCCTATACAGGGGTGAAGATAGTCACGATCTATGGCGGTCAGTCGATGAACCTTCAACTCGACGCCCTCAGGCGCGGCGCTCACGTCGTCGTTGGCACCCCTGGGAGGACAATCGACCACATCAAGCGCGGGACCTTGAGGCTCGACGCGGTGCGTTTCGTCGTGATTGACGAAGCTGACGTAATGCTGGACATGGGCTTCATCGACGACGTCGACTACATCCTCGGCAAGACCCCTCCTGGAAGGCAGATGAGCTTGTTCTCAGCGACCATGCCCAAGTCTATCGTGCAACTCTCCCAGAGGTACATGGCCGACGCGGTGAGGGTCATGGTCGATCAAAATGAGCCGTCGGCGGAGACCCTGGAGCAGTTCTACGCTCGAGTGGAAAGGGACCAGAAGCTGGAGCTCCTGCTGGACGTCCTGCAGAAGGAGAACAGGAAAAGCGCAGTCGTCTTCTGCCGGACACGGCACGGCGCCATAAGGCTTGCCAGGGAGCTGGAGAGAAGGTTCATGAGCGTCGTCTCGCTGCACGGGGACCTGAGCCAGAAACAACGGGACCACTCGATGGGGCTCTTCAGATCGGGAAGAGCGGACGTGCTCGTAGCTACCGACGTGGCCAGCAGGGGGATCGACGTGCGACAGGTCGATTGCGTCATCAACTACGATGTCCCTGAGGACCCGACCGTCTACTTCCACAGGGTGGGGAGGACAGCCAGGGCAGGGGACGTCGGCAGGTCCTACACGTTCGTCAGCTGGGACGAAAGTGCAGACTTCGCCCGCATAGCGGGCCTTGCTAGGGCTCCCATCAAGCCCTTGAGGGAAGAGGATTCAAGGGCCCCCAGGACGCCGACACTGTCCTCACGTGGTCCCAGACCCTGGCGCCATGGCAGAAGAGAGAGGAGAAGAGGCAACCCCCGTCACTTCCAAAGATACAGATGAATGCGGCAGGTCGCGCGTCTCCGAGCCCTTAATATGCACGCTGTTGGGGCGAGGGGCGAAACGCGTTGGGAAAGAGAAAGGTCCTGAGCGAGGCCAATCTGAAGGAGCTCGTGATGCCCCAGCAGGGGGAGATTCTAGGCAGGGCCATCAAGATGACAGGCGGAGACCAGGTCATTGTCAAGTGCGCCGACGGCGTCACCCGTCAGTGCAGGATAAGGGGAAAGCTGAAGCGGAGGATGTGGATCAGGGAAGGGGACGTCGTCCTGGTCGCCCCCTGGGACTTTGACAACAGCAAAGCTGACATCATCTGGAGATACATCAGGGCACACATGGAGTGGCTCGAAGCCAACGGGTATCTCAAGGGCATTTAGGACAAGTACGTAAAACGCCCCATAGACTGGCCCCAGGCCAATGGAGAAACAGGCTGATTTCGACGTCGCCGTGGTCGGTGCGGGAGTTCTGGGCGTCACAATCAGCTACTGGCTTTCATCCCTCTTCCAGTGCAGAATAGCGCTGATCGATCCCGCCCTAGTGGCCGCGGCACATACTTCCAGCCGCAACACCGGGGTCATCCACAGGCCCTTCTACCTAGACCCCGTGAAGAAGCGAATCTTCGCAAAGACTTCTCTAATCTCACACCCCATGTGGGAGAGCTTAGCAACGAGGGACGGTCTCCCATGGAGGCCCATAGGGACGTTCAACGTAGCAGCAGAGGAAAGTGAATTCAAGACTCTGGAGAAGTACAGGCGCTGGGGCGTGGAGAATGGCATGGACGAGGCTGAGCTCAATCTCCTTGGCGGAAAGGAAGTGCGAGAACTCGAACCTGAGGTGAACTGCAGGGCTGCCCTCATCTCAAAGACAGACGTCTCGGTAGACTTCGGGGTCTTCACGCGCCATCTCTGGAAACGTCTCGCTTCGCAGGGGGTGAGCTTCTTCGGGGGCCACAAGGTTGTGAAGATCGAAGAGAAGGACGGGACGGCGAGCATAGAGGCGATCTCTAGGTCGGGACGTGCCAAACTCCGTTCTCGGTTCCTGATCAACGCCGCAGGCGGTGGGTCCCTCGAGATTGCACACTTCTGCGGGCTCGCGGAGCAGTATGCCTCTCTCAACTTCAGGGGGGAATATTGGGTTGTTGACGAACCCTTCGCGTCGAGAGTCGCGTCGAACATCTACCGTCCGCCGAGGTTCCCTCAGTACCCCTTCCTCGACCCGCACTTCGTCGTTCGAGCAGATGGTACCAGGCAGATAGGCCCGAATGCTGTGCTTGTTCCGGGGCCGTACGTCTATTCAGGGATAGGGCTCTCGAAGCTCGCCGCCTTCCTCGACAGACCCGTGTTGCCGAAGGCGAGGCTCCTGATGAACAGAGACTTCGTAGCCCTTGTTGCTGGCGAGTGGAGGAGCTCCCTGTCGAAGAGAGCAATGTGCGACCGGGTCCGGAAGTTCGTCCCAACACTGAACGCAGGGATGCTCAACAGGAGGGCAGTGTTCGGGGTGAGGACCTCAGTCATCGACTCCTCAGGCTTCGTTCCAGAGGCCGTTCTCCTGAAAGGTGAAGCGTCGGCTCACATCATCAACTTCAACTCTCCTGGAGCCACCGGCGCACCTGCCTACTCGGCTATGGTAGTGAACCAACTTAGCGAAGAAGGGCGGCTGGGCTGGCTTTCGCCCAGGGAGGCTGAGCCCTTGATTCCTGGGTGGGACTTCGATAAGGTACTGGCTCAGATCTAGGGTCATTCGAGCACGTGTATGTTCCGCTTCGCGCACATGTCCCTCAGAATCTTGGGCCACACCGCGACACTCACTTCCCCGAGATGCGCTTTCTTCAACAGGAGCATCAGGGTCCGCGACTGCCCGATTCCGCCTCCGATTGATAGCGGAAGCTCGCCACTCATGATGCCCTTGTGGTAGTCGAATCTTAGTGAGTCGAGCTGGCCGCTTATTTCCAGCTGCTTGCGCAGGCTCACCGCGTCCACCCTGATCCCCATGGAGCTTAGTTCGTGCCTCCTCTTCGTCACCGAGTTCCAAACGAGGATGTCGCCGTTCAGGCCGTGGAACACTCTGCCGTCCTTCGTCCTCGTCTCTGTCATCCAGTCATCGTAATCGGCAGCCCTCATCTCGTGTGGAAGCCCGTTCTTCAGCACCCACCCGATTCCGACGATGAAGACAGCGGGGTGCTCCTTGAGCAGGGCGGTCTCCCTATCCTTTCTGGGGAGCTTGGGGAACATCTCGAGGACCTCTTCAGCATGGATGAACTCTATTCTATCTGCCATCTCCGGGTATTTCTCCTTCAGCTTCGGGAAGACCTCGTGGACATGCGTCTCAGCGCCCTTCAGGACCTTCCAAATCTTCTTCACTGTCTGCTCCAGATAGGGCAGGTTCCTCTGGTCGGCAGAGACAACCCTCTCCCAGTCCCACTGGTCTACGTAGGCGCTGTGATCATGGTCTAGGAAGTAGTCCTTCCTAACCGCCCTCATGTCCGTGCAAATCCCCTCCCCCATCTCGATGCCTAGCTCCTTGAGGGCGAAGCGCTTCCACTTCGTTGCAGCCTGGACGACCTGGGCGTCCATTGGATTCTTGTTGTAGTCATTCGATATGTGGAACTGTACCGGCGTTCGGGACCCATCCCTGTCTAGCATGTCGTTGATTCCGCTCCGGGCGTCGACGATGAGCGGGACCGTGGCCATCATCAGATTGAGCTCCCTGCAGAGATGCTTCTCTATGTACCCTTTCGCTTCGAAGATTGCCATTTGGGTCTCCTTCCTGTCTAGGAGCGACCTGTACCCAGTCGGGAGAATCTTCTCCACTTCTCCGTAGCTCCCTATGCCCGGGCCAGCAAGGTCGTCCCTGCCATGATTAGATTGCATGAAGCGGCCGAGGCCCATTTCGGGATTTAAGCCTCGCCCCGAATCAGTCCTCAGAAGCTCCGCCCTGCAAGGGAGCCCTCGACCTCTTTTGGCCACAATAGGCGAAGACAGCTCCGGCCGTTAGGCGGGCGGCCGCCAAGGTCTCGAACCCCATCTTTTCCATGGCTCCTACGACCTCCATGTCCCAGGACGTACCGTCGATGATTTGAGGGAGCCTTTCAAAGGCGAAAGCGGCCCCGCTCCCAGCCTTTCGGAGTGCGAAGCCCATGGCGCGAAGACCGATCTGGATGTAGGGCTCGAGAAGGGGGGCGGAAAACCCCCTGGGCCTGGTGAAATCGTAGAGCACGATCCTGGCGCAGGGCTTAACGACGCGAGCGAGCTCGTATGCCAGCTTCGTAACGCTCACGTACTTGGGAACGTAGCAGCTCACGGCCCCGTCGAACGTCTGGTCGGCGAAGGGCAGGGACACGGCATCGCCATTGACCACGAGGGGGACATTTGACAGCCCTTTTTCCCAACCCCGTCTCACCATCTCCGAGGTAAGATCTACTCCCACGTATCTGCAGCCACTGCTGCGAAGCCTCTCTTCGAGCAGTAGGGTGCCGCAACCGAGGTCCAACACGAGCGCTCCGTCGCCAAAGGAAGCTCGCTCGGCCACCCACCGTTTCCAATACCTATCTTGGTAGAGCGTGGCGTAGTCGACAGTCCTGTCGTAAGATGCCGCCAACCCCTGAAAGAGCTTACGGGCGACTCCTCCCATCCCATTCGAGTCAGGCATCTTCCTGGGTGCGACAGGGTCCACTCCTTAACGCTGTGCCCATCCCCGCAAACAATTCATTAGTGAACTGGCCGAGGATGGCGCACTTGGAAGGGGAAGAGGAGACTCGCGAGAACGAATTCTACGTCCCTAGGTTCGGTCCCAAGAAGTTCAGGCTGCTGTTGGGGCTCTCTTTCTATCCCTACACCCTGATGAACGCGAGCTACGTCCTCATCGGGTCCCTCCTCGCGTCGCCGGTCCACTACGACAGGATGGCCGAGATGGCGTTGGTGTACATTCTTGCCGTCGGTGTGTCGGCCCATTCCTTCGACGCAATGTCCCCGAACAAGCCCTGGGGGGACTTTCTTAGCCGACGCCAGCTCCTCGCAATGGCGGTCGGAGGGCTCGTCCCAGCCCTCGCGCTTGGGTTGTACCTTTCCCTCATGTTTGCGCCGCTTCTCATCCCTATAGGGCTCATCGAGCTCTTCTTCCTCCTCGCATACAACCTCGAGCTCTTCTCTGGGCGGTTCCACACCGACCTGTGGTTCTCGCTGTCGTGGGGATACCTCCCGTTGCTCGTCGGCTTCGTCCTGCAGACAGACGCCGTCACTATCCCTGCCCTTATTGGAGGGCTCTTTGGTTTCTTCACCGCATTCATCGAGATCAAGGCCTCGAGGCCCTACAAGGCCCTGAAGAAGCAGCGGGGGGGCCCGCCCTCTCCCTTATCCGACAGTCTGGAGTCGATACTCAAAGGGGTGGTGCTGAGCGTGCTCGTAACAGCCGTGGCCCTTCTCGCCCTGGCGCTGACGAGGTGACCGCACGAGCGCCCGCTTGTGCTGCTGACTATGTCACCGTGACGAAAACGTACGCAGTCTGCTGGATCAAGCCATCGGCGATGGTCACCGCCACAGTATACTCTCCGGCTCTGAGCGAAGGGCTAACTGCGATGTTCACCCCGAGTTCGTAGCTGCTCCCCCCCGTAGGAACCGCCGGGACGCTGGGGGTAATGCTGATGAGGGTAGGGGCTGACGCGTAGTTCTCCGAGTCCGAGACGCTGACGCCCATCGGCGAGGTCCAGGACCCGGATATTCCTAACTTGAGGGAAGCGTTCTCGCCGGGGGGGATGCTTACCGCGTTGGACCCGGAGACGGTTACGTTGAAGGCGGGCTTGTAGGAGGCGTCGACGAAGCCCACGTAGTTCCCCGTCATGGAGGAGAACCACAGCCGCCCTCCCGAAATTGCGATGTACTCGTCGTTCTGTATGCCCTCGTAGGTTGTCGCTGGCGGGTTCGACTCGTCGAACTCTGTCAGCGTGCCGCTCACGGGGTTCAGGAACGCTATCTTGTTGGCGTAGTGCTCGTTGAACCACACCTCGCTCCCGTTGGCGGCTACCTGCAGTGGGAGGGTCGTGTTTGTCCAAGGCACCCTTGACGTCGGGTACTGGGTCCAGGTGCCCGACTTGAATTCGTAGGCCACCACGCTGCTGGCGTAGTGCTGCGCAACCCAGACCGCCTCCGTCGAGTATGAGGCGCTGGTCGGTTCGATGAGGTTGTATCCGCCGCCCACCACCGACGGTGTTATCGTAGATCCGACTGTGGACGGGTCAAAAGAGTAGATGTGGCCGTTGCACACGCAACCTTTCGTGGTCGCGTTCTCGGACAGGTTGATGGACGCAAGCAGCGCATAGGAGGAGTTCACGAAGTCTAGCTGCAGGGGGCTGTCCTCCCCCGTCCCTGAGAGGGTGATGAGAGAAATTGTCAGGTTTGGGAATATCCTCCCCAGCAGGGCAGGGGTATTGTCGAATGTGACCCAGAGGTTCCCATCAGGACCCACGGCTAGCCAGTATGGGTAGCTCGCCCTGCCGGTTGCGTTTATCGAAACAACAGAGCCATCGCTCGGCTTTACGCCGAAGATCATGTTGGCGAACTCATCCGCGCTCCAGACCCGCCCATCCCAGAGGGCGATGCCTGACGAGACGGCGTTCGGAAAGCAGTTTGCCTCGGTCGGCGTCTTGTATCCCGGCCAGGCATACTCAACTATTGTTCCGTTGTTGGGGAAGAGATGAGTGACCCCGGGGACCGCCTGTTCGGCGAACCATATCGAGCCGTCCGAAGCTGCCGTGATCGCACTCGGCCACGTGTCGTTCCCTGGGAGGGCGTACTCTGTAACTGCGCCGAAAGTCCTGTTGGTGGTCTGGCTTCTCACAAAGGTCCCGCCGGGAAGCGAGACGCACTGCTGCTGGGGTTGTGAGAGCCCCGGTGCGAAGTAGGCCTCGTAGGCTGCGAGGCCCGAGACGACAACAACAGCAATCACCACAAGCGCAGTTATTCTCGTGGCCCTCGTGCCAATCACCCTCCTCCAGCTAGGAGTATGCTTCGAAGCTCTTCCCAAGCGACCCGAGGGCGATCTTCTGCTCAAGGATCTCGTTCGCGCCTTCGTATATCATCGTGACCCTGCTGTCAGCTAGGTGCCTAGCAGGCCTATTCTCAAGAGAATAACCATTCGCTCCAAATATCTGGACGGCCCTGTTGGCCGAATCAAAGGATTTGTCGGCCGCGAAGTATTTCGCCCTGGTCACTGCGAGGTCGGTGGCGTCCCTCAGTATGGCGCTCTTCGGGTTTTCTTCGTACTTCTGCTTGATGAAGGCGGCCTTCAGGAGGAGGAGCTTCGCCGCATCGAGGTTCATCGACATGATCCCTATGTGCCTTTGGATCAGCTGGTGCTTGCCTATGAGTTTGCGGTGCTGGACGCGCACGCTGGCGTACCTGACAGCCTCGTCGAGGCAGTCCTGCATAACCCCGACGCACCCCGCTGCCACGCTCAGCCTCCCGTTCATGAGCCCTGAGAGTGCGACAGACCTCCCCTTCCCCGGAGAACCGAGCATGTCCTCCTTTGCGACCTCAGCTTTGTCGAGGTAGACGGTCGACGTGTCGGCTGTGAGGAGCCCAAGCTTGTGAGGGATGATTTCCGCTTTGTACCCTGGCGTAGACGTGTCCATCACGAAGGCACACATCCCCTCCCTCTTCCCCTTCGGGTATGCGAAGACAAGGATTTTGTTTGCGGTGGATCCGAGAGAGATCCACGTCTTCTGTCCGGTAAGAATGTACTTCCCTTCCTTCTCTTCGAAGTGGGTGGCGAGGGCGGCGGAATCGCTCCCTGGGCCAGGCTCAGTCAACCCGAAGGCGAGTATGTTCTCCCCTTTGGTTGCCGCGGGCAGGAACCTCGCCTTCTGCTCCTCGGTCCCCCAGCGCTGAATCGTCATCTGCCCCAGAGCCATGTGAACAGAAAAGAAAGTCCTCAGGCCTGCGCCTTCTCTGCCTATTCTCTCCACAGCGAGAGCATAGGTCACCATGTCCGCTCCCTGTCCGTCGCCGTACTCCCTTGAAACGGGGAGGCCAAGCAGGTGAGCCTTGGCAAAGAAGGGCTTCACCTGGTCGTTCATCCTGTGCTCGAGGTAGCACTTGTCCTCTACAGGCCGGAACTCCTTGCAGGCCCTGTCGACCTGCTCGAGGATCATGGTCTGCTCCTCGGAGATGTCGAAGTTCATCTTTGACAGGTTCATGAACTCGTCTTGTTCTAGCATGACAGATCTACTCCTTCCACCTTTCTTTTGCGACTCGGCCCTTCACATGTTCCACAATCTCCTCGAACGAGCTCCCAGGCCCATAGAGCCCGGTGATGCCGAGCCTGAGGAGTCTCGGCTTGTCCTCCTCGGGGATTATCCCTCCGCCAACGACGACGATGTCCTTCCCTCCCATTTTATCGAGCAGCCTCTTGACCTTGGGGAATGCTGTCATGTGTGCTCCGTTGAGAAGAGACAACGCAACCACGTCCACGTCTTCGTCTATTGCCATTTGGGCCACCTGCTCCGGTGACGGGAGAAGGCCGCTGTAAATGACCTCCATGCCTGCGTCCCTGAATGCTCTTGCCAGCACGAGCACCCCTCTATCGTGGCCGTCGAGCCCGGGCTTGGCGACCAGAATCCTGATCTTCCTTTGGACCGCGGCGGTCTTCTTCGCCATGTCCGTCACCGACGCGACTCGGAGGGATTCAAAACCTTTGCTGGAACGCGCTCAGTTTCATAGAATCATGGGCTCTGCATAGGCTCCCCAGACTCTGCGCCCTACGTCTACGATTTCTCCGAGGGTGGCGTATTGCGTCACTGCCTCCATCATCGGATAGATCGCATTTGCATTCTCGTTTTCAAACGCCTTCTCCATTTTCGCCAGGGTTGCCTTCACCTTGGCCCCGTTCCTGTCGCGCTTTACGGCAGCGAGCCTCCTTATCTGCGCCTTCTGTGCTCTGAAGTTGATTTTCAGGAACTCGATTGGCTCCTTCCCGGGCTTGCCGTACTTGTTGACCCCGACCACAGAGTCCGTGCCTTCCTCCACGCGCTTAGACAGCCTGTACGAGTTCTCTGCTATCTCCCGCTGCAGGTACCCTGTTTTGATTGCCTTCAGAAGTCCCCCGGCGGCTTCAATCCTGTCGAAATACTTGTATGCTTCCTCTTCCATCTGGTCGGTGAGCCATTCTACGTAATAGGAGCCCCCGAGAGGGTCGATGACGTTCGGCACTCCCGTCTCCTCTGCGATGATTTGCTGCGTCCGGAGCGCCACCTCCACGGCCTGCTCCGTCGGGAGCGCCCAGGCTTCATCGTAGGAGTTGGTGTGCAGGGACTGGGTCCCACCCAGAACACCTGCCAGCGCCTCTATCGTGGTCCTGACGATGTTGTTCAGCGGCTGCTGCCAGGTGAGCGACGCCCCTGATGTCTGCGTGTGGAACCTCATGTGGAGACTCCGCTCGTCCTTCACGCCGTACTTCTCGCTGAGGACCTTCGCCCATATCCGTCTGGCCGCCCTGAACTTCGCAATTTCCTCAAAGAAGTCCATCGTCGAATTGAAGAAGAAACTCAGCCGGGGCGCAAACTGCTCCACCTTGAGCCCCGCCTCAAGGCCCAACTCCACGTAGCCGAAGCCGTCGGCGAGGGTGAACGCCAGTTCTTGGGCAGCACTCGATCCCGCCTCCCTGATGTGATACCCGCTTATGCTGATGTAGTTCCAAAGAGGCATCTCCTTTGTGCAGAAGACCATCAAATCCCTGACCAGCCTAAGATGGGCCTCGGGCGGATAGACCCACTCCTTTTGGGCGATGTACTCCTTGAGCATGTCCGCCTGGACTGTCCCTCTGAGCCTCGCCATTGGCACTCCTTGCTTCTTCGCCACTCCCGCGTACATGCAGGTCAGGACGGTCGCCGGTGCGTTGATGGTCATCGAGGTGCTGACCTTGTCCAGCGGGATCCCATCGAAGATAACCTCCATGTCACCTAGGGAAGAAACGTTGACCCCGCACCTTCCCACTTCTCCGTGGGCCCTCTTGTGGTCACAGTCGTAGCCATACAGGGTGGGCATGTCGAAAGCTATGCTCAGGCCTGTCTCGCCATGGTCGAGCAGGAGCTTCAGTCTCCTGTTGGTGTCTTCGGGAGTCCCGAACCCCGAGAACATCCTCATTGTCCACTTCCTTCCTCTGTACATGTTCGGATAGACACCCCTTAGGAAAGGATAGACGCCAGGGAACCCCTGATCAGAGTAGTCCGAATTCGAAACGTCCCCCGGAGTGTAGAGCGGCTTAAGAGGGATCCCCGACGCGGTCTGGAAGCCCTTGGTGGCCCCAGACATCTTCTCTCCTCC
>Ga0187769_10002634_pt1 | contig 10557 bp, 4 predicted proteins | sample 0116_SJ02_MP02_1_FD_133140 | JGI IMG/M metagenome (GOLD analysis project Ga0187769, IMG submission 133140) | Tropical peat soil microbial communities from peatlands in Department of Meta, Colombia - 0116_SJ02_MP02_10_MG | ecosystem: Environmental > Terrestrial > Soil > Wetlands > Peat | place... | reverse complement strand
GAACCCACAGGCGGCTCTGACCATCGGCGCCAGTACCGATGAACGCTAGCTTGCGACCGTCGGGTGAAAGCGCGAAATCTCCCTCTAGGTTAAATTTCTCTGGTAGGGGAACTTCGAAGCGCATCACCTGGCTTGGGGCAGGCTTTTGGTGAAAGTAGAGGAACGCCAGCAATGCCGTCGCCAGTACGAAGGCACCCGCAACCCCCGATATGAGCCACAGCTTCCATTGGGCTGCCAAGCGTGGCACCGAGACTCCTGCTTGGGCATCCGCCGCCCCAGCAAGAATTTCGTCGAGTGAGATGCGCGCGTCGCCGATGTCTCGTAACCGCAGTCTGGAATCTTTCTGCAAGCAACGTTGCAACAGCACGCGCACACGCGTCGGCGTGCTTGCGGGAAGTAATGACCAATCCGGCTCGCCCCGAATCACCCCTGCCAGCGTGTCCGTCACCGAATCGCCTGGAAACGCCGCCTTCCCCGTCAGCATTTCATAGAACACGCAGCCAAATGCCCAGATGTCGGCGCGGCGATCCACGGACTTGGCTTTCGCTTGTTCAGGGGACATGTAGGCAGCGGTGCCGAGCAGGACTCCCTGCTGCGTGGCCATGCGGCTAATGGTCGGGGACGTGGAAATGTCGATGGAGGACGAATCGCCTTCGAGCGCCTTGGCCAAGCCGAAGTCGAGAACCTTCACGGCGTCATCGTTCGTTACCTTCACGTTGGCTGGCTTGAGGTCACGATGGATGATTCCCCGCTCATGTGCATATTCCAGAGCATCGGCTATTTGCCGAGCGATGCGGACAGCTTCGTCAACGGGGATTGGGCCCTGCTTGATGCGATCGGCCAGCGTCGGCCCTTCCACCAATTGCATCACCAGGGCACGCGTGCCGGTGGAATCTTCCAGGCCGTAGATTGAGGCGATGTTGGGGTGATCGAGCGAGGCGAGCACTTTCGCTTCGCGCTGGAATCGCGCCATGCGGTCGGCGTCTCGGGCGAACGCTTCGGGCAGGACCTTGATCGCTACGTCGCGGCCGAGCTTCGTGTCGCTGGCGCGATAGACCTCCCCCATGCCGCCCGCACCAATAGCGCCGGTGATTTCGTAGGGGCCCAGCCGAGAACCCGTTCGCAAGGGCATACAGTGGTGGCGAGGATTTTACATCAGAAACCCAGCTGCCTATCCAAAGTCTTGATTAACGGGATAACTGGACAAGTTCAGTACGAGCCAGAAAGAGGTCCGGTTTGCGAGCCCGGAGGTGCGGCGCGTGGCCGCAGGCGCCAAAGGGGCGCAGCAAGACTTCGCTCGCCGTGCTCAGTCCAGGGCAGCGCCCCTACGACGGCTTGCGATGCGTCATGCGTTTTCGTCGGTGATGAGGAGTTCCTTGGCGCGCTGCGCGGCTTTGACGACGGCCTTAATCAGCGTGACGCGCAGGCCACCCTCTTCGAGCTCAAGGATGCCGTCTATCGTGCATCCAGCCGGGGTTGTCACCGTATCCTTGAGCAGCGCGGGATGGTCGCCGGTGTCGAGCACGACCTTTGCTGCGCCGAGAGCAGTTTGGGCAGCGAGGAGCGTGGCAAGTTCGCGCGAGAGGCCTGCCTTCACGCCGCCTTCGGCAAGCGATTCGAGGATGATGTAGATAAACGCAGGGCCGCTTGCGGAAAGCCCCGTGATCGCGTCCATGTTTTTCTCGTCCACGACGACTGTCTTGCCCACCGCGTCGAAAAGCTTTCGCGCGGTTTCGACGTCTTCGTCACCGGCGTACTTGCCCTTTGAAATCGCCGTGATTCCCGCGCCGACCATTGAAGGAGTGTTCGGCATGGCGCGGATCACGGGTACTTTTCCAGCGAGCCTGCGTTCGATGTAGTCGGTCGGCACCGACGCGGCAATGGAGATCAGGAGCTTTTTATCCGTGAGTTCGCGGCGAATTTCGTTAATCATAGGGCCGACCGCTTGCGGCTTCACGCAGAGCAGGACGACATCGGCCTTCTTCACGGCCGCGCGGTTATCAGTGCCCGCGGAGACGGAGGTTCTCGCGAGATTCTTCCTCGGCTGACCGGCGTGCTGCACGGTGGCGAAGACATTCTTCGGCGACACGAGCCCCTGCTTCACGAAGGCCTCGATCAGTATGCCGCCCATCTTTCCCGCGCCCAGGACGGCGAGGCGCAACTGGCTGGATGAAGTTGCCATGAGAGCGATTCCCCTTTCGCGCTATTTCATCATGCAAAACGGAAGGTTCAAGCGAAAAAAGCGTAGGCGGGCTAGACCCGCGGCAGGTGAGGGCAAGCCGGGTACGAAGGTTTTGTAAACGCGAACATGGATGCATCATACAGGATATTGCGGGCAATCAGGAAGCCCTGTGACGAATTGATATTGGCTCGATTTCAGGGCAGGAAACCGAAGGACGAGCTTCACCGCAGAGACGCCGAGGGCGCGGAGAACTTGTTTGCTGCCGGAGGCCGTCTCTGCGTTCTCTGCGCCTCTGCGGTGAGTCTTTTGGAGGCTCAAGTTCTTGCGAATAGAGGGACTACCGACGAATCATGGAACCTCAGGATAGTCTGGAAGGAATCACTTTCGTGTCGGGTTGCAATGAAACGAGGCTGGTAACCCATCCCGAGGTAAGGGCGTCCAACGGTGGGGTGAGCCTGCCTGCCAAAAGATCGGCCTCCGGGTATCGGATCCAGCTGGCAATTGCCACGCTGGTTCTGTTGTTGTTCGCGGGTGCAATGGCGAGCCTCGCCCAGGATGCCGCTCAGCCGGTAGCATCAATCGAAGTCAGAGGGACGGTCCGGACGACAGAAAACTCGCCGGTCCCGGGAGCGACCCTGCGCGTGGCCAACACGGACACGAAGCAGGCATGGGTCAGCTGGACCGATGAGTCCGGAAAGTTCGAATTCCCCGCGCTTCCTGCGGGACACTACTCGATTGAATCAACGCAACTTGGTTTCGAGACAGCAACCACTGAATTGCAGCTTGGTTTCGGGCCTGCGCCGCCGCCTATTCAAATTTTGCTGCGCGTGGCGACCCTTGCCGAGCTTACAGCCAAGCCGGAAACAAGTGCGGGCGCAAGGCGGCCCAGGGGGCCGGGAACGGGAGGCCCGCCGGGTCAAGGAAATCCAGCCGCTCCCGGAAATCCTCCCGGGGCTGCGGGCAGGGGTGGCGGCAGGGGACAGATTCCCGCCGGTCTGCTCAACGCAATGCGCCAGGGCCTGGGGAACGGAGGATTTCAGCAGACTGACTTGACGGGCGAGCAGGGCGCCGGCGGCCAGGGTGAGGAAGGCGCGCCACAGACCGCAGGCGGCGAGCAAGCAAGCCTAACGCAATTCGCAGGCGGAGGGACGTCGTCAGACTCCTTCCTTCTCCAGGGGACCGTGGGCCAGGGGCTTTCCTTCAATCCGGGAGGCGGTCCGGGCGGGTTCGGCGGGCCGGGCGGGGGTGGACCGCCGGGAATGGGGCAGGGCGGGCCGGGCGGGCCCGGAGGCCAAGGAGGGCCGGGCGGAGCCCAAGGATTTGCTCTTGCAGGGGGCGGAATGCCCGGAGGGGCCGGCGGGCTCCAGGCGATTTTCCGCGGCGGGGCCGGCGGAGGAGGAGGCGGCGCTGCGCGGTTCTTGCGCCAGCAGGTGAACCGCCTGCGCTTCACAATTTTCGATCGGTACACGAGTTCGGCGTTTGATGCGAAGCCGTACTCGATCAACGGCGCGCAGCTTCCGCAGATTGCGAGCTACGACGAACGCGTGGGAGGAACTGTCGGCGGGCCGCTGAAGATTCCGCACATCTACAACGGAAGCGACAAGACCTACTTCTTCGCCAACTATCAGCACGATATCCAGAGGAGCCCGGTCAACACGTTCTCTACTGTTCCGACAGCGGACGAACGGAACGGGCTGTTCTGCGTCCCGGCGAGCATCAACGGAATGCCTCCTCCCTTGCTCGTGCAGCCGTTTACTACGGTAACTTTTCCGGAAATTCTCGACGCAAATTGCGCGACCGGAAACGCACAGCAGATTCCGGCGAGCGACTTCGTGAACAACAAGGCGGTGGAGGGCCTGCTCGGATTCATTCCGCCTCCGAACCTTCCCGGGGCCGTGCAGAACTATCTGCTGCAGGCGAGAACGCCGCAAGATTCCGATAACGTGAACACCCGCGTGCTGCACACGATCAATTCGAAGTTCAATGTGAACGGAGGCTACAACATCAATTCGGTGCGCGGAACCACTCTCAGCAACTTTGCGGGGATCGGCGGGACCCAATCCACGCTCGGCCAGAGCGTGGATTTGACCCTGTCGCACAACTGGTCCACGCACGTCGTCGAGAGCATGACCTTGAACTGGAGCCGGAGCCGCGTCGAGACGCTTTCGGACAATTCGTACGGCAGGGACATCGCCGCGGACCTGGGGATAACCGGGGTATCGCCTTTGCCGATTGACTTCGGGATTCCGCAAATCAGCTTTACGGATTTTTCAGGGTTGAACGATCCGATTCCGTCGCTCGTCCGCAACCAGACGCTTCGCTTCTCGGACCAGGTGACGTGGGTGCATGGAAGTCACAACATGCGCTACGGCGGCGAGGTCCGGCGGATACAGCTCAATTCGCAGTCGGACCCGAATCCGCGCGGAGGCTTCATTTTCACGGGCATTGCGACCGGAAGCGATTTCGCGGATTTCCTGCTTGACCGGCCATTCAATACGACCGAACAGTTCGGCAATCCGAACGTCTACCTGCGCAGCTGGGGTTTTTCCGCGTATGGACAGGACGATTTTCGGGTCACCAAGACGTTCTCGCTTCAGTACGGCTTGCGGTACGACGCGGTTACCCCGCCGATCGAATTGTTCGACGAGATCGTGAACCTCAACATAACGAACCTCGCGAACGTCGTACAGGTCGCGTACGGGCAGCCGGGCCTTACTGCTCCGGGATTGCCACGCGCGCTCATCCATGGGAGATACGACAATTTCGAGCCGCGCCTGGGCTTTGCCTGGCAGCCGAAGTTCATCAAGCCGAAGACGGTCGTGCGCGGCGGGTATTCGATTTTTTACAACGAGTCCATCTACAACACGCTGGTGCGCGAGCTGACCCACCAGGCTCCCGTTTCGACGTCTCAGACATTGACGACAACCGCGAGCGAGCCGCTCACGCTGGAAAACGGTTTTCTGCCCCCCGTTTCGGGCGGCACTTTCATTCCGAACACGGAGAGTGTCGATCCGTTCTACAAACCGGGCTACGCACAGATATGGAATCTGGGTACGGAGACGTCATTCTCGCCGTCGTGGATTCTGGACCTGACCTACACGGGGACGAAAGGGACTGATCTCGACATATTGCGAGCGCCGAATCGCGCGCCGCTGGGGACGCTGAGCACGGACATTCAGGCAATGCGCATCGACCCGAATGCTACGGGGTTCACGTTCGATCAGTCGGGAGCGAATTCGATTTACAACGCGCTCCAGGTGCGCGTGATGCACCGATTCACCCACGGTCTGATGCTGCAGGGGATCTACACGTACGGCAAATCGCTCGACGACGCGAGTTCGATCGGCGGGGGTGCGGCCACAGTCGAGCAACAAGACGGAAACGTCCACGGCGAATACGGCCTCTCCACATTCGACATTCGCCATCAGATGCGGATTCTTTCCATGTATGAACTGCCGTTCGGGCAGAGAAACCGCTGGGCCAACCATGGCTGGCCTGAAAAAGTGTTCAGCAACTGGCGGCTTCAGAACATCGTCACATGGCAAACCGGAACTCCTGCGACCGTGCTGCTCGGCGGCGTGGCGTCTGACAATGGAACGGGCGCGAATTTCTCGCTGCGTCCCGACATCACCGGAAACCCGAATCTGGAGATTTGCGGCGGGTCGCCCACCGCCTTCTTTCGCACGGGTGTTTTCGCTCTGCCCGTGGACGCAAATGGAAATCTCGCGTACGGAGACGAGCCGCGAGGAGCCGTCGAGGGTCCGTGCCAATTCAATTGGAACGTGTCGCTTGCGAAAACGATTCGGTTCGGTCCTGAGCAGCGCCGCAACCTGAATCTCAGCTGGCAGGTGCAGAATCTGACCAACACGCCGAGCTTCACGGGCCTTTCGACGGCCTTGCCGTGCTTTTCGGGCCCGCCGACAGGGCCGGGAACGGCGTCGGGAATCGTGTGCGGGTTGGGGACGGGAACCGGCTCGTCATTTTTCGGGCGCGTGACAGGCGCGGGCTCGATGCGTACGATGGCGATGGAAGTACGGATAATCTTCTGATGGCGAGGAAGACAATGACCTGGCAGAGTGTTCGGAAGGCTGGGACATGGATTGCGATCGTTGCGGCCGTGGTGACGGCGCTGTGCCGCGCCCCGATTCGCGCGCAGCAGCAGCCGACCGCTATTCCCGCCCCGGCTGCGCCGCCGCAGGTGACTGCGCCTGCGGCAAAGACGCTGCGAGCGCAATCCTCCATCGTGCGCATAGATGTAGAGGTGACGGGGCGAGACGGGAAGTCCATCAAAGGATTGCGCCCGGACCAATTTGAGATCACGGACGACGGAAAGGCGCAGAGGATTTCGGTCTTTTCCTATTCGGATATCGAGGCCGTGCAAACGGCGGGCCCGGAAAATGCCGCGCCCATCGTTGTCGCGGTTGACAATCCCAGCGCTGACGCGGCTCCCGCCGTTGCCGACGCATTGAGCGATGAAATCCGCGACCGGCGGCTCATTGTTCTGTTTTTCGATCTTACGTCCATGGAGACGGACGACATCCTGCGCGCGCACTCGGCGGCGGTCAAGTTTCTCAAGCAGCAGATGGCCCCGGCGGACCTTGTCGCGGTGGTCGTGTTCGGCACGCGGCTGTCCATTCTTTCGAACTTCACGAACGATCGCACGGTGCTCGACAAGGCCGTCGCCAAGATCGTGCCGGGAGCCGCGTCACAGCTTGCCAATCCGCTCTATGCAGCGGCCCAAAACGGGGAATACGACGTCCAGCAGGACACGGGCGATGCGTACACACCGGACCAGACCGAGTTCAACGTATTCAATACGGATCAGAAACTGGCTGCAGTGCAGGGGCTGGCGAACGTGCTGGCGACGATTCCCGGGCGAAAAGCGCTTGTGGAATTTACAGGAGGGATCACGCAAACCGGGGAAGAGAATCGCGCCGAGCTTCGCGCGACAACCGACGCCGCCAATCGCGCGAATGTCTCCGTGTACTCGATTGACGCGCGGGGGATGTTTGCCACGCCTCCGGGCGGCGACGCGACGACAGCGGCAGCGACGGGCACGTCCATGTTCAGCGGCGCAGCGGTCTATCACCAGACGGACCAGCGCGAGGATTCGCGCGACACGCTGGCCACGCTTTCTACGGACACCGGCGGGCGCGCATTCTTCGATCTGGGAGATTTGAGCGACGCGTTTCCGGAGATCCAGCAGGAAAACGGCGGCTACTACCTGGTCGGGTACAGTCTCCCGGCGGACGTGAAGCGAGACGGGAGGTGGCACGCGGTTCGCGTGACGGTGAAAGTGCCGGGCGCGCACGTCCGCTACCGCAACGGGTATTACGCGCCGCGCGATTTCCAGCATCTCGAAAAGGAAGACCGCGAGGTGCAACTCGCGGACGCCATGCGGTCGGAAAATCCCGCCGTCGAACTGCCCATCGCCGTCGAAACGGCGATGTTCCGTCTGGACGACCGGCAAGTGTACATCCCAATTTCGGCGAAGCTTTCGTCGAGCGCGCTCGAATGGGCGCAGAAACACAACCGCCGCGAAGCTGAGTTCGATTTCGCCGCGGAGGTGCGGGCGGTTCCATCCGGGCAGACCATGGCGCAACTGCGCGACACGATCACGGTGCATCTGGAGGAGCAGCGATTTCAAGAGGTGAATCGCGCGAACCTCGTGTATCAGGGCGGCGTCGTTTTGACGCCCGGAAACTATAGATTGAAGTTCCTCGCGCGCGAGAACGAGTCGGGCAAGATGGGGACATTCGAGGAAGCGCTGACCGTTCCGGAGCGCGTTGCCGCGAAGATGACGCTCAGTTCCGTCCTGCTCTCGAGCCAGCTTGTTCCCGTCGAAAAGTCCGGAGAGGTCCAGACGAGAACGCTGGGAACTCGCGCGCAGATGACCGTTTCCCCGCTTGAAATGGGAGGCGAGAGGATCGTTCCAAGCGTTACGCGGTTTTTCTCTCAGCAGCAGACCCTCTTCGTTTTCTTCCAGGCGTATCTGCCGGAGAAGGAAGAAAAGGCCGAGGTCTTGGACTCGAGCACTCTGCGGGCGGGGTTGCTGTTCTTCCGCGGGGGCGTGCAGTTGAATGCGACGCCTCTGCTGGCGCCGACGGAGATTGACGGGAAGACGCACACGGCTTCGTTCCGCATCAGCCTGCCGCTCGCGAAATTGCCCACGGGCCGCTATACCGTGCAGGCCGTGGTGATCGGCGCGGGAACGCAGCAGTCTGCCTTCGGACGTTCCTATCTCGCTCTTGAGCAAGCGCCGGCCTCTCCCGCTGCGGCGGCGCCAGCCAACCCCGCCCCACCCGCGCAGCCGACGTCTTCAACGCAATAAAATAGAACGGCGGCCCCGACTTTCCGGGACCGCCGTGTGAAGCGCATTCGCGCCGTTTTCTAGTGGTGCGAGTCGCTGTGATGCTCTTCCTTCGGCGCGGATTTCTCCTCGTGCTGTGGCTGCGCCGCCGGCTTTTGCTGCTGGCGATTGAGCGGCGGATGCACGTCGTAGTTTTCATCTTTCGCCTTCGCAGGAGGAGCAAACTTGTAGTTTTGCTGCGCCTTGGTCTGGGGCTGCTCCGACGTGCGAGCCTGGGTGCTTCCAGACTGAGGATTATTTCCTCCGGCCGGCGGCTGGAAGGGTTTGAATCCGCCACGCGAAGGCTGCTGTTGATTGTTCCCGCCCTGCTGGCCTGGAGGAGGATTATTCACGCCGCGGTTGGAAGTCTGCACATTGCCGCCTTGCGCCGGGCCTGGCTGATTGCCTGCGGGACGGCTGAAAGGCTGACTGTCGTTTGTGTACACCGGAGCTCGACGGTTCACTGTAGCCTCCGGGTTCAACCGCGCCACCACAGGCCTCTGATCAAACGCCACCGCAGGTTTCGCGGTCGCCACCCTTGCCGAGGCGGAGATATAGCTTGCACGGGTTGGCGCGACCGGGGAGGCGTCAACAACGCGTGCGTGATCGATCTGGTCGGCTGTCACTCGCACGGCCGCATTCGACACCGAGCGCGCGCCAACGAACGTCTCCTTGGAGACTGCCGTGATTGCCGTGTTGTTGTGCGCGTACATGTAGTTGACGTTTGTCACATTGCGATTGACCACGACTGAGTTGTACACGTTCGTGACCTGCGTGACATTGACTATGCGCGTGTTGGTCACGTTGACGACCTGCACGTAGTGCGGGCTGCAGCGGTACGCAGGCACAAAGACATCACGCGGCCCCAGCGGGAACCAAGCAACTCCCGCGAACCCGCCGCCGAACGACACGGAAAGACTGAATCCGCCTCCGCCCACAAATGCAACCAGCGCGGGAGCGTACACCGGCCTGACCACTACCGGTCCGGGCACCCAGCCCCAGCGGGCTCCGATAAGGCACCAACGGCCGTAATGGAAGGGCGCGAAGCCCCACGGCTCCTCATCCACCCAAGTCCAGCCCCACGGGGCGATCCAGACCCAGTGACCGTAATGATAGGGCACCCAGCCGACGGCAACACCCCTCGGAATCCAGACTGGGCCGTAGTCTGCGTCACTTTCCCAATCGCCGTAGTCATCCAAGTCGTAATAGCCGTCTACGTCGCGCGAGACATAGCGCGCAGCCGTAGCGTTGTTTTCGCGTTCATCACGCGACTGGCACCAGTTTTCAAAGTCGTCGAAGCCGGGCTCTGGCGAGGCGTCGTAGGAGAGCTCATCCGTACCGTTGAATGTGTACTGCTGGCCGGCGCGCAGCGTGTAGGATTCGCCCCCGCCTGTAACTTCGCCTTCTCCCTCGCGCACGACGATCGCTGTTGAGCTGCCGTTCGGGTCTGTAGAGATGCGAAACTCACCTGCACGGGTCAGAGTGAACGCCAGGTTGGGCGTGTCGATTTCGAAAGCATCGCCGACGGGATTATTTCGCAGGTGAACCTCGATTGTTCCCTGTGGGAGCTGCAGCTGGACAGTGCGGTCATCCAGCGTGAGAAAGGAGAGGCCGGTCTGGCTGGACATGCGAATCGCGGTGCTGCCGATGTGGACCTCGCTGCGCGAGTCCTTGTCCGCCCAGAGATTGTCTCCGGTGGTCAGCGGGCGATTCGGGTCGGCCTGAACCCAATCCTTGTCGCCGGAAACCTGATAAGAGACGGAGCCTTGAACGTAGTTGAGCCGTGCGACGCGACTGGGCGGGTCATCTTGCGCAGCGGCGGATTTCGGAAGGGCGGCAATCAAGCCCGTGAGAACGAACAGGAACGTGAAGAGCGGTGCAGTCTTCCTCATGAGATGGACTCCTTTTAGGATCCGCTGCTTTGATAGCACGGCCATGCGGTCGAACCAACTCCACGTCACAATCCATGTGAGCCATGCAACAACACGCACTGTTGAGGTGGACATGGGGCATCAACTTTCCCACT
>Ga0187769_10002633_pt1 | contig 10559 bp, 9 predicted proteins | sample 0116_SJ02_MP02_1_FD_133140 | JGI IMG/M metagenome (GOLD analysis project Ga0187769, IMG submission 133140) | Tropical peat soil microbial communities from peatlands in Department of Meta, Colombia - 0116_SJ02_MP02_10_MG | ecosystem: Environmental > Terrestrial > Soil > Wetlands > Peat | place... | reverse complement strand
GAGACGTCGCTCTATGGGTCAAGGAGACTCGCAAAAGACTCTCCTCGCGTAGAAGCATACGGTTCGATCGATGAACTGAACAGTACCTTGGGAATTGCAATCTCCATATCGACCGGCAGCACAGTCAAGGCCGCACTTACCGAGATCCAGGGGTTGCTCTTTCGCGCAGGGGCAGACTCTGCAACTGAGTATGGCCATCCATCGAGAGTAAAAAGAATCTCTACTTCCGACACGGTGCGTGTTGAAGAGATGACTGACGAACTGCTCACACAGCTCCCGGCACTGAAGAATTTCATTCTCCCGGGGGGGTCGCCGTTAGGTGCTCACCTGCAGCTCTGTCGGGCGGTGTGCCGCCGGGCGGAAAGGCGCATGTTAACCGCATCGCGGGCAGAGAAGATGAATCCGGAGTTGCTCCCCTTCTTGAACAGGTTGTCATCATACCTTTTCAACCTCTCACGGTGGGCAAACTTGAAGGCTCGCCAGACAGAAAAGGTTTGGAAGGCCGACCTGACTACTCGAGGTTAACTGAGACGTTCTTGACGCGGACATACGACGAGATCGCGTCCATTCCTTGCTCTGAGCTGTTTCCGCTCATCTTGAACCCCCCGAACGGCGTTTGAGGGAAAGTCACAGGCTCTTCGTTGATGCAAACGATTCCTGCCTCGATTCCTGCGGCTATCCTGTGAGCCCTCCCGAGCTCCCTCGTCCAGATGCCAGCCCACAGGCCATACAGGGAGTCGTTCGCCTTCGACAGTGCGTCAGCATCTGTCTCGAACTCGGTCACAGTGAGGACAGGGCCGAAAATCTCCTCCCTTGACACCCTCATGGTGTTTGCTACTCCGTCCAAGATTGTCGGATAGTAATAGTACCCTGATCTGAACGCTTCCTCTTCGGGAGCTGAACCACCTGCGAGAACCACCGCTCCATCTTGAATTCCCTGTTCGACATACTCAGCGACCCTCTTTCGCTGACTGTCTGCGACCATCGGGCCCATTGTCGTGTTCGGATCCAACCCGTTTCCTAATCTCATCGCCTTGGCTCCCTGCACCAACCTGTCCAGTAGCCTGCCCTTCACCTGCGCTTCCACTAGTAGTCTTGAACCAGCCCAGCACATCTGCCCCGCGTTAGTGAAAATTCCATTTAGCACGCCTCTCGCCGCCTTGTCAAGATCAGCATCGGCGAAGACGATTGTAGGATTCTTCCCACCTAATTCGAGTGCGACACGGGTAAGATTGGAGGCCGTGCATTCTGCAACGCTGACTCCTGTTTCAACGGAACCCGTCAGTGCCACATGTTTGACCTCACGATTCCTAGCGAGAGCAACTCCCACTTCTTCGCCTCCTCCGGTAATGACGTTCAATATTCCGTCCGGTAAGCCAGCCTCCTTGCACACCTCTGCGAACTTCAGAAGAGTGATCGGGGTGAACGACGCTGGTTTTGCGATTACGGCATTTCCTGCCGCTAACGCTGGTGCCATGCTCCTGGCCGCCATCACAAGAGGATAGTTCCACGGAACTATATGCGCGGTTACTCCGAGCGGTTCCTTTATTGTGTAATTGAGGCGGCTCCCCGGAACAGGTATTGATGCCCCCTGGATCTTGTCTGCAAGGCCAGCGAAGTATTCGAAGTGCCTAGCGGCCATCGCCATGTCTCCTTTCGCCTGGCCGAGGGGTTTCCCGTTGTTCATTGTCTCCAGCCTTGCGAAGTCTGCGAGCCTTTCCCTCAGATTCTGGGCCGCCTTGTACATAATTCTCCCTCGCCTGCTAGGGTCCATCGACCTCCAGGCGGGGTCTTCGAAGGCTTTCTTGGCGGAATCTACCGCCACCTTCACGTCTTCGCTGTCCCCCTTCGGCACGTGGGCGAGTACTCTGCCTACCGCGGGGTTGAAGACGGGGTAGGTCCTCCCTGAATGTGACTTGACCCACGCCCCTCCGATGAACATGTCATATGCAGCGACAGGTTCAGACTGCAAATTCTCCTGCGGCACTTTTTGGCCAGAAGATAACTCTTACTTGATTAGCTCGAATGCTGTCGATACGCCTTGACCGACTCCGACGCACATGGTCGCCAGTCCGTACTTGATCCTCGATCGCTTCATCTCATGTATGAGGGTTGAGACTATTCGGGAGCCGCTGCATCCGAGAGGATGTCCCAACGCAATCGCCCCGCCGTTGGGATTCATCTTCTTGAGTTCGAGTTCAGGCATCTCTGACACGCATGCAAGGACCTGTGCAGCGAAGGCCTCGTTCAGCTCGATTGCTCCGAACTCGTCTGCATACATGCCGAGTCTCTTCAGTAGTTTCATTGTCGAATAGACAGGGCCGATACCCATGTAGCTGGGGTGAACACCAGCGGTCGCAGAGCCGAGAATCCGGACGAGAGGCTTGACTGAGAGTTCTCTTGCTTTCGCTTCCTCCATTATGAGAAGGGCTGCCGCTCCGTCGTTGATGCCTGAGGAGTTCCCTGCCGTAACGGTTCCGTTCCTTCTAAATGCGGGCCTCAGGGTCGACAGTTTCTCCATCGAAGTGTCGGAGCGCGGTCCTTCGTCGACGGCGACGCCTTCTGGGTTGTCAGACGTCTTTACCGTCAGAATCTCATCCCGAAACTTCCCCGCTTTGGTGGCTTCCACCGCCTTCCTGTGACTCGACAGCGCGAACTCATCCTGTGACCTCCTGCTGATCTTGTACTTCTCCGCCAGGTTCTCAGCTGTCTCTCCCATAGAGATCGGCGGATACTCAGCAGGAAAGATAGGGTTGATGAACCTCCAGCCAATGGTCGAGTCCACGAGCGAGACTTCCCCGCGCCTGAAGGCCGATTCTTGCTTCAGAGCTACTAGCGGCGCCCTTGTCATGTTCTCGACGCCCCCTGCTACTAGGATTTGCCCTTCCCCTGACCAAACGACACGCGCTGCAGAGTTCACAGCTTCGAGCCCTGATCCGCAAAGCCGATTGACCGTCGCGGCTGGAACTGAGTATGGGAAACCCGCAAGAAGCGTGGCCATGCGTGCGACGTTCCTGTTGTCCTCCCCTGCCTGATTCGAGCAGCCAAAGTATACATCGTCGACAGCCGAGAGGTCGATTGGGATTCGCCGGAACAGTTCCTTCATCACGAGGGCACCGAGGTCGTCTGGCCTGACCGATTTCAGAATCCCTCCATACTTTCCAATCGGCGTTCTCACGGCCTCCACTACGACCGCCTGATGATCCATTCAGTGTGACCATCGGCGGGGAGCTTTTCTTCTTTGCTGAAGGATTGACTTTCACGTTCGGAAGCAGTCTCCGGCCTAATGAAAGATGCAGCTGGTCCTGCTTGCTAATCCAGCAGCGCGTCGGGTCCTCAAAGAGGTTTTGCCTTCGGGAAGGACTACCACCAAGCAATGACGGACTCGCAGATTCCAGATGGTCTCCGTTCTATTCTGTGCTAGTTACCGTTGAACTTGGCATCCCTTTTTTCAAAGAACGCCTTCACTCCCTCTGCGTGATCAGCCGTTCGCCCTGCAACATCTTGTAGGTACGTCTCGTATTCCAGGGCTGAGTCCATGTCGACAACTATTGCCCTGTTAAGCGCGCGCTTTGTCAACCCTAGCGCACGAGTTGGCCCTTTCGCCAGCCGCTCAGAGATCTTCGTCACTTCCTCCCTGAGCCTGTCGTCTGGAAACACCCAGTTGACCAGTCCCAAGTTCAATGCCATGGTCATGTCGACAGGTTCACCTAGAAGCCCTATCTCCATCGCTTTGGCCAGGCCGACAATCCGAGTCAGCCAGAAACTCGTCCCCGAGTCTGGTGCAAGTCCGACCTTGATGAACGCCTCGTGAAACGTCGCCTTGTCGGAGGCGGCCCTGAGGTCACACGCGAGCGCAAGTCCCAGCCCCGCACCCGCCGTGACACCATTTATGCTTGCAACGACCGGCTTTTCCATTCTCCTTATCCGCTGCACTATGGGGTTGTATTTTCGCTTCAATACCTCTCCGAGGAGGACGGGCTTGCCCCCTTCGTAAGCCCCCTTGTTCGCGTTGAGGTCCTCTCCCACTGAGAAGGCTCTCCCCTCGCCTGTCACCACTACGCACCGGACCTCGGAGCTCTTCTCCGCTTCTTTCAGCGACTCGAGCATATCGTCCCCCATCTGGCCATCGAAAGCATTCAGCTTCTCTGGCCTGTTCAGCGTGATCCACATCACACCGTTCTTAACCTCTGTCTTCACTGTATTGAGATCCATTGTTCTCCGTCACTTCCCCTTGAACTCGGGCTTCCGCTTCTCCATGAACGCCTTCATTCCTTCGTCTTTGTCCTCGGAAGCGAACAGCAGGTAAAAAAGTTCACGCTCAAAATCGAGGCCATTTGAGAGTCCCATTTCAAGGGCCTTGTTGACAGCCATCTTGGCCTGCCTGATTGCAACTGGCGATTTCGAACCAATTTCTTCCGCTATCTTCAGAGCTTCTGAGAGATACGCCTCTCTTGGAACCACCTTGCTTACCAGTCCCAAGGTCTTCGCTTCATCTGCCGCAATTCTCCTTCCAGTCAGTATCATTTCCATCGCCTTGTACTTTCCAATTGCCCTGGTGAGCCGCTGTGTACCTCCTCCACCAGGCATAACGCCGATGTCGATTTCGGGCTGCCCGAGTTGCGTGGTCTCCGATGCGACGAGCACATCACAGCTCATTGCCAGCTCCAGCCCCCCACCGAGAACGAATCCGCTGAGCGCCCCCACTATCGGCTTCGGGAATCTTCCTACTCTGTCCCACAGGGGAAAGAAATGCCCTGTCATCGCCATCTGAACTGCTGTCATCCCTGCCATCTCCTTGATGTCCGCCCCTGCCGAGAAAGCCCTCTCGCTACCAGCAATGACTACACACCTGATGGTGTTGTCTCTATCGAAATCATCCAATGCGGCGATCAGCTCCTTAACCATCTGTGAGTTCAGAGCGTTCATTGCTTCAGGTCTGTTGAGCTTAATGGTCCCCGTCCATCCTTGTCTTGTGGTGATTATCGTGCCATATTCCATAAGGCACGCCTTCTCAATGAGCGTAAAAAAGCCTCGCTCAGTCCTACAGCCGACGTTCTGCTTCAGAATCTTCCCATAACGCCATCGTGGTCAGCAAAAGAACCCACTGAGTTCCAATACATCCTGCACGGTTGGGCTCAGTCAGCTATAAAACTGGATTCACTGAACCCGATTCATGGGCGCGTGGCACGAGCAGAAGCTCAGGGTCCGCTTCGAGGAGACCGACAACATGGGGGTCGTATACTACGCGAAATTCTTCGTGTGGATGGAGGTTGGGAGAGTGAACCTCCTCCGTGATCTCGGGTTGACCCCAGGGAACTGGGGAAAAATGGGGTTCCACATTCCTGTCGTCCAAGCACACGCTGACTACAAAGCATCTGCTCGGTTTGACGACGAAATACTCGTGAAGACAAGGATAGGTAGGGTGGGGAGTCGAAGCCTGATGTTTGAGAATGAAATCCTAAAGCTTCCGGAGGCTATACTGCTTTGCACGGGGCACACCGTCCACGCGTTTGTTGGACATGAAGGGAAGTCGATTTCCTTTCCGGCTTCCGTCAGAGAAAAACTAGAGGGCGACAGGGCGCCCTCCGCTCATCTTCTCTGATCGGACTTGGTTGCTCCTGGGGAGTCCCACGAGTAGAACCCTTTGCCAGTCTTCCTGCCCAGACGGCCTGCTCTAACCATCTCTCTGAGGAGCGGAGAAGGCCGGTACTTGGAGTCCTGGAGTTCCTGCATGAACACCTGTGTTATGTTGAATGTCGTATCCAACCCAACATAATCTAGGAGCTGCATAGGCCCCATCGGCCAGTTCAGGCCTAGTTTCACGGCCTTGTCTATGTCCTCCGGGTCGGCAACCCCCTCTTGAACGAGGAAAACCGCCTCGTTCAACGCAGGGACCAGAATTCTGTTCACGATGAACCCTGGCGAGTCTTTCTTGCAGAGAACCGTGTCCTTTCCCATCTTGGCAGAGACATGCTTGACCAACTCAACGGTTTCCTCAGAGGTCTTGTTCCCCTTGATTATCTCTACCAGGCTCATCAGCTGTGGCGGATTAAAGAAGTGCATCCCGCAAACCCTTTCTGGATGCTTCATGGTTGACGCGAGAAGTGTGATGCTTATCGAAGAAGTGTTCGAGGCGACGGTAGTGTCGTCAGCGGCTAACTCGGAGACTCGCCGATACAGGTCAAGTTTGAGCTTGGGGTCTTCCGTTGCCGCCTCAATTACCAGTTGGCTTCCCTTGAGGGCTTCGGCAAGGTCAGTCGTCGGGTGAATCCTCGCCATCGTCGCCTTCCCCTCGCTGTCCGAAAGCTTCCCCTTCTCCACGAACTTAGAAACGCTGTCCTTGAGCATCTTCATTCCTTTGTCGACTAGCTCTTCATTGATGTCGAGTATCGACACTTGATAACAGCCGACTTGCGAGGCGACCTGGGCAATTCCATGTCCCATCAGTCCGGCACCGAGCACCGCGATCTTCGTAACACCATTCTCCATAAGGCCGCTCCCCCGCCGTGCTAGTTTTAACCCTTGGCGGCCGTTCTCTGGAAAAGGATCAGTGACGACCATCTGACGAACCCAGAACGCCTGAGAATGCCAATCATCCTTGACCCTTGGGGCATGTAGACAAGCCGCAGGCTCGTACGGCCTTTTACTTTCAATCCGAAAACATGACTCACCAGCTTGAGGGGTCCATCATCATTCCCGGCAAGGAAACAGACCTGCCTCCAGCCTATCCCTTCCTCCCTCCCGACCTTGGCGATGGCGACAGACTCGTCCTTGATCCAAACTGACTGGTCTCTGATCAGACCCTTGACCATTGAGCTGTCGAGAGACTTCGCCGCAAAGGAGTCCCAAAAGACACCAGATCCGAGCTTGAATTCCCTCGATTTCTTGACCAACCTCATGACTCTCTCCAGATCATCAGGAGCTGCCAAGGAGACCCCCTTCTCAGGGACAAACCTTGCGCCCTTTCCGGGAACGTAGACGCTAATCCTTGACGTTTCTTTGAAGCGCATGCGGGCGATTTGCCTGTGCGCCGACCTGTTCCGTGATCCACTCACAAGACGGAAGACTCGTATCCCTTGGTTCCTGGCGACGCGCATGGTTCTCACACCGAGTTTTGATGCCAGGCCCATCCCCCTGAAGTTGGGATGTACGCGAGCTCCTTCGAACCATGCCGAACCGTCTTCGAGAAACCTGACCCGGTTCATGCCCACAGGGACACCACCGACTTCGACCACGAACATCCTTCCATTTCTGTCCTTCAACCAGTCGTCCCAAACCCTAGGGATGTAGTCGTGGCCTCCCCACACATTTTTGATGAAGCTCATGAGAGGTTTCTTATCATTCGCCCTCGCCGCTCTGACCCTAACCTTCACGCTGGATGACGTAGGGTTTGGTCGTAATAATACTTCGTAGGGCTTTGGGAGGTGTCGTCCGGATAGGTAGCGCGAATGAGAACTGGGTGGACCAGAGATCGATGCTTGGCCCCTCGACACTCTCGCGGGGGACAGAAGGGACTTGCGCCGTCTCCAATCCGGGGAGCAATGCATGCTTGATTCGTGTACAGTTCAGAGCTTATGAATAGGGTCGGGCGGTCCGGTGATGATGGATGGGCCGGGGTGGCAGAGTGGTTAATGCGCGGGCCTTGAGTCATTGTTCGATAGAAAGCCCGTGACCTTCGGGTCTCGTGGGTTCGAATCCTACCCCCGGCGCCACACTGCTTTCCGTCTAGAACCTCGCCTGCGCATGGATTTGCGTGCCATACTTTCCAGCCAGAGACCCCCCCATCGCCTCCAAGGAAGTGTCTATTCCCCTCTTGCCATCGGATTCCACGGGTTTCAGTGCAGCCTCGACCTTGGGGCCAAGGCTCCCGGATGGAAACAGTTCGGGTCTGACTGATAAAAGAACCTCAGCGCTCGTATCCGTCTCTTCAAAAACGAGGGCTGTTAGTCTATTAAGAGGGTGACGTGTGCTTGTTCATACGAACTCCATGAAGACTATCAAGGAACTCGCCGCGGCTTACAGGAACAAATCAGCCTCTCCGATCTCTGTTCTGGACGAAATGCTCCATCGGATTGACGAACTGAATCCAATCATCAATTGCTACATAAGCGTCCTCAGGGATTCTGCTCGTTCCGATGCAGAACAGTCCGAAGCAAGATTCAACAAAGGTGTCCCCTTGGGACCCCTAGATGGCGTCCCGATCGCCGTAAAAGACATCTTCTATATCCGCGGCGTGAGATGCACGGCGGGCTCGAAGATTCTGGCGGACAACATTGCGCCATACGACGCGAGCGCGGTCCACAGGCTCAAGGCCGCTGGCGCTGTCATTTTGGGTACAACCAACCTCCATGAATTCGCTGCTGGGGTCACAAACGACAACCCGCACTTCGGTCCTTGCCATAACCCCTGGGACAGGACCAGAGTGTCTGGGGGGTCTAGTGGAGGATCCGCCGCAGCAGTCGCTGGAGGCATGGCGGCCGGGGCTCTCGGTACAGACACAGCAGGGTCCGTTAGAATACCCGGCGCGCTGTGCGGAGTAGTTGGCCTTAAACCGACATACGGCCGGATAAGCAGGCTCGGGGTCATCCCACTTGCGTCCTCGTTTGACACGGTAGGAACACTCACCTCATGCGCTTGGGACGCGGCCGCGATTCTTCAGGCTACTGCTGGGCATTCTAAGGAGGACTTGACGGCATCGGCTACCGACGTTCCTGACTACACCACGGAGATTAGGGCTTCGTTCGAAGGTGCAAGGGTCGGAGTCCCCAAAATCTACTTCCACGACCCCATCGACCCCTCTGTGGAGGGAGTCTTCCAGAGTTTCATACGAAAGATGGAATCTGCCGGCTGCAAGGTTCGTGAAGCTGACTTCGACGGCATCTCCGAGGTCTACGCTTGTTGGCTGCCAATTAGACGCGCTGAAGCTACGGCATTCCATCTACGCTGGCTAGAGAATTGCCCAAGTCTTTACGGCGAAGACGTCCGCAAGAGTCTGGAACTCGGGCGGCAAGTGACGGCGGTTGAGTTCGTCAATGCGCAGAACTCGAGGCCGCTACTGATGGAGAGGTTTGCTTCGTCCATGAAAGACTTCGACGCGATGGCTGTACCAACGACACCGATTACCGCACCGCTTCTAGGCCAGACTTCAGCCGAGGTAGGAGGCAGCAAACTGGAGGTGTATGCCGCTCTGAACAGGCTCACACTCGCGTTCAACGTCGTAGGTTTTCCTGCTCTCACGATTCCCGCCGGATTCTCCGGTGGGTTACCAGTGGGGGTTCAGCTCATCTCAAGGCCCTTCGAAGAATCCATACTGCTGAGACTGGCTTGTTGGTTGGAAGAGAGGAATGGTCCCAATCCCGCGGCACCCCTGTCGGCCTGAAGTGAACCTTTGCGAGGCATTAATAATCGGTCAGCTCGAGAGGAGGTGGGAGGACTAGTTCGATCGTGAGGTTAGGCTGGGGGATAGGGACGATAGTCGCGATACTTGTTTCCGCCGCTGTCTATTCGTTCGGCCTTGTAGACGTGAAGGACACCGTATCACTTGTGCTACTCCTTGAAGGGTTGTGGACGATAGTCTGCGCAGTCGTTGTGGTTGACAGAAAGGATGGGTGGTACTACGCGGGATGGGGCGTCGTCCTCGCCTTCCTGTCTTCGTTTGCGTTTCTCCCCGCTGGATACACCATTGGGCTGGTCCTTATTTCGATAGTTATGCTGATCTTGCTTTATGTGTACATGGGTGGGCGCAGTAAGATCCTTGCTGCAACGAAGGTCACCCCTGCATCGGCTGGCGAATCTCCGGCAGCCACCTGACAGGAACATTCAGAGGCTTCTGAGAGTTACATTCCTACACTTTATTCCAGAAGTAGTGCGAGTGGAAGTGCAGCCTCGCGACAGCCATGAAAATGTGCTAGACCGTCAGTTCGAAGTTAGAAAGCACCGGCTCACCGAGCCTTATCGTCCATTTCGTTCTCCCCGGAAACTCCTTCCCTTCGTAGGGGGACCACCCGCACTTACTGCGAATAGAGGTCTCCTTCACAACCTCCGGCGAGCTCATATCAACTATTGAAAGGTCCGCCCTCATGCCGGTCGCTATCCGCCCCCTGTCTTCGAGGCCTAAGAATGATGCTGGGTTCGAGGATGCGACTCGCGCAATCACGGAAGGGTCGATCCCAACCTCTTTCACCAGCCATGATACGACGTGCCCAAAGTCGTCAAGCCCCGGGACTCCGCTGAGGCCTTCCTTGAGTTTCTCCTCGCGGAGGTGAGGTGCGTGGTCAGTCACCAAAAATGTCACTGTTCCGTCACCTAGTCCCTTCACCAGCGCCGCCCTGTCACTCTCCTGTCTGAGCGGGGGGTTCATTCTGAGGAGCCTGTTCTGCAGCATCGCGCTGCGCTCGAAGTACAGGTGATGAAGAGCCGCTTCGCAATCCATCCTGAGACCTTGTGCCCTCGCCGTGCGGACGATTGCTAGAGTTCCTTCAGCCGAGGCATGGCAGACGTTCGCTCTCAAAGCCGTGTAACCTCCGAGTGCAGCCTGAACTCTCGTTACCGACTTC
>Ga0187769_10002632_pt1 | contig 10559 bp, 7 predicted proteins | sample 0116_SJ02_MP02_1_FD_133140 | JGI IMG/M metagenome (GOLD analysis project Ga0187769, IMG submission 133140) | Tropical peat soil microbial communities from peatlands in Department of Meta, Colombia - 0116_SJ02_MP02_10_MG | ecosystem: Environmental > Terrestrial > Soil > Wetlands > Peat | place... | reverse complement strand
CCTAAGAACTACAGATTCCTCGTCGCTCCCGCTCCTCGGAATGACAAAACTCAAGGTTGCCAGCAGGCTCCAGCGGCTACTCCGCCATCTTGGCCACGTGCAGATCGAATCCAGTTTTCGGCAGCAAGGAGGTCAACTCGAAGGCCTTGAAACCATCACCGGTGATCTCAGTGTGACGATAGAGGCCGGGCTCGGTTTCCACGGTTTCTCTGCGCCCTTCAAAATCTTCAAGAAACTGCTGCGCGGACTTCAAATCGGCCTCTCGATCTCTGGTTCGGCTAACAAAAGCCTCTGCGGCATAGGAGCGAACTAGCTTGGGCCAATATTTCTCCAAAAGGCTGGTACTGGCAAACAGGTCCGCCCAAATGATCTCGCCGTTCACGGCCACCACCACGCCGACCGCGTGGTGGTCCCGCAATTGTTTAATCAGGCTCTGATAATCGTGCTGGATGGGCGCTGCGACCGCATCAACTCTCTCCTTGACTTCCTCGTTCTGCATCACCTTGGCGTAAGAAGTCGTACTGTCGACCTCTCCCGCGGCAGCAGGAAGTTTAGCCGCCATGCCGGCTTGCGCACTTCTGACCTCGGACCAAACCTTTTCCTGGTCCTTGTCGGCCATGGCTTTGGCGCGTACGGCGGGCGCCGCCATAGGTGAACCCGTCGCGTCAAAGCTCATTTTGGGGCCGGTCCAACGGCCCGGTTCCACGCAAAAGACGCCGAGGTCGATGGGATCACTTTCAGCCGGAACCAGGCGATCCTTGCCGATCACACGATCCTGTTTCCCTCCGGTCACTATTTCGCCGGCGAGCAGAATCAAAGGCCGCTTCGAATTGTTCACCAGCACCAATTGGTTGACTTGAGGACCAAAGCCCTGCCGCGGCTCGTGGATACCGGGGTGGCGCGGACGAACCAGGGGCGAAGTACCGGATTCGCTGACCACCACCTCACCGGAGCGCAACCCGTCGTCCAGCGTGAGGAAGCCCTGGGTGTCATGCGAGACCGCAGCTACGACCGGAAACACCGCCAGATTTCCATGGTGGATTGGCTCCAGCACCTTGTACTGGGACATGGCAGAAGCTTCCCCGGCAGGAGCTAGGCAGGGAACCGTCACCGCCAAGCCCACAATGAGCAACAGCGCGAGTATCGGAATCAATGATTTGGGACGCATATCGTGCCTCCTTGAAGCTCGGAAACGCCCCGGATCAGTTATTCGGACCGTCGTCCTCCTGCTGACCCTTCCTGATCACCGAACGGCAAAAATCCCGCTACTTGCGTCTAAAAATATTGGTAGCATCGAAGGCAACGCTTGCCCCTATGGCCGTTCGCGGTGTCCAATCCGTTGTGGAACCTTCCGCCTTGGGACCCGTGGCGGAGCTCTACGAGAAGAGCCGGGGACCAGAGTTCGGCCTGACACTGGAAGCCTTCGAGGGCATGCTGCAGGAAGTCTGCGGGAAATATCTGTCGGTCGAAACCCCGGCAACTGCGAGACGCGCATTTCTCGCCAGCCTGCGGGTGGAAGAACTTGTCCTCGCCCGCGCCTGTGCGGCGGGCCACGAGCGCGCGTGGGAAGTCTTTCTGACCCGTTTTCGCGAGAAGCTTTATGACATTGCCGGTTACATTGCCAAGGAAGCCTCGTCGGCCCGTGAATTAGCCGATTCACTGTACGCCGACTTGTACGGCACAACCATGCGCGATGGGAAGCGCATTTCGAAATTGGCCTCCTACACAGGGCGCGGATCGCTTGAAGGATGGTTGCGCACTGTGCTGGCACAGGAGTATGTCAATCGCTATCGGCGGCAGCGCCGCCTGGTTAGCCTTGACCAAAAGAGCGAGGAAGGCGTGCAGTTCGCGGCGGCGGTGCCGGAGCCAGTGGCAGAGGTCGACCCCAGGGTCGAGGCGGCTACCGATGAGGCTTTAGCCGAACTGCCTTCGGAGGACCGGTTCGTGTTGGCCTCGTACTATCTGGACTCGCGCACTCTGGCCGAGATTGCGCGCATTCTGCGCGTCCACGAGTCCACCATTAGCCGCAAGCTGGATAAACTGGCGAAGTCGCTCCGCAAGCGGATTTTGGCGGGACTGAGACGGCGAGGCATGAGCCGACAGCAGGCGCAAGAAGCATTAGAGGTGGACGTTCGTGACTTGCGGGTTAATCTACGCAGCCGGTTGGTGCAAGAAACTGCACATCCGCCGTTCTCAAAAAAGAAGGCCGAAGCCCGGGCCGGAGAAGGCCACGATTGAGGTATTAAATTTTAAATTGCAGAGAGTACCGAAAAGCCAGAATGGCAGACCTGCCCAAAATCGTGATTCAGCGACTGCAAGGCAAGGCCAGGGACCAGGCCCATCCTGATCTGGACCTGATCAGCGCCTTTGTGGAGAATTCGCTGACGCAACGGGATCGGAATCAGGTTCTGGAGCACCTAGCCCACTGCAGCGACTGTCGCGAGGTAGTGGCGCTCTCGCTTCCGGAGCAGGCCGATGTGGTCCGGGCTGAGACACAGCCTGCTGGTTCTCCATGGCTATCCTGGCGAGTGCTGCGGTGGGGCACTCTAGCGGCCTGTGTTGCTGTGGTGGGCGCGGCGGTGACGATACGCTACGAGTCCCGTTCGAAGTTTCGCCAGCTCATTGCAGCTCAATCGCCTGAGGTGCAGAGGATGAACGAGACAGTCATCCAACCGGCGTCGCCACTCAAGCCCGATAGCGCAAAGGCCGCAAACCGAGTCTCGAGTCAACCTTCTGTCAGCACCGAAGGCGTGGGAACTGCGGCGAAGATGCGGCTGAAGGCCGCCCCAAGCAAGGCTGCCACTCCGCAGGCAGCGGACAGGGAACCGTCTGAAGCGAGCACGGCTCTTCAGCGTAAGTCCGTCTTGGCAGAGACCGGCACTGCAGAAGTCAGCGCCGGAGCTGAACCCGCGCCCCAGGCCGCAAGCGGCCCGATGGATGAGCTAGTGCCAGGACGCGCCAAGGACATGCCGTTGGAATCTCAGACGTACAAGGCACAAGCAGCGGTCGGCGGAGCAATGCTGGCCCAACCAACAATGTCTGCATCGGGGCTGGCGGTCAACAAAACAGCGCTTGTTCCTACCATAAAACTTCTTCCTCGATGGACTTTAACCTCGGATGGAACCCTGCAGCGCTCGCTCGATTCCGGCAACACGTGGGAGACGATTCCAGTCCCAACTCAAGCCATCCTCCGCGCTCTGGCTGCCAATGGTCTCCACATTTGGGTCGGTGGTTCAGGCGGTGCGCTGTACCACTCCTCCGACGCCGGGCAGCACTGGACGCAAGTGCGCCCCACCGCCAATGGCGAGGTTCTGACCGCCGACATTATCGGCGTGGAATTTACCGATCCTCAGCACGGCACGCTCAGCACCTCAACCAAGGAGACCTGGGTCACGGACGACTCTGGACAAAGTTGGCAGAAGAAGTAGGAAACGCAACAGCTTTCCTCACTCTGACCGAAACAACTCACGCGGTATCGCTCTGGCATTATCACCATTACTTTGGTTCTCCCCTGCCCTTTTGGGAGCTTGCCGCCATGCGGGCGCCCGAAATAACAATGCCTGTGTTGGCGCCTGATTCTGCAGTCTGCGTCAACCGAGGATCCTATGCTGAAGGCAATTGCCACCGTCATGCTTCTCGTGGCGACTGGTATTGGGCAATCGTCTTCCAGTGGTTTCTTCGTCGTACGCCATGTCAAGAAGTCCGACTTTTCTCTTACCTCTGCGCAAATGCGCGAAGCGGAAAAGCTTTATCTGAGCACCTGTTCGGTTGTACAGCGCGATTTTCCCGGCAGCGGCGAATTGCGTCCGCGCTTCACGGTGCTAATCGGGACCGATCGCGACGAGGTTCATGGCCTGACTGAGATCCGATTAAGGCAATGGAATCCAGGCCTGTTCGCCCAGGGAGTCGTGATCCTGGCTTTCGACCAGGTGCTTACTTCAGATGTGATTCGGCAAATGGCAAAGCGCGGAATGCAATACGCCAATGCTGTGGTGGATGTCCGCGACCTCCAAGAGACCCACTAGGTTCTCGCCAGCCAGAAACGACAAGAATCTCAAATCCCCACCGTATCCTCACACGGCGAACCGCGCCCCGCTTGCAGGATAAGGCCCCAGCCCTAATAATGAAGAAAGCTATGAACGTGGAAAAGGTGCTGATCGTCGAGGACGAAGAGAACGAGCGTACTGGGCTGGCGGAGCTGGTTTCGTCCTGGGGATACCGCGCCGAAACGGCGCGGGACGGTGTGGAAGGGATGGAGAAAGTCAACGAATGGTCGCCTTCTATTGTGGTCACCGACCTGAAGATGCCGCGCATGGGAGGCCTAGAACTGCTGGAACGCATCGCGAATGACAGTCGTACTGTTGCTGTGATCGTGGTTACGGCGCAGGGCACGATTGACAGCGCCGTACAGGCCATGCGTATGGGTGCGTACGACTACATTACGAAGCCTATTGACACGGATCGTTTGCGGACCATCCTGCAAAACGCCTCTGCCCTTCTGGGAACTCGAACGGAGCTTGAAGTCACCCGCCGAAAGCTGCGCGACGCCGGCACTTTGGGCAGCCTGGTTGGAAACTCGAAGAAGATGCAGGAGATCTTCAGGCTCATCGAGATGGTAGCGCCCAGCACGGCGTCTGTTCTAATCACCGGCGCCAGCGGAACCGGCAAGGAACTGGTGGCGCGCACCATTCATGAGCTCAGCCCGCGCCGCAGCAAACCGTTTGTTCCCATCAACTGTGCGGCGATTCCCGAGACCTTGATTGAAAGTGAGATTTTCGGTCATGAAAAGGGCGCCTTCACCGGCGCCCTGGAGCGGCGGACTGGCTGTTTCGAATTGGCGGAGGGCGGAACGCTGCTTTTGGACGAGATCGGTGAAATGCCGGTTGCGACGCAAGCCAAACTGCTGCGCGTGCTGGAAGACCGCAAGCTGCGCCGCTTGGGCAGTAAAGTAGAGACTGAGGTCGATGTCCGCGTTCTTGCCGCCACAAATAAGGTGCCGGAAGAAGCTGTGGCCCGAGGAGAATTGCGTAACGATCTCTACTACCGACTCAACGTCTTCAATATTCACATGCCTTTATTACGCGAACACAAGGAAGATATTCCCGCGCTGGTGGAATCTGTTCTTAAAGACATGAGCGCCAAGCACGGGCGTAAGGTAGCCGCGGTGAGCGAGGCCGTCTTACATCTGTTCCAGAACTATTCCTGGCCAGGGAACGTGCGCGAACTGCGCAACAGTTTGGAGCGTGCGGTGATCGTCTGCGAAGGTGGCGTGATCGAAACCAAACATCTGCCGCCGGGTTTCGGTCAGCCGTTAGTGCACCTTTCTTCCGATGATGCTGACGCCGTACACCTCGGGGTTGGAACGACCGTAGAAGAAGCAGAGAAGTTGCTGATCCTGAAAACGCTGGAAGCGACGAACAATAATAAGACAAAAGCCGCTGACATTCTCGGAATCAGCCTGAAGACTTTGCATAACAAGCTGAAGGAATACGGCAACGCACAGGCCGATAAAGAAGAACAGCCGGCCTGAAGGCAGTGGTCAGTGGTCAGTGCCCAGTAGTCAGTAGTCGACGGTCAGGAGTCGGGAGTCAGTGGTGAGCAGTCAGCGACGTCGTAACTGGCCACTGACAACTGATCACTGACAACTAATCATGCACGGCATCTCAATGCGCTAACTCAACACACGCATGCGTCGCAAAACCCAGATCGTGCTCGCGATCACCTTCATGGTGGCAGCGCTGGTCTCATATTTCTCCTACATCTACATTTCCCAAATCCTTCGGCAGGAGGTTACGAGCGCCCACGAGACGGCCGCGGAACTGACTTCCCAGTTGGCTCGCCTGGCCAACAACGCGGCGCCGGACTTGACCAGCACGCGGGTAAATACCAACGATCCCGTAGCCGTGCGTCGCGCCATCGCCTACTACCTTTCCACCGACGGTAACTTGAACGCGATGCTGGAATCGGTGGTCGGCGCTTTTCGCTATGTCTACGACGCATCCATCGTAGACGCCAGCGGCAAAGTCATCCTGCACACCGATCCCGATTTGATCGGTAAGCAAGTCTCGGAACGCCCGGAATTCCAGTTGCTGCAAAATGCTGGCTTTCGCCGGCAGCTCCGCATGGTCTACAACCCGCCCAACGTCTACGAAGTTAGGCTGCCTTTGCAATTGGATGGCGCAGCATTCGGCAGCGTACGTTTGGGGATCAACACAGTTTTTATCCGGAGCGAACTTACGCCCCGCTTGCGTCACGCTGTCGTCTTCTCTGGAATCGCGATTCTACTGTCGCTCTTGTTGGCGGCTGGACTTTCTCACATTGCGCTGGGACCTCTGGAACGCCTCAGCCGGAGCCTTGATCGCATGAGCGCCGGCAGTGCCGAACCAGTTCCCGTTCCAGGCACAAGCAAAGACGAATATGGTCTAGTCAGTTCCAAGATCGCCCATCTCGGCCGCCAGATGCGCGATGCTCGAGAAATCTTTTCTGCTTTGAAGGACAACGTGGACCAGGTCATGGCCAAGCTGCAGGATGGCTTGATGCTGTTCACTCGTGATTCCCGAGTGGTCCTGGTCAGTGCTTCGGTCGAGCGTTTCCTGGGCCGACCGCGCAGCGAATTACTGGGACACACGGCAAAGGAGATTTTTTCACCTGACTCGGGGTTGGGAGCGCTGGTGCTCGATGCCTTCCGCCTAAAGCATCCGATCGCACAGCATGAACTGGAAGCGTCCAACGGCAAACGGGTGCAGCTTTCCCTGGATTTCATACAGGAGCGAGGCACGCCCATTGGCGCATTGCTTACCCTGCGCGACGTTGAGTCAGTGCGGGGGGTCAAGCATGAGATTGAGTTATCACGCCGCATTTCAGCCAGCGGCCGAGTTACCGGCGGCGTAGCCCATGAGGTGAAGAACCCGATCAACGCCATCGTTTTGCACTTGCAGCTCTTGCAAAGTAAGTTGCAGCAAGTCGATCCCGACACGCGCCGTCACATGGAGATCATCGACAACGAACTCCACCGTCTCGATCGTGTGATACAAATCTTGGTCGACTTTACCCGTCCGCGCGATCTGCATCTCGAAGAAATTGACTTGCGGCGTTTGCTGGATGATGTGATCCTGCTGGCCACGCCCGACGCGGAACAGCACGGCGTAGCCATTACTCGGGACTTTGCCCCAGACTCGCTCTACGTGAGAGTCGATACCGACTTTATGAAGCAAGCCTTTGTGAACGTGGTCCTCAACGGCGTGCAAGCTATGCAGCAGGGAGGCGCTTTGGCAATCAGCGCTCGCAGAGATGAGCACGGCAGCATCATCACCGAGATTCACGATCAGGGCGGGGGCATTCCACCGGAAGTTCAAGATAAGATTTTCGAACTGTACTTCACGACCAAGAAAGGTGGAAGCGGAATTGGTCTTGCGCAAACTTATCAAGTCATGCAGTGGCACTACGGTTCGGTGGATTTCCACTCAGTTGCGGGACAGGGTACAACTTTCCGCCTGTGTTTGCCAGCGTCTGAGTCATCTGCCGAGACAAACGGCGCGATGGGCCAAGGGATTGCGCAAACCTTGGCCACGCCTCGCGCCTGAGAGTTGTCCCCTTACTTGTTTTCTTTCGCCTCGGGGACTTCCTCCGCGCCCGGCATGACTTTCTTCAGCGGGGCTTTGCGCTGCTCTTCCAACTCAGGATGCGGCAGTGGCTTACGGGGCAGCATCTGGTCGCGCACCGCAGTGTTGTAAACAAAGATCGCCTCCACCGTCGCGGCCTGCGCCAGATCGCCTGGCTGAAGCCGTTCATATACATCCATGTTGGAGTGGTGCGTGCGGGATCCGTAGTCGAGCCGGTCCTGGATGAATTGAAATCCTGGAATTCCTACCGCATCGAAGGATTCGTGATCAGTGCCTCCAGTTTCCCGCATCGTTAGGGTGGCGACGCCCAGGTCCTTTAAAGGCTCGATCCACTGCGCGAAAATAGGCTTCACCGCAGCGTTTTCCTCCAGGTAAACGCCCAGAATTTTGCCGCTGCCGTTATCGACGTTGAAGTAGCCGGAGATTTTTTGCTGATCCGGCTTAAGTTGAACCGGGCCTGCAGGCTTGCGCATCCACTCTGGCAGCTTGAGCTGATCGGGCGCGGTGGAGAGCGGCACGAATCCGAAGTGCTCCTTCACATAACCGGCGGATCCGAACTCGCCCTGCTCTTCTCCAGTCCACAGTCCAATGCGGATCGTGCGCCGTGGTTTGACTTGCAGCGCATTGAGAATGCGCATCACCTCCATGGCGACTACCGTCCCCGCGCCGTTGTCGGTTGCGCCGGTTCCCGAGGCCCAGGAATCCAGATGTCCGCCGACCATAACCACTTCATCCTTCAGCTTCGGGTCCGTGCCGGGAATTTCAGCGATGGTGTCGAAACCGTGTTCGTGGTCGCCTGTGAATTTAGTGTCGACGTTCATTTCAATTGTCACTGGGACATTGGCTTTAAGCAGCCGATACACGCGCCCGTAGTTCTCGATTGCCATAACCACGACGGGAAGTGGCACGGCGCTCTCCCGCTTGTAGGCGTACTGGCCGATCCCGCGGCTATCGACAAAGATCGTGCCTCCCGAGCCACCGCCATTCCGCCCATCGCGGCTGGGAAGAATCACGGCAAGCGCACGCTCTGAGGCCAGGAGATTCCAAATCTTCGCCTGCAGTTCCATTCTCTTGGGGAAGTCCCGCAGGTACTGAGCGTATTCGTTCTCCTCCACCAGCGGATACTCGGCGATCTTGGCGAGATCCTTGTCGTCCTCGCGCTCAAACAACGGCTTGTCCACGGATTTGACTTCGCGCATCTCGCCGAGGAGAACGATCTTGCCGGTAAGCTTACCTTTGTACTTGTCAAGATCCTCGTCTTTCTTGATCTCGACCGAAACTGCGGGACCACTCACCGCGCCGTTGCTGGAAGGCGACCAGGGCGAAGCCTGCGCGATAAAAACTGCGGTATCGGGTGACGCCATGCGCACCCACGTGTTGAGCTGCTGCCAGCCCATGCCGAATTCGCCCCAGTCTTCGAGATGAGCGTTACTGCAGCCCATCGCGGTAAGCTGGTCACGGGTCCATTCATTGGCGCGCTTCAGGTTGGGCGAGCCCGTGAGGCGCGGTCCAATGCCGTCCGCCAGCGCGGAGGCATATTCCATGATGTGCGAGTGGCCCAATCCCTCGTCGCGGATTCGCTGATACATGGTCAGGTCGAGGTTTTCTTTCGCAGGTTGCGGAAGTTCGTAAGACGGCTTGCCCGCTTCCGGTGGGGTTGTGCTGCTTTTTTTGTCCGCGGCTGAGAGAGTTAACGAAATCAGGCAAAGGATGAAAATGACAGAAACGTTTTTCTTGAGCATGGCTGAAATTATCCCCGTAAGAGAATGAGCAGGTTAACAGAGAACGATTGGAGTTAACAAACTGGCTGGATCTGGACTAACGGCCCGGTGTTCCCTGCTTGCGCCCGTGCCAACATGTTCGCTGTGACAATGCCCGTCCTTTGATAAGACTTTTCACAATCTGCTGTGGACGGCCCCCGCATGTTGCCTTCCATGTAAGCCAAGCCTGGGCAGCGTGTACAGGTTCCCACGTGAGCACAGGATGAACAAACGGGGAGATCCCGGGCACGAATGGAGCGAACGTTCTTGAATTGCTGCGACTCGCGCCAAATGTCTAGAAACTTCTGTTTGCGAACATTCCCGCAAGGTAACGGAAACTGCACGCACGGGAAAACATCTCCGTAAGGAGAGATGTAGCAGGCTGTGTGCCCCGCGCTGCAGGGATATCCATCCATGATGTCATCGCCGGGCGGAGGTGGTGGCGCACAGAATTCCTCGACATTGCCCACTAGTGCCCGCTCATGAAAGATCCGCTTGAGATCAGATCCAGCCACACGAAGATTGAGAATGGAAGTATCGCCATCCATCTTCGGAGTGATCGTCGGATCGAGGGTATAAGGAACTTCCAATTCGCGAGCCAGTGCCATGACGCCCGCGTTGTCTGCAAAGTTTCCTCTCATCAGCACGTTTGCAATCACGACTTTCAGGTCTTGCGATTTCAAGAAGTGAATGGCTTCGACTGTTCGCTTGAGAGATCCCGGAAGCTTAGTGATCGCGTCATGAATTTCAGCGCGATGCGAGTACACGCTGATCTGCATCTGCTCGACGCCCAAATCGCGCAGCCGTCTTGCCTCTGGCTCACGAATCATCACCCCATTCGTCTTCACTTTGACGTTGAAGAGCAGGCTCCGGGCATGTTCTACGATGGCAAAGAAGTCGCGGCGCATCAGAACTTCGCCACCGCTGAGCGTAAGAAAGAAGACGCCGGCGTCAGCGAGTTGGGTGAGCAAATCTGTAATCTCGCTCGTGGTCATCTCGCCGTGGTCGTCGTGATCGAGATAGCAGTGGACGCAGCGCTCGTTGCAGCGATAAGTGACATCGAGATGCACGCTGATCGGTATGCTCAATTCCAGCGCCTTCTGATTCATCTCGAAGAGAAGACTCATGAGGTTTGCGCCGGGGAAGGAGCGGCGTCGGCGATGGGCTGGTGTGCGAT
>Ga0187769_10002631_pt1 | contig 10562 bp, 9 predicted proteins | sample 0116_SJ02_MP02_1_FD_133140 | JGI IMG/M metagenome (GOLD analysis project Ga0187769, IMG submission 133140) | Tropical peat soil microbial communities from peatlands in Department of Meta, Colombia - 0116_SJ02_MP02_10_MG | ecosystem: Environmental > Terrestrial > Soil > Wetlands > Peat | place... | reverse complement strand
TTCGGATTGCAGTCTGCAACTCGACTGCATGAAGCCGGAATCGCTAGTAATGGCGCATCAGAACGGCGCCGTGAATACGTTCCCGGGCCTTGTACACACCGCCCGTCACATCACGAAAGTGGGTTGTACTAGAAATCGCCGCGCCAACCTTGCGGAGGCAGGCGCTCAAGGTATGACTCATGATTGGGGTGAAGTCGTAACAAGGTAGCCGTAGGAGAACCTGCGGCTGGATCACCTCCTTTCTAAAGAAAACGAGGGTACGGCCTGTTTCGGTAACAGGCACGACTCTCCATCGGCCTCTCACGGGGCCGACTCGGTGAACTCAAAACAAATCTTCGGGTTCTGGCCTGTCTCATCCGGTTTCCAAGAGCACTCAGACAATAAAGCCCCGCTTCGATCCTCTCGAAGCGGGGCTTTTTCGCTTTTGACTTGAAAGCCTACGATTTCGGCGGTTGGTAGAACTCGACGAACATGCCCACGTCAGGATCGCGAACCAAGGCGACGCGATAGCCGCCCTTCATTTCCACGATACCGTCGGATACGAGCTTGATCCCGGCTCCCTGGAGCCGGGCGATGAAGGCGTCGATGTCCGTCACTTCGAAGCCGACGTAGTTTACGCCGATGTCGGTGATAGCAGAGGGCGCAACTGGCTTCTTGCGGTTTTCGTATTCGACGAGCTCAAAACGAATATGGGCGTCACGATCCGCTGCCAGCGGAAATGTGCCGTTGACGATGCGGATGATATTGCCGTGGCCTCCCACGGCGGAATCTAGAAAATCTCCGCTCATCCATGGCGACGGTGCGGTCGGGAGCTGCTCGCCCAGCAATGCGCCGTAAAAACCGAAGGCCTTATCTGGATCGAGGATGACGAGGCCGACGTGGTTAAAACCCGGGGGATCGGCGGGGCGAGCCGGACGCCCACCCATCGCCGGGGTAGCGGGGCGCTGTTCGACGATCTCCACATCCATGCCGTCGGGATCGGTGATGTAGGCGATGGCCCCTTTGGTTTCCCCGGGCAACGGGATCAACTCCCCTCCCCAGGTGCGCGGCCACAGCATCTTGGCAGCCTTTAGCTCGGACCACATCTTGTCGGCATCGGGAATCGTCAGGTCTATGTGAGTCGCGCCCGGTTCCCAGGCGGTCTTGCCACCCATCACATTTGCGCGCGGGATGCCTCTGAACTCGCGCAGGTAGAGCGTGAAGGGCGTTTTTTCGCCTAGGTTTGTGTTGATCGTAAGCTTGGCCATGCGGGATTCCACGCCTTTGGTGCCGTGGATGCGGTTCATGACTTCGTCTTTGCGCCACGACTTGTCGACGTTGGGAACCTCGGTGAAGCCGAGTAGCTTGTAGAATGCCACCGACTTGTCGAGGTCCGATACCATGCGACCGTCGAACTCCATTCCCACCACGACGCCCTTGCTCATCTGAAGAAACTGAGGCGCGGCGTAGGAAGAGGGCGAGAAAAAGGCGGCAGGAAGCCCGAACGAAACCGCGCAGGCTAGGAGAATCGAAACCTTGAATGACGCAAAGAAACCCTCTCGGCTCATATCCCCTCTTTTAAGCAGGAGCTTCTTCTGATGGCGTAACCGATCGTGCCAGCTGGAGATTTGCGCCCTATGTGTAACACTGTTTGAATTGACTGTCCAGATCGTAACGGTGAGGATCGACAGCGAGGCCTCTTAGAAAATGCGGCGCCCAAATTACGCAAAAATGCTGGCTAGACAAGCGGCGCCTATTTGGACGGGCCGGGGAGGAAAACTCGTTTCGGAGCCGTAATCGAAACGTTTCGTTGTTCGGTCGTCACTTTGAAGGCGCGGAACTCACCCTTTGTCTTGTTGCTACCGCGTGTTGTGAAGGTCAGGAAATACTGGTTGTGGAGGACCATATCCAGTTGGTCGAGAAACGGCGTGAACGATACAGGAGTCTCGAGGCCTTGAAAGAACGACTGGCCACCGGTCTCGCTGGCCAACTGAGTCAGATTGCCTTGGGCGAGAGTCACGCGGAAGGACGTACTCCCGAGACGACCCGCACGAGCGTAAAGGGTGTGAATTACGATACCGGTTTTGAGCGCGCCGTTGATCGCTCGATCCAAATCCGGACTCTCTGGAAGGTCACCGCGCAACCGATCGTGACCATCGGCAATGAGTAGAATTTCGCGCCGGCCCGGCATCGATTGCAATTTCACCAGGACGTCGATCAGCGAAAGATAGATGCTTGTGGACGTGCCCGCGGGCCCCAGCGTGATGCGGAGCTTTTTCGCGACGGCGTCGTGATCGGTGCTAAAGGTCGCGACATCGGCGGTTCTGCCCATGGTGGCGTAGAAAAGGCCCACGCGGGTAGCTTTCGGCTGTGCCTGAATGAAGCGGCGGAGCTCATCGAGATAAGGGCCGAGATTCGTTCCATCGTCGATCAGGATGGCGAGTTCTAGAGTCGACTGATCCCCTTGGGCAGCAACCCATCGGAGGACGTCCTCGCGCTGACCTCCCGTATGTACGATGACATCGGTCTTCCCGAGGGCGGGGGGAGCGGAGTAATTCGGGCCCAAAACGGTGACCACAGCTGTAACCGGTACTTTCCCAGAGTTTGAGGGTTGCTGACCGTAGGCCGACGCAGTGATGAGGGAAAAGACGACAACCGCGAGGTTTCGAAGCAAATTGCGGAACTCGAGCATGTAAATGGCCTCCTCTTGAAAAGATGCCGGCAGCAGCGGAAAGGGTGGCACACGACATTGTACCTTTCCCGATGCGCGAATCCGTTAGGTGGATTGCGATTTCGTGTCAGCGGTGGACCATCACACGCATTGGACAGAAATCCGGGTTTGCACCTGCACAGCGCGAGAGGTAAGCTTCGGCGTCGTTGTGATGCGGCTCCGACAATCATCCAGCGCATAAGGGAGAGGAAAATGCGTTTACTTGGGCACGTTCTCCTGCTCACTTTTGGTTTCGCTACTTTGTTAGGCAGGGTCGCAATGGCTCTTCCACAAAATCCGCCTGGCCATACGCAGGACGAAGGCCGCGCCGCTATCGAAAAGGCCGTGCAGAATTACATGGATCAGTGGAACAGGCATGACGTACGCGCGGTCGCGATGACCTACACCGAGGATTGCGATTTCGTCAACAACTTTGGAACGTTGACGCACGGCCGCGCAGGGATGGAAGCGACATTTGGACCCTTCATGACGGGCGTTTACAGTGAGACGCACCAAACCGGACAGGTACGGATGATCCGCTTTTTGAAGCCTGATGTGGCGGCGGTGGACGTGGATTGGGAAATGACGGGCGCGAAAAATCAGGATGGAAGCGTGCGGCCCACGCGCAAGGGACTCCACAGCCTAATCATGATGAGGCAGAGCGATGGGTCCTGGCTCATTGCCGTGATGCACGTCCACGAGTTCACGAATACGCCCCCTCTTACGCCACAACCCGTCGAAGGGCCCGCGCGCTGAAGTCGAGCGATTCCAGCCGAGGAATCTACTTCTGTATGGTCACTTGACTCGCTACGTAGCAAACCTCTGCCCAGCGCGCTTCCACGGAAACCTCAACGCCAGGCTTCAGCCGACTGTGGTCGACCGACAGACCTGTGGGAAGGGCTACCCAAACGGCTGGGGTTGTGGCCGGCTTTACATCCAGGGTATTCCCGCTGAACGATTGAATGACGCCCGTGATTTCTACGGGCGGTGAAGACGGACTGCCCGACTGCGCCAGGCTCGGAATCGCCCATGGCAGAATCAAAACGATCAGAAACCAACCGACTCTCCGCATGGAACCTCCCTTATCGCACCTGCCCGCCCGTAAGGCCGATCGCGAATCAAGAATTGGACGACAGCTTCGCCGTGGCGAGGAACTGCGGCGCTTTGCGACGGCGGGTGGCTTGCTCGAAGGCGTACGCGATCTTGATCAGCTTCGGCTCGCTCCAAGCGCGGCCGAAAAAGGAAATTCCCACAGGCAAGCTGAAAACAAATCCGGCTGGAACATTGATGTTGGGATATCCCGCCACGGCTGCCCAAGATGAACTCCCACCTGTGTCGTGGTCACCGTTGATCAGATCGGTGAGCCATGAAGGACCGGCGGTCATGGCCACGAGGGCGTCGAGGCGATATTTGTCCATGGCCGCATCGATCCCTTCCGTGCGCGTGAAGCGACGGTTTTTTTCGAGCGCACGGACATAGGCCTCGTCGGTGAGTGGCCCCTTTTTCTGTGCCTTCAGGAAGAGATCTTGTCCAAAAAATTGTAGCTCACGTTCGTTGTGCGCTTCGTTGAAGTCGATGATGTCCTTGAGTGAATGAACAGGCGCATTCGGAGCAGCAGCAAGAAAGGAGTTTAGGTCGGCCTTAAATTCATACTGCAAAACCTGGAGCTCGGAATCCATGAATTTTTCCGCAGACGGAACCTCCACCGGGTCAATCAACACGGCGCCCTCATGTCTCATGGCATCTACGGCCGCGCTGAAGACACTCCCTGTGCTTTCGGTGAAATCATATGATGCGCGCACCACTCCAATGCGTGCGCCGCGGAGGCCTGAGCGATCGAGGAATTGCGTGTAATTGGACGGCAGGTTTGTCGGGCGCGCCTTCGTCGCGGGATCGTCGGGATCGACGCTGGACAGCACTCCCAGCAGGAGTGCCGCGTCAGCGACACTGCGGCACATGGGACCAGCGGTGTCTTGGCTGTGCGCGATCGGGATAATTCCGGCACGGCTGATGAGTCCGACGGTGGGTTTGATACCTACGATTCCATTGGCGGACGAAGGACAGACGATCGAGCCGTCGGTTTCTGTGCCGATCGCTGCGGTCGAGAGATTCGCGGAAACCGCTGCGCCAGAGCCGGAGCTGGATCCGCAGGGATTTCGGTCGAGCGCATAGGGATTGCGCGTTTGACCGCCGCGGCCGCTCCAACCACTGGAAGAATGAGACGAACGAAAATTGGCCCACTCGCTCAGATTCGTCTTGCCCAAGATCACCGCGCCAGCAGCGCGCAGCCGACGCGCGACGCCTGCATCTTTGGCAGGCGTGAATCCAACCAAAGCGAGGGATCCAGCCGTGGTCATCATCAGGTCCGCGGTTCCAATGTTGTCCTTGATTAGCACTGGAATGCCGTGCAGTGGGCCGCGAGGGCCTTTTGATTCACGCTCCGCGTCGAGAAGATCAGCGATCGAACGCGCTTCGGGATTCAGTTCGATAACGGAATTGATCGTGGGACCTTGGCCATCGACCGTAGCGATACGGCCCAAATAGCGCTCGACAAGAGAGCGCGACGTGAACTTCCCCGATTTCATGCCGTCTTGAAGCTCCGTGATGGTTACCTCGTCGAGCTCAAAGGCTTCCAGCTGTTCGACAGGCTCGCCCGAAGCGGCGCGCCCGAAGGCAGGCAGCGCGACCGATGCGACGCCGGCCTTGAGACTGGCCTTGAGGAAACTACGACGGGTCGGCTTCGTGGCGCCCCGGTCGGCGCGATTGGCCCTGGGTCGATCGAGAGGAAGCATGGACGGCGATTGTAAGCAAAATGCAGGACGAATGCATCCACAGCCCTGCGTAGGGGTTCGGCGGGGAAGTTAGCTCGTCGTGATGGGTCGACGCGTCGATTGTGCTTGGCTCAGAAGAGAAACAGCGCGATGAGCCGATAGTGCGGCGCCTTCCTGCCAACCAACGAGATGGCTCGTGTGATCACCGGCAAAAAAGATAGGACCATCGGGTTGAATGATTCGATCGTATCCGGGATAGGTAGCCGTCTCGCTCGTGACGTGAATCCACGACCCGAGATTGTACGGGATGCGACCCCAGCAAACACAGACGGGCTTCTCTAGCTCTCGCGAGTGGCCAGGATGAAGAGCCTCGACCGACTGGCGTGAGGCATCGAGTTTCGCCGCCAGGTCCATGTATTCGAACACGTTGTCGTTTTCCAGTTGGTAGCCCGCGATGAGCACGCCTCTATCGGAGAACAGGCGTGCGCTGGGGTACCACACGAGATCGACAGGCCGGTCGACAAAGGAGATGCCGCCGTAGATGGAGTATTCTTTTTCCCAGAAACGAGGAGATTCCCAGGCAATTTTGTACGCCGCGTCATACGTTACGCTATCGATCACCTGTTTCACATCGGGCGAGAAATCGGCGTCAATCTTCTTCAGCACGGAAAACGGTAGGGAGCAGATGCAGTAATCCGCTTCGACGCCTACTGTGGCACGGGTTTGGAGATCGCGATAAGCCACGCGAACACCCGTTTTCGTCTTGCGAATCTGCTCGATCGCGCAGTTGAAGCGGATCATTTGCCCGACGCGCTTCTCAAAGGCAGCCGGGATTCGGTCCATGCCTCCAACGGGCTGAAACATCGTGGCCTGCCAGGAGAACTGCTCCTCATAGAGCATCCCCTTCCAAAGATTGGCATCCAGCAAAGCGTGCATGTTCAGCGGATCGCGAACCAAGCCTCCTTGTTCACCTGCTCCAGGCATCGATTGATAGCCAGAACGTTGCGACCCTCTGTAGAAATAGTCTGGTGAGAGATCGCCGTAGATGCGCAAAAATTCGAGCATGCGTTCTTTGTCTTCCGGCGAAAGCTCTTGGTCGAGTGCGTCGCGGCGGATTGCCTTCGCAAGAAGTTCGGCTACGTGGCCGCGGGTATCATTGACCAACTGGCGCTGCTCGACCGGTTTGCCGCCATTCATGCGATCACTTTGCATCAGTGCGCTACGCGAGGCATTGACTTCTACCTCAAGGGGAATTCCCAACTCACGGCAATAGCCGAGCATCGTAAGGTGCTGCGAAGGCAGACGCGCGGGGCCGGCGTTCAAGTAGTTCAGCTCATCGAAGGTGCAGACTTGCGTGGTGCCGTCCGTCATCTCCACACGAGTGCCGTTACGAATCGTCCAGTTGCGTCCGCCCGTGCGCCGGCGCGCCTCGACAATGACGCAGTGATACCCCGCCCTCGAAAGCTCCCAGGCCGACACCAAGCCGGCGACTCCGGCGCCCAGAATTACGACCTTCGTATTCCGGCCCTCGGTCGGTCCTAGACGAGGCACGCTCGCCTCAGTGGGAGGAATCGGCAGCAAACCGAGCGATTGCATGATCAAATAGGTCGCACCGAATCCGCCTGCCCGGCCTATCTGAGTGAGAAAGCTGCGTCGCGTCGTCACGGAGATTTTGCGTGGAGACTCGAGCATATACAGCTGAGCGAATAGGAGTCAAATTCGTTTTTAAATTATTCGACAAACTGAGTTTGCCGTTTTCTCACGGAGAGTTCTGGCTCCGTCAGCCCTATCCGCTCTAGGGAAACGTATCGTATGATGGCTATCCTGAGGCTCGGAGACATGAATCCGTACATGGTTTTGTCATGAAAGCTTCGATGCCATTGCAGGAGCCGTTTTTGGTGAGGCTATGACCTACGCGCAGGTAACGTCGCGACTCTATATTGGCTCCCATCCAGAAAGTATTCAGGACATTGAGGTGCTTGAGAAGATTTTGGCGATCACGGCCATTCTTAATTTACAGACCAACGAAGATATGGCTACCGCCAAAGTGAATTGGCAGCCCCTCGAATCGCATTACAAAACTTGTGCCGTTAGTCTCTGTCGCATGCCCATCGAGGAGGAGCAGGCAGTGCTTCGAGAGAAACTCCTCGAATGCGTCGATACGCTAGTGCAGCTCCTCGCGGCGGGTCACACCGTATATCTTCATTGCACAGCCGGCATCGGGCGCTCCCCTACCGTCGCCATCGGCTACCTTCACTGCCATCTGGGCTGGCAATTGGATGCTGCGGTTCGCTACGTGAAACAGGTTCGTCAGTGTTCGCCCCATGTAGAGGCACTGCGGCGGGCCATTTTGGATCAGGAGAAACAAGAATCCTTCGAAAGGTGGACATCTTACAGAGAGGTTTAGACAGCCCACTTGAATGAGTGTTATACGGGCTTTGTGCCCGCAAACAGTGCGAGTTCCCGCCACTTCCAGTAACAATCCACATCTTCGAAGCCGATTTCTCGCAGCCATTGGAGTTGCGTTTCGAGGTCGAGCAGCTTATTGGAGGGGTCCTCGTCAGGCCATCCAATCGCTTCCAGAAATCTCTCATGGACCCGAGGCGACGGCGATGCGACATGCTCGAGGTTACAGAAGACGCCGCCCGGTGTGAGAAGCTCCAGTATTTCACCATACAGCGCTCGCTTCCGCTCATGAACCAAGTGATGAATCGCGAAACCCGAAATCACGGCGTCGCATTGGCCCATTGGTGGCAGCTTGCTGTCAAAGTCATGTTGAATGATCGTCACGCGCTCGTCACGGCCGATGGCATCTCGCATCGCATCGAGCATGGTGGGCGAAAAATCGAGGCCCACAAATCGAGCGAGCGGCCGAACCTTTTTCGCAAGTAGTACAAGCCTGCCGGCACCGGTCCCGAGGTCTAAAATCCTCACCGCTTTGGCTGGCAGCAATTCCAGCAGTGCGGCCTCACCTTCTGCGCGGTGTGGAATCAGATCAGCGCGGCGAAGATAGTCGAGTGCGTGCGCTTCGGTGGACCACAGATTCACACCTCGCGATTCTGCCATGGCTGGCCCTCTCGATACGATTAGGCGTCGCTACTCCCCACAAGTCCAATTTAGAGTTGTTCAGACGAACATAAACTCACCTTATGACCCCTCTGATGGGAGGGGCTTGCGCATAGCCACTGCGCCGACCTTCGACCGAAGTCCCAGGTTTGCGGGAGGACCCGCCTACGTGTGTGGAACGCGGGTCTCAAGAAACTTCGCGACGCGCTGACGCATCGCTGTGCCGTCCCATCGGCGGCTGTCTACCATGTCCGCCCAGATTTCCAGCGCCGGAATCCCGGCTTTCTCCAAGGCACGCTCGATGAAAAATGTTCCCGTTGCGGAAGGTCTGCTGCCTTGCGGCACGAGAATCAGGGCGCCATCGATGCGATGAAGCTTGGCCTGCTGGACGATCCATTCGTTCGCCCAAGGCGGATTGTGGAGTTGCTCGTTCATGCTGACAATCCGGCTGGCGAGGGCTCGCAAGGGATCGTCCAGGCCGTAACGAATGTAGCCGTCGGGTCCGAAGGCCAGATACATGGACCAAACGAAAACGGCGCCGTGGCTCTCTTCAAACGCTGTATAGAAATCAGTGTCATGCCATAAGCCAGCGCCCACCCACATCAGGCGTTGTCTCTCTCCGGGATATGCGGCGATTCCTTGCTCCACTCGGTGCCGCACCTCGTCGCGGAAAGCGCGCGCGTGGTTCACGGCCCACTTTGAGCCACGATGCCATTGAGCGTTCATTACGTTGATCACTTGCTCGTTCATACGGACGGGCGTTTGCGGAGCAGCGCAAATCAAGTCGCGGACTTCATCGAAATACTCTTCCTGCCGGTTTACCCCTTCCATCAGTTCTTGTAGACGGGCCTCACTGAATCGGTGGCCGCCCGCCTTTTCGAGCTTACCGATCAGCATGCCCATTTGCGCGACCATGAGATCGAGGCGATGAGGTTCATAGAGTTCGCGCCAACGATAGCGACTAAGATCCCACCAGCGCGGAGGAAGCTGCGTGGCCCCGGCACTATCGAGAGCGACGAAGTCTGCGCCAAAGGAAGCCGCCCACGTTTCAAATATGCGCTGGATGCAGTCGCATGTCAGACGCGCGGCCAATAGCGCCGGCTTCGGGAGCCCGCCCCACGGAGCTTTGGCTGGATCGCCGGCAATCGAGGTGGCTAGCGAAAGGCTGCAATAGCGACAAAGCCCTTCGTGATAACCAGCAGCGCCGAGGGCATCGAAATAGTATCCCGACAATTGCTTTGCGGAGACGACCGCGGACCACCACTGGTTGCTTACAACCGGCACACCGAGCAGCTCAAAAAGCTCAAGCGGCATGTCCGCCTGGGCGATCGCGTAGGGCTTCTTTTCGTCAAAAACATTGTGGCGAAGTTCGGCAAACCAAGCCTTCTGATGTTCCGAAGATGCCCGCGTGGACTCGAGCTGTTTCTCAGACGCGCGAGGCATGGCGACTCCTGCGTGCGGTTTCCACGAATTCCCGGACTCGGCTGTTCAGTTCGGCAGAAAGACCTTGGCCAGCCTCTTCGCGAATCAATAGAGACGGGATGCCGCATGCCTGCACAAAATCGCGCTGGCGAGGATAGTCCCAACCGTAGACGTCGTCATCCGGCGGCAGGTAGAAAACAACACCGTCGATTCCATGCGTTACTGCCTTTTGGAACCAGCGATCCGCTGCGGCGGCCGGCGACACTCGGGGGCTTGGGGCGCGCAAATAGTAGTTTTCAAAAATCGACCGCACGAGGGAATTGACGCTGCCTGCGGATACAAGGTTCGCGCCGGCTGCGCGCGCCCCCCACCAATCGTCCTCCGCCGTAACCACGGCACCGTGAGCCTCCAGTGCTTGGTGAAGCCGCGGATGATGCAAAGGCGTTCCCTTAATCAGCAGGCGGGGACCGCGCAACGGTTTCGCAGACTTGATCTTGCGGCACGCTCGATTCGCCAGGGTCGCGTAGGCGGCACGATCCATGAAGTAGAGCGCTCCGCTGATCGCCAAAGCGTCTGTTCCGCTGATTCGTGGCGCGTTACCCGTTCGCAGATTT
>Ga0187769_10002630_pt1 | contig 10562 bp, 9 predicted proteins | sample 0116_SJ02_MP02_1_FD_133140 | JGI IMG/M metagenome (GOLD analysis project Ga0187769, IMG submission 133140) | Tropical peat soil microbial communities from peatlands in Department of Meta, Colombia - 0116_SJ02_MP02_10_MG | ecosystem: Environmental > Terrestrial > Soil > Wetlands > Peat | place... | reverse complement strand
AGGATGACCAAGTGGGGTTTGGAGGCGTTTGCGAAAAGAACCTCGAAAGTCTCCATGTTAGAAAGGTTCAACGCCGAGGGAACAAAGGTCCCGGCAGACCTGGAAGAGGCCCTCAGGGCGAACGCCAAGGCGTGGAGTAACTACAAGAAATTCGCCCCAAGCCATCGCAAGAGATACGCCATCTGGATTTCAGCAGCGAAAAGGCCGGAAGCACGGAAGAGGAGGATCACCGAGGCAGTAGACCTAATCTCTGAGAACGTCAAGGACCTTTTGAAATAGTCCACACGTCTGACGGGGACAGATTTCAGGGGCGGCTCGGCCTGAAGTTCGCGAAGCCGAGTTTCAGTCAGGGGACCAGGAACGCCCCTAGACTCGAGTGCCTGCGGTAGAATGCTTCAGCTCCAATGGACAGCGCTGTTTCATCGAATACTTTCTTGTCTGTGTTGTCGGCGACGACCAACGAACCGGGTTTAAGGTGTTTCCGAATCGATTTCATTTCGAACTCAAAGTGAGCAATGTCAACAGGGCTGTCGTGGCAGTAAAAATCAAGCGTACCAATTTCCTCCAAGAGAGGCCTCAGCAGGCCTTCACTCCGACCTTGCCTCAGATCCCATCGACTCCTGAGCTTCCTGGGGACAGCCCAGCCAGAGGTCATCCCTTGCGGAATGGCCCATGACAGATTCCCGCGATTCCCTTTTCTGAATACTGGGAAATCGATAGAGTGGAGGATACCCCCAGAGTTTGCCTTGATTCCAAGCAAAAGAAACGTGGAAGAAACTCCCGAGGCAACCCCGCTCTCAACGAGATTCCGCGGACGGGATAACCTGACGAGGGCGAAGAGGTCTATCGGGGCTGGGAACTGGGCATAGTAGGTTTTCCCAGTTTTCTTGATGTTCCTGGACAGCTCTCCGATTAATTCCGAGTGGCTAGTTACCTCATTAACGGCCCTCTCGGCTCGTTCGGCCGTGGTCCCTGCCACCTTCGATATCCAAGAAGTCTCAGGCCGAGACCGATTCCCGAGAAGGTCCACTATCTGATCTAGGCTCATCACGTGCTTGGCTGAATTATTCGAGTGAACTCCACCTCCATTCGCCCCCCCGACAATGATAACCAGACGACCTCGTGGAGAACCAAATTGTAAAGCTATTCTGTGGTCATTTGACCACTGGGTTATTCTCAGTCGTTCACAAAAGTCTCTCAAGTGCGGGACGGGATTCGAACTAGCATGCCCTATACAGTGGACAGCGTCGTAGGGGGTTCGAATCCTGAGGGGCCGGAGGAGCTTATTGCCAATCTCGTGCAATGATGGAGGCCAACCTCTCAGTCACTGCGACCTTGTACTTGTCATCTCCCGACACGTATGGGTAGATGATGGGGAGGTTGACACCCACGCGACCGAAACGCTCGAGAACGCGGCCAACTTCATCATCGCTGGGGTTAGCCGAAGAAATCTCTAACAGGTCGTCGGGAATGTCCCGCGTCGATTCAGGATCGAGTTTGCTAATCGAGTCCGAAGACCCAATCTCCTTGAACATAGCGTGGTACTGAGGAATGCTATCGTACATTCTCATTTCATCGATAAGCATCTTCTTGGCCACCTCATCCTTTTCGGCGAAGAAGAGTTTGATGTAGCAAGCCAGGGTGAACCCCTTCACATCAACGTCCTTCGGCACTATCTTCTGCACGTAATCTGGTGGGCAGAAATTGAGGATTGCACCTTCAGCGTTCAGGTACGCCGCACGGAGTATCCTCCACCTCAGGGCAGCAAAGAATATCGGAGGCTTCTGCTGTTCGGGATAGTCGGCTCGGAGTCTATCTGCGAAATCGACAAGCCCGTCGATGGCCGGTCGTCCGGTGGCAGCCCCTGTCCCCATGCCGAGGATGAATCTTCTACCGGATCCCTCACTCAGAGTACATAGACGGGCAAGTAGCTGCATAACGTCATAATCGGTGAACCTTATCACGCCGGTGCCGACGCTTAGGCGTTCGCTCTTCCCGAGCGATATGCCACACATGTCGAGTGCGTCGAACATTTGCCATGCGGCTGGAAACCAAACAGAATCTACCCCGGATTTCTCCAGGAGTGGGATCACCTTCGCGACTGCAGAGGGACTAAATACGGTTGAGCGAAGAGCAAGCCCGACCTTCATCGGTCTACTGTGGAGTCTCCTGGTTAAAGGCGTTGAACTCCGTCTGGGTCGGCACCCGTCTTATCTCGGGTATTCCAGCCCCTTTTGACAAGTGCGGGGTGGGATTTGAACCCAGCATGTTGGGCGGAGATTCGACAACTTGCATATGTTGACGAATCGGACAGGCCTCTTGGCACCGTGTATAGGGTTCATTGCGTCTCCGCCGAGACCGAATGTTCTGAGGATTCGCCACGTTTTCTTCTGGCGATGGCCAAAGCTGTGATTGCTAGGGCAGAAATCGCCAAGGCAAGCGTACTGTAGAGCCATCCGCCAACATTTGAAAGAGCCGGTGACGTAGTCGTGGCGGTGCTACTTACCTGCGTCGTGCCTGAACTGCCAAGACCGAAGGGAGTTCCGCTGAGGGCCGCGACCGGGACGTCCCCGCACAGTGTATTCTTCACCTGCACGACCGTCGTGGTCTGGTTCAGCGTCGGTGACTGGGTCGTGGTCGTCGATGAGAACGATTGGTTGCCTGCGAGGAGCCAGGCTGTCCCGCTCCAATATTGCATGCTGCCGGCCATGCCCGGAGTCACCCGGCTATTCGTAAAGCAGACCCTAGCATTACCCGTTGAGATCCCGATGATCATGACGTCGAAGAAGATCGCTGACGAGGCATTGAACTGGCCAAGGCCGAGGGGGGCGGCGGTCGTCTGGTTCTGAGAGATCACGACCACTTTACTACTGGTGGCTCCGGTGATGTACAGGGAGACTCCTGTAAATTGCCGGATGGTGGTTCCGGTCGAAGTTACGTTGGCGTAGGTGCTGATTTGACTCGCGCACCCGTCAAAGCTAGCGCATGGTGCGCTACCGATGTACGACCCATCATTGGTGAAGGTCCCTTTGTAACGGTTATCGTTCCCGAAAAATACACCCCTGTTGTGAATCGTCCCGTTGTTGAACACCTTCCCGGCGTTGGAGAAGATGTAGTTGTTGACGAGGTCCCCTCCTTTCTCGTTGACGAGTATCCCAAAGCCATTGTCAGGCAACGTCTCGAAGAAGTTCCCGACGGGGAGGATGATGGTCCCGTAGTTGATAATCGTCCCATAGTCGCAGATGGACCCTCCCTCTATGGTCCCGTGGTTCTCTAGGGTACTGTAGACACAAAGCTCTGTCACGCTCGTGTCATTCTGGGTCTTGAGCACGATGGTGACACCCTGATCGACGATTAGCCTGTCCATCGCCGTTCCCCCGCATCTCCCCGAGTAGTTGGTGATGCACGCCATGGGTCCGGGGAGGCCGGCCTCAAGTCGGTTGCCGAAAACGGTGCAGGTTGAGTTTGACGCGTTCCAGGCCACATGGTCGACGCCTGGACCTGAAAGATACACGCAGGTTGTGGACCCGTTCGAAGGGCTCATCTCATACACAGATTCGGCATGAGTCGGCATGGGTTGCGTCTGCAGCGAAATCAGAAAAGCCAACAAGACGGCTGCCACGCCCATTGTGAAGCTGTGGTTGTCGACGCCTTTGGGAGGATGCATTCTCCTGCGTTTGAGTGTGTTGGTCGATAATAAGGCGAACGGAGGGTCCCTTCCGCCTTCGCGGTGAATACCTCATCCTGCGTTGGGGCATGGGTGTTGGATGGGCTGAGCCTCGGCGTTTAACACCTTGCTCATAGTGTCTAACGAGTAGCCTTCACAGGCAAGAATCGTTCCCGCCTCAAATGTTGGGTTGGAAAGGCGTTCCCCGCCTAACTGGGAGTGCGGGGGGTGGGATTTGAACCCACGAACCCCTAAGGGACGGGATGCCCCATCCGAAGCTAGGCCCGGATCTTGAGTCGGGGAACTCTGTCCCGCACGGTTGACCAGGCTTCGTTACCCCCGCGCCATGGGCGCTTCATCGGGTTCAGATTAAGGCTCTATTACTGCTGGACGGTCGCCACCCTGCTGGTCTTCCTCAGCAGGCGGTGGGACGAAATCTCGATGATTATGTTGCAGTACCTCGCGATCTGACCGAAGTATGATGCTAGTACCCTCCCATAACCGAACTCCCCGGAGGCAAGCATCTCCTCGGTCACCTCCTTCTCCAGTCTTGTTGTCTCCTCCACAAGGGCGAGCGAATTGCCGATGAGCCTGATGTCGGGGGTGAGCAGGCTCTCGACCGTCGTGTTGAAGGCCTCTCCTGCTTTTACGGCGAGCCTACTGAGCGCCGCTGTCACCTGGGGGTCCATGTTGGTTCCCAGGCCCCTGAGCCTTGCGAGCTCCTGGGCAATGTCCTGGATTATCCCTCCTATTTCGTCCAACGTCTTCGCCGAGACTCTGTCACCCGACGCATGGAGCGGGGATTCGATCCCTATCTCCGAGGCCAGTTCCCTCCTGTTCAGCGCCACGAGGAGCTGCCTGAGTATGAGCCAGTAAAGCTCGTCAATCTCCTCCTTGACCGATCCCACACCATCAAGGCTCGACGCCTGTTTCAGGTCGAGCGACTCGGTTACGCGCTCTAGGCTCCCGGACACTAGCATCTGGAGCCGCTTGATCAGGGAATCGACCGGGAATTTGGTAGGATCGATGAAGCTTTGGGCCACGGTGTGCCTGACGTCGGACTCGACCACTTCCATCCCTCTGAGCCGCTTGACCGTGTTGAGCACTCGATTCGTTGTGGCTTGGTCGAGCGGTTCCCTCCCCGAAACCTCAATCGTGTCATAGCCGAGGGCGTACGCCCCTACAATGAGCCTGGCCAGCATCTCCGAGCTCCCGGCCTGCTCAGCCCTCAGGGTCGCTTTGGCCTCCTCCCTCGCTTTCGTCGCTGGGATCAGGCGCAGGGTGCCGTCAGAGTCTTCCTTGAACATCAGACTATCACCCTGCTTCAGGTTCATGTCTTTCACGTACTGCTTGGGAATCGAAATCGACAGCGAGTTGTACCCCACCTTCTGCACCCTTCTCAATTCGTCCATCGTCTCACTCCCGCGAGTAAGTAGGCGTAAGCGACGTAATAACTATATTCTTAAAGAAGCAAGAACGTCGCGCAGGTACAGGTGTCTCTGAATGGAGAGAGAAGACTTCTCCTGGATGATTGGCGGTGTCCAGGGGAGCGGCGTCGACACGTCGGCCAACGTCTTTGCAAGGGCGGCTGCGGCGGGCGGCCTCCATGTATTCGGCAAGAGAGAATATTACTCTAACATAAAGGGAGAGCACAGCTACTTCCAGGTCCGCGTCTGCAAGGACCTGATCAGGTCACACGTCGACACGGTCGACATGCTGGCGACCTATGAGGAGGAGACCATCTTCAGGCACGCCCTCGAAGTCAGGAATGAAGGAGCGATAATCTACGACCCGGACCAGGACACCAAGCGTCTGGACCAGATCCCCACCATCGAGCCCCCGGTCAGGGCAGCCCTCAGCGCCGAGCTGTCCAAGGCAGGACTATCCCAGGACGTCATGGGGGTCCTCGAGCTAGCCCGCAGGCGGGGAGTCCACATCTACCCGGTCCCCTACAATGAGCTGCTCAAGGCGGTAGGGTCCAAATTCGGCGAGACTTCCCTTAGCACTCTCCAGAGGATGCTCAATGTGATGGCCGTGGCCGCGTCCTTCGCTCTCCTCTCCTACGACGAGAATGTCGTGAAGGAGACAGTGAAGAAGCAATTCAGGTCGAAGCCGAAAGTCGCCGAAATGAACGCGGGGGCGGTCGGTGTTGCGTACGATTTCATGGAGCAGAAGTACGCCGGGAGCTTCGCCACCAAGCTCTCCCCTGTAAAATCCAATGGTGTCAGGCTCTTCGTCAGGGGCAACTCGATGGTAGCAATGGCGAAGGAAGTCGCTGGGTGCAGGCTGCAGACCTACTACCCAATCACTCCCGCGAGTGACGAAAGCGAGTTCCTCGAAGGGCACTCGGAGTTCCAGCTCGATAGCTTCACGGGCCAGGAGAACCCTCAGATGGCGGAAGTGGTTAACACGATTAGCAAAGGGAACATCGCAGTCGTCCAGTCAGAAGACGAGATTGCGGCCATCACCATGGCGATTGGCGGCGGGCTCGCAGGCGTTCGTTCCTCCACATCGACTTCCGGCCCTGGCTTCTCGTTGATGGCCGAAGGCACGGGGTATGCAGGCATGAACGAGGTTCCAGTCGTGATTACACTCTACTCCAGAGGCGGCCCGAGCACAGGCCTCCCTACGCGCCACGAGCAGGGTGACCTGAGGTTCGCGCTTCACGCGGGTCACGGCGAGTTCCCGAGGCTCGTCCTAGCCAGCGGCGACCTTGAAGAGGCGTTCTACGACACGGTAAGGGCGTTCAACTACTCAGAGAAGTATCAGACGCCGGTTATCCACATCGTTGACAAGGCTCTGGCCAACTCCGACGGCACCCTGCCGATGCTGGATGTGAACAAGGTCAAGATTGACAGGGGCGAGTTCCGCAGGGAGATCACCGACGCAGTCAATGGCGAATACGAGAGGTTCAAGCGCACCCCCAACGGAATCTCTCCAAGACCTCCTGTGGGTGCCAAGGGAGGGGTCTACTGGCACACCGGTGACGAGCATAACGAGCTCGGTCACATCACCGAAGACCCGTCGACGAGAGACTACATGATGGAAAAGAGGATGGGGAAGATAGACCTCGCCGACAAGGAGATACCGCTTTCCGACAGGGTGAACTTCTTCGGCCCTGAGCACGCCGAGATTACAATCGTGAGCTGGGGTTCCACGAAGGGCGCCATACTCGACGCCATGGAGTGGCTGAAGCAGGACGGCATTACGGTCAACTTCCTCCAGATTCGGCTCGTCCACCCGTTTCCCACCGAGTACGTGACCAATGTCCTGACGAAGGCCAAGAAGATCGTGGGCATCGAGATGAACTATTCAGCACAACTGATAGGAATCCTCCGCGAAAGGACCTGCATCCCTGTCAAGCAGGTGGTCGTGAAGTACAACGGTAGGCCCATGTCTGCTGAGGAAGTGTACGACGCACTGAAGATGATTCACGAAGGAAAGGCAACGACAAGGATGGTGTTGAAGCGTGGCGCTTAAGCTATCCGACCTGAAGACGGGGGCCCACAACGACTGGTGCCCAGGCTGCGGAGACTTCGGCATACTCAACGCTGTCCAGATGGCGCTGGCGGAGATGAACGTCGACCCGTCAAATACGGTCGTCGTGTCCGGCGTCGGCTGCTCTTCGAAGGCACCTCACTTCATCAAGACCTACGGAGTCCACACGCTGCACGGCAGGGCGGTACCCTTCGCGACGGGAATCAAGCTCGCCAACCCGAACCTCGAGGTCATCATCGAGGGAGGGGACGGGGATGGTCTCGGGATTGGCGCAGGCCACTTCGTCAACTCCGGGAGGAGGAACGTCGACATGCTCTACATCATTCACGATAATGAGGTCTACGGCCTCACCAAGGGTCAGGCTTCGCCAACCCTCGGCCTGGGGATGAGGCCCAAATCGCTCCCGACCCCCAACGTGAACCAGGGGATCAACCCACTACTGCTCGCCATCGCCGCGGGGTACACCTGGGTCGCCAGGGGGTACTCCTACGACGTCCGACACCTCAAGGACCTGATAATCAAGGGGATACGCCACAAGGGGTACGCTTTCCTCGACGTGCTCCAGCCCTGCCCAACGTACAACGACATCCAGACGAAGGAGTACTGGGCCGGGGAGGGGAACCTCGATACCGCAGGCAAGATGATGCCCAGGACCTACAAGCTCGAGGACACCGGATATGACGGCGTTGTCCACAAAGACGACGAGAGCGAGGTCCAGCAGAAGATCCAGCAGGCGGTCCTCAAGAGCTTCGAGTTCGGCGACCACACGCCAATCGGCGTCTTCTACCAGAACGAGTTCATCTCGACCTACGAGGAGAGGCTCGCAGCGCGCAGCCCGTCTTACAGGACGAACCCACCGGCCGCCCAGGAGATAGCGCGCCCGGACGGGACTCCGCTGGCGAACATCAACAAGCTGCTCGAGGATCTCCGGGTCTCCTAGGCCGCCGCTCCGGTTTATAGCAGGCACCCCTAGGCTGGCACCCGTGGACCCAGAAGGTTTCTTAACGGTCGGAGGCTTCAGAATATACTACCGCTCGGAGGGGGAGCCGGCCCGCGGAACTATACTCGGCCTGCACGGCGGCCCCGGAGGCTCCTACGACTACCTGGCCCCACTCTTTGACCTTGCGAAGTCAGGCTACCGGGTCGTCCTCTACGATCAGAGCGGCGGCGGCAAGTCGCAGAGGCTGAAGGACCAGGCGTTGTACACCATCGAGCGGTACGTGGGGGAGGTGGAGGGGGTCAGGAAGGCGCTCAGGCTTGGCAAGGTCCACCTCTACGGCCACAGCTGGGGAGGAATGCTGGCCCAGGCCTACGCCCTGAAGTACCAGGAGAACATCAAGAGTCTACTCCTTTCTGGGACGTCTCCGAGCATACCCTTGCTGATTGAGGAGGTACGGAAGGTCTTCGAGACACTTCCGATTGAAGTCAGGAAGGCGGTGACCAAGTACGAGAGCGAGGGGGACTTTCAGAACCCCCAGTACCTCGAGGCCGTCGAGAAGTTCAACCACCTGCACCAGGCCATCGTCGAACCCTGGCCCGAGACCCTAAAGTACGCTTTCGACAACTTCAGCTTCCCAGTAGCCAACACCATGTTCGGACCCCACCTAGTGGCGGTGAGCGGCAACATGCGATACTGGGACGTGACGGACAGGCTCGGCTCGTTGAAGGTCCCATGCCTGATCATATGCGGAGACAGGGATTTCCTTACACCCAGGCTACATCAGCTGCTCCACAAGAAAATCAGGAAGTCGAAGCTAGTCATCATGAAGAGCGTATCCCACGGCTCGATGTGGGACGCCCGAGACGCCTACATCAGGCACCTCGCCAACTTCCTGAATTCGCTCTGACAGCTCGGTGACAAGAGCATGCCCGAGAGAAAGATCATGGTGACCGTAGGCACGAAGAATCCGGCGAAGATCAAGGGCATCAAGCGGGCCTTCGCCAGGTACTACAAAGACGTCCAAGTCCGCTCCGTCGACTCCACAAGAGTGGCCAAGGCCCAGCCCAAGGGCCTCGATGAGATGGCAGCAGGAGCGACCGCCCGGGCCAAGTATGCGCTGTCAGTTGCCGGGGGTGACTTTGGAGTCGGGGTGGAAGCCGGGATATTCACCATAGGCCCTGTCTACTTCGACAACCAGGTCGGCGCAATCGCCGACAGGAGTGGGAAGGTCTCCCTCGGCCACTCCGCCGGCTACATGCTGCCCAAGGAGGCTATGGAGGAGCTCTTCCGAGAGGAGAAGGAGCTCGAACGATGGGCCGAAAAGGTCAGCGGGATAAGCGAGGTAGGGGACAAGGGGGGCCTCGTCAAATTCCTAACAAGGGGTACAGTGACGCGGGCGGACCTCACGGAGCAGTGCGTCATCATGGCCCTAGCCCCACGCCTCCACAGGGACGTCTACGGTTTCTGACCCGGCTCCCGCCAGTTCTGAGGATCGTCGCCAGGAGCTGAATTGGCACGACAGTTCCAGACCGCATTGCAGTGAATAATCTTTGCGACCCCCCCAGAGCGATTGGATTTCAGGGGCCTGTTCCCTGAAAAGCCGATTATGGGCGAGCCTGACTTGGTTGGCGGAGTCTGAGGCGGGCCAAGAGACGCGAAGGCCTATCAACGGGTCGTCAGGAGCTGCCGCCCATGAGCACTCAGAGCCCATGGGGCGGCTACACTATCCCTGTGATTCTCGCCTTTCTCGGCATCTTCGGAATCACCGTGAATGGGTTCTTCCTCCTGGCCTTCTTCATCGTACTCGCATACTATCTGTACCGAGTCGAGAAGCGCGTTTCCGCGCTGGAAGGGAATCCCGCCAACCAGCCGTCTAGATCCAAGTAGAGCCAGCCCCCAAATCCAAGTGGCACGTTCCTGCTCGACAGCACGGCGGAAGCAGGCCATAGCTAGTATTGACAAAGCAAACCCTCTGAATTTTCTTGGCTGAGCTGACTAACCTTCTCTGCTCGAATTTGACGAGCCGATGGTCCCTCTTACCCGGCGGAGCCCAACTCCTGCAACCAATGTCACCGCTGAGAAGACATACAGTCCGTACGTCGCAGGGTTTACCCCGCTCTGTACTTGATTGGTCACGATCATGCCCGCCGCGCCCACGATGAACGTCACGACGAAAGTGTTGACGAAGAGGTATCCCTCCCCCGCACGGTCAGCCCCCGCCCTTGACTGACCTCTGAGAAATCCAAAACCGCGGAGAGGGGCAGTTGGCTGGACTGTGCCGATTTCACACGGGAATGCATATATACGAAGTTCCGACCGAGGCCGCTTCTGCGCATTAATTGGCGGCGTCTGCCTCGAGCAAAAGGGCCGAGCCCTAACGCCATGAAACGCACGACCTCCAGATGCGCGTACAAACGTGGAGATCTGACTTCGGTTAGATCTGACGTGGGTTGTGCT
>Ga0187769_10002626_pt1 | contig 10573 bp, 10 predicted proteins | sample 0116_SJ02_MP02_1_FD_133140 | JGI IMG/M metagenome (GOLD analysis project Ga0187769, IMG submission 133140) | Tropical peat soil microbial communities from peatlands in Department of Meta, Colombia - 0116_SJ02_MP02_10_MG | ecosystem: Environmental > Terrestrial > Soil > Wetlands > Peat | place... | reverse complement strand
ACTATCAGCCAGACATGAGGGAAATAGCGAAGGCAGGTATCGAATCATTCGTCAACCAAGGTGGAATCAACGAGTCTTCCATTAAGGATAAACATCCCACTTGGTTCGAACGCACATTCTCCGTAGATTTCAACGTTATAGATTACGAGATGGCGAGCCGCGGCCCCACCTACATGAAGATGGTCTGGAGCTGGTGGCCGAACATAGGCTTCGAACCGAGGTACGGCGGCGACATTGCCTTCGGCGCCTTTGCAACTGACGGCTATATGACCTTCAACGCCACATTTCGTAGAACCCTACAGATTCTCGCTGAAATCGACTCTTTAACAGGCAACAACATAAGTTCACTTCCCGAAAACACCACGGCCACCTACAACGAGGCGAGCGCGTTCGCAAAGGCGGCTTCGGAGGATTTCAGGTTGGGTTGGTACCCGCTGGCGAAGGCCCAAGCACTAGATGCAGCAGTACGCGCAGAAACGGTTCTAAACTACATTCAACTCATAATGCCGTTAAGACAGGCCAACCAAATTCTCGTAGTAATTGCTACGATTACTATGGGCGCTTTCGCATTGTCGAACTTATACTGGCATAAGCGACTAGCACGGTTAAAAACCGCAATCGAGCACGGGCGGACACGCGGTAAGCAAGGGCGAAAATCCCATGACTGATTTCTGAGCTAACGGGCGCCCCAACGATCTCAAGAAACAAACCGCCGTCCCAAATATCCAGGCAGTCGCGCTGGCATCTGGCGAAGAACGTAGGCATGGAGTACAGCCACGCGCAGGTTAGCATACCCATTCGCTCTGCGCACCTCCCTACCAAACTAAGGATGTTAAGAAAAAATGTTGAAACTAGGCTCGACCCCCTGCTCAATCCCCTATGATACGGTTTCTTCCGTAGGAACTGCTTTGTCACGCTCAGAACTAATGTGCATCTTGACCTTACGTTTCTTCGCCAACCCAACTCACCTCCCAAATCCTACTGAGAGTCACTCTGTGCTGTCGAAGTATTTAATGGGGTTTGGAGAAAAAGTGAGAAGGGGTGAGAGTTCCGCATTTCTACTTAGTGGACAAAGCCTCCTTCCCGCGGGGGGACGCTCGTCGACTTGAACCTTTGCTCATGTACCGGTCAGCAATCTTTCTTGCTTTTTCATACGCTGTAACCCAATCCGAACGCGCGTCGGCACACCCCATGCCTATGACCCTGCTCTTGGATGGGGGGCTTGCAAGAGGGTTGCTATCTAGGGCAAGAACTGCATAGCATCGCTTAGGTCGCGCATTAAATATGTCAATCAGAACATACTTCTTCCGAGCCCGCTTCTTCCAAAGGAAAGGCTCGCCGTTCACGCCTCTGTCGACGACGCGCCACGAATTATTGGCATTCACTTTACGAATACGCCCATGAGACTTGGATAAGTCGTCGAATTGTTATGTCTTACTTCGTTTTCTGCTGAAAACTAGTAAGTGGATTTGGATTGGGTCGAAGTGTACTTGCTCTCCACACTTCCTGGGATTACGACTACTGAGTTGGAGAGTTGACTCTGGCCCTGTAGGCCCCAACCTAACATTAGGGCGTTAGATGATGTGAGACCATTTGAATCGACTTCAAACTCTGCGCTTGCGCTGCCTCCGGGTGATGCTCCTAGTATGACCCAAACGGTCGTCTGCGAATATGGTCCGAGGTGGTTTGCTGCCATACTGTGCCCTACATACGCTGAGTTGAGGGCTGCGTCTTCCGTAAGGCTGATTCCAGAATGCGCTGTCGTCCCTGATATGATGTGGAACGACTCACCCATCAATAGGCCGCCTACGGGCGGATTGTAGTTTGGTGTGGTACCGGAATTTCCGGTGTACCAGTTGACGAAATCAACTTCAGCCGTCCAGCCTCCTTGATAGTCCGGCTTACCGGCGATGCCGCTGTTGGGGAAGTATCCCGTCGCGTTCCATTCAAAGCCAGGGTTCGCGTAGCAATCGAGCTCGAAGCCACAGGCATTTGATCTGACTCCGCCGTTCTGCGAGTACGTTTGATGCGTGAATATTGGATCGCCGAAGTATGGTCCTCCCCAACCGGGTGGTTCCCCATAGGCCGTGTAGCCACCTTTTGGAGTTCCATAGAATGAGTCTTCTCCGAATGGTGGAACTTGCGGAAGGCCCGCGAGAAGCACCTGCAATGACGTAGTCCCGGCTGGGAGGAAGTTGTACGTGTTTAACGGTACGGGTGTCGGTTGAAGTGCGCGACCGCCTCCCGCAGTAGTGATCGGCCCGAATGGATGTTGATTTGTTCCATCTGCACCGGCTGCAATTCCAGGTTCGACCACGTATACACCCTCACTAGACATCCACTCCGCTACGAGCGACCCTAAGTCGTTGAACAGTCGAACTCTTACGGACATGTTCGCTGGCGTTGGTGTGACGATGCTTTCCTTCTTGAAGAGGATGCTGAGTGAAACGTTGACTCCTATCACCAGTGTGATTCTGAGGTTTGCCACTTGAGTTCTCTCTACATATGTTGCAGCTGGAATATCCTGCGTATATCCGTAAGTGTAGGCACGAAGGTAGTAACCACCGGAGTCGAACGCGGTTGGGTACAACCATAAGCTGTGAGCGAAAGGAGCGAATAACGAACTCGTCGTTTCGAAGATGAAGAGGCCGGGTGCATACCCGCCGACCCAACCTACTCCCCTCAATTCTTGACCGAAGAACGCCCCATCGGCACCCTGAAAGACAATCCCCGACTGTGCTACGGGGTTCCAACCACCACCGACCGCCTGCACTGAGCCAGCCGTGATCTGAGGGCATTTGGCGCCCGGATCTCCGCCTTGGTAGAGACAACTGGTTTGGAGGGTGTTAGCATCTGCTATCGCGGAGATTGAATCTCCCAGAAAGTCAACCAACGCACCTTGCTCGTAGAACCCGACATCGATTTCCTGGCCTACCGGGTTACCTTGGAAGTCGTACCCCGTTGGGTTACCCCAAACCCAAGGCCTGTTTACGGGGGGACGTTCCCAGTCAGTGCTGTAAACGGTGAACTGGAAGCCGGCTCCGCGATACATGTGGTCGCTGATTGAAGTCTGGGTTCCGCTGAGGCTTATGGAGACTGAAGGTGGAGAGTCTTGCTCTAAGTAACCCAACACGTACACGATGGGCGTATATGTGCCCGCCGGAATCCCATAGTTCTCTCCAGCCCACGTGTCGTTGATTCCCCAAAACTGAATATCCGCGGTACCAGTTTCAACTGCGTGCGCGTTCACCTTTGCCGCGTCGAGATCCTGCCCCCAGATACTCTGCGAGGTCGTTGTGACGCTGAATCCTCCGCTATAAGGCCCGAAGCTTGGGTAGCGACCTCGGTACCCTAGGAGAGTTTGATTGTAAGACCAAACCTGTCCGCCTGCATCCACCAAGGCACCGGACATCATACCCGCACCCGTGTCGATTGGATCGTCGACGATGCCGTTGAGTAGGTCGTGGAAGTGAACGGTTTTGTTGACCCAGCTTGAGAGGCGGAGGTCTATGGGGACGGATACATCTCCAGCCCACTCGTTGGGTGTCACATCGAAATAGTATTCTTGGAATGTGGCGCCGTCCAACTGGGTCTGGACGTACCGGAAGACCCATGCGCGGACATAATATCGTCCAGGGGTTAACCCATTAATCCACGTCGCGTAAACTTGCGGAACCATACCGCTCAAGTCTCTAGGCGCTCCATAATCTCCCTTTGACCCAAATTGGAAATGAAATGGGTCAACGGTGCCTCCGTTAACAAACCAAGTCTGAGGTGGGCCCACCCCCATTGGGTCTTGTAGAGAGAGCCCGACCGCGTTACCTGCGGAAACTTGGTAGTAGGACGCTCCAGCACCCCCGGTTGGAAATCCAAAACCGGAATCAGGAGTGTACTCGTGCCATGGAAATGCAACCATGCTCGCCGTGCGAGGATCTCCACACTGGCCAGCGTGACCCCAGCCATAGAAGAAATTCTGACCTCCAGCCACGCACGGGAGTGGGGACCACGAAACTAGTTGCGCGGAGGGTACTGGAATCTGTGCTAGTGTTGGGCTATCGTACAATTCGACTTTGACGTACATGCTCTCTGGCCACGGTTCGTCACCAAACTGGTGTTTGGAGTAGATGTCTCCATGAATGACGGCACCGGGTTGGAGGACACCGGTGACGTGAAGCGATTGTCCTGGCAGTACGTTTACGTTTGCTTGAATCAGAGTTTCAGGGTAACCTGCCGCTGAAGCATAGAAATCGTACAGACCGGCAGCTAGGCCATCGATCTCAAAGAAACCACTGCTTGTTGCATTGAAGTATGCGACTGCATCAACTGTCGGCAGGGCCGGGTTCAGTTTGCCGGTAGCTAGATCAAAGCGCGTCTTCATCTTCGCGTAGACCATACCGGCCTCCTGCACCCGTTGACCATTCAGCAACACATTGTAACCGCCGTAAGTGAGGGTTCCAGTTACGGTCGCGGGGTTGACATCACCTTCTACAACGAGGAGCGGCCAATTCTGTGTTGGAATAAACTGTGTCGGGGCTTCCCCCGGCGCGGGCGTGGGGAAACAAGTCGACCCTTTGACGTAAAGGGCGCAACTTGAAGACGCCGTACCCTCAGGTCCAGCAAGGTATCCGCTATCTCCCCAAAGCAGTACCTTGAAGAAGTAATCTCCCGCCACACCTGGCGCCGTCACGCCGTTGATTCTGACGTAATACCATTCACCTACAGCGGTGAACTGAATACTTTGACGATCATAGTAGACGTGAGATCCAATCGAGTCGCGCCCATTCTCCGTCAGAACTGATACCAATGTCCAGCCTGGAATGTATCGATCATATGGTCCGATCTTGGAGACAGAAATGCCAGCGTAGTCGTTGGTGAATGAGGCTACGACTTGGGATGAATCTGGTACAATGAAGCCTGGCGGGATAGCTATCATGAGCCCAGTCCACCCTCTCGTTGGAATTTTCCCCTTCGGGCCCGAACTGCCCTTTCCATCAGTTTGGTAGCCGCCTAACGCAGTGACCGCGAAGATCAAGTCCCCGGTGGAGTTGGTGAGAACAGCGGCGTTGTTTGTAGTGCTCTCAGTTGTGGTTGAGCCGCCGCCCGGCCAGAGATAGGCAACTACGCCGGTCATTGGATTGAAAGAATTGGGGTGGTAGAATTGCGCCAACGGTCTGCGGACTGTGGAGTAGCTGCCTTGAACGGCGCCTAGTGGGATCGTGCCGAAAATGAGCACTGCTGTTACTATTAGGAGGACAATCGATCTCTTTGGTCCCAAGTTGGAGTCAACTTTGATTAGGTCTCGAATGTTGCCGTCCAATTACCCGAAACCGGAACAGATTTGGTTTGGTTGAGTTGTTGTCCCGTAAAGTTGAGTGTACCCTGAAACATTCCGGAGCCTACTAACCCGGCGGGGTCGCTCCACGCCGCAGTGCCGCTCCAAGTTCCCTGACCAGTGAAATCAACGCTCTGGCAGTAGAAGACCGCGCATGCCTTAGCGGTTCCAGTAACATTTTCGATTACGCCGCTCATCGTGTTGAAATCCGTCTGCCCATTCCAAACTCCGTTTCCTGTGACGTAGACTGTACCATATGAGGTTGAAACTGTCTGATCGATCGACATCAACATCTGAATGGTGCCGTCATGTCCAATAGAGGCGCCTGTCAGATCACCCGTCACTGCGTAGCCATCGACTGTGAAAGTAAACGCCCCGCTTCCCGAGTCGCTGCTAACTCTTACGACTCCCGACAGAAAGAACAGTGAGATCAGCAGCAACAGCGAGGCTGAGATTAGCTTCGAGTCTACCATACCGGTCACCCAGCAAGATAGCGCCGACTAGAAAGAATCTTTCGCTTTCAAATCCAACAGCGAAACGAAGCCGCCAACGCGTAGATACACGTCCGCAAGCCGGCCTGGCAGGTCAATCAGGGACATCGTAGAGCAGACTGGGGTGTAACGGGCTAATTCGACGAGAATCGATGAGATCTGGCGGGTCCGGAGGGATTTGAACCTTGTCGGCCAATGCGGTTCTTTGGCTCTCGACCTTCGGGTATCCCCAACGCAGTTAAGAGCTTCGGCCAAACCTGTCCGCCGCTCTACCTGGCTGAGCTACGGACCCGCTAAGCGCTTGTGAAAGTTTCTCGAGAATTAAAGTATTCTTGGCGTGAAGCAATAGGTAGCGTCAGAGGTTTGATACCAGTGGGCGAACTAGTATTCATAGGGTTGGGCCTATATGATGAGCAAGGAATCTCGCTACGCGGTCTAGCCGACGCACAATCTTGCGACCATGTTTTTGCTGAATTGTACACGAGCGTGATGCCCGGCTTGGCGATAGAGAGATTGAGCGAAAAATTGGCAAAACCTGTCCAGATTCTTTCACGCATAGACGTTGAGGAGCATGCAGAGGACAAGATCCTATCTAAGGCAAAGTCAGGAAAAGTGGCGGTACTTGTTGCAGGAGACCCTATGGTTGCTACAACGCATGTTGATCTCCGCTTAAGAGCCCAAAAAGCCGGAATCAAAACGCGAATCATCCACGCTGCTTCGGTATCTTCAGCAGCGGCAGGTGTAACCGGTTTGCAGTCTTACAAGTTCGGTCGCACTGTTACTATTCCCGTACAGGTGCCTGATCTACCTGAGAGCGTATACTCCGGACTTATGATCAATTTTGAATCTGGCCTACACTCACTGGTACTTCTTGAGGTAGACGTAGAGAACGATCGCCGCGTTACCATCCCCCGGGCCCTTCAACAGCTCCTGAATTTCTCTGATCGAGAGAAAGATGGGTTGATCAAGCCGGAAACATTAGCGGTTGGCTTGGCTAGGTTGGAGGCCCCGGACATGATCGTTCGAGCTGCAACTGTCTCACACCTTGGCAAGATGGATTTCGGCAAACCACCCTACTGCCTGATCTTTCCTGGTAAGTTACATTTCGTCGAAGTTGAAGCACTGGAAAAATTCTGCGGCGCCCGCAGAGACTTGGTTGGTGCATTGAAACGGACGAACTGAATGAAGATCCGGCCGATAGGGCTCGCAGATATATCGAGAAGCTCACGACTGCCTTTCAGACCGCGAAGGTGAAGAGAATGGACACAGGCGTTCGAGCTGCTAACATCCTTAGAGTTGCGGATGCTACCCAGCGATACTTACAGGACGCCCAGCACTACCTCGAAGAGGGACGCGCCGCAACCGCACTTGCTTCGGTCGCATACGCCGAGGGCCTGCTTGACGCTCTCCTCTTTCTTGACCTAGCGTGCTAAGCACGCAGTAAGCAATTTAGTAGAGTAAGGAGAACTGGGGCAAATTGGGGCGGCCTCCTATGAGTGAAGAAGAACGAGCTCTCGTTAAGGCCGCGTACATTATCCAGCTGAAACGTGGGGCCTTCGCAGAAGAGGAGTTCGTCGGCCCGGACAAGCACGATGGCCTAGCCAAGCTCATACATTCAAATTGGTTGAAAGAACAACAGGTAGACGGAAAAAGTCGTTATTCTCTAACCGAGTCCGGCCGCGGCCGAATTAAGGTTGTCTTGGCAGGGGGAGTTTATGACGTGCTTCATTTGGGGCACTTGGCCGCGCTCACTGAGGCGAAGAACCTCGGCGACGTCTTAGTAGTTGTTGTCGCGACGGACACCACCGTCGAAACCCTGAAGGGGAGAACACCTATCTTTCCTCAGGAAGACAGACGAACTCTCGTTGAAGGGTTGAAGCCCGTCGACGTCGCGATCTTAGGTTACGAGGATGTAGGCTTCGGTTTCGAGCAGGTGCTTGCAGAAGTTAAACCAGACGTTGTTGCCTTCGGGTACGATCAAGAGAAGCTTGAGAAGACCGTCACGGAGATCATAAAACGCCACAGCTTGAAGATTGCCTTAGCAAAGCTGTCTCGATTCGAGCGCGAAAGGTACTTGAGTTCTAGTTCACTGAGGCAAAGGCTCTCTGAGGAACTGAGCTGAATGCCCTTACCTTTACTGGGTCACCGTCCTTCACGCGAAGTGCCTTTCTAAGGTACTCGCTTGATATTATCTCAACTACGTCTCCTTGGTAATGCGTCCGGACAGGAGATATCAGGGCGCAAGCAAATTTGTCCGCGATCTTTCCATGAAAACATTTGGCGGGGCCGAAACTTCGCTTCCCGTCGGTGAAACCTTCTATGAGAATGAAAGGTGAAGCCTCAAGCATCCGCACATCTTCTTGATTCTCTTTCCGCACTCTGAGATTGAAGGTTCCCGGGTAGGGACTGAAACCAAGTTTGTCGACAAACTGTTTCTTATACCCGTCTTGGCTCATGTAATAGGCTCCCTCCCCTAAGCCGGAGAAGACGACTCCCTCGAAGACAAACTCGGTCTTCTTCATCTCGAATGCTCTTCTTAGGGTCAGGAACATGTTATCCAGCTGCTTTGCTCCACTAGGCATAATTTTGATGGACTCACGTCGTCCCAAGCGAACCCTGTGAATCAATCCAATCTTCTCGAGCTCAATTAGGTGCCGTGAGGCGGTCTGCTGGGATGCGCCCAGAAGCTTGGCGAGGTCCGTAGTTGTGAAAATCACCTCGTCGGGGTAAGCGCCCACCTCTATGAGCTTATAGAGAGTTATCAGGAGACTGGGTTTGATCTCTTGATTTCCCATTTTCTCTTCGTTACCTCTTCGTGGGCTAATCTAATCGGGAGCGGTCCTTGAGGGGTGAGACAACGTTTGACAACCTCAACAGCGAGCTCCAAGGATATTTTGTGCCCCACACTAACATAGATTGTTTTCCCACTGCCCGGGAGAGTGATAAGTTCAGCGATCGTGCGCCCTTTTCCATCTACAACCTGATTACCTTTCACAGAGCCATACAGCAGCCCCTTCGCGACGCCGATCGTCGGCTGATCCAATGCAAGCCCTACGAAGCAGGCTAGTCCAAACTTCCTCGGGTGAGCGACTCCGTGACCGTCCACGAGACAAACGAACGAGCTTGCCCTGAGTGCGCGGATCGCACGAAGAACTGCTGAGGCCTCCCTGAAGGCGAGAAGACTTGGGATATATGGAAAAGTCGTCTTCCCTCTCACAACCTTAACACGTTGGGCGTTAGGATTGTCGTAGCGAACCGACACTGCCGCGGCTACCGTCGTTCCATGAATGTAAGTTGCGTCGCATCCAACCATAGACAACAGATTTGCCGGAGGCTCACTAGTTTCATCCACAAGAGGTGCAAGTTGCAGTTGCAGCGCCATGGCTGCCTGCGGAGTAATCTGACTTGGAATCCTAATTCGCGTTGCCGCCGCCCTTTGATCCTTTGGCTTTGGATCCCAGTCTCCGCTCCATATTCCTCAACGCTTTTTCCAATGAAACTCTGCGAAGGTCGGTGGAGACGTCACCGCGAGTTGTTTCTAGGATTCTTCTTGCCGCGTCCAGCTTATGCCTGTAGTTTGGGAGAATTGATGTCCTATCCAATGACATGAGATCTTCGTAGATGGATTCCATGGTGGAGAGCCATTTCTGTGCTTCTTCGGCTTTGCCGCGTCTAAGCGAGTCAAGAGTCATCCGCCGCATTTCACCAATGAAATCGAGCATCCCCAGCAGGTAGGCTGTGCTGCTAGTTCCCACCTCCTTCAGAGTTGCGACCTTACCGCTCTTTTTCAAATGGAAGAGCAGTCTCGCTTCAGCGTACTCTTGGAAGGCAACAAGTACCTGCCCAAACTGTGGAAGCTCAGAGTGTGAGGTTAAGAGAGCGTCTAGCTGATCCAGCGAATCTTTCGCTTCCGCTAAGGTCTTGTTTGCTTGGGATACATTCCCGCGGTGAACTTGAATGATGGCCCAACTGCACAGCCTGGTAACGGTGCGAGTTAATGTTTGAAGCTGCTCTCTCGCCTTATCATACGATAATAGCTCCGCCTGAATCTGCTGCATGTCATTCTTTGATAGTATGGAAGCTCCCGTCCCCTGCGCGTTACAGCAAGTGAGTGAAGACTTGCTAACCTACTTCAGGCTTGCTTCATGCTCCTCGCGAATACCACCATTGGTTATGATGAGCATGTCGATTCCTTCTCCGCTTCCAATGTCTCTCGCAGAAGCAGCTTTTACAGCCTTACGGACCAAGCCCTTGGCATCCTCGACAAGCATGCCATCCTTGTAATCAGTCTCCAGGAGGCCCATAGCGATCTCGGATCCTGATCCGATGGCGGTGAACTTATCCTCGATTACTGAGCCCAACGGATCCAACACGTACAGTTTAGGGCCAGTTTCGTCAACTCCACCCACAATTGTTTGCGCGAGATAGGGGAAGTAGCGGCGTTCGAAGAGCATACTTCCCATCAGTTTGGCGGCCGTTCTTACAGTAACACTCTGTTCGCGTTCGTAGGAGTAAAGATTCAGGTAGGCTCCAACTTCACGCGTGAGAATCTGCATGTCCGCGACTATGCCCGCGCATGCGGCTCCGATTTTCTCAGCGATCTTGAAGACTTTCTTGCCGCTCTTGCTCATTACGAAGTAACCGTAAGTGACGCGGCGTTCTGCCGCTAGAATTACGCCGTCTTTACATACTACGCCGATTGTGGTGGCGCCGGGCAGGTAGTATTCGCTCAATTCGAAGACCCGTTCGT
>Ga0187769_10002625_pt1 | contig 10574 bp, 5 predicted proteins | sample 0116_SJ02_MP02_1_FD_133140 | JGI IMG/M metagenome (GOLD analysis project Ga0187769, IMG submission 133140) | Tropical peat soil microbial communities from peatlands in Department of Meta, Colombia - 0116_SJ02_MP02_10_MG | ecosystem: Environmental > Terrestrial > Soil > Wetlands > Peat | place... | reverse complement strand
GAGCGGCTTCTCGCGTTCATGGAGAAGCACGCCCTCGAGGAATTCGAGTACGAGCGCGAGGGTGTCCGGATTCGTCTCCGGAAAGCCTCGACTCAGCCTGTCGGAGCCATCCGCGTCGTCTCGGCGGCGGAGATCGGCGCGATGGAGGAGTCGCACGCGGTGGCTGCCGGCAAGCCGGGTGGCCCACCGAGCCGACCTTCCGTCGCGGCTCCCGCAAGCGATCTGCACCTGATCAAGTCCCCGATCGTAGGCACCTACTACGCAGCGCCAAGTCCGGGAGCTGATCCCTTCGTCACGAGCGGCTCGCGCGTTGACGCGGGCCAGGTGCTCTGCATCATCGAAGCAATGAAGTTGATGAACGAAATCGAGTCGGACGTGGCCGGAGAAGTCGTCGAAATCCTTGTGGAGAACGGCAAGCCGGTAGAGTACGGCCAGCCGCTTTTCGGGATTCGGCCTCACAAGAAGAAGTAAACTCCCGAATCGTCGCCCGGCGTTCTATCTCAGGCCACGCGGGTGCGACACAGGTCGTGCAGCGGATTCCATGTTTCGCAAGATTCTCATCGCAAATCGAGGCGAGATCGCACTGCGCGTGTTGTCCGCGTGCAAAGAGCTCGGCATCAGCACAGTCGCCATCTATTCCGAGGCTGACCGGCACTCGCTCCACGTCCGCTTCGCGGATGAAGCAATCTGCATCGGTCCCCCGCGCAGCAGCGATAGCTACCTGAATATTCCGCAGGTCATCAGCGCGGCAGAAATCGCCAACGTCGACGCAATCCATCCCGGGTATGGGTTTCTCTCTGAAAACGCAAACTTCGCCGAGGTTTGCGAGGCCTCGCATATCACGTTTATCGGGCCGTCGTCGGCACTGATCCGCATGATGGGCGAAAAAGACCGCGCCCGCGCCGAAATGGGCGCCGCAGGTCTCCCGATCATCCCCGGAAGCGACGGCGTGGTTCCTGATGAGGACGCTGCCAAAGCCGTCGCCGCCGAAATCGGGCTGCCCATTATGGTCAAGGCGGCTGAGGGCGGCGGTGGGCGGGGGATGCGCATCGTTCGCAGGAAGAGCGAATTGATTCCAGCGTTTCTCACGGCGCGCGCGGAAGCCGAACAAGCATTCGGCAGCCCGAACGTCTATATGGAGAAGTTGATCGAAAGTCCCCGCCACATCGAGTTTCAGGTGCTCGGAGATAAGCACGGCAATGTGATCCACCTCGGCGAGCGCGAATGTTCCATCCAGCGCCGGCACCAGAAGCTGCTGGAAGAATCGCCTTCGACGGCGCTCGATGCCGACACTCGAAAGCGGATTGGATGCCAGGTCGTCGAAGCGTTGCGCAGAGTCGGCTACTCGAACGCCGGCACCGTGGAGTTTCTGCGAGACAGTTCCGGCGACCTCTATTTCATCGAAATGAACGCGCGGATTCAGGTCGAGCATCCTGTCACCGAGCTGGTGACGCAAGTTGACCTTGTCAAGGCGCAGATTCGCGTCGCCGCCGGCGAACGGCTTGAAGATGCCGTCGGTTCATTCCAGTCGCGTGGGCACGCCATCGAATGCCGGATCAACGCCGAAGACCCTGACACATTTGTCCCATCGCCGGGCCACATCACGACTTTTCGCGTGCCGGGAGGGCCGGGAATTCGCGTGGACACTGCCGCGTATGCCGACGCCGTCATTCCGCCGTACTACGATTCGCTCGTCGCCAAGCTGGTCGCGCACGGTCGCGATCGCGCCGAGGCGATTGCCCGGATGCAGTGCGCTCTCGACGGGTTCGTGGTCGAAGGCATCAAGACGACGATTCCGCTGCACAAGCGCATCCTGGCAGATCCTGACTTCGTCGCCGGAAAATTCGATACGCATTTCCTCGAGCGGCTGGCTCCGGTGGAAGCGAAATAACCGGATGCCGGAGCCTTTCCCGCTGCTCTACGCCATCCTCGACCCCGCCATTGCCTCTCGCCCGCTCGCTTCTCTCGCCGAATCACTCGTCGGCGCTGGCGTGAAACTAATGCAACTGCGAGACAAGCGGTCCTCTGCAAGGCGCGTTCAGGAAGAAGTTCAACACCTCCTCGCGGTTGTTGCGCCGCAAGATGTTCGGCTTATCGTGAATGATCGCCCGGATATCGCCGCGATCAGTGGCGCAGGCGGCGTTCATGTCGGGCAGAATGACCTCCCTGTGGAAGAGGCGCGCAAAATCTGCGGACTGCCGAAGTGGGTAGGCGTTTCGACACACAATCTCGATCAATTGCGCGATGCCGACCGCACTTCGGCGGACTATATCGCTGTGGGGCCTATCTTCCCGACGGGCACGAAAGAGAATCCCGATCCGGTGGTCGGCGTCGAGTTTGTGCGCAAGGCGCGCCAGCTGACGCGGAAACCGCTGGTTGCGATCGGTGGCATTAGGATCGAGTCGGTTGCGGACGTGTTCCGCGCCGGGGCCGATTCGGTGGCGATCATCGGCGATCTCAATGCCGCGCCGGATCCGGGAGCGCGCGCGCGCGAATATCTGGCGATTGCAAGCGAAGTGCGCGCAGGGAAGCGGTAGAAACTCAGGTGGCATCAGGGGCGATGCCCAACGAACAACAGACAGCCGGCGTAACGGGCGCTCGGTCTGAATCCGAGTTGGTTAAAGGCCTTGGCCTGTTCGACGCAACGATGATCGTCATGGGCTCGATGATCGGTTCGGGCATCTTCATCGTTTCGGCGGACAACGCGCACCAAGTGCAGAGTGCCGGCCTGCTGATCGTGGTTTGGCTTCTCAGCGGCCTGATGACTTTGATCTGCGCGCTCAGCTACGGCGAGCTTGCCGCTTCGATGCCGCACGCGGGCGGCCAATACGTTTATTTGCGCGAGTCGCTCGGGCCGCTGGCGGGATTTCTCTACGGCTGGACGATGCTGCTCGTGATCCAGACCGCGACGATTGCGGCAGTTGCCATCGCATTCGCGAAATTTTTCGCTGTCATCGTGCCATGGTTTTCTGCGTCGCAATGGATCTGGAAAATTGGGACGTTTGGGCCGTGGAATCTCTGGTTCGGATCGCTCGGTCCTTATAATGTCGGCTTGAACCATCAGAATCTGCTCGCGATCCTCTCGATTGTTTTGCTCACTTGGGTCAATACGCGCGGCTTGAAACTCGGGAAGACCGTGCAGAATATTTTCACGGTCGCCAAAACCGCTGCCCTCGCCGCCGTCGTGTTGCTGGGCTTCTTCTTCGCAAAGGCGGTCGCGCTCGGCGCAAACTTCACGGGCTTCTGGAAGAATGCGGGCTGGAGCGCGGTGCATAGCTACCCTCCTGACCAGCCCACTTGGATGATCAGCACGCTCACGCTCGTTGGCGTGGCGATGGTCGGCTCGCTCTTCGCGATGGATGCATGGAACAATGTCACGTTTACGGCGGCCGAAGTAAGGAATCCAAACCGCAACCTTCCGCTCTCGCTCGCGTTCGGTACGGGCGCGGTGATCGTGCTGTACACCCTGGCGAACTTCGCCTACTTGAGAGTGCTTCCACTTTCGGGGAGCCCGCAAGGCCCGAGCGTCCTGGCGCGCGGAATCGAATTCGCAGCGGATGGCCGCGTGGGGACTGCCGCGATGCAGGTCATCTTCGGGCCGTCCGGTGCAATCCTGATGGCCGTTGCAATCCTGATTTCGACCTTCGGCTGCAACAACGGCCTCATTCTTTCCGGTGCGCGCATTTATTACGCGATGGCGAAGGACGGCTTGTTCTTCGCGTCGGCTGGGACAGTAAATCGCAATCACGCTCCGGGAGTTGCGCTCGTCGTTCAGTGCGCATGGGCTTCCGTGCTATGTCTCTCGGGAACCTACGGACAGTTGCTCGACTTCCTGATTTTCGCAGCCGTGCTCTTTTACGCTTTCACGCTGATTGGACTTTTCATCCTGCGCTGGAAGCGCCCGCAGATGAACCGGCCCTACCGCGCCGTCGGCTACCCATTCCTGCCAGCGCTGTACCTCGTTATGGCTGCGTTTTTAGAAATTCAGTTGTTGCGATACAAACCACAGTACACTTGGCCGGGGCTGATCATCGTGTTGCTGGGACTTCCCGTCTACGGCGTCTGGAAATGGGCGCGAGGAAGAGCCGCAGCCGTCAAGCCGGCCTAGCCGAGGGAAGTGCGCCAACTGGCTGTCGTCACACTTGGGAGGAACGCGATCAATGGGCAATCCGCTGCTTGCCAAGAAGCCGATGGCCTGGCTGCTGGACGAGGCACAGGAAGCAGGCGCTCACACCTTAAAGCGCACTCTCGGACCGGTTTCGCTTACGGCCCTCGGCGTTGGGGCGATTATCGGCGCCGGTATCTTCGTTCTCTCTGGTCTTGGGGCGCACTACGCTGGTCCGGGGCTGATGTTGTCGTTCGTTCTCTCCGGCCTCGGCTGCGCGTTCGCAGGACTCTGCTACGCGGAGTTCGCCGCTCTGATTCCGCTGGCTGGCAGCGCGTACACCTACGCGTACGCGGCGCTCGGCGAGATTTTTGCCTGGATCATCGGCTGGGACCTGACGCTGGAATACGCGATGGGAGCGAGCACCGTTTCTTCCGGCTGGTCGAACCACTTCATCGAATTTCTGAACATTTTCGGCCTCAGAATGCCGCTCTGGCTCGCTTACGATCATTGGACCGGTCTGCGAACCGCCGAAGGCATCATCGCCCGTCAGATGGCTCATGCATCCGATCCGAGCCTTGTTGCCGGTACACAGCCATTCCTGAACAAAGTCGGCGATATCATCGCGGCGCAGTCGCCCGAGCTCTTGCAGCGCGCGCACGACTTGGTGGGTGCTCCGCACCTCTTCGGCATCGGAATAGGCTTCAATCTTCCGGCCTTTCTGATTGCCTTGGTCATCACAGCCATTTTAGTAGTCGGCATACAGGAGAGCGCGACGTTCAACTCGGCGATCGTGATCGTCAAGGTTGCCGTCGTACTCTTCGTCATCCTTCTCGGCATGCGGTACGTTCACCCCGACAACTGGGGCCACGATTGGACCTCCTTCGCGCCGATGGGTTTCTCGGGTATCGGGGCAGGGGCGGCCTACATATTTTTCGCGTACATCGGATTCGACGCGGTTTCCACGACGGCGCAGGAAGCCAAAAGGCCGCAGCGAGATCTCCCTATCGGAATCATCGTTTCGCTCTTTGTCTGCACGATCCTGTACATCCTCGTCGCGGCCGTGCTTACCGGAATGGTGCCGTGGAAGGAAGTCAACGTCGAGGCGCCTCTCGCGGTGGCGTTCCTCGACCGCGGCTTGACGAAGGCGTCCTATTTGATTACCGCTGGCGCCCTCGCCGGGCTCACAAGCGTGATGCTCGTCATGTTGCTCGGCCAGACTCGCGTGCTCTACTCGATGGCGTGCGACGGGCTTCTTCCGCGCAGCTTTTTTGCCGCCGTCCACCCGAAATTCCGGACGCCGTACAAGAACACGATCCTCGTGGGTCTCCTCGCGGCCATCGTGGGCAGCCTCGTCCCGATCGACGACATCGGCAAAATGGTGAACATCGGCACGCTCTTCGCCTTCGTGCTCGTTTGCATCTCCGTGTGGGTCCTCCGGCAAACCAATCCTGACCAGGCGCGGCCGTTTCGTACGCCGATGGTTCCCGTCGTGCCGTTTCTTGGCATCGCGTTCAACAGCTACATGATCTACAAGCTCGGCTGGGTGAACTGGGCGCGCCTGTTTATCTGGCTGATCATCGGTTTGTTCGTCTACTTCTTCTACAGCCGGCACAACAGCCGCGTTCAAAAGGGCCTCGAGCCTCCGCCCGAAAAGGCGGCGTATCCGGTACCGCAATAACGGCCCCGCTCCGCTCGCCGCCGTGTTAGATTGCGGCGTTCGGGTTCTAGCGGCGTGCAGAACGGACCCCTCCCGACCCTTGATGAGCCGACTGTCCCCTCGTCGTTTAGTGCTTTGGTTGCGGCGAACGTCTTCGCTAGACCGCGTTGCCTTTGCTCTGCTCGCTGTTTACCTGTTGCAGCGCGCTCTATGGGCCACGGGGATTCGCACGCCGTTGATGTCACTGATGGGATTCGCTGCGTTTCTCGCGGCTGTTTATTTCGTCGTTCGTCTGGCCCCCTGGGCGCGCAAGAAGCTGCTGTGGGGTTTGCGGAGCCGCTTGATGGTCGCCTACGTTTTCGTGGCGGTCGTGCCGGTGCTGCTCCTGCTTGCGATGGTAGGACTATCGCTATTTCTGCTCGAGCTGCAAATCGGCGCGCACCTTCTCCGCGACGATCTACAATCGCACTACGACATCATCGCAGCCGACGCAAATGCCATTGCGGCGGCTCTGAGCCGCGAGCCCGGTTTGAAGCCGGACACTCCCGTCCCGCCCAATTCCGCTGCGGTGGAAGACCCCGTGCTTTCGCGCCCCGAAGTGGCGAGCGTGATCGCTGCGGCGAAGGCCAAGTGGCCCGAGCTCCGGGTTGTCGTGAACCACGGCCAGCAGTTGATCCGCGCGGCGAACGGTTCTCAGTGGTCGGGTCTCGCCGAATTCCGCAACCAACTCTGGTTTGCTTCCGCCGTGAGCCTCCCGATTCCGCAGGGCCATACCACCGTTCTCGTCGTTTCTCCGATCGTCGCCCAGACGTTGAACAACCTCCCGTCGAAGTTGGGCCCGATCCAATTGACTTTGCTCGAGCCGGTCAGCCAGGCTTCGCGCGGCCAGCCGACAATTCAGTTCGACAACAACTCGCGCTTCGCTTTGGGCGAGCGGATCGCGAGCGACAAGCGAACCCTTGCGCCCGCGGCGAACTGGTTCGATGTCCGTATAAATGGGGTAGCTACGCTGGAGGCTCAGCGCGCGGACCTTGGCCCGGATACGGTCGAAAGGCCGGTGCTGGCGCAGTATTCGCTGCGCATTTCCTCGGTCAACCGCGACCTTCTGACCTCCGTCGGCGCTCTCGGTCCCATCCTCGTCGAAGCGCTCGCTGGCGTCGCGCTGGTCTTTTTGCTCATGGAGCTGGGAGCGCTCGCAACGGGAATCGTTCTCACGCGAACCATCACTCGTTCGGTGGCGGATCTATACGACGGAACCCTTCACGTCCGCCGCGGAGATTTCAGCCATCGCGTGCGCGTTCTCAAGCGTGACCAGCTGGGTGCGCTCGCGGAATCGTTCAACGACATGACGAGTTCGATCACCGAACTGATCGAAGAGCAGCGCGAGCGCCAGCGCCTCGAAAACGAAGTCGCCATCGCACGCGAAGTACAGCAGCAATTGTTCCCTCATTCCGTGCCTTCGGTGCCCGGGCTCGACCTGTACGCGATGTGCCGTCCGGCGCGTGTCGTCAGCGGCGACTACTACGATTTCATTCCGCTCGGTGGTGGACGTGTAGGAATCGCCCTGGCAGACATCAGCGGGAAGGGAATCTTCGCGGCGCTTTTGATGGCGAGCCTGCAGGCCTCTCTTCGCAGCACCGCCGCGCTCGATGGTAAGAGCGGCACGGCCGAACTCGTTTCGGTTCTCAATCAGCACCTGTTCAAGAACACGTCCGACGACCGCTACGCAACGCTTTTCTATGCGGTATACGACTCAAGCGCCCAAACCCTTACCTACACCAACGCGGGCCATTTGGCGCCGTTCTTCGTAGTTGACGGCCGCGTCCAGACGCTTGATCAAGGCGGCACCGTGGTGGGTCTATTTGAAGACGCGCGCTACATCCAGGGTACGGTTCGCGTCGCGCCGGGCAGCCTGCTCGTGGGCTTTAGCGACGGTCTTACCGAGCCCGAAAGCGTTTACGGCGAAGAATTCGGCGTTGAGCGGCTCAAGGCCGAAGTGCTTCGCCAGCAGGACTCCTCCGCCTCGCGCATTGCCGAGAATCTCATGTCTGCGGTCGACCAATGGGCGGGCACTCCTGAGCAGGCCGACGATATGACCGTCGTCGTCGCTCGCATGCAATAGTCCGGCTGCGTCCTTCCGTTCGAACCGGCGGCTTGTCCCTTCCTTTCGCATTCGTCCGCTTGAGTACGGAATTTCTTCTTGACTCCTGTCACCAGAAGGAGTACTTACCGCGTCATCAAGGGCGTTTGGGACCTGTTTTACCTCTCTAGTAGGTGCGAAAAAAATCAAAACGGGGGTGCCCACGTGATATCTAAGGGCCTCAAGCTGCTTTTGAGCGCACTATTGTGCGCCGTTGTGGGAATGTGTCTCGTCGTTGCCAGCGCTGTTAGGGCGCATGCGCAGGCAGTCACCGCAAACATTTCCGGAACAGTGACAGACTCGACCGGTGCAGTCATCGCCGGTGCGCAAGTCGTCGTTACGAACACAGCCACTGGCGTCGCCACTACCCTCACGTCGAACGATCAGGGACGATACAACGCCCCCGACTTGGTCGTCGGCCCATACGAAGTGAGGGCCTCAAAAGCGGGATTTCAAACAGTCGTACAGAGCAACATCAACGCGAGTGTCGGCAGTCAGCTCGTTATTAACTTGAGCTTGCCCATTGGCCAGGCACAGCAGACGGTCATGGTCGAAACCTCCGTCTCGCAGGTCGAAACCCAATCGACCGCCGTTTCGACGTTGGTAAGTCCGCAACAGATGGTCGATCTGCCTCTCAACGGGCGCAATTTCGAGCAGTTGCTCAATCTCGCTCCCGGTGTTACTCCAACAGGTGCTGGAACCACTACCCTTTATGGAACGGGCCCGGGTTTTTCGATCGCGGGCGCTCGGACCGAAGGAGAGATGTTCTTGCTGGACGACACCAATATGTCGGATTTCTGGAACCATCAGGCCGGCTCACAGGTTCTGGGCACTTCGCTGGGCATAGAGGCGATTCAGGAATTCTCGTTTCTAACGAACACCTACAGCTCGCAGTTTGGCGGCAATGGCGCCGTAATGAACGCGGCTTCCAAGTCAGGTACGAACGCCTTGCACGGTTCGGCGTACGAATTCCTGCGCAACGATGCGCTCGATTCCCGCAGCTATTTCGAAGTGAACTCTAACCCCAGCCTCACCAAATTGCCGTTTCGCAGGAATCAGTTTGGCGGAAGTTTGGGTGGTCCGGTTAAGAAGAACAAGCTGTTCTTCTTCGGCAATTATGAGGGCTTCCGTCAGGCGCTGGATCAGCCAGTCTCGAACGTGGGCTACCCCGAACCCTATCTTGCGTCTGGAGAACTTCCTTGCAGCGTGCAAGCGCCGGCCAACGCGTCCTGTCCGGCGGCGCCCAGCGGCACCCCTGGTAGCGCGACGAATCCGATCTTGCCTATTCCGGAAGCCATCGGTTCAGGCGCGACGGGGCAAAAAGGTCCAGCCGCGACGGCGATAAATGGCATCATTGGCCTCTACAACAAGTTTGCGCCCACTCCTGCGGCCAGTGCGCCGGACGAGGGCGGGTATTATTTCACTACGATCAGCTCGACCCAGATTTCCCGCGAGGACTACGTCCTCGGGCGAGTCGACTATACGCTTTCCCCGAACGACAACATTTTCGGGCGCTATGTTTTCGACAAAGGGTACAACCTCAGCCCGCTCACCGGCATTTTCGGCGCGGTCCTGCCTTTGTGGCCAGAGGTGGATCACAGCAAGAACCAGTTCTTCACGCTGGAAGAGCGACACATCTTTTCGTCCAACGTGGTGAACAGCGCGCGATTCATGTTCATTCGCACGTACGAATCTTCATTCTCGCAGAGTACATTGCCCGCTGCTTCCGATCCACTGAACTTCAACCCGAACCGCTTTCCTGAGGACGCCGCCGTGAGTCCGGACTTTTTTACAGTCGGCGGGATTGGCAGCAACCAGTTCGTTTCCGACGCCATCGCCCAAAACAAGTTCGGCGTCGGGGATGACGTCGCCTGGAACCACGGAGCCCACACGATCACCTTCGGCGCGGACGTCCTGCGCGTTCAGTCGAATGTGGACGCACCTTTCGAGTACGGCGGCGACTACATTTTCCTGAATCTGCAGAGTTTTCTCGAAGGCGTGCCGTTTTTGGGATATGCCGTCCAGAACAGTCCATATACTGACAATCCATTCCGATATTTCCGGGAAATTGATGTCAACCCCTATATCAACGATAGTTGGAAGGTGAGCTCCCGGCTAACGCTGAATCTCGGTGTCCGCTACGAGTTCGGGACGAATCCATCCGGCTGGCCACTTTACACGATACCGGATACGCCGTTTGGGAACGGCTCGTTTACGCATGTGAATAATGTGTTTCAATCAAGCCCGAACAGAAAGAATATCGATCCACGCGTCGGTCTGGCCTGGGCGCCTTTCGGAGACCAGAAGACTTCAATCCGCGCCGGCTACGGAATCTTTCATGACCCCGTTGCTCCCCGCACCTACGCCTCCGCCTATTACTTCGACCCGCCGTACAACTATCACCAATTCGCCGCAGGAACGATGACGTTCCCGAACGCTTTCTTGAACGCCCCTCCGGCGCTACCGCCGCAAGACGTGCCGACTGCCTGTGCGGCGGATAACCTCTCCAACAACAGCATCGGATGTACCAGCTTGGGCGACGGCGTGCCATACAACACGATTGAGGCGCCCTACCAGGAGCAATGGAACCTGAACGTGCAGCGAGATCTCGGCAGAGGACTTATCCTGACGGTGGGATATGTCGGCTCACACGGCGTGCATCTATTCAG
>Ga0187769_10002624_pt1 | contig 10574 bp, 9 predicted proteins | sample 0116_SJ02_MP02_1_FD_133140 | JGI IMG/M metagenome (GOLD analysis project Ga0187769, IMG submission 133140) | Tropical peat soil microbial communities from peatlands in Department of Meta, Colombia - 0116_SJ02_MP02_10_MG | ecosystem: Environmental > Terrestrial > Soil > Wetlands > Peat | place... | reverse complement strand
CACGCAGAGGACGGCGATTTCGCGGCGATCGAGGTTGAAAACTTCCTGGAGGCGGTGCTCGTATTTGGTGACGCGGCTGTCGGCGCCGCCGGCCGGGCCGGCGAGGCGTTTTTCCTGCAGCGCGGCGATCGCGCCGAGGACAGAGTCTTCATCGAGAGTCATCACCGGGTCACGATTATTCTTTTGATTGCAGGCGTTGACCAGAGCGTTGAGGGACAAAGGGTAGTAATCGGGCGTGGTAATGTCTTTTTCGATGAGGGAGCCGAGCACGCGAACTTCGACGGTGGTGAGGAGATCCAAGGGGCGCCTGTAAGATTGCCTGATTGGGGATTGTACTGCACGGGTGCAGTTGCCCGTGCGCGACTCACTCAGTTACAAATAATCATCCATGGACGCAAAGCCCGCCGTGTCCGCAACCCACAAAAGCGCTTCCACAGTGCTTTTCAAAGCGTGGGCACATATCCGCACATCGCAGCGTTGGATGGTGGGGATCGCGCTGTTGCTGCGGGTAGGCTGGATCGTTGCCGGCCAGACCTACGAGATCAAGGGCGTCAACGAAAATTTTTTCTTCGGGTGGGAGATGGGCCGCATTGGGGCTGCCATCGCAGCAGGACACGGCTTCAGCAATCCGTTTATGGCACCCACCGGGCCGACGGCCTGGGAACCACCGTTTTATCCTTACTTGACCGCGGGCGTGTTCCACATTTTCGGCATCTACTCGCCGGCGTCGGCGTTTGTGCTGCTCGCCATCAACAGCACGTTCTCGGCGCTGACCTGCATCCCGATTTTTTTAATCGCGCACCGGATTTTCAGCGAAAAGGTTGCGGTCGGCTCGGCGTGGACCTGGGCTGTTCTACCTTACGCCATGGCATGGTGCACCCACGTGGTGTGGGAGACCAGCCTGTCGACTTTTCTGTTAGCGCTCATTTTCTGGCTGACGCTTACCCTGGAAGAGCGCGAGGGGCTAAAGCCGTGGCTGTGGTTTGGCCTGCTCTGGGGGATGGCTGCGCTGACCAGCACGGTGCTGCTGGCGTTTCTACCAGCCTCGGGATTGTGGGTCTGGTATCACCGCGCGCGGAGAAGCAGGCCATCGCTGGCAGGCGTGGCGCTGGCGTCCGCAGTGTGCATTGCGTGCATCGTTCCCTGGATCGTCCGCAACTATCAGACCTTTGGCAGGTTCATTTTTATTCGCGACAACTTCGGAGCGGAACTCCGCCTGGGCAACGGTCCCGGGGCCGATGGCACCTGGATGGAGTATCTACACCCGACGCAGGATATCTATGCCATGCGCCAATACAGCGCTATGGGCGAGTTGGCGTATATCGAGATGCGCAAGCGGCAGGCGCTTGATTACATCAAGGCCGATTACCGGCGCTTCGCAATTCTTTGCGTCAGGCGTTTTGTCTACTACTGGGATGGCCCTCCGAGGGTCTCGCGAATCTGGTGGCTGTCGCAGTTGAGGAACGCGGTGTTTCTGACATCTTCCATACTTATGTTCTGGGGGCTGGGACGGGCTCTGCGGCAAGGCAAACCGGGCGCCTGGCTGCTGTTCTGGCTGATCCTGTCGTATCCGGCGATCTATTACGTGGTGTTTCCGGGACAGCGGTACCGGCATCCGATTGAGCCGGAAATAACGATCTTGGGGATTTACCTGATTAGCGAAGCGGGAAAGAACGATACCGCGGCCCAGAGAGAATAACTGGGAGCGAGCGCGGGGTTGTGCCCTGGTGTAGTCTTGCTGGCGGGGACGTGGCGCAGGCGTGAGTGGGCCAGGAGCGAACATGCGAATGCTGGTGAACTGGGTGTTGAGTGCGCTGGCGGTGTGGATTGTGTCGCGGGTGGTGCCGGGGATTTATGTGAGTGGTCCAGTGGCGGCTCTGATTGCGGCGCTGGCGATTGGCTTCATCAATGCGACGGTGGGCGTGGTGCTGAAGATTCTGACGTTGCCTCTGACTTTGGTGACGCTGGGATTGTTCTGGCTGGTGATCAATGCGTTCATGCTGAAGTTTGCTTCGGCACTGGTGCCGGGATTTCAGGTGCGCGGATTTATGGCGGCGTTTTTGGGGGCGATTGTGCTCAGTTTGGTGAATATGCTGCTGAAGGCGCTGGTATTTCCGTCGGAGGGAAGACGGAATTAGGGTGTTAGGGCTTGAGGTTGATCCCTCAGTGGCTAAAGCCCGCGTCTTCATTGCCGCAGCGCGTTTCTGAGTGTTCTATCTCTTATCCTTTATCCTTGCGCGGCTTTAGCGATTGCCAGTCCTGTTCGGTGAGGGCGCGGCCCAGATTGCTGAATTCTCCCGCGCCTTGCAGAAATTCTCCGCCGTCCATACGGATGACTTCTCCGTTGATGTAGGCGGAGCCGTCGCTTACCAAAAACGCGGCGAGGTTGGCCAACTCCTCCGGGGTGCCGAAGCGGCGCATGGGATTGCGGTCGAGGGCTAGCTTTTCCAGGTCGGGACGCGGGAGGAGACGCGAGAAAGCGCCTTGCGTGGGAATGGGGCCGGGAGCGATGGCATTCATGCGGATGCCGCGATTGCCCCACTCGACGGCGAGGCTGCGGGTGAGGGCTTCGACGCCAGCTTTGGAGACAGCGGAGGGGACAACGTACGCGGAGCCGACTGGAGCGTAGGTGGCCGAGATGCTGAGGACGGCGCCGGGGTGTTTGGCTTTGAGCCAGCGGCGCCCGCAGGCCATGGTGGCGTGGAGCGTACCGAGGAGTACGATGCCGATGACGGATTCGAAGGCGCGCGGGGAAAGTTCTTCGGTGCGGGCGATGAAATTCCCGGCGGCGTTGTTGACGAGAATGTCGAGGGGACCGTCCTGCCAGACGGAATCGATCATGGCCTCGACGGCGTCGAGGTTGCGGACGTCGCAAGGCAGGGCGTGGATGGGGCCGTGGGCCGATAGTTCCGCGGCGGTTTGCTCGAGGACTTCTTCGCGGCGTCCGCAGATGTAGACTGTGGAGCCGAGTTCGAGGAAGCGGTGGGCCATGGCTTTGCCGAGTCCAGTGCCGCCGCCGGTGATGAGGGCGCGTTTGTTCTTCAGGAGATCCGGCTTAAACATCTTTCTGAAAACCTCGTGGGTGGGCTGAATATGAGAGAACGAGACGCCAGCGCTTATTTTACGTCGGCGCTACCGGGCTATGCGAAAGCCGTAGTCGGCGTATTGGAATTCTGGGGGGATGCTGGAGCGGGCGGAGCAGCGGGAGACCTTCACGTGATGGCGCCATGATCCGCCGCGGGAGGCTTTGCGCTGGCCTTGTGCTGGGCCGCGGGGATTGTGATCGGGTGAAGTGGCGTAATAGTTGGGATCGTACCAGTCGCTGCACCACTCGTGGACGTTGTCGCAGGTGTTGTACAGGCCGAAGGCGTTGGGAGCGTAGCGGGCGACAGGCTCTGGACCGGTTTGCCAGCGGGTCGCGTAATCGGGAAGAGATTGCGGAGGGTCGTTGCCCCAGGGGAAGTCGTTTTGCTCGAGATCGCCGCGAGCGGCATGCTCCCATTCGGCTTCGGTGGGAAGGCGGTAGGGGCGGGCGGTTTGCGAGGCTAGCCACTGGCAGTATTGATCGGCCTCGAACCAGGAGACGGCTGTCACCGGCTGCTGGGGATGATTAAAATTTGGGTCGCACCAGAAGGGCGGCGGCTGCGATCCGGTGGCGCGCAGGAAGTGTTGGTATTCGGCGTTGGTGACTTGGGTGGAGGCGAGGTCGAAGGCATCGATCCAGACGCGGTGAACCGGGCGTTCGCAATCCTGGCCGGAGTTTGAGCCCATGAGAAACCAGGCGCCGGGGATGGAGACTAGGCGCGGTTCGATGCAGATTGTGGGGGCGGGTTGGGAGCGAGTTGCTGACATGGCTTTTGTCGCCGAGTTAGCGTTTAGCAGTACTGGGTGAGGAACCGTGGATGGTGAAGGGAGTGTCGAGCTTCGCTCGACCGAAGAGCTGGGCGCGCCATCTCAAAGGCGAGAATCAAAGGGAAAAAGCAGGTCCCTCCACTACGCCTTCCATGCTGCCGGAATGGGAGGCTCCGGTCGGGATGACACTTTTGTCTTTCGAAAGACTCCCGCGAGCCTTAGTGGCTACGCAGCGCGCGCACAACCGCCGCGATGTCGTTTTCCTGGAAGAGGCGGATGGCGGCGACGCCGGCTGCGCCGGCACGCAGGCAGGATTCGGCGTTCCGCAGGGTGATTCCTCCGAGGGCAAGGACGGGAATGTTCGCGCGGCAGGCCTGGTGGAGGGTGTCGAGGCCTTGGGGGGTGGTTCCGGGGGCGTCTTTTTTCTCGAAGATGGGGGCGAAGATGGCTAGGGTGGCGTGGTTGGCGGCGGCTTGGAGTACTTCTGCCGGGGAGTGACACGAGATGGAGATCACGGGACGTTGTGGGGAGAGTTCGCTGGCGGGGGCGCCCGCGTCACACTTCCAGGCGGCGCGGACTTCTGCGGGCGAGATGTCGTGGGCGGGGAGGTGAACGCCGGCGGCATTTGTGGCCAGGGCTATGTCGGTGCGGGAGTTGATTAGCAAGACAGTTCTCGGTTCTCGGTTCTCAGTTCTCAGGTCGCTGATAACGCGCGTCGCTTCGCGGGCTAACGATTCCAGTTCGCGGGCGGGGAGGTCTTTTTCGCGAAGCTGGATATAGTCGACACCGGCGCTGGCGGCTTCGGCGATTTTGTCGAGAAGACGGGCGCGGCGGGTGGGTTCGTCGCCGGGGAAAGCGGTGCGATCGGTGATGTAGTAGAGGAGGGTTTTGGGCACAAGGTTCAGTTGTCAGTTTAGAGCAACAGCGGGACCTGAGTGATAGCGGGCGAGATCAATTTTTTCGCGCGCCTGGCTACGGCCGCGTTTTGGCGATTTCGGGTAGCACCTCTTGTTCCTTTTCTTTCCTGGGCGGGCCGCCCAAGTGGTATTCGGTCAGGCCGTCGCGGAGGAAGGTGAAGGCGTCTTCGGGGGTGTCTACGAACTTGAAAAGGTTGAGGTCATCGGGAGAAATGGTGCCGGCGTCGACGAAGGCCTGGAAGTTCATGATGCGGTGCCAGTATTCGCTGCCGTAGATGACGACGAGGATTTTCTTGGCGAGTTTATCGGTTTGGGCGAGGGTGAGGATTTCGAAAAGTTCGTCGATGGTGCCGAAGCCGCCGGGAAAAATCACCAGCGCTTTGGCGAGATAGGCGAACCAGAATTTGCGCATGAAAAAGTAGTGGAACTCGAAATTTAGCGCGGGGGTGATGTAGGAATTGGGATACTGCTCGAAGGGCAGATTGATGTTGAGGCCGATGGTTTTGCCTCCGGCTTCGTGGGCGCCGAGATTGGCGGCTTCCATGATGCCGGGACCGCCGCCGGTAGTGACGACGAAGCGGCGCCGGCGGGCTGGAATCTGAATGGACCATTCGGTGAGCAGGAAAGCCAGGCGGCGCGCGTCTTCGTAGTAGCGGGCCATGTCGACGGCGACGCGGGCGCGCTTCATGGTGTCATGCTGCTCGGCGGCGGCTACTTTGGCGTGGCTGTTTTCGATGGCGGTCAGATTCTTCTTAGCGGCGTCGCCTCCCTGGAAGCGGGCGGAGCCGAAAAAGACGACCGTATCCTGAATCTGCTCGCGGCGAAAGCGGGCGAGCGGCTCCTGGTACTCGGCAAGGATGCGGAGAATGCGTCCGTCCGGGCTATTGATGAAGGTTTGGTTCTCGTAGGCGACAGGAGCGGGTTTGAGCTTATCGACCATTTGTCAGACTCACTTGCGAATTTGAAAACTGGGGCGGACGAAAGCGTCCGCCCCTACGTGGGACTATTGGCGATCATGATAGTGGAGGGCTTCCCAGAAGCCGATCCAGATGTCGAGCAAACCCAGGCCGCTGCACAGGCCGCGAAAAAACCCGGTGGAGATCAAGGAATGAAGCCAGGGAAGCTGGTAGAGAAGATAGTTGTCGGTCCACTCGGGTGTCCAAGGGAGGATCACGAGCAGGACTCCGGCGACGGCGCTGATTAGAACGAAGAGAAAGACCGAGGTGCGATGCATCCAGAGTTGCAAGGCGGTGTGCGGCTGGAGCCCTGGACGCGGACGTGCGGGGTCTGCGGCAACCGGGTCGAGAAGCACAGTGCTTTTCGGCGCGGGTGCAGGCTGGGCCGGCGCGGGAGTGTTTTTGACGGGCAGGTTGGGATCGGTGGTCACCGGGCGCTCCACGGCAGCGGGGAGGCTCGCTTGGCTCGCCGGACAGCCGAGAGCTTGCTCTGAGCTTGTCGAAGAGCCTGCCCTGAGCTTGTCGAAGGGGCAGCTGTCCCCACATTTTTGGGGAAGAAGAAGACGTAAGGGGTGAAACCCATCGCGCTATTCTACGACTTCAGGGGCTTGATGCGCTCGGCGACGTCGCGATAATCGATGTTGCGGCCGTAAACCTCCATGAAGTGCTTGAGTGCGGAGGGTTTGTCGCCGGCGGTTTCATGGGCAGCGGCCAGCTCGTAGTGGAGAGCGGTGCAGGTTTCCTCGTCGATGCCGGGGGCGGTGAGAGCTTTCTGGTACCAGCGAATCGCGGCTTCGGGCACGCCTTTGTCGAGAAAGCATTGCGCCAGCCAGGTGTAAGTTTGCATGACCTGGGGGAAGGGATGACCGCGGTCGACAGCCTGGCAGGTTTTTTGCAGCTCGCCGATGGCTTCATCGAGCAAGCCCATTTCGCGGAAGGCGATGCCGAGGTTGTAGTGGGTTTCAGGATCCTCTTCGATGGCGGCAGAGCCGGCTTCGAGATCTTGTTTCAGCTCGCCGAACATTTCGGCAAGGTCAACGCCAGTTTCCTCAACAAAGGGGGAAGATTTGGCGGAGGCCGGTGCACCGGGAACGATTGGCGCGGCGTGAGGCTTCGGCGGCGCGGGCGCAGCGGCAGACTGTTTCGGGGCCGGGGCCGAGACTGGCGACGAAAATGCGGGAGCGCCGGCGGATGCCGCTGCTGCTGCTGCGACCGGAGGCGGCACCTGCAACGCCGGTTGCGGTTGCGGGGCCGACTCGGGTTCGGGCACGGATTCGGCAACGGGAGCATCCTTGAGGAAGTCGGGACCCAGAGAGGCCTCGATATCGGCTACGAATTCGCCCATAACCTCAGGCTCGCGCGTACCGAAAGTGGTAGGTGCGGCGCTCCCGACGGGCTCGAGTTCAGGTTCGGCGCCGAGCCCTGGCCTGGGTGTTTCCGACGAGGCAGATTCGAGCGCAGGTTCGGCTTCGTGCGCGATGGTTCCTGGCAGGAAATTCTCGCCGAGGGAAGATTCGAGGTCGGAAACGAATTCCTGGAGGACGCCGGGCGTCGGCTCGGGTGTTTCCTCGACCGGCTCCTCGACCGCTGCAGGCTCGACTGTGGCGGGTTCGACTGTGGCACGCTCAGCTTGCAGCACGGGTGGAGCTGCCGTTTCCGCGACGGGGACCTGCGGTTGGGGAGACTCTTCTTCGACTCCAGGCCGAGCTTCGTGGGCGTCGGCTGAAATTTCTTCGACGGCAAATTCGGCTGGGGATCCGTCGACCGCGAACTCGGAGATGTCCTCGACCGGGGACACTTCTTCCACGGCGGGCGGTTGCTGCGAAGCGGCTTCGATTTCTGCGCGAAGGGCAGTTAATGTGGCTTCATCATTGGTAAGGAGCTGAAGTTTTTCGAAAGCGGCGCAGGCCTGCTCGGGCATGCCGTGCTCGAGGTAGAAGCGGACTTCTTCGATGCTTTCGGCGGCCTTCTCCCGGTCAAGCTTGGCTGCCGCTGGCTTGGCGCTGGGAGTTGGGTGGGCAGCGACGGGGATTTTCGCAGCAGGCGTATCGGTCTCGACGGTGATGGTGTCATCCCACTCGGAGGACAGATCGATCTCCGCGGGCTCGATTTCAGCGGCGGCGGTCTCGGTAACGGCTTCAGTTTCTTGCACGTCAACGCTTTGAATGCTTTGATCTGCGCCTTCGGGCTCTGCGACTACAGAGAATTCAAGTTCTTCTGTGGGCTGGGCCGGAGCGGGCCAAGGGGCTGAGACTCCGGCCGGAATCTCCGCTGGAGATAATTCGGCGGCGGCGGTGGGAGGCGCGGTCCCTGGCTCCGCAGCGGAAACTGACGAGCGCTGTTCGTAGCGATCGGCGAGTTCGCCGTAGCGCGTGGCTTCTTCGGGATATCCGGCTTCGGAGTAGACGCTCTGCAAGGTGCGGCAGCAGACGCCGGCTTCGGCGAAACGTCCGGCGCGCGTGTGCAGGGCGGCGAGGCGCTGGTTCAGACGAAGATCGTTAGGCGCCTGCGGCAAGGCGGCCATCAGCGGGCCCAGAGCCTTGGCTGGCATGTTGTAGGAAATGAAAAGTTCCGCATCGGTAAGGGCGGAGCGAACGGCGAGGGCGGCCGCATCGGAATAGTGTTGGTGAACGGACGGAGAGGTGGCTTCCAGTTCGTCCACGATCACAGCGGCTTCTTCCGCGGTAATTAGTTTTTCGGCGGAGGCGCCACCCAGCTGGCTGACTACCTGCTGATAGTTGTTCATGTGCAGGGGATTGCCAGGTTCCATGGCGGCGAGCTTCTGATAAAGATCGCGGGCGCGGGCCAGATCGCCGGACTGCACGGAGGCGTGGGCCAACAATTCGATGACTTCGGTGAGGTGAGTGGAATCTCCGGCTTTCTGGAATAGATCGAGAAGCTTTTCCAGCGAAGCGGGATTGTCGCGCACGTGGCCGATGACGGAATGCAGGTTCTTTAAGACCCGGCCGGAATCTTCGGCGAGCAGGCGTTCGGCGTGCTGATCATAGACCTGGAGCGCGTTCTCGTACTGGCCCGCCTGCATGAGAGCATCGGCAAATGTGGAGATGGAAGCCAAGTCGTTGTGGACTGTGAGCAGCTTGCCAGCGAGCAGGCCGGCGTCGGACAGGCGTCCGCTCTTGAAATAAGCCTTGAGCAGATCGCGCAGGCCATCGGGATTGGAATCGAGATCGGAGACCTTCTGGAGAGATTCGATAGCGGCATCGGCGTCACCGGCCTCGAGCAGGTTGCGGCCCTGCATGAGCAGCGCGTAGCTGTTGCCGGGGTCGAGCGTGAGCATGCGCTGCAGAACTTCTTCGGCGCCGCTGAGCGAGCCTTTGGAACGCAGGGTCTCGGCGGCGGCGGAGAAAATCTGCCAGGCATCATTTTTCTTTCCCAGGCGCACGTAGACCTCCGCCAGGCGGACGCGCATGGCGGTGTTTTCCGGATCCATTTCCAGAATCTTCTGGAAGATGCGGACGGCATTTTCCATCTCGCCGGACTTCAGGAATTCTTCGGCGACCTGGAGATATTGGGCGCGGGCATCGTTGAAGAGTCCCTGCTGGGTGTAGAGTTCGGCCAGCTTCAGCACGCTCTCGAGCGAAGGCTTGAGCTTGCTGATTTTCTTGTACATGGCGATGGCTTTGACCGTGAAACCCTGCGTGGCATAGGCATCGCCAACGGTCTTGAAGCAGTCGGTAGCCTTGTCGGCTTCGCCAAGGCGGGAGTAGAGATCGCCGATGGTGTTGGTGACAGTGAGGTCCTTGGGATCGGCCTTGATGACCTTTTCGTACTCCGAAATGGCGTTTTGAATCTTGCCCTGCTGGACGTACTTCTCCGCAGCGCTGAGAGCCTTCTGCTTGTTGAAGCCGAAACCGAACGCCATAAGAGTACGAACTCCAGAACCTGGTCTAACTGAAAACGCCTTACGAAAAACTCTACGCCGAGAAACCGATGACGGCTCCGGGGAGGTGCTACCCGGGAGAACGTCACGTGGCCAAACTCCTGTTGGGAGATGGCCGGTCGGACAAAGGCAATTGTACGGCTGGGCGGAACGAATAGCATGGTTACCAAGGGTTACCGAAAGGGAGTGTACGAAAGGGTTACGAAGGGAACCTGCAGCGCCGCCCGGCGAGATGCCGGCACTGCGGTCGCGAACTTGCGGCGGCGGCCTGGACAAAGGACAATTGCATCTATGACTTGGATTCGAACCATAGCGATGACGGAGGCCGACGAGAAGCTGCGCTCGGCGATCGAGGGGCAGCGGGATTTGTATCCCCGGGAGTATGGCGAGCCGGTGCATCCGGATGCGTCGGGAGGGTCGTCGATCGTGGGGTCACACACGCTGATTCCGGAGGCGCTGTATCACTCGTTCGCCACGTTTGGGGCGCTGCTGTCGCCGGAGCTCCCGCTGAGCCGGCGGCAGCACGAAATGATCGCGACCATGGTCTCGGTAACCAACCGGTGCGTGTATTGAATCGAGTCGCACGCAGAGTTTCTGCGTAGGGTGACGCTTGATAAAGAACTGGTGGAGGCGCTGGAAAAGGACCACACGACCGCGCCCATCACGCCGCAGGAGCGGGTGATGGTGAACTATGTGGTCAAGCTGACCAGGGACGCGACCAAGGTTTGGAAGGATGACATCGAGGGGCTGCGGGCGGTGGGATTTGACGATCGCGGGATTCTGCAGATCACGCTGATTGCGTCGTGGTTTAACTATATCAATCGGGTGGCGGATGCGTTGGGAGTGGGGCGGGAGGAAAAATGTCGAGAGGTGACCAGCCGTAGAATACGCTCGCACCTAAATATGAATTTTTCCGTTATTACCAGTCCACTTCGTAAAAATTCATAT
>Ga0187769_10002623_pt1 | contig 10574 bp, 8 predicted proteins | sample 0116_SJ02_MP02_1_FD_133140 | JGI IMG/M metagenome (GOLD analysis project Ga0187769, IMG submission 133140) | Tropical peat soil microbial communities from peatlands in Department of Meta, Colombia - 0116_SJ02_MP02_10_MG | ecosystem: Environmental > Terrestrial > Soil > Wetlands > Peat | place... | reverse complement strand
GTCTTCCCAGTTCGTCTTCAGGTTTCCAATGGCCATTCTAATTCCGAATTTACCACTGAGCTTCGTGTGGGAGAGGAAAGCTTTTCCGGATTGGTTTACCGTGCTGAGCAACCGTTCGTTAAGATCGTTCACCTCTGTTTCCGACCATCTTCCGTCACTATCTGCCAGGATTCTAGGGCGGAATTGGAAAACCAATGTGCTAAATGGAACTGGAGCCAATAACTGGAAGTCGTCGTCGCTCCGGATCATGTATGCGAGTTTTTGGGCGTAAGAGATGTGGTCGTCGATGGCCTTAGCGATTCCTTCGCGTCCCAAGGACCGTATGATCATCCACAGTTTCAAGGCGCGGAATCGTCGGCCGAGTGAAATGCCGTAGTCCATGAAGTTCTTGACATCGCCTTCTTCGATGGTGCGAAGATACTCGGGTACTAAGCTGAAAGCCTGTTTCAGGACTTCTGCTCGCCTGGTGTAGAGGACGCTGCAGTCGAGTTGTGTGAACAGCCATTTGTGGGGGTTGATCACAATCGAGTCGGCTTTCTCCCATCCTGCAAAGAGCTTCCGCATTTTCGGCAAGATGGCCGCGGAACCTCCGTAGGCCGCATCTACGTGCATCCAAATCCCGTGTTCCTTGCAAATCTCGGATATTTTCCCGATCGGGTCAACGCTTGTTGTTGAGGTGGTTCCGATAGTTGGTATTACGCAAATTGGTTTTGTACCCCTTTCAACATCGTTGTGGATCGCGCGTTCCAATTCGGCAGCGTCCATCCGAAAACCATCATCGGTCGGAATCTTGTGAACGCCCTCCTGTCCGAAGCCGAGCATTATGGCTGCTTTCTCGATTGATGAATGCGCCTCCTCTGAGCAGTATGCACGAAGTTGAGGAAGCTCACGCCTTCCAGCAAGACCTTTCTCGCGGATTTGCAGATTGATCGCTTCCCGTGCTGCAGCCATCGCGCACATACTGCCAACGGAAGCTGAATCGTTTATCACCCCCTCAAACTGCTCCGGAAGGCCAATCATCTGCCGTAACCAATCCAAGACCACTTCCTCAAGTTCAGTGGCAGCGGGAGAGGCTTTCCATAGCATCGCGTTAACGTTCAAAGCGCTTGACAAAAATTCGCCGATAACTCCAGGGTAAGACCCAGTGATCGAGAAATAAGCGAAAAACCGGGGATGGTTCCAATGAGTAATTCCGGGTAAAATGATCTTTTGAAAATCGCTCAGCACATCCTCGAATGGTTCTGGTTTTTCAGGTGGGGATTTTGGTATGCTTGATTTGACTTCGCCCGGTTTTGCACGGGACAACACGGGATAGTCGTTCATGTTTTCTAGATAGTAAGCGATCCAATCAGCCGTCTGACGACTGTACTTTATGAACAGGTCCGGTGGTAAATCTCGATGCCTAGAATCGATTCTTGAACTACCTTGCTGTGGCGTAACCAATCGACTTCACGTCTATGGTACGCCCGTGCAATTTCTGCTTTCATATTTACCGGCCGCTAACGAAAAGTGATTTCAACCCAAGGAAATCAGAGATTTAGCGTAGCACCTGCTTAATTTTCTAGGTGAATGGTTATTTTGCTATTCAGTACTATGACGTTTGACAGCGAGATAGGAGGATGATAGTTGAGCTCAGAACGAGTAACCGCATCCGGGATCCCGGTTCGCGTAGTCTACCATGCTCCAGGAGCAGATGAATCTCGTGTTAACGAGGAATTAGGTGAGCCTGGTGCGTTTCCATTCACACGTGGAATATACCCCACTATGTATCGGGAGAGACTCTGGACGATGCGCCAGTACTCAGGCTTCGGAAGCGCTGAAGCAACCAATGAACGGTTCAACTTCCTGATCTCTCAGGGACAAACGGGAATCAGCGTTGCGTTTGACCTCCCTACCCAGCTCGGATACGACTCGGATAACGAACGAGCTCAAGGCGAGGTCGGAAGGGTGGGTGTGCCGGTCAGCACAATCGCGAACATGCAAGCCTTAGTTCGCGGCATTGGCCTCGGTAACGTTAGCACCTCAATGACCATCAATGCGACAGCAGCAATTATGCTTGCGATGTACGCCTCAGTTGGAGAGAATCAAAGGGTTCCACTCAACAAATTGCGGGGGACGACACAAAATGATATTCTAAAGGAATACATTGCCAGAAACACATACATCTTCCCGCCGGAGCAATCGCTTCGCCTAGCGACTGATCTAATCGAGTTCTGCGCACAGAAAATGCCATCGTGGCATCCGATCAGTATAAGCGGATACCATATCAGAGAATCTGGAGCGACCGCAATTCAAGAGTTAGCATACGCGTTCTCGAACGCGAAAGAGTATGTTAAAGCCTGTATCCAACGCGGGCTAGACATCGACTGGTTTGCACCTCACCTATCATTCTTCTTTGCTTCTCACAACGACTTCATCGAGGAGATAGCCAAGTTTCGAGCTGCTCGCCGAATATGGGCTAAGATTATGAGAGAAGAGTTTCACGCTGAGAATTCTGAATCACTGAAACTGCGCTTCCACACGCAAACTAGCGGCGAAACCTTGACGGCCCAGCAACCTCTCAACAACGTCGTTCGCGTCACTCTACAGGCTCTCGCGGCAGTGCTCGGTGGAACACAATCCCTTCACACAAACTCAATGGACGAAGCACTTTCACTACCCACTGAGGAAGCGGTAAAAGTCGCACTCCGCACGCAACAGATCATCGCTTTTGAAAGCGGAGTCACTCAAACCGCTGACCCGTTGGGTGGCAGCTATTATTTGGAAAGTCTCACCCGTGATATCGAGAAGGCCGCGCTAAGCGAAATAGAGACGGTGGACAAGATGGGTGGCTCTGTAAAGGCTATTCAGAGAGGATACATCCAGGCTCAGATTCGAGAAAGCGCCTTCAAGCAACAGATGGATGTTGAAGTGGGTAGAAAAGAGATCGTGGGCGTCAACATTCTAAAAGATCCCAAGCCCTACCGAATAAAAATCCACCGAATCAATGCAAGTTTGGTACGTAAACAGATTTTGATGGTTAAGGCCTTCAAGAGAAGACGGAAGAAGTCTCGTGTCGACCGAAGTCTAAGAAAGCTGGAGGGCGCGCTCTCGGATAACGAGAATGTGATTCCATTTATCATTGCGGCTGTCAGAGAACGTGCCACGACTGGCGAGGTAAGCGATATCGTGAGAGAAGCCTACGGTGAGTTCCACCCGAAGACCATCATTTAGAATGGAGAGGAGCCTCCGGGAAATGAGTGAAAGGCAACAGAACGTCAAACTCAACGTGTTGTTGCAAAAAGCCCTCAAACATGATCGGAGAGCAATTGCACAGCTCATGTCCATGGCGGAGAACGATCCCAGTTCACGCATCGAGATTCTTGCAAAACTCTATTGGTTACGGGGAAAGGCAAACATCGTAGGGATAACGGGACCACCAGGCTGCGGAAAAAGCACCTTAATCTCACAACTCGCAAAACACTACCGCAAAATAGGAAGAACAGTAGGGATAGTCGCCGTTGACCCATCGAGCCAAATCACTGGCGGAGCATTACTCGGTGACCGAATAAGGATGGGAGAACTCGCGGCTGACCCACGAGTGTTCATCAGGAGCATGGCGACACGCGGCCACTTTGGAGGAATCGCGCGCGCAACAGAAGATGCAGTACGTATCTTAGATGCGGCGTCTATAGATCAAATAATAGTGGAGACCGCCGGGGCGGGGCAATCTGATGTGGACGTAAAGACGTTAGTCGACACTACCGTTGTCGTCACCGCTCCCGGGTTGGGTGATGAGATTCAAGCCCTGAAGGCAGGCATTATGGAGATCGGAGATATCTTTGTCGTCAACAAAGCGGACAGAGAGAATGCCGACCAAACTGCCCAAGAGATATACTCCATGATAACTATGGCTGACCCTGTCAATGGTTGGCGTGCTCGTGTCATTAAGACTGTTGCCACAACCGGCGATGGAACAAGCGCCCTGGCCGAGGCAATTAACCAACATCTACAAGTTCGCCGTAGAAACGGCACAGTCATCATTGACAGAAACGGCTTGCGCACTCAAATCATCGAGGCGGCCAAGATGTATTTTGATGAAGTATCACTAAGAGAGTTAGCGTCCTCTAAGAAGTTCGAGGCTTTGTTGAACCAAGTTGTAGCGCATAAGATCGACCCCTTCACCGCTGGCCGTAGATTAACTCGCATGAAACATTAGATGAAAGCGCGTTTAGAATCGATTTCGAAAACGGTAGTCTGCACCAAATCTCTTAACGAACTTGGCGCCAGAAACGGGTGGATCGTATACGAATGGGAGTAGGAGGTTAGTGGCTGAGGCGAGTAGTAAGTCAACGTACCGTTTAGAGTCGAAGTTAGAGTCTTCGCTCATTAACTCAGTCGGAAGCGCCCGATTCTGAGTTATCCGTGACTTATCGTACGTTAGTATGTAGCTGAGTGTTTGACCTGCATGGGCTTTCATGCCCTCCCGAACGAGGTGTTGGGCAGCGATGCTTTGCGGAACCATGTTTCGGTATTCGTTAGGGTTTTTGCTGAGGCGTTTCTCAATCATTAAATCCTCCATGGGTACCACACCATTTTGGATTAGGTTGACGTATGACTTGACCACGGTGAGAACTTCGGGTATGAGTGCCTTGAACTCTTCGGAGTTTTCTGCTTTTGCGAGCAGGGCTAACATATCGGTTTGGCAGCGCCTGACGATTCCGGGCGTGTCGTGCTTCCTGATGTCGATACCTCGAAGTTTTAGTTTACCATTTTGAAAGACACCATAGTATCGGTTGAGGACCGGGATGTGTGAGTCTATTCGCGAGTTCAGAAAAACGATCCACTTGTAGAGCCCCTCAAACTCAATTGGGAAATGTAGTTGAAATTCGATTTGGCGGCAAAGATCCTCGTACTCGACTGGGGTTGCACCTGGTTTCTTAAGCCACATCGAGTCAACGATTCCGTGTAGGAGTGTGAAGCCCTTAGATTCGGCTATTGCAACAGCCTTTCTGAGGATTTGGCGAGAAAAAGCGCAGGTTGCAATATGCGCATCTATCCTTCCAAACCTAGCGTTCTTGAATCCTAGGTAACCGATTGCCCGCCGCCGTTTTCGACGGCTATGAGCAGACTAGGATCCATTTCAGAGCGGCTTGACGTTGTTCATAGCGCAGCTGAAGAGGGGGGTCTGAAGCTTCTTTCTTGTACTTTTTGTAAAGCGCTTTCTTTCGGAGTAATATATCCAAGGATCTTGACACGATGCCCTTCCATTGCTCGCAAATGTTCCATTCGAGTTCGGGGACTCGGTTGGGTGAGTTAGGGCAGCATGCGCAGCGTACGGTTTCGCCACTCAGATTCATGTTGCGCATTATTGTTGGGTAGAGTGAGGAGAAGTCTAGTTCCCCGACTGAGTCGTGTATGCCAAATTGTGGTTCATAGATGAAACCTCCGCGGTCGGCGGCTATGAGTTCGTTACCATTTTTCCACTCTTCCGGTTCATTCTTATTCCAAGGTATGAGCACATCGGCTTTCACCGCGTGATAGAGTTGAAGCGAAGTCATGCTGGTGCCAATCGTCGTTCGTGATGCTCTTTGTAGTGGTATGATGCATGTGCGAGCCACCTCGAAAAGGCCTTCAAGGCCACAGTCGCTGCTGAAGCCATTCGCTACATCCACATGCAAACGCCCTAGTAGTCGTGCGGCGGTTTGCTTGAACAGTATTTTCCCATACGAGAAGTAACTGTGCCCCTGCACTTCATAAACATGAAGTGGAGCATTCTCTCTGCCCAGAATCATCTCATGGAGGATATGGTGGTGCTTCGCTCTCCGTGCGAGATATGGGAAAATGAACGAATCTCCGCCTTCGGTCAAAACTACATCTGGGTTGATTGTGCGGAAAGCGTCTACGAGTTGGGTGAGCTTGTCGGGTTCGCTACCTGAGTTGATGTCGATGGTTTCTTTGTCGGCTTGAAGAGTAATCGAGTCTAACCCGTCTTTGAAAGTTGGAATTCTGCGTGCTTTTTTGGTGGTTACCTTGAGGCGTAGGATTCGAAGCAGGGGTAATTCATAATCTAACCGTTCACGAGAATCTTTGATGACCCATTCAATGTGGTCAAGCGTGTCGTTTGCTTCGACGAATGCGAGCGGGAATAAGTCGTTGCGATATAGGTACATTTGAGTTGACGGAATGTCCACATCGTAAAGTCGATACTTCGAGTATCCGCCGTAGCGGAAGATTTGTCTTGCAAGAGTTTGGGCTTCGGACTCGCTGTTCACTTCAACCTCGAGAACCTTACTTCGCGCCTTGTCGCCCGCCCTCTCAAATTTCTCAACAAACGCGCATGCGGGAATAAACGGTTGGAGGTTCAGTAGGTCATTTATCTCCCCGCCAATTCGGGCGCGAGGCTTCCACTCATCAACTAGGCGAACGCAGGATCCATCTGCTTGTTTTAGCCAGATAATCATTTGTCCGGGTTTTGGGTAGAGATCCAGTATCCAACCTTGATTCGTCAAAGATCATGCTCTTCTAGACGTTTCTCTAGTTCGACGAGTTTCTCAACTTTGGCTTCGACAACCAAGATGGAATCATTACAGGTACCCATCCAGAGTCTTAACGCAAGGCGCAAATGTGCTCGCGGTGCAGGATGGGAGGTGTGGATAGTTCAGTGAGAATCGAGTGAGACTGGCGTTTTGCTCAATATTCACTAACACATGCGCAGCACGCGTGAGGGTGCGATCCAGTAGAAAGTTTCTTGGTTCAAGGTTTGTGGCAACGATTAGGCATTGGTATTGTCTGGCGAACATTCTGAGAGCTCGTGCGGTTTTAGCGAATATTCGTGATGCATCTTCCTTATCGTCGTCGCGCACGTCTGGGTCGCAGTACAGTTGGGTTATGTCAGAGACAACGACAAGCTTCGCACTGAATTTCCGTATGGCGCTGGGAAGTTTGTCTGTGATGATACATGCGAGTTGATGGTGAGTGAAAGCCCTGCTCACGTGCAACCTTTCAAGGACATTCTCTGTGTCGAGGCCTTGCTCAACCGAACTGTCAGATATAGCGTAGGGGTCGAAGTTGTTGCCCCCGTCAACGAATAAAACATCGCAATCCGGACCCAGGGGTTGTGGAAGCATCGCTCGCACGCAGAGTAACGCGCACATCGCATGAGCTGGTTTGCCTTGAAACGCGATAAGCTGTCCGAAATTCAGGTGTAGAGCATTATCTAAAACTTCAACCCCGAAGGTTAGGTCAGGTTCCTGCGGCACTTGGCGCGCGCCTATGAGAAGGCTGTCAACTTTGACGAAATCTTGAACGGCTAACGCAGAGGTAAATTGGACCATAGCTTGTCGTAAACAATGCAACCCAATAATTCCAGTAAGCGCATTGAGCCATGGCTGTCAGAGGCGAGTGAAAATGCGTATGGCAAGATATGACTAAGAGAGTATCTGACCTAAGATCTCCTTATGCTGCCTCTCATCAATCGTACCCAAGTTCAGAAGCTTGTCGGCTATGCGTCGCATCGTCGTGAACGTGTGAAGTTTCATTTGTTTCTTCTGCAAGTTTTCTCCGGCGCCTTGCTGCCTATCGAGCAAGACCACGGCGTCATCTACTATCCCTCCCTCAGCTCTAATGGCTTCAGCCGCTTCAATGAGGCTCTTACCAGTCGTAACCACGTCGTCCAAAATCAAGACCTTGTCGCCTGGTTGCAAAAGGCCTTCGACTCTCTTTTCGCGGCCATGCTCCTTCTGTTCTTTCCGGACATAGAGCAAAGGTTTGGTCAGGTTAAGCGCTATCACAGCAGCATATGCGATTCCAGCAGTTGGTACACCCGCCAAACGTTGAACGCGCTTGACTAGATCGGGTTCGATCACGCTGCGGTACATGTTGATTGTTTGTTGGAATGCCTCTGGGTAGCTAGGTATCAAACGAAGGTCTACATAATACGGACTAAGGAGACCGCTCGTTAGCTTAAATGTGCCAAATTTCAGACTTCCCGTCCTAAGCAGGATGTTACAGAACTCGTCTAACCCTGCGCTGACCATCGATACTACCCATCCCCACTAAGCTTGATCTTAGAGGTTTATTCTTTTGCGCGGTCGTTTACATGAACCCACAGAAGAAAACACGTGCGCGGGAGACTTCAGCGGCAGCTACTCGAGAACCAGATTTCAGCCTCTCAAGCTTTTACCACTCTACCAATATCCTAACCGCCAGTGATTGTAAGGTTGGTTGAAATATGGCTACCCTACGGTCGCTCCGAAATCCCTGTTAGAGTTCCCGAAGAGAAACTGGTCGACATTCTCAAACCAGAGAGCACAAGCGCTCTAGGAGATCCAGTCGCAGAGGCTGAAAAGCTTCTTCGAACAAATGAAAAATTCCAAGAAGTAGCGATTAAAGCATCCAGACCTATCATTGTACTTGGGTCATGCGGAACCCAACAACTAGCAACCGACTTAGCTCAAACGGTTCTCAAGCATCTACCTCAACCGAGTTCAGCGACGATCCTATGCACCCGGGACTCAATCGAACCAGATTCAAGAGTAATCGGCGACGTCAAGGTCCTGAAGCACACGAGCAAGTCTGCGTCAACCCCGTTTACAGATTTCCATGGTGCTTTCGTCCCCAGCATTGACTCGGAGTTCGTCAATTCAGACCTTAGGATCCTCATTGGCGAACTTAGACCGCATCACTTTCTTGAATACTCAGGGTTATGCGACTTAGTTTTTCCCTACCTCGCAGCAGATGCTTCCATTTACGCCCATCTCGCTGAAAGACCAGGGATCACTCTTGGTGACCTCCATAAGGAGAGAGTGGAAATCGCGAAATCATTCCAGGACCTTTTTGCACTAGGCCTTACCATTAATGCGGAGATGCGTCTGTCCAGCATGGTTTTCGGAGGCATAGATCATTCCTTAACAACCCTCACTACTTCCGTGAAGGAGTTGTATTCAAGGCGGATAACAAAGCGAGCTGACATTGTCGTGATGGGAGCGGGCGGATTACTGTTTGATGAATCACTTCTCGAAGCGGTTGAGACCCTCCCCGCCGGATTAAACGCATTGAAGAGAGAGGGGACGTTGATCCTGGCTGCCGAGTGCGGTAAGGGACACGGAGATACAGAGTTTTATGCATGGGCTTCGGAACACAAAGAACCTCGCTATCTCGAAACTCGACTACGTCACCGATTCAATTACAATGGCTTCAAAGCCGCATTCCTAAGCAGAACACTGGAAACCCACAGAGTTTGCTTAGTCTCAACGATTCCTGACTACTACGTTGAGAACATATTCCGCATGAAACCCGCGCCCACTGTCAACGCAGCCTTACACAACGCACAGCGAACACAAGGTTCCGATTCCACAATCAGCGTGATTCCTGATGCAGGCAGAGTTATTCCGACGCAAATCGATAACGCAAAACAGTAGGGCAATATAGAAAGGTTAGTCGCAAATCACGCTTTTATCAACTTGACTAGAATTGTTTGAAGTGAAATCGTGATGGAAAAACTAGGAGGATGGTTGTGCGTGCTCCTTCTCCTCAACCTAATCTTGCTGGGTTCGCCACTACCGCAAACCGAGACGACATTCAAAGTCGGTGCATGGGGAGACGATGCTTCGAGAGGCAATTTAGGAGTGCAGGCACAAATCGAGACTCATATCTACAATTCCCTCCCTGGCACTCTCAATTATTTCTGGGTTGGAAACGATTTGGCAGACGGCTCGTTCATTCAATTTGGGTACTCCTTGGAACCCGGAACATACTGCCTCAAGGGCGCGTCAATCGGTGGAAAATTCACCTGCTCAGGAACAACAGAGCTGATCCAGAGTAATGATGGTCGCTGGCAATGGCAGTACTGGCCGAATCGTTTCAAATCCGACTACTACTATGGGATAGGACCCTCAGGTTCAGCCGGAACCAACGGGACATGGCATCTCTACACAATCGTCCCGAACGCTTTGAATTCATGGAGTTTCATGTTTGACGGGAAGATCGTTTCGAATTCAACCTTTCCCGTCAGTCATTCGACGGACCCTGTGTTCATGGTCGCTGAAGGAAGCGGCAACGCGAATGCATCTACAACGCTCGGTCCAGTGAAATTCAATCAGTTATCCTATTTCAATGGAGTCGGTTGGAATTCAGTTGATTCATTGGTCGCGCTGAATTATTGTGGGACTAGCGTAGGGTGTTTCGCGAATTCGAATGGCGCAATGGCTATTGGCCCGAACCTACTTTTGGCTGGTTCGAATGTGCCGAAATCGGCGGGTGGATCGCTTCTTTGGACGAGCCGATACGTTAACCTCAATATCGCAGTGTATTCTAGCGCGATGTTCTTCGTAACATCCATCCTAGGAACGAGCGAATACACCGGCAACGCTGAGATAAGCATTCCAATGGGAATGTTTGCCTATGTCTCACTCTCAGACACGGTTACAAATACTCCTGGCATACTTGGATTGATTGGCGGCCGAGACCGATTTCAGGGCTGGTCCGGAGCTGTAAGCTCTCGAAATCTTACCGTTCAACTTCTCATGAACTCTAACAAGACCGTCACTGCCGATTGGGAAACGGATTCATCCGTACCGTTAACCATCGTCACG
>Ga0187769_10002622_pt1 | contig 10581 bp, 5 predicted proteins | sample 0116_SJ02_MP02_1_FD_133140 | JGI IMG/M metagenome (GOLD analysis project Ga0187769, IMG submission 133140) | Tropical peat soil microbial communities from peatlands in Department of Meta, Colombia - 0116_SJ02_MP02_10_MG | ecosystem: Environmental > Terrestrial > Soil > Wetlands > Peat | place... | reverse complement strand
TTCGCGGACCTTCCGGGCCCGGGAGTGCTCAACGGGTGGATCCAGGCCCAGTCGCTGCTCCCGATCGGGAACGTGAGCTGGGACAGCCACCTCCACTATCCGTTCAACAGCACGCCGCAGAACATCCTCGGTTCGATGCTGATCAATGACAGCAGATACTGTCCTGCCTCGGCGCTCGGAATGAGCGGTTGTGTGACCTTCAATGCGTCCGGTAGCTCCCAACCCTGGCCGTTCTTCAGCCAGCTGGTCGCAACCGCGCTGGGTGCGGGAATCGTTCCATGCGGCTGGTTCACGGCCCAGGCCGCCGGCGTCCCGGGGTTCCCGGGATCGGCGGCGGCCAACGGGGACGGTCCGTGCCTGCTCCCGGGCGGCGCGACCAACACAAGCCAGGCGGCGTTCGAGAGCTTCCTAGCCAAGGAATCGCCGACGGCCTGGGACACGTTCGAGCAGCTGGCGCTGAACCACCCGGCGGTCCAGCCGAAGGTGCAGTACAACCTCGTGGGGTCGGGCCCGTACTACATTGCCCCAGGGGACGATCTCCCGACGGAGGGCTATACCCTGCAGGCGAACCCCGCGTACGAGCAGCCCGCGGGATGCGTCGGAGTGGGAGGCGGGTGCGAGCCGGCGGCGGGGGCCTTCCAGTCGAAGGTGGTCGTCCGGTACGAGCCGGGCGACGTGGAGGGAATCCAGCAGTACATCGCCGGTCAAGCCGACGCCGCCGCCATCCTGACTAGCGATACGGCGACGATGGTGCAGCTGGCCTCGGAGGGTAAACTCGCGGTCATCAGTTCTCCCACCCTGGCGATAACCGCCCTCGCCTACAATCTCGACTTCAACATGACGGGCGCGATGGCCGTCGGTACCGACTACGGCAACCTGAACGTGGCGAGCGACTTCTTCGCGTCCAACACGGTACGCGAGTTTCTGGACCACGCGTGGCCGTACACGACTGTCAATGAGACGCTCTGGACAACGGACGGATTCTCGTACGGGTTCAACTTCGGTGGAGCGATCCCACGTGGGATGGGAGAATACTATCCGACCAACATTTCGTGGCCGTATCTGGGCGGGAACCCGGACGACAACACGTCGGTGAACAGCGCGACGTGGTGGTGGACGGAGGGGACGACTCCCGGGAACCCCTACTATGACCCGGAGCTCGCGGCGTGCTCGCCGTCGGTACCATGCAAGTTCCCCGTAATCGATCTATGGTTGGACTCCTCGGTCGACCACGCGATTTCCGACTTTATTGCTTCGGTTAAGACGATAACGCAGGGCGCCGTGCAGCCGTTTACCTTCGTCGAGTGGAGCTGGGGACTCGGCGGACCCTGTGGGGGCCCCGTCGGCCCGGGTTACAACTGGTGTTTACCCTTCTACGACCTCGGCTGGATCGCGGACTATCCGGACCCGACCGACTATCTGTCTTCACTGTACTATGCGAACTCGACCTACACGCTCGACGACCAGGTCTATCAGGTTCTGGAATCGAACTCTACCTACAACTCCTCAAGCTGCGGGCACACCGGTAACAGCTGGGCGGATCTCGCCTACTGGGCGAACTACTTCAGCGAGATGGGACAGCCGATTCCCAACGATTGCCAGGGACCGGCGTATCACTCGATGTTGGTGTGGATGAACACGGCCACCTCGTTGCCGATAGGCTCGTACCGCGTCCTCGTCTACAATGAAGTCGAGAGCATCGAGAACCAGCTCGGCCTCTACCTCTGGCTCGAGGAGACGAATTACGTAGAGACCTGTTCGAAATGGATCGATACCGCGACCGTGAACACGAACCCCATGGTGGGAGGCGGTGGAGTTCAGACGTGGTACCTCTGGCAGTACTCGAGCTTCGTCACGAATGTGACGTTCCACGAAACCGGCCTCGCCTCCGGCATAACGTGGTCGGTGTCTTACGCCGGGCTAGAGTACTCGTCGTCCGCCTCGAACCTCACGGTTCCGTACCAGACGAATGGGTCGTACTCCTACGAAGTCGGCTATCAAAACGGGTACACGATTACCGCGGGGGCGGCGAACGGAACGATCGTCGTAGCGGCTCCGACGGCCGTGACAGTGAACGTGACTTTCACGTCGTTCACCGGCGGGTCCACGCTGAACTTTCAGGAGATCGGACTCGAGTCGGGAGCGTCGTGGACGGTGGTCGTGACCGGGGTCGGCGCCATCACAGGCAACGCGTCGTTGGTCCGCTACACCGTGCCGACCTCCGGCAGCCCGTACTCGTACGTGGTCGGCACACAGGTCGGATACACGGCGTCGCCCGTGAAGGGAACGGCCGCGACCGGGACCACGACGACAATCGTGTTCACCGGGGTCCTCGCGTCCACGTTCCCGGTGACGATCGTGCCGTTCGGTCTGCAGGGGGCGAGCTGGACAGCGACCGTTGGCGGCTACACCAACAGCTCGACCGGCAGTCTTGTGTTCTGGGAGCCGAACGGGTCGTACGAGATCGTCGCCACCAGCAACACAACGCTGTCGCCCGTCTTTCAGGCGAATCCAGTGTTCGTGAACGGCGTGGGGGTCACTGTCTTCGTCTCGTGGGTGCGTGAGGTGTCCCCCGAGACGTACGTGGTGACGTTCACGGCGTCACAGGGATTCGCGGAGGCCTGGTCGGTGAGCTTCAACGGGTTGACGAACTCGTCGTCGACGGGGGGTACGATCGGTTTTACTGCCGTGAACGGGACCTATACCTTCGCGGTGACGGTCCCGAGCGGATACGCGGCGAGCCCATCGGGCGGACCCGTGAGCGTCCGCGGCTCGACGACCTCGGTGGCCATCGCGGTCTCCGTGCTAACGGCACCTGCCACGAAGTACTCGAACTCGACAGGGGTCCCGATTTGGGCGTACGCGGTCATTGGTGGACTGCTGGCGCTGACGCTGGTCTTCTTGGCCTCGACGGTTTTCTTCAATCGGCAGCTGAACGAGCTCAAACGCAAGCAGGGCTCGGGGGCCGGCGGGGACTCGCCGAGCGAAGACTCTCGAACTCCGCCCCCGCCACCTTAGGCAGAGCGGCGCTCCCGCTGCTCGGCAGTTTCGTGCCAGGACGTGTTTGAAAGTTGCCTGAGGACTCGCGGGTTCCTCTCGGTTGCACGAAGGGAGGCCGGCGTCTCTGAGCCCGGGCTGGGTGAACGGAGACGGCCGGTAGATCGGGCCGACCGGATCGACGCCTCCGATACCACGGATCGTTCGGCCCGTCAAACGGCCGCGGGGACGGAGGTCGCGCGGCTCGACTCGGATACCCTCTGTTCCACGAACGGACGGAGCGCGTCCAGATGGTCCACCAATCTCTCGACGAACTCGACCCGAGCGAATCGGATCCCATCGAGATGGCCCACGCGCTCGGCCACCTCCGAAGCTTTGGAGACGTTCGGGAGAATGAGCCGGAAGATCTCAAACTCCTCCCAGACCCCCGCGTAAATCATCCAGTCATCGAGCAGATGGAGGATTCGGCCCTCGGCCTCGGCCTTGGTCGCCCGGTCCTCGAATGCGACGATCAGCTCGGCCGTGACGCCGCCCACGAGGGCTCGGTAGTCCATCCGGGGAAAGGTCAGTATCGCCCCGTTCTCCGCGAGACGAGCGAGGCGCCGCTTGATCGTCCGGCTGGAGACACGGAACTCCCGGGCCAGCTGCTCGTAGGTGCGGAAGTTCCCGGCCATCAGGCGGCCGACCAGTGCCCATTCGGACCGCGTCAGGCGGCCGGGAGCCGGCGGGTGCTCGACCCGGCTGAACAATCCGCGGGACGAACCGCTGATCTGGTCGATACGCGCCAGTTTCCGCTCGAGGTCTCGCGAGTCGGAGAAGGTGAGGGCCATTCCCAGGAGCGGACCGCGGAAGTCCTCGAAGAAGACGACTCCCTCGAGCTGGGCGATCTTCTCCATCACATCAGCCTTCGACCGTCCGGAGGAGACCTCCACCGCGTAGGAGCCCGACCCGAGACCCAGAACGTTCGGATTCGCATACGCGGAGATCCGAAGGAGGAATCCCGTTCGGATCATCTCCCGGACCCGGTTCCGCACCGTTCCCGGGGAAGCGCCGATGCGGCGGGCCACGAATCGGTAGGATGGGACGAATCCGGGTCGGGCGGGCCAGACCGTGTGCGCCTGGGTGAGCTCACGCAGTATCCGAATGTCGAGCCGGTCCATCGCCGCCCGCGGGCCTCAGTCCGCCTCCATCGACTGGCCAGTTCCACCGGCACGACTCCGGCCATTAGATAGTCCTATCGACCTCCTTGGAGGCGTCGCCTTTCCCCGCGAGACGTCACCAAGTCAACCCTACGCAGCCCTGTTTCGACAGGCCCGATACCCTTGGATTCGAAGGCGCGTCCGAGTCCGGAATACCGTGGAGCGGTGGATGCCGAGGTCAAAGCACGACGGCGGGGCATCCGCCCGGGCAGGGGGCCGAATCCGCTCCCGAGGTTCGTCCCCCCGACCAATGGGGCTGCCGGCGCGGCGGGAGGGTGTCGAGCTCGTACTGGTCCGCCCTGAATTCAGCCCGCGAAGTCGTACGTGGTCGAGCTCGATACGGACCCCGTGGAGTAGAGGTTCGTGCTAAGCGAGTCGTAGACGACCGAAGAGAGCTGGATGCCGGGAAGATACGCGGTCGCAGTCACGACGCTCGCGGGGCTGATCCAGAAGAGAGCCCCGACGCACGAGACCACCATGTCGTGGTTGGCAGAGTCGTAGGTGAAGCCAAAGAAAGCGGAGACGTAACCCATCTCGCACACCGGGGTCAGCGTCGCAATGTTCGTGTGGGAGACAGAGCTCACGACCGAGATGTTGCCGTACGCCGCGACGTAGATGTCCTGCGTCGACGGACTGTAGGCCACGTCTTGCGTGTAGGGACCCACCGTCAGATTCTTCACTATGGTACCCAGAGCCGGGTTGACGATGGTCAGATTGGAGTAGCCGTATCCCAGCATCTCGTTCTGGGCCACGTAGAGGTAATGGTCCGTCGGGTCGTACACGACGGAGTAGGGTGACCCGCCGACCGGCACGGTCCCCACGCTCGAGAGGGTCGCAGGGCTGATCACGGTCAGATTGCCGCTACGGAGGTTCGCGACGTACGCCATCCCGTTGGCTGGGTCCAGGCCGATCCCGATCGGTTGAGTCCCTACCGGCACCGTGCCTAGGAGGGCGTCGGTCGTGGCGTTGTACGCGATCACGTCGTCGGCGCCCGAACTAACCACGAGCATCTCTCGGGTGGCGGGGTCGTAGAGCAACCCCTCTGGGCCTCCCACGGAGAGCGTGGCGACCACCAAGTTGGAGCTGGTGTTGATGGCCTGAACGGCGCCACCGCCAATATCGGAGACGTAGACTTCTGCGTTCAGGGGGTCGAAGGCGCTGAACCAGGGCCAGGCCCCCATGCCGACGGTGGCCACGACATTGTAGCTCAGGTCGCCGAAGTAGGACAGCGTCGCCGAGCCGGAGTTCGCCACGTAGATATGGCCGTTCGCGGCGTCGAAGGCAATCCCCTCGGGCGAGTTGCCGACCAAGACCTTCGCGACGACCGTGTTGGTCCCCCCGCTGATGAAGGCGACGGCGGTGGAATACGCCAGGTCGGCGAGAATGTCGCCCGAGGCAGGGTCAACAGCGAGCTGACCCGGTGCGGCCGGTAGGGTGACATTGTCGACCACGAACGGCCCTGCGCCATCGATGGCGCTGACGTTCCCCGTGGTCAGGTCGGAAACGTACACGAGGTCATTGGCGCTGTCGAATGTCACGCCATAGGGCTCGCCGCCCAGGCCGATGTTCTGGACGACGCTGTTGAGGGTGCCATCGATGACGGAGACCTCACCCACCGAGGTGTCGGCGACGTAGATCTCGCCGGTCGCACCATCGAAGGCGATTCCCTCCGGCGCAGAGCCGGGGGGAAGAGGTATCGCGGCGCTCGTGGAGTCGGCCCCCGTGGGAATGACGGAGACGTTGTCGGAGCCTGCGTTCGCCACGTACACCGCATCGGTCCACGAGTCGTACGTCATGGCGAATGGGGCGATCCCTACCGCAAGGGTCGCGACGACCGAGTTGGTCGCGGTGTTGATCGCAGAAACCGTGTCGGCGCCTTCGTTCGCAACGTAAACGTACTGATTCGAAGGATCGTAGACCATGGCTACGGGGGAGGATTGGCCAGTGACGGTGGCGACCAGCTTGTTCGCTGAGCTGAATGCCTGAACGGTGGTCCCGCCGTCGTACCCCACATAGAGCTCGTGGTTTGATGGAGCATAGGCCAAAGCCCAAGGAACCGAAGGCACCGAGACCGAACCCTCCTTTGCCAACGCGTTCGCGTACGTCACCACCCCGAACGACGCTAGCCCCGCCGCCGCAACAAGGAAGGTGAGGCCCAGCACCATGGTCCGTCGGACCCCCGCGCTCCTCGACGCTCGAGTCCTGGCCCCGCCTCGTGCCACTCGGTTGGACCGCCCCATTGGGGCCGCAACACGGGACCTCCCAGTTAAACATCTGCTCAGCCGAGTTGAGCAAGAGTGCCACACATCAGTTCTTGAGATATCCGGGAATCGCCCAAGGACTCTAGGTGGTGGGACTGCCCCTCTCCGTTAAACAAGAGGGGGCAGGGGCGCCCAACTTGAGCAAGGTGAACCGCGAAGGCTACCAGCAGGTGGTGAACGGACTGGGAAAAAATCTTGGCGGACAGCTATGGTCAAAGCACGTCGGAAACATTGGTGGGTGACAGGGAAACAGAGTCTCGATGAGCGTAAGCACGGCGACAGCCCCTGCCGCGATGGAAAGTCCGTAGACTGCCGCGCGCGTCACGCTCCAACCACGACGCGCCCTTCGCTGGGCGATGCGCGTCCGAATCATGATCGCCTCCGGCGAAACGCCAGGCGGAGAGATCATAACTCGCCCTTTCTGGAACGTCGCCCCACCCAATGAAGGCTCCGTCACGGAGGCGTTTACCGAGCTCCCCGAGTCGGGGCGGTGCCCTTCCCTGACCCGAGCGGGCTTTCATCTCCCCTCCTCCCCTCCTTCTCCCTCCCGCCCCTTTCCGAACTGTCTCCGTCGATTCCTGATGGTCCCTAATCGAGTTCTTGGCGAGGGGGCGGCTCGGGCTGGGAAGCCACGGCCGCGGGTCGGCGGGGACACGGGCAGGTAGTAGATCTCGCGAGGGGCGCGAAGGGTTCGGTGGGCGCCCCTGCCCCCTTTCGTTTAACGGAGGGGGGCTAGGCGCCTCCGAACCCTTTCCTTGTTGCTCGCGTTAGCTTTCGGCGAGTGACCTTACGTGAGCCTTACACCTGCGGCCTCGAGCCCTTGCCGCACCTTTGGAGCAAGGTCCCACTTCGGGCAAGATGGATGCCCGAGAATCGACTTGGCCTGTTCGATGCTGATGTGATACCCTCGTTCGAAACTGTTTCGACCGATGTGAAAAGTACTACGGAGCCACCAGTCGCGGTGCTCAGGCGGGCCTGAACCCGGTCTTAGATCAGACCAGTTCCGACGTTCGGTGTGAAACAGATACCTGAAGGACACGCCCTCCGTGTCGATCTCAACTCGGCGCACAGAGACGATCGACACCCACGCCAAGTCAACAGCTGCCAGGAAGGCGATTACTCCCACTAGGCGAGGAACGACGTCGGACGGAGAAGGTGGTCCCGACAGATAGATGACCCACAGAACCCCGATAGGGAACATGCAGGCCACAACCAGCTGGCCAACCTTGTCGAGCCAAGTAAATCCTGTCGTTCTCACAACGACGGCGGGAGCCCTGCTCATCCACCCAACTCGGGTCAGGCAATCCTCCCCGATATGGGCTTTCGTGTTCGAAGCATCCCAGGCCGACCTCTCCGGTCAGGTGGGCGCCCCTCCTTTCTGCCTTAACTCGTCGAGCGTTTGGCCGCGGCAGCCTCGTGCCACATCCGGCTGATCGTCAAGACGAACGCAGCCGCTCCGCCGAACACGACGGCAGCGATTAGGAAGCCGAGAGCGTATTCCTGGCAGGGATAAGTGTAGGAGCAGTTGGTTACCCCGTTGCAGGGCTGGACCGGACAAATCTGGTGCCAGAACCCAAACAGTGCGGTGGTCGTTGCCGCAGAAACGAAGGCAACGACGGTCAGGGCGACGCCGACGACAGTCAAGCGCCTCACGAACAGCAAATCTCAACGGTTCCGATGAACATTACTAACTGGTCCTTCTCACGAGCCTTTCCGCACACGGGTCGGGTGGGCGCCCCTGCCCCCAGGCGTTAAACAAAAATGTAACAATATCTAAATATTCGTTAAATCCTGTTAAACGGCGTGCGAACCGCTCGGGCCGACGCTCCGGCGACCCGCTTCCTCGGAGTTCGCCTCACCGCCGAGGAGGCGTCGCTCCTCGATCGGATCCGCACGGCGCGCGGGCTGGCCAACCGTTCCGATGCAGTGCGACAGCTCGTGCGGCAGGCCGCGGAACCGCGGCCCACGGGCCTTGAGCTACCGGCCACGCTCCGGAACGAGCTCGAGGAACTGGTCGAGGACGGCTACGCCCGGGATTTGGACGGCGCGCTGACGCTCGTCCTTCACCTCGGGCTCGCGGAGCTCGTACGGACCCACTCCGAGCGTCTGCCGTCGTTGCGGGCCTCCGCGCGTTCGGCGGGTGAGCGGAAGGCCGGACGCCGCCGAGCGGATCGGGAGGGTCGGGGGCTCCTCGGGCGCTAGCCTCCGGGAACGGGGAAGGGTTGCAACATGGAGCCGATGGCGATCGCCTGGAGCGAGCGAAGCGGGTTCATCTGTCGACTGTGCCGGCAGGACGCGAAGCATAATGAGGTGCTACACATCTCCTACTGCCCCGTCCACGGGCTGAGCTCTCCGCTGGACCAGTTGCCGTGGCGACCGGAGGCGAGAGTATCCCGCGTCTCTATACCCGCACGGGCGATCGTGGAGCCACCCGTCTCTCGGGTGGTGCACGCGTAGACAAGGATTCCCCGCGGGTCCGTGCGTACGGCGCCTATGACGAGGTAGGCGCGCAGCTTGGGGTTGCCCACGCCGCCCTGACCGAACCACCGGAGGACCTCCGCAACCTCGTCCGACGTCTGCAGCACGAGCTGTTCGTCGTGCAGAGCGAGCTCGCCCACGCCTCGCCCGCCCGCGCCCCCCGCCATCGCATCGAGGGGCGCCACGTTCAACATCTGGAGGCGGACATCGACCGCCTCACTGCGGAGGTTTCCCCGCTTCGATCGTTCGTCCTGAACGGAGGGTCACCGGCTGCGGCGGCCCTGCACGTCGCCCGAACGGTCGCCCGACGCGCCGAACAGGAACTGTGGACCCTCCACCGGTCCGAGCCCCAGCGGCCGGAACTCCTTCAATGGGCCAACCGTCTCAGTGACCTTCTCTTTGCCCTCGCGCTCTCCGCAAACCACCGGGCGGGAGTCCGCGAGGTTCCGCCGGACTACGAAGTGTAGGACGCACGAAGGAGGTCGACCGTGGAGGTCGGGGTGGTCGGAAAGCCGAACGTCGGCAAGTCGACCCTGTTCAACGCCCTGACCCTCCTGGACGCGCCGATGGCGCCCTACCCGTTCACGACCATCGAACCGAACCGGGGGGTCGCTGCCGTCCGGGCGAAATGCCCCCATCCGGAGAAGGGGGCGCCGTGCGACCCCGGGAACGCGAAGTGCGTGGATGGAACTCGCTGGATCCCCGTGAGTCTCGTGGACGTGCCCGGGCTAGTCCCCGGGGCCTCCACCGGGAAGGGGCTGGGTCACAAGTTCCTCGACGACCTTCGCGCGGCGGACGGCTTCATCCAAGTCGTCGACCTGAGCGGTGCGACGGACCCCGAAGGACGGATCGTCGCCCCCGGGAGCAACGACCCCGCGGAGGAGGTCGGCTGGCTCGAGGAAGAGCTGGTAGCTTGGGTCGCCGAGATCCTGGGAAGGGATTTCGAGCGGCAGGCGAAAGGGGTGGAGCTCGAAGGGAAGAAGGTCGAGGAGTTCCTGGTCCAGCGGCTCACAGGGCTCGCGATTTCCCCCGCCGCCATCTCGACCGCGCTGAGGAACGCGCCGGTCGAGCGCGCGCACCCTGCCCATTGGTCGGTCGCCGAGCGGACCGGCCTCGCCCGCGAGCTGCTCCGGGCGTCCAAGCCCCGCCTGGTCGCGGCGAACAAGTGCGACCGGGTGACTCCAGAGGTCGCGAGCCGCCTCCGCGCCGCGGTCGACCCCATCCCGGCCGTGCCCACCGCCGCCGACGCGGAGCTGACGCTGCGGCGGGCGGCGAGAGCCGGGCTCATCGATTATAAGCCGGGGGACCCGAGCTTTAGAATCCGTGACCCCGGGCGGCTTTCTCCGCCGCAACAGAAGGCGCTCGAGGAGATCGGTCACGTGTTCTCGCGATGGGGGTCGACGGGGGTCCAGTCGGCCCTCGAGACGATGGTCTTCTCCCGGCTGGGCATGATGGTGGTCTATCCGGTCGAGGACGAGAACCACTGGACGGACAGCCGAGGCCGCCGGCTACCGGACGCGCTCCTCGTTCCCGCGGGCACCCCGGCGCGGGCCGTCGCCTACCGCGTGCACACGGACCTCGGAGAGCACTTCATCCGGGCCATCGATGGACGCACGCACCGCGCGGTCGGAGCGGACCACCCTCTC
>Ga0187769_10002621_pt1 | contig 10581 bp, 8 predicted proteins | sample 0116_SJ02_MP02_1_FD_133140 | JGI IMG/M metagenome (GOLD analysis project Ga0187769, IMG submission 133140) | Tropical peat soil microbial communities from peatlands in Department of Meta, Colombia - 0116_SJ02_MP02_10_MG | ecosystem: Environmental > Terrestrial > Soil > Wetlands > Peat | place... | reverse complement strand
TTGGCGGGCCTTAAGAAGTTGGTCAAGGCAGGCTTCGTAGAATCGGGAGAGATCGTAGTCCTGATCCTGACGGGTCATCTGCTGAAAGATCCCGACTATACTATGAAATTTCATCGCAGTGAGTTGTTCGCGGCAGGCACGCACGAGGCTAGAACTCTCGCGGGCAAGCAACGTGCACCCATTGTGCTGGATCCCAGCGCGGATGCTGTCATAGCGACGCTCACGCGTGCAGAACAGACATAGCAAGCAAGTCTTATAGCCTAAAACCCATGCCATCCAGAAAGAGGACGGACCTTGGCCAATTCCGACTCACACTACCGGCAACTTCCGCCAATCTTGGCCCTGCGTTCGATGCAGCAGCGTTGGCGTTGTCATTGTTTCTTAAGGTAAGGGCTAAGCCCGCAGATGAATTTTCGATCAGAGCTCGTGGCCGGGACGCCGAAATTTGTGGTCAAGTGCAGAACCATCTAATTCTGACCACTTATCGTGAGGTCCTACAAGGCGAAAACAAGCTTGTAATTCCGCTAGCACTTCACATCGAAAACGAAATTCCCATCGGCAAAGGTTGCGGGTCGTCCGCTGCTGCGCGTCTCGCGGGAATCGGACTCGCCAACCATTTTGGGCGGTTACGTTGGAGTAGAAGTCGCATCGTAGGGGAAGCTGCGGTGCGCGAACACCACCCCGACAACGCTGCCGCCTGTTGGATGGGCGGTTTGGCGATTGCCCGCATGTCATCTGAGCTCGAAGCGCAGATCGCGCGCATCACGCCAAAAGGGAAGTGGCGATTGTTGCTGGTGGTTCCCGCTGAGAGCCTGCCTACGGAAGAAGCTCGCAAAGTACTCCCGGAAGAATACCCACGAGCCGACGTGGTCAGCAATATCCAGAATTCAATGTTGCTGTTGACCGCATTCAGTCAAGGCCGCCGCGATTTGCTGGCCGCCGCCCTGGCAGACCGCATCCACCAACCCTATCGGGCGCCGCTGTGCCCGCTTCTGCTGGCATTGCAGCCGTTAACCAGAAGCAAAGGAGTTCTCGGTGTCGCGCTCAGTGGCGCAGGACCTTCAGTTCTGATGTTTTTGGATCCTAAGGCCGACGTGAATAGAACCAAGAAGCACGTGCGGGCTCAGCTCAAGGGTCAGAACCTGTACGCAGAATTGATCGCGACCTGGATCACCAGCAGAGGAGCTGGTTTCTAGTGCATGCGGGATGGCCCGCCGTTGGCGGGATCGGCAGCCATCATGTTGCAAAGATACTGTTCGAAACTGAGGCAGGGATCATCGGCGAAATGCTCGGGATAGGAACTGAGCGCGAGTAAGAAGTTGTCAATTTCACGCCGCACTTCAACTTCACGTGTGTCATTGGTGAAACCTGCTGTGATTGGCCGATAGTTCTTGGACATTGAACTCTCCATTGGCTTGTCGGATCTTGACACGCTCGTTCTCAGGTCCGGGGGGCGAAACCGGGGGAACCTTGGGTCGGGGAAATTCGAGACTATTTCTCAGCCGTGGATCTGTAAATGGCACGATGGTGCTACAGAGAACTCACTAGGGCAAGAATCCACCACCGCGGAGATACAGTCCCTAAGAAAGATTCCCGTCCCCGCGGTGGATCCTTAGCTTTAATGTCCGCTATTGCCTGCGGCTGGCGGGTGGAATGATGCCATTCATCCGCAGGTACTCCACCATTTGGCCATAATGATCGAAGGGATGCCAAAGCGCAACGGTCGCAAATCCCAGCTTTGTCGTCTTGCCTTCGCCGAACGGATTTTTGATTTGAGCAGTCTGGTTTTTTTCGTTGACGCTGGCGAGGGCTTTGTGTAGATAGGCAAACGAATCCTTGAGAAACTTCATGATGTCTGCCTTGCTGGTGATTGAGTCGGGACCATTCTCTCCACCGGTGTCGACTGGCGGCTTCTCCTCCAGGAGCGCCGCACCGACAAGATAGTTAACCGCGGCCACATGCTTGACCTGCTGGGCAAAGGTGCGAACGCCTTTGAATTCTCCGTTTGTGGGAGCGAACGAATATTTGTCTTCAGGCATGGCGTCAGCCGCAGGAACGAATTCACCTTCGACTGGCTTCAGAGCGTGTTCCATGATTTGCGAAACGGTGAGATGCTCTTCGGGTTTAGCCTGGCCCCAAGCGATGCCTGTGCCGAGGATTGCCAACATAGAGGCAAAAACCAGATTCATGAATTTCATTTGAATCTCCTTCCGTGATGTTGTGATTGCAGAAACCGACTAATCCCGAATGACTGCCGGTGCGAATTCCAATTCGTGCACGGTCAGCCGATAACGGCGCACGGCCAGTAATCCTATCACCAGTGCCGCTGACGAGCACAGCAATGCGGCAGGAACGCCGAGTCGGCTGGCCACCGCACCCCAAAGCGCGCTGCCTCCCGCCATCCCTCCTTGCAAAACCAGGATGTAAGCCGATAAAGCGCGGGCCCGCAAATGGGACGGCGACATGGTCTGAGCGGCGACATTGAGGCAAGCCAGAATTCCGATCCACGCCGTTCCGCTAGTAAACAATACCAGACTGAGCCAGCCGAAGCTTTGCACTCGCCCGGCAGCGAAGGTCATGAGAGCGAACACTACAATCGCGAAAGCCACCACTCCATCAACGGAGAGCCGGCTACGCAAGCGCGGAAGCACAGCGGCGCCTGCCAGGGCGCCCAACCCGAAAGATCCAAGCAGCAAACCGTAGCCTGTAGCCCCGTGTGGTCGCGCAACGATAGGCAATAGCGCCAGCAGGGAACTTGCGCCCAGGCTAAAGGCAGCCGTGCGGATCAGCACACAACGGACAATCGGCGCGCTGCGCGCATATCGCAGGCCAGCGAACATCGCATCGCGAACGCGTCCGGTTTCCAAGTGTTCGAAGTGAGGCCGCTTCCAGCGATACAAAAAGAAGATCACGCCAAAAAATGACGCGGCATTGATCAGAAAGTCGATACCCACACCGGCGATGGCGATGACCAACCCGCCAATGGCCGGACCGACGGCCCGGGCAACGTTGTATCCCACAGAGTTCAACGCGACGGCAGGAGCGTGCCGCTCTGGCGAAATAATTTCTGGCGTGATCGCCTGCCAGGCGGGATCGTTCATCACCGCGCCCAGCCCCAGCACAAACGTGAACAGCAGCAAGATCCAGGGCGTCATATGTTCCAGCAGAGTGAAAATGCCTAGCAGAGCTGCAGCCACCGCCATCCATGCCTGAGTAATAAGCAGGAAGCGACGGCGATCGACCATGTCGGCGAGCGCCCCCGCAGGAAGAATGACCAGAAAAACTGGCAAGGTCGATGCCGCTTGCACCAAGCTCACCATGAAGGGTGACGTCGTGAGCTGGGTCATCAGCCAGCCCGCGCCCACGTTCCGCATCCAGGTTCCAGTGTAGGAAATGACAGCGGCGATCCAAAGAGAGCGAAACAGCGGCTCGCTGAACGGAGCCCAGGGTCCGTCATGCCGCTTCGACAGGTTCGTCTCCACCGACGTGTTGATCGTACTGGCCATTGTTCTATTAGGCTCTACCTCAATTCAGCTCGAGCAAACACCTCAGCCATTTCTCGCTCGGACGGAGGTCGCAGTATGCTACGAGCCGCGAAATCCTGAGCCTGCGGATAATTCGTAGCTTGAATGCGTTCAGCAGCTCTCGCTAGATCGTAAGGTGTATGCCGCAGCTCAACATCAGGTCCCAGCAAGAGCCAATCAGCACCCGGTTCCCCGAACGGCATTCCCACGCTGCCGGCATTCACAACCCGAATTTTTCCTACCATTCGATCAAACTGCATGTGGGTATGACCGCAAACGACCACCGCCGCGTTGACTCCGTCAAAGACAGGCAACAGGCGGTCTTCTGGCGTCGAGCGAGTGAAACATTCATTCTCGTTTCGCGGTGTCGCATGGCAAAACAGCGCCTCGCCTAAACCCGAAATCTCAACACCAAGAGTTTTAGGCCATCCTCCCAACAAGCGTTCGTGTTCAAAACCAAGCTGCTGCGCCGTCCAGGCAATAATCGGACGATACTGTTCTGGCACTTTACTCGGTTCCTTGCCTGCCATCTGTTCGAGCACCGCAACCTCGCCGTTGCCATAAATAAACTGCACCGGGACATCGAGGGCCAGCAAACACGCGAGCGTTTCACGCGGCATCGGGCCTGGAACCACATCGCCCCCGACTACTACATGGTCCACTTTCGCTTGATGAACATCGCCCAGTACCGCCTCGAGTGCGGGCAGATTCGCATGGATGTCATAGAGCGCAGCAACCCGCATGAAGGTTCCTCTCACTAGGACTCAGCGTGCGCCTCGGCACACGTTGGTTCTCCAAACGGCCACTCTCGACGGCGGAATGCTCGAACCAAATAGATCGCAAGGCCACTGAGTAGAATCACGACCGCATAGCGAATCTGAATCGACGAATTAGTGCGAGACACAAGTATGAACACGAAGCCCACCGACGCAATCAGCGCTGGCAGCGGGTAAAACCACATGCGAAATGGGCGCGGCAGATCAGGACGGCGAATGCGCAACACAATCACGCCCACCGCCTGCGTCAAAAATTGCAAAATAATGCGGATCACGACTAGGCTTGCGATTACATCTGCCAGGGAAAAAAAGCAAAACAACAGCGCGACACCGCCCAAAGCCAGCAGCGACACATTGGGAAACAGGTATTGCGGATGTACCCGGCCAAATACGCGAAAATAGTTGCCATCCAACGCCGCCGCGTAGGGTACCCGCGAGTAACTGAGCATCACGGAGAAAACTGACGCAAATGCCGTCCACATCACTAGCCCCGTTACCAGTGTGGCGGCCCATGGCCCATACACCTTCCGCATAAAAATCGAAGCGACATACAAACCATTATTCGAGTGGCTGGAGACACCGATTTCCTGCCACGGAACCACTCCTAGGACACTGACGTTCATCAGCAAATATAGACATGCGATGAGCAAAATGGATAGCAGCAGCGCGCGCGGAATGGTCTTCCCCGGATCTTTCACCTCATCGCCGATGAAGCACACATTGTAGTAGCCCCAGTAAGTGTACGTGGCCATCAAACTGGCAGAGCCAAGTCCCAGGAACAAGCTGCGCGATGGGGTGAACGCGCCTGGCGGAAGGTGGAAGGCGAGCGAGGCATTGAAATGAGTCAGGCCAGCAATGATGATCCACCCGATGGTGCCGACTGAACCCAGCCATAGCAATTTCGACAGCCATCCAATGCGGGTGATCTTACGGTAAAGAAGTATTACCGCGAGTACCACCACGCCGAGCGCAACGAAAGTGGCTCCCGAAACCAGCCAGCTCAACTGCAATGGCCCTATGATCGGAAGTTGCAGGCTCCAACGGTGAACTGCATATTGCCGCTCCAGCCCGGGCCAGAAATACTCAGCGTAGCTTGCTAGCCCGAGAGCGCCTGTCGCGATTGACATGGGAGCACTGAACGATAGCTGCCAGATGAAGAGAAACGAAATCAAACGGCCAAAGCGGTCAGGACCGTAGATCTCACGCAGATACTTGTACGACCCTCCCGAACCCGGCATGGCTGCGCCGAGCTCTGCCCACACCAATCCATCACACATCGCAAGGACAGCGCCAAGAATCCAGCCCAGCATGGATTGTGGGCCTCCCATCGCACCCACAATCAGAGGCAGCGTGATAAACGGTCCTACGCCGATCATCTCAATCATGTTGAGCGCCGTGGCGCTGCCCAGGCCAATACCACGAATCAGGTGTGGCGCGTTGGAGTCGGATTGTGAAGAGGAAGGCATTGAGTTAGGGGTCAGGAGTCGGGAGTCAGGACCACGGGAACCGTGAATTACGAGACGTTAGGACGTTGTCGATTGGCCATCGCATTATGGGCGAGACTTAGTTCAGCGATTCCTGACTACAGAGCCCTGACTCCTTTACTACTGACTACTTCTTCCGGCGCTCAGCAGATTCACATAGAGCCGGATCGCACCCGGCACTCCCGCGGGCAACTGGCGGAAAAAGGCGTAGCCGGTGTAGATGTATATGCCTTTTCCATAGTGTGCCAGCAGCAATCCGCCCTTCTGGTCTGATTCGCCGGGATCATGGCAGGCCAACAGAGGCTTGAAGTGATCGTCCCAGCTATCCATGAAATACAGCCCGCGCTCCTGCACCCAGCCGTCAAAGTCGCGCTGCGTAATCTGATTGGGATAGTGAAATACCGGATCGTCAGGTGCAAGAATCTCCACCGGCGCTTCTTCTACCGAGACCCGGGAACGGCTGAGTTGCGCATGATAGGGAGTGAGATCGTCCTTATTGAAATCAGATACGCCCGTGTTGTATTGCATCAGCAGTGTGCCGCCGCCGGAGACATAATCGAGCAGCTTCCGATGATTCTCAGCAATTTCTTTCTGCGTATCGTTGGCGCGAATCCCTAGAACCACCGTGTCGTACTGGCCCAAGTTTTCCACCGCCAATTTTTCCGCCGGAACCAGCGCCACATTCATTCCTATCTGTTTCAGCACGGTGGGAATATCGTCACCCGCACCCATGATGTAGGCGATCTTCAAGCCTGACGGCGCATTCACGTCCACGACGCTCACGTGCTGTACTGCCGGCTGGTAGTAATAAAACGTATCGAGGTCTTCGCGCGTGACCACGCTGTAACCTTCGCTGTACTTCTTACCTCCGGACTCGAAGACTGCGCGAATCTCCGTCGGTCCTTCTTTCATGCCGTCGTGAAAGACGGTGAATTCAGATTCGCGCTTCTCGCCGCGTGCGCTGAAGTGCAGCCGCAAGTTTGCCGGTTCTGCTCGCCATCCGGCGGGAACCTCCAGACGAAGCGTGCCCTCGCTGGCGCTCGACAAGTTTGTGGAAACTGCTACTTTCACCTGGCACGCAGGGTCACCACGAGTCGGGATCACTTGCTGGCCCGGCTCTAGCATGACAGAAAACGCAGGCGCCACCGCGAGCGCCCGCTCAAGCTCAGTTCCGTTGGGGTCTTTATATCTCACCATCGCGGCTGCACGGGCGACGCCTTGCTTGCCGTTCACTTTGTAAGTGGCAAGTGCCCGGACCGGAGGTGGCGGGAAGGGAAGTGTCACATACCGTGGATCATCGATGGCGTTGATCGCATCTCTTTCCGGATCCTCGCGATGCCAGTACGGCCGGGTAAATTGTGCGTCGTCTGGAACGGTGACGCGGAAGGTTAGCGTGGAATCTTGGCTGTCCTTCTTGATTTCTTTGTACTTCCAGCCCGAGGGTAGATCCAAGTCAACTTTGCTTACAACAACCCTCGCCGCGCTGGAAAAATGCGCCGTGACCTCAAAGCTCTGTCCCGGAACTGCCATGAACGCATCATCAGGACTCGTTCCAATCGGTGCATCGACCGCCACGTGGAATTGCACGCCCAGCGCGAGATTGGCCGCTTCCTCGAACTGACCCTTCTTGGTGTTCAGTTCAGTCAGCAGATCGTCTTTGGCACCGTCGGAAAGCGAGGAAGCCTTGATCGCCTCAATTGTCTTGCGCGTGACTTCCAGCCCGGCGAGCAACGGCTCTGCCGCGCCCGCTGGATCGTGCTGTGCCGCACTCGTGGCTTGCTCCACGCGGCTCTGAATTTCCTTCAGATCAGCGGGCAGAAAAGGTGCCTTGCTTGCCTCATCTCCAATGCGCGAAGCCAGCCCCGGCAAGCTGGTGTCAATCCCGTCGAAGAAGTCCTTCTCGTGGCCCTTGGCATCGGTGGTCGAAGGCAAAATTGAATCCGCTAGTTTGTAGAACGCAAAACGATCGCCGGGTTCGATCGTCCAGCCGCCCGCTCCCTGCGACAGCTGGTGTTTCAATCCGGCCATGGCAAACTGCACGTACGACATTCCCAGCGCAGGATCAGTTTGGCCAGTGTTGTATCGCACTGTGTAATCCGCATCCGGGCAGGTCTTTGCTCCCCATGGGCAGACGTTTCCAACGTAGACTTTCTTGGCCTGCCAGGGCTGCAGGCCTTCTTTGATCTGCTCCGGAAAACGGCTCGGATCGGCCGCCGCGCGGAAAGCTTCTCGGGTGAGAATGTCTGAAGCCTGGTGATGACCGTGTCCGTCACGGTCCGTTCCCGAGAAACGCGCTACCAGTACATCGGGCCGAAAAGTGCGGATGGCGATGACCATGTCACCGAGAGGAATATCGTGCCCTTGCCACTTCTGAAATGTTTCTTCCGGGGTCTTGGAATAACCGAAGTCGGCCACGCGGGTAAAGCGCTGGTCGACTCCGTAATAGCGATCGGACTGCGTCAGCTCCAGGGTGCGCAAAACGCCCAGCACATCGAACAGATTGCTGCCGATTTTGTTCTGCCCGCCCTCGCCGCGGTTCAGCGTGAGCAGCAAAACCTCAGCGCCTTTGCCACGCGACTCCAGCGTGAGCAGCCCGCCATCTTCGTCATCGGGATGTGCCACGGTTTGCATCAGGCGAGCCGTGGTATGCAGACGCAGAAGCATCTCCTTTAGCCCAGCCACGCCGGTGTCCTGGGGCAGAGGTTCGACCGGGCTGGTCTGGCTCACGGTATCTGCCGCGATCGGTGCAAGGCAGCACAGAACCAATACAACCGCAACCGACAGTCGGCGTAGGACGCTGCGCCGAAAAGATTTCATACCTAACCGATGGATGTTCTGGCGAATGGGAAGCAAATTTTTCCTGGTGTTCTGTTGGCAATGGACTCCAGCACTTTACATAAGGATAGCCCGAATCTTCAAACTCTGCTTCCCATAACAAGCAACAGCCGCAACCAAGCGTCCGCCACGCATATTCGCCCTGCAACTCTGCAATGACCACCTCCGCTCAGAATGACAAACGGTTGGTATTTCTTCCACCTGCGCTATACTTGACCCAGGATGGCCGCGGACCAAAAGACCTTCTACCTCGAAACCTTCGGCTGCCAGATGAATGTGCATGACTCGGAAAAGGTCATCGGCACGCTCGTCTCCGAGGGATACCGCCAGGTTCCCACCGTCGAAGAGGCTGGCCTGATCCTCTACAACACCTGCTCCATCCGCGACAAAGCGGAGCAGAAAGTCTTCCATCGTCTTGCCGACTACAAGGAGCTGCAGGCGCAGGGCAAGAAATTTGGCGTGCTGGGTTGCGTGGCCCAGCAGGAGGGCGAGAAGATTTTCGAGCGCGCGCCGCACGTATCCATGGTCTGTGGATCGGCGTCGTATCGCAATCTTCCGGAAATGCTGGTGCAAATTGAGGCAGGGAAGAGGGCAACCGGGCTCGATGATCGCGAAACTGACGAGTGCTTCGAGACCGAATTCACCGCCCGCACCAACCCGCATCGCGGCTACATCACCATCATAGAGGGCTGCGACAAGTTCTGCGCGTATTGCGTGGTCCCGTTCACCCGCGGCAAAGAACGCAGCCGAACTTCTGATTCTGTTTTGGCTGAAGCCCGCCAGATGGCCGATCTTGGCTACACCGAAATCCAGTTGCTCGGCCAGAACGTGAATTCTTACAAAGATCCGGCAGGGAAGAGGAGCTTCGCGGAACTGCTGGCCGCCGTCGGCGAGATTTCCGGCATCAAGCGCGTGCGCTTCACCACTTCGCATCCTCGAGACTTTGGCCGCGACATCGTCGCTGCCATCGAATCTGTTCCCACCCTTTGCGACCACGTTCACCTCCCGGTTCAGAGCGGCTCGACTCGTGTGCTCGACGCCATGCAGCGGCTTTACACACGCGAACAATACCTGGAACGGATTTCATGGATGAAGGCCGCCCAGCGGGAAATCAGCATCACCACCGACATCATCGTAGGCTTTCCCGGCGAGACTGAAGCGGAATTCGAGGAAACCTTGTCGTTGCTGGACGAAGTCGAATACGACGGAATTTTCGGCTTCAAGTATTCACCACGTCCAAACACGCCTGCCTTGAAATTCGAAGATGCGATTCCGGATGCCGAGAAAGCGCGCCGCCTGGCCGTGTTAAACGAGAAACAGCGCGAAATTCAGAGGAAGCGTAACCAGAGGCACCTCGGAGCCACACTTCAAGTAATGGTTGAAGGGAGGAACGAAGCCCGCCAGCAGTGGATTGGCCGCACTTCGCAGAATAAAGTCATGAACTTTACGACCGGCCAACCGCTCACGCCCGGCGCCTACGTCAGCGTGGTTACTACCGGGTGTTTTCCCAACAGCCTGATCGGCGAAATGGTGGTATAAGAAAAGCTCGGGAGCTCACATGGAAGTCGAAATGAAAATCCGCGGCCTACTGATGGATCCGGTCACGAATATGCCGATCGTAATTTTGAAGGATTCGGGCAGCGACACGGTGCTGCCCATCTGGGTGGGAATCTATGAGGCGAACGCGATCGCGCTGGAGATCGAGAAGGTGAGCACGCCGCGGCCCATGACGCATGATCTCATCAAGAATGTACTGACGGGGCTGGATACACAGGTCCACAAGGTGGTCGTGACGGAGTTGCGGGAAGACACGTTTTACGCCGTCATTTGGCTGGAACGCGACGGGCATATCATCAGCGTCGATTCCCGGCCTTCGGACGCGCTCGCCCTGGCTTTGCGCGTGGATTGCCCGATCTTTGTGGATGATGAGGTTCTCAAGAACTCCAAGCTGGCGGCCAGCGC
>Ga0187769_10002620_pt1 | contig 10584 bp, 10 predicted proteins | sample 0116_SJ02_MP02_1_FD_133140 | JGI IMG/M metagenome (GOLD analysis project Ga0187769, IMG submission 133140) | Tropical peat soil microbial communities from peatlands in Department of Meta, Colombia - 0116_SJ02_MP02_10_MG | ecosystem: Environmental > Terrestrial > Soil > Wetlands > Peat | place... | reverse complement strand
GTACGCACGGGCAGCGGGCGAATGGGCTGTCGCCACCAACGCGGTAAGCTGACAAAGCAGCAGAATACCGAATGTGACGAGGAGTCGCCGCGACCAACGTATCACTCGCATGCGCGGATTCTAGCCGCTAGCCGTTGTTGTCGTAAAATCGCCATTTCACTAACTACCCGTTTTGCACCGGGAGCGGTGCAGATTCTGAGTTAGTGAAAAAGCCTGTTATCGCTCGTTGGCAACGGAGTGACTCGCCAGCCATACAGCACACAAAGTTGTCAGCGAACCAGTCGATCGAGCTGGCGGACATCGAGATTAGACTGGCGATAATAATTCCGACAGAGTTCAAGGAGTGTGAACCCGTCCTCGTAGGCAGCAAAGCCACCCCGCTCCGCTTGGTCGAGATAGATGAGGCCGCCCTCCACCACGAATATCGTGACCATCGGCTCCGGTGAGTCCTCGGTGATCACCAGTGTGTGCGCCTCACCCGCGGGTTCGTAGATGTAGGTTCCGGGCTTGGCAATCCAGTCATGCTCCAGGTATCGCCAGTGGCCGCGCATGGTGTAGCCGTGAACGGTGCCAACGTGATAATGAGTACCAACCCTGCGGCCGGGCAGCCCCTTCAGAACTACACTGAATCCGCCCGATGTGACGTTGAAGCAGCAAGGCTGCAACCAGACACCGTCAGCGTAAGGGACCCACAGACGGTCATCATCCAAGCTCGTATTGGTGATGAAGTGTTCGCGGCTCCGTCGAATCGGATCGAGGCCGTCGCTGAAACTGCTGAATGTGGTGATCGGCATAGGGCAGCAAATATACGCTTCGCACGCCTCTAGCAACCATAACTGGCGTGAAATCGCCTTCACGCAAGTTTGCGGAGTTGCACCATGTCCGGTGCACAATCGAAACTTACGCGAAACCCTGTTATCACTCGTCATTCAGCACGGGTGTTACCCTTTGTGCTCGTAGGTCGCCATGATGATGCCTGCCGACGATTTGTCGGCGCTAACCAGCTTCAGGTCCACGGGGTGCGAGATGCTGCCGAAGATCTTTTTGCCCTTTCCAAGAATGATCGGACAGATGAGCAGTTGCAGCCGGTCGATGAGATTCGCTTCCAACAGCTGCGGATAGAGGGTGGAACTGCCCCACATCACAATGTCCGGACCTTCGCCCGCCTTGAGCTTCCGCAAGTCATCAAGGTCGCGCATCTTGTAGCTGTTGGCCCAGTCGAGTTTCGCCGAGCCCCGGGTCAGTACGTACTTGTTCGCTTTGTTGAAGACCGCACCAATTGGGGCGGGACCATTGGGCCAAAAGCCTGCAAAAATGTCGTAGGTCTTGCGGCCCAGCAGCAGGTCGTAGGGTTTGTCGACCGTGCCCACCACGCTCATGATTGCGGCGCCTGGCGCCTGTGCTAGGCCGATAGCCGTAGTACGTATATGATTTTGTTGCGCCAGATTCAGAAACAAAAACATTCTTCGCGACAGTGTCGGGGTCAGAAGGTTAGGTGAAACCCTGTTTTCGCCAGCTGACATCGTGTCGTCTTTTATGCGGGATGGCCACCGCGCTCGACAAGATACGTTGGTCCGGCGGGGGCCGGTCGGAAGCGGTGTTTAGAAGGCTCGCCCATCGATCTCATCGATTTCGTAGATGGTGCAGATGCCCGGGTGATTGAGAGCGGACGCGGCCTGGGCTTCGCGCTGGAAGCGGGCCAGAGCCTGGGCATCCCTGGCTACCTCGTCGGGCAAGAACTTCAGGGCGACGAAACGGTGCAGTTTTAGGTCTTCCGCCTTGTAGACCACACCCATCCCGCCGCCGCCCAACTTCTCGACGATGCGGTAATGCGAGATGGTCTGTCCGATCATTACTTGCGGTCGGGAAAACAGGCGCACATCGTATGGCGGCACTTAAGCTAAGTCAATGGAAAGGAAAGGTGGAAGCACCCCGCGAAGAGATAATTAATGAAAAATCGCCATATCACTAACAACGCTCTTTGCACCGTACACGGTGCAAAATGGCCATTGATGAGAACCAACAACTAGCACTCGTCCGTTGACGGAACTTGGTTTCCGGCGTACGTTTCAGCGGCCAAACAGCGTATCTTTCGGCGCTGCTCGCTTTCGAGGATTAAATGGTGTGGGAAGCGGACAGCGGGCTCTCTCGCTTCAGTTCGCGGTAAAATTGCTCGGCCTCGGCACAATAAGGGACCAGCGTGTGCGTGGGGATCGAAGCCACCGGACACTCTCGTTGGTTTGAGCGCTTGCTGGCGGAGCTGAACTTTGAGCTGTGGATCGGCGATCCGGCCCAGATCCGAGCCAAACAGGTGCGCAAACAGAGAAATGACCGCCGGGATGCCGAACACATCCTGAAGCTGATGCGGAAGGATGATTTCCCGCGCCTGTGGGTGCCTACGCCGGAGAACCGGGATGTCACAGGCTATAGCGTAACCTGCGATTTTGCACCGGCTGTGATGCGACCACCGCTGCCAACGGCCTGGGGGTCAACTCTCAACATGGTGTTCTGGCTTGAGTCTGGTCAGGGTGTATTTCTCCGATTTCTCCGACTTGCCATTTTTCCAAATTATTTCTAGGTCCATCGTTTTATCGTCGATGATTCTATAAACCACCCTGTCCACGTGATCCGCGTCCGCACTTTGCAAATTTGTGATGTCGAACATCTCAAATTCAAAGACCCCAGGTCTGCCATTCTCCTTCAGTCGCAACCGTGGCTGATTGCCAGCGTTGCAAAAGTGTGTCATCAACATACTTTGGCCGTCTCGATAGAATACGGAAAATTCCTTGCCAAACTGCTCGGTCACAATCGAGCCCTTGGAGCCGACCTCATACGTCATCTCAATGGGAAGAGTCTTCTGCCCCGACCGAATCGCCCACTTTCCCTCGAATCCCCTGAACGTCTCGAAAGCGGTCTCAGAGCTCCCTAGTGCCGCGGAAGCGGTCAGCATCAGTAAAAGCAGAAAGCCGACTATGCGCAAGATCATCCTCAACTCCTTTTTCAGAATTTAACCTAAAGATTCTGGATCAGGCTAGACAGAATCTTAGCCGGGTTCCACGGTGATTGCCGAGAACAGGGCTTCGCGTAACCTTCGATTCTGCACCGGGTGTGGTGCAGCTCCGCAAACCTACATGACGGCGACTTCACACCAACGTCTTTATGCCGAGCGTTTGAGGGTGGACCGATAGTCAGCCACAAACTTCCGAATACCTGCTTCTGTGAGTTCATGGGCAATGTCAAAGCTTTGCCACCGAAGCTTGAGATCCAACTGCTTATATGGGATCGGCTTCAGGGGCTCGCCACTTGCATTGACAGCTTCGTAGCCGAAGTCGTGATCCAGCATCGGAAAGTTCCGCTTGGCCCATTCTTCCAGAACCTTTCCCGGGACAGTGATGAGATCAACTCCCAATGCAAGGGCGGCAAGCAGGTGCTCGACGTGGCGAGTGCTGGCGGCCAACACTTGCACGTGCCCGTCGCCGCTTCGGTACATCTTCTGTATGTTCTTAACCACATCCATGCCGTTTTCGCCCCGGTCGTCTAGTCTGCCAACAAATGGCGATACATAAACCGGCTTTTTTGATCCCCTGGTCGCGACATACACTGCAGCAGCTTGATCCTGGGAAAAGCACAATGTCATGTTGACTCGAAGCTGTTGTGCTACAGACATTTCCGCCGCCCGCAAGCCCTCGCGTGTGCACGGGTACTTAATGTAGGCATTGGGAATCCACGCAAACATTTCCTCGCCTTGGGCGAACATCCCTTCGGCTGTCGTGTCGATATCCGCAAACACTTCGATAGACACACCTGCATCACCGACCAGCGGATAGATGGCTTGAACAATTTTTCTGTACTCGTCTTTCTCTTCCTCGGGGCTCAAAGTGTGGCCGGACGTGATTCGTCGCCGGATTTCCGAGTTCTTTGCGATTAGGCTTGGATTTGTTGTCTGACCGTCAACAAATCCGAGCAATTGTCTCACTCGCGCCGTCTCCTCTGGGTCCCCACCATCTACGAGAATCTTCGTTTTCGGTCTGTTTGTCAGCATGTCATCAACCTCAAATGTTAGACGCTTCTTTCTCCTCCTTAGGCACAAAAGTTTCGGAGCGGGGGCAACGGGGTAGCGGTTGTAAACAGGGCATAGCGTAACCTTCGATTTGGCACGGGGCGCGCTCACCGCTGGGCGGCTGGATGCACATCGTAACGTGGTGATCGTAGCCATGGCGCACAAACTGGCGCGCATCACCTGGGCCGTTTTGTCGAGCGGCGAACGATACTGTCCTACCTTAATGGCAGCGTAAGCCGCGAAAAAAAGCTTTTCCACGAAGTCTGCAAAGGGGAACGAGGACGAAAGAACAGTCAAGCGGCGTACCTGAGAACCTGTGGCGTGAAATGCGTCTTATAAGACCACCCGATTAGACAGGACAGGGACGCGCGGATCTCATCCAGTGCACTCCAACAAGGCCGGATACATTTGCGCAGGCAGACTGAACTTCCTTCCGACGATTTCACTTGCAGGCGCGCGGCGGACCATACATTATCGCCAACTATGCCCATGCGCGTGCCAGGCAGCGGGCTGCTCACTCCAACGGAGGCGTATACCTCACGCAGAAGACTCCCGGTGGCCGCTCAACAACCCCACTTTCTCAATGACGCCGAAAAGAAAAGCGGTGGTCAGCCCGAACAGCAGCCAACCGTTTAGCGCCTCTATCGCTCCCATGAGCTGCCAATGGCTTTCTAGAAACACGTTCGCGTGCCCGTAGCTTGTTATCGCGCTCAGCGAATAGAGCATCGCGGACTTCCTTTCAGGTAGAGCGTTAAGTAGCAGATAGACGGCAGCCCAGATGCCTGCCTCGATCGCGTGCAGAACAGTGGCCAGCACGGTCGTGGCACCCAGGACCACCACGAACAGGGCCGTGGCGCCGCGGTGGCGGCGTTCCATCCTCTCCCTGACAGGGCGGATGGCTCTCTGGTTTATGAACCCGAGGCCCAAGACATGGATGACCACAGTCAGCACGATCAGCGGCACGCCCCATAGCCAGTTGGCACGCCAAATCACAGGGTGGACAGTGAGAAAGCCGAGAGCGGCTTGGGCAGTTCTCATCAAAACCTCCTAGAGTCCGGTTCAACCGGCTCCGAATACGACCTATTCGCTGATTCTTAACTAAGCACTTGGTCCCGGCCTATCAGCGAAGCGTTAGGCAGAGAAGCACTAAGGTCAGCGCCGTGGCCGTGTGCAGGACGATGTGTAGAGTGTTCGGACGGATGCCATTGTGCACCGGTAGGAAAGCATGGGTGCGACCAAACATGGCAGCAGAACGCGCGGCACGTTGCGGTTCCGGGCGCAAAAGATACGGTACCCACCACGCTTGCAACTCCCCAACACATAGCATCGCGTAGCTGACCCACAACCACACCCTGAGCCAGCCCGGATAGATTCCTGCGAGGTAGTGAACGCTGGCTATCCATCCAAAAGCAAACGGCATCGTGCTGATCAGGGTCCCAAACACAAGTTTGCTGGTGGAGTTCTCGGCGCGGACCGCCCTCACATCATTCAGTCGGCCAAGCGGAATCCAGTCATGCAGTTCTAGGAAAAGGACGTGGAACGTCTGCAGGACAAGGAGCGCTGTCACCATCCGTCAAGCTTATCGGCTTCGCCGTCGCGAGAGAAGTGATTGGCGCTGGAGCTACCGCCAAACAGCGAGTTTACACCTCCTTGGCGACAAGCTTCTGATCTCATCCAGTGCCCGGAGAGCGATTCTCCAACAAGGCCGGATACATTTGCGCAGACTGCCTGAACTTCCTTCCGACGATTTCTCTTGCAGGCGCGCGGCGGGAATAGGCATTGAGGCTGCCCGTTCTGCTTCGGTTACTTACCGGCAAAAGATTCCAGCACCACCGGCACCTGTTTGGCGACTTTTCCGGCTGTCGGCGCGCAGACACAGATTCCTCTTGGTACTTGTCGCCATCGTCATCGTGCTGATTTTGGTCGTAAAGCTCAGGGGTGGAGCGTTAGAGCCAACTGGGGAATCTGCACTGCTCCCGGTGCGAAACGCTAATTAGTGATATGGCGATTTAGCACCAATCATCCCTTCGTGCGGAGTGTTTTTACGTTGCTTCTCATTGACTTGACCGTACGTGCGGCCTAAGATTCGCTCCCAATTGGGGGCCGTGCTCGTGGTCGGCCAAACCATCTCGCACTATCGCGTCGTCGAGAAGCTGGGCGGCGGCGGGATGGGTGTGGTGTACAAGGCGGAAGACACCCGGCTTCATCGTTTCGTCGCGCTGAAGTTCCTGCCTGAGGAAGTTGCGCGAGACGCCCAGGCGTTAGCCCGATTCCAACGTGAGGCGCAAGCCGCGTCTGCCCTCAATCACCCGAACATCTGCACCATCCACGACATCGGCGAGGAGGGCGGGCAGGCGTTCATCGCCATGGAGTTTCTGGATGGCGTGACGCTGAAGCACATGATTGGGAATCGTCCGATGGAGATGGAGACGCTGCTCTCGCTGGCCATCGAAGTTGCCGACGCACTCGATGCTGCCCACGCCGCTGGCATCGTTCACCGGGACATCAAACCAGCCAACGTCTTCGTGACCAAGCGCGGACATGCAAAAATTCTCGACTTCGGATTGGCGAAGGTAACCGCGCAGCCACGGAGTACGGGAGTTGAAGCCAGCGCAACGGCGGCAAGCGAAGAGCACCTGACCAGACCTGGCAGCACGCTGGGAACAGTGGCCTACATGTCGCCAGAGCAGGTTCGTGCGAAGGAACTCGATGCCCGGACTGATTTGTTTTCGTTCGGCGCAGTCCTCTACGAGATGGCGACGGGGACATTGCCGTTCCGTGGAGAAAGTTCGGGAGTGATCTTCAAAGCCATTCTGGACGGCACGCCGACGCCAGCCGTGCGGCTGAATCCTGACATTCCGCCCAAGCTGGAAGACATCATCAACAAAGCGCTAGAGAAGGATCGGAACCTTCGCTACCAGCACGCCTCGGACATCCGCACTGACCTGCAAAGGCTGAAGCGGCACACGGAGAGCGGACACGGTGCGGCGGTAGAAGCCCCTGCGGCGCGGGTGCCGAGGCTCTGGAAGGTTTCGGCTCCCGTCCTGTTGATCGCCTTGTTTGTGGCGGGCGGGCTTTACTATCGCTCCCATCAGCGAAGCAAGCGCCTGACCGATAAAGACACCATCGTCCTCGCCGATTTTGCCAACAGCACGGGTGATGCAGTTTTCGACGACGCGCTCAAGACTGCGCTCAACATTTCCCTGCGGCAATCGCCTTTCCTGAATGTGCTTCCAGACAGCGAAGTGTCAAAGACCTTGCAAGAGATGACCCGTCCCGCAAGTACGAAAGTCACGCCCGAGCTCGCCCGCGAAGTTTGCCAGCGGACCCACAGCAAAGCTTACATCGCTAGCTCGATTGCCAGCCTAGGCAGCCAATACGTGCTGGGGTTGAAAGTGGCGAATTGCGAGAACGGCGATGCACTGGCCGAGGAGCAGGCGACAGCGATAACCAAGGAGAAGGTGCTCGACGCATTGGGTAACGCAGCCTCCAAGCTGCGCGCTGAACTGGGCGAGTCGCTGGCTACGGTCAAGCAGTTCGATGTTCCGCTGTCCGAGGCTACCACATCTTCGCTCGAGGCATTGAAAGCGTTCAGCCTTGGCGAGAAAGCCCATGGCACCTCCGCCGCTCCGCCTTACCACCAACGAGCCATCGAGCTCGATCCCAATTTTGCCATGGCATATGCGGGACTAGGTGTTGACTACTCGGTTCTGGGCGAGACAGGACGCACCAGTGAATGCTTCGCCAAGGCCTTTCAGTTGCGTGAACATGCCAGCGAGCGGGAAAAGCTTTTTATTATCGGTGGCTACTATTCGTTCGTAACTGGAGAACTGGACAAGGCGGCACGGACCTTTGAGGAGCAAATCCAAGCCTACCCGCGAGATTACAGAGCACATGGCGATCTGGGAAACCAATACATGTCTCTAGGAGAATGGGAAAAAGCGAGAGAAGCAGATGCAGAAAGCCTGCGCCTCGCCCCGGACCACATCGCCCCATACGTTAATCTCGTCAGCGCCCTGCTCGGCTTGCAGCGATTCGACGAAGCACGGCAGGTAGTGCAGCAAGCCCAAGCTGGAAAACTGGATAATGTCTTACTTCGCCAAAATCGCTATGGTCTAGCCTTCGTTCGGGCAGACTCTCAAGCGATGGCAGAGGAACTCCAGTGGTTTACGGGCAAGCCCGAAGAGAACATTGGACTTTCACTCGCGTCCGATACCGAAGCCTATGCAGGTCACCGTCATAAGGCAACGGAACTGACCCGGAGATCGATAGATTCCGCGATCCGCGCTGATAGCAAGGAAACGGGAGCTATATCGCAGGAGATTGCCGCTCAGTGGGAAGCCGCGTTCGGCGATCCAAGAGACGCGAAACAGCAAGCAGCACAGGGCTTGAAACTTTATCCGGCAAGTGAAGGTGTTGACGTGGAGGCGGCTCTGGCATTTGCGATGGTGGGCGATGCGGCGCGAGCCGAATCGTTGGCGCAAGACCTGAACAAACGCTACCCTCTGGATACCCAGATGCAGTCGCTGTGGTTGCCTGCGATTAAGGCGCAATTGGCCCTGAACCGGAAGAATCCGGCTGAGGCGATCAGCGATCTGCAAGCTGCTTCTTCCATCGAACTGGGTAGCGTGGCGTTCGGCGACAACTGCCTCTATCACACATACATTCGCGGCGAGGCGTATCTGGCATCGGGGCAAGGGACAGCAGCCGCCGCCGAGTTCCAGAAAATCCTCGACCACAGCGGGATCGTCCAGAACTGCTGGACAGGAGCCTTGGCGCATCTCTGGCTGGCGCGAGCGAACGCGCTGCAAGCGAGAACCTCACAAGGCGCTGGTGCCGATGCAGCCCGTGCTCGGGCGCTCGCGGCTTACAAAGATTTCCTCACGCTCTGGAAGGACGCCGACCCCGACATCCCCATCCTGAAACAAGCCAAGACGGAGTACGCGAAGTTGCAATGACTCGGCCCTAGTTCTCTGCACCACCCGGACCTCCCCGCAGGCGACGATGCGTAAATGGCGCAAACAGGATTTAGCACGTTTTATGCCCCCGAGGAGCCTCCTGGATGGGGGTGGCCGCGCCAACGCTCCAACACGTGGTCAACCATCTCCCGAATGGCGTGCCGGGCCTCCGCGCGGCTGTAGCCGTCCATCAACAGCCGGTCGTAATCGCTATGCTTGTGGCGAATGGCCGCAATAACGGCGGCAGTCAAAGCTTCTTCCTCAAGCGCACGCCCGGCCGACGTCCGCCCCACCCGGCCACTTCCGCGCACAGCAGTGTGGGCCGCGATAGCCCGTGCTTCATCCGGTGGGCAGCCTGGAAACAGTTTTACGATTGCCTGTGCCATCAGCGCGGTGAGTTCGCGATCCTGCTCAGCGCTGCGCAACTTGGCCTGTTCGCGCCTGGCAGCACGTTCGGCAACATCAGCATGGCATTCTTCCTCGGCTCGATCCAGCGCCGCCTCTTCAATTAACACGCCCTGGCGTTCGTAACGGCGACGCGACGTGCTGAAACGAACTACCACGGCCGAAAGACCGCTGTGCTTCCTGGCGCGGCGCGTAAGGGCAGTATCGCCCCTGTGCAGATAAACCAGGTGAGCCAGATCAGCGCAGCGCAGGCACAGGGGACGTTCGTTCTCCAGGAACAGAAACTCGCGTCTTCGTAGCTCCTGGCCGCATTCTGCGCACTTCGAGTCGCGCAGGATGTCGAACACAACGAGTTCTTTCCTTTCCGATGACGATTGGTTTTCGCCTGGGCGTGTCTTCATGGGTTGTTCCGAAACGAAAACGATCCCTTCACCCGACCCGAGCTTTATGCCGCAGCCGTGGAAACCAAGGCGGGGACAAACCGGTCGTTTACCGGCTGACCGAGGTTCTGCTTGCACCCGAGGTAGCGTTCCGTGGTCTGCACCGAAGAATGCCCGAGCAGAAACTGAATCTGCTCCAGCTCGCCACCCGTGCTGTGGCACAGCTTAGCGCATGTCCGGCGGAGATGGTGGGGCGCCACGTGATCCATGCCGCAGCTCTGGCACCGCTTTCTGACCACACCCCAGATGAGATTGGGGCAAACGCCACAGCCCCACACCTTCCCTCTCTTGGCGATGGCTCGAAATATGCGGCCCTTCTCAATGCCAGCCGCCGCTGTCCACCGATCCAGCGCATGCTTGACCCACTGCGGAATCGGGACCGTGCGGATGCGGCCACCCTTCCCCACCAGACCAACCATGGCCCATCGTCCCTGTCGCATCTGTACGTTCTCGATTTCGAGGTTCACCAGCTCGGTACGACGCGACCCACAGCCAAGAAGGGTGCTGATGATCGCGTGATCCCGCTTGGCACGAAGGTCTTCCCCGGAGGTCGAATTCAACAACGCAGAGCATTGTTCGAGAGTGAGCCAGTTGCCGAACCGTCGTCCGAGTTGCCGCACCCCTTTAACGCGCTGGATTCCATTCACCCCGCAAGGTCTGCTAGCGATTCGTTCTGTTTTCGGAACAAATCTCAACTTTTCTTGCATGCCGGTCGAACATG
>Ga0187769_10002619_pt1 | contig 10584 bp, 10 predicted proteins | sample 0116_SJ02_MP02_1_FD_133140 | JGI IMG/M metagenome (GOLD analysis project Ga0187769, IMG submission 133140) | Tropical peat soil microbial communities from peatlands in Department of Meta, Colombia - 0116_SJ02_MP02_10_MG | ecosystem: Environmental > Terrestrial > Soil > Wetlands > Peat | place... | reverse complement strand
GGAGTAGATTCCGCTGACTACGAAGGAACGCTGCGTGGACCCACTGCTGGTTGATGAGGTGGAACCGCCGAATGACGCCCCGCCCCCGCCGAACGCGACCCCGCCTCCCCCGAACGTGAAGGCTGAGCGCCCCACGTTGCTGAGGGTAAGGACCTGCCCTACGGAGACATTGGTCGCCCCAGAGATTCCCGGATAGGCAATGGAGTGACCTACTACAGCGCTCACTTGGTTGGAAGAGGATGGGACTGACCCCAGCTCAAGAGAGAGCGTGGGGAGGACCTGCTTCAACTCGGCCAGGTCCGTCGCTATGACCGTTACCCCCACAGTCTGTCCCCCTTGGGTGGTATCCCCGCTTATCTCGTCGTAGGCCAGGACGTGGGAAACTCCCGTGAGCCCTGCGATGGTGGTGATGTCTGCCGAGGTCAGGGTTGTGCCCCTCCCCACGGGGCTGACTATGATGGTGGTGGCTCCAAGACTCGAGAAACGGTCCGCGGCCGCATTGCTGTACCCCTGGGTCGCCCCGACGAGCGCCACTATGGTGGCTGGACCTATCATTATCCCAATGATTGTGAGAATGGCCTTGAGCTTCCTCTCGGTCAGCGCCTTCGTGGAGAACCTGAACAGGTCTGTGGCTCGCAACCTGGCGTCCCCTGGCTGTCAGATGACTCCCTGATCGGCCCTCGCCTCACCCAGCCCGGTGCTCCTCCTACTCCTGCGTATGTAGACAAAGCCAGCTACTCCGATCGCCACCAGGACGACTATCACGACGACTTCGAGGTATGTCAGGAGGTCGACGCCTGACGAGGAGCTTGAGCTCGAGGTCGAGGTCCCCTGGGTCGAGGTTGCGCTAAGGGTAGTCTGGAAAGAGGAGCTGTAGACACCCTGAATTCCTAGGCTGTCTCTAAAGGAAACCGCCACCGAGATGTTCTCTGCCCGGGATGATCGTTGCGGCGAGTAGGTGAGGGTGAAGCTGAATGGGACCGGAGTGTTGGGGTCTATCTCTCCGACGTAGTCTGCCTGGCTTGTGGTCTTGGTTCCCACTATGGAACCAGTCGCGGTGGCGTAATACGCGGAGGAAAATCCCTCGTTAAGTATCTCCCCGCTGACTGCGATGGTGCTGTTGCTCTGAGTAACCTGGGGGGACTGAAGAACCAAGTCCACAGTCCCGCTGAGGACGACCGCTGAGGTGAAGGTCGCGCTCTGCACAGTCCCGGACTGGTCCACATAGGTGATGGTCACCGACGCGGGATAGTACCCTGGGGATGCAGATGTGCTTGACCCTACGAGCGCGTTAAAGGCTACAGTCTCACCCGATTCAAGGGCCCCACCGGGAACAGCGTAGCTGGAATTCTGGATGACCACCAACGGGGACGAAACGCCAAGAGAGATCACGGGCGAGCCCAGTGTTACGGGCCCGACGTTCTCGACGTCGAACGAAACCACGGACTGTACCCCTACCTTCGCTGTGCTCTTGACAGGTGTAACCGAGACCGAGACGCTCGCCAGGGAGGCGTTAGAGCTACTAGTGTAGAGCCCCATGACCTGGGTGTATGAGCCGGCGCCGGTCTGGCCATCATCGTAGGAATACGAGATGGTCAGCGTGAGCGGGGAGTTCGCGGAAGACGCAGGCACGAAGATTTCAACTGACGCCCTGGTGGAAGCGTTCGGGCCCAGCTCAGCAACGAACGGGAACTGGGTGAGTACGCTGACCTGGGAAGAAGACGAAATCGTAGTGTGGATTTGCTGGATGGGAACGTTTCCTTGATTGGTCAGAGTAATGGGGACACTGTTCGACGTACCTGGGACAAGGGCGACTATGTCCGCTTGGAAGTAGAGCGGCGTGGTCGAGGGTGCGGTTGCGTAGAAACCGATTGTCTGGCTCGAGGACTGTTGGTAACCATAGGGATCGTAGTAGGTCGCTGTAGCCAAGAGCGTGACTGCTGAGCCGGACTGTGAACCGGGGACGTAGACTTGGGCGCTGAGAGATGCGTTCTGGCCGGCCTCCAGGGTCTGGGCCGTGAGCGTGGGAGTCAGGACACTGACGCCGGCCGCCGATAGAACAAGGGAGATCTTTGAGGCGTTACCAGAGCCGATGTTGCTCACCATGATTGGGATCGTGTTCACCTGGCCGGTGGATAGGGACTCGGTGGTTGTTGTGACTTGGAGCTGGGGCCTCCCTTCGACGCTTGCTGTAATGTTCATGCTCTGCTCAAGAAGAAGCCCGGATTCGGAGTAGGCTGCAAGGTTCAGGGTGAAGTTGTAGCTGCCCAAGGCCAGGGACTTGGAGATGAATATGCCCTCGAAGGTCAACTGGAAGGCCGAGCCGTCCGAGACTGCATTCGAGCTAGAGGCAAAGGTCTGGTTGGTGCCGTCGTAAAGTGCGAACCCTGAGGGGAGACCAAGGAGGCCTTGGACGCTGGAGGCTGTCTCGGGGTACGTGTACTGGAAGGTCACCGTGAGGGGCACGTTCATGTCTCCGGGAGCCGCACCCGTGCTGCTGCCCGGGGTTCCCCAGTAGGAGTTGACATCGCGGATGAACTCCGTGATGCTGGCGCCTGTGGTTGCAGGCACGGCGGCCGCGAAAGTGGAAGCGAAAAGCAGGGTCAATGCCAGCAAGGCCAGGGCCTTTATTCTCAATTCAGAATCTCCTCCCTCTCTATCTGGCCGTCCCTGATTGCGATGAGCCTCTTTGCCTTCCTCGCGACCTCTGGATTGTGGGTGATTATGACAACGGTTTTGCCGAATTCGCTGTTCAGTTGTTGCATGAAGTCCATCATCACTTCTGTGTTCTTGCTGTCCAGGTTACCGGTCGGCTCGTCTGCGAGGATTATCGCCGGGTCATTGGCCAGGGCCCTCGCCACTGCCACCCTCTGTCTCTCGCCTCCGCTGAGCTTGTTGACGTTCCTGTCAGCCTTGGCTCCAAGGCCGAACCTGTCGAGGAGTTCTCTTGCCTTCTGCCTCCGCTCCTCCCTGGGAGCCCCCTTTATCAGAAGGGGAAGCTCGATGTTCTCACCAGCGGACATCCGAGAGATGAGGTTGAAGTCCTGGAAGACAAAGCCGAGCTTGTTGTTTCTGACGTTGGCGAGCTCCGAGTTGGAGAGCTTGGAAACGTCGATGCCATCTATGAAGACCTTGCCACTTGTCGGGCGGTCGAGGGCCCCCAGCAGGTTAAGGAGCGTAGTCTTGCCAGAACCCGAGGGTCCAATGATGGCAACGAATTCCTTCTTTTTCACTTCGAAGTTGAGGTTATGGAGCGCGACGGTTGACGTCGGTCCTGACCCATAGAGCTTTCCAAGGTCCACGGCCTGGATTGAGACCGATGACTCCTCAGGAGCCGGCTGGAAGTTCATGCTCCGGCACCATATGGCGCGCTCGCTGGCTTGGGCCTGATGAAAATTGAGAACACCTCAAGAAGCAGTCCGGCGCCCACAAGAGCTATGCCCGTCAGTGACTCGATGGCTGTGGTGGTTACCCTTCCGGCTCCAGTGAATGTTCCCGTCGTAGGCCGAGTGAAGTTACCCGTGAAGCCTCCTGTGAAGTTCCCGCGGAAGGTCGGGGTGGAAGTGGCGACCCCTGTCAAGAAGCGAAGGGAGGTGTCCCCGATTACCACGAGGACAAGTCCAGCCGCTACGAGCACAATACTGGCAATGACGAGTTTGCTGGCCATGTCGTGTCTGGTCCAACGAACTTAGCACTCCGTTAATATCCAATTTCCGGAAAGTACCCAAAATCATTATCGAATCGTTCCAAAATCAAGACATGGCCTATGTCAGAATGTCGCATGCCACGGAAGCGATCAGGACGAAGGGGTTCCCCGGTTACTCGAGACTGAGGTAAAGGAGGACCGTGTATGCTCCTATCGTGAAAATGTCCGAGATCGTGAGGTATGGCCCGAATTCGTTTGCGATCCTTCCGACGAACCCGAGGAGGAGCGGATACTGGAAGAATGACTGGATCAGAAGAGCAATCATCACAACAAGTATACCGAGGGCGAAGCGGGCACCCGTATCGGCGTAGATCCTCAGGTAGACTGCAATGATGGCCACAAGCAGGGCTATGCTGACTGTCGAAAGTACGATGTGGAGAATCAGAAGATTCCTGAACTGGTCCGTGGGACCAAATGGTCCAAATGGTCCGGAACCGTTAGGACCGAAACCATACGGGACAGGTACTGAGTACGAAAGGAGAATCCCGACCAGAACGCCCACTACCAGAATGAGAGGAACCAAGAGCCTAGGGGGCCCTCTTCTCGCCTTGCTGGTTTCTGGTTCCAAGCTCATCTTCCACCCCTCCCCCTCGTCCTTTCAAGGATTGCTTCGAGACTTGACCAGTGAGCCTCCATCGAGTCCGAGAGGAAGTACAATCTCCCATAGGATTCCCCTTCGGTGATTACGATATGGTTCTGTTCGAGAACCTTCAGGTGATGCCTGACGGTCGTGTAGTCGAGGTTAAGTGCCTGGGACAGCTGTTGGGCGTTCCTGGGCTGCTCCCTCACCGCCTCTAGGACGCGGGCCCTGGTCTGGGCCCCGGCGCTTCCCGCGAAGAGCCACCAGAGCAGCCGCTCAAACGCGTCCAAGATACGGTCGACGGTGTATTCTTGATGCAATAACAGTATCGTCTGAGCATTTCCTGACATCCCACGGACCTGCGCCCTCGTTCGGGGTGTCAAAGGTAAGCAAGTGCCTCCAGTCACGACGACGGCAGAGCGCCGAGGACGACCGATACCATTATGATCGAACCAGACCTAAGTATTCCAAGCTGAACTGTTTCTCCCGCTTCGGCATACACTTCCAGATAGCTAGCGAGAGCGTCCGAATCAATGACCTTCACCCCGTTCACCGAGATTATTACGTCGCCGCCCACTCTGTAGGTCGATCCCTCCACTACGGCAGTGCTGGTCCCGCCCCTTATGCCGGCCTCGTCAGCAGGCCCGCCTGAAACAACCGATTGGACGAGGACCCCGTAGGTCAGGTTTGACCCCGTCGCTTTCGCCAGCTGGTATGTCATGTCTGCACCCGAAAGTCCGAGGTTTGGATGCAATGTGTACTTCCCCGTGGCGACCAGGGCGGGGAGTTCCCGCGTTATGGTGCTCGAAGGAATCGCGAAGTAGAGCCCGGCCGAATTCGACACCCCCGCCGTGGTTATGCCCACCACCTGTCCACTCGAATCGAGAAGTGGCCCCCCGGAATTCCCAGGATTTATGGGGGCGCTGAATTGAATCACATTTGCAATTGACACCTGACTGGAGGTCGACTCCGTTATCGTCCTGCCAACCTGGCTGATGATTCCGAAAGTCATCGACCCCGAGAGACCGAACGGGCTTCCAATGGCGTACACAGTCTCGCCCACGCTCGCCCCCTGCAGAGTGCCCAGGAGCTGTAGCGGGTAATATTCCGAAGCTGGGGCATTGGCTGTCAGCACGGCCAAGTCGCTGTATTGGTCCGAGCCCTTCACGCTCGCCACATACGAATTCCCGTCGGAGAACGTAACGGTGATGTTCGTGACGCCGTTCACGACATGAAAGTTGGTCACTACGTAGGACGAGTTCTGATAGTCGACGACGAAGCCCGAGCCCTGGACGGTTTCCACCGACGTCACAGGACCGAAGAACGTGTTCTGGGTGAGTAGCTCGTCGCCCTGGATTGTCACCACGCTCCTGCTGGCATTGGCGTACAATCCCTCAGGGCTGTTGTCCGACACGTTAGACCCGATCCCCGCCGAGATAGAAGCCAACTGTGCCTGAAGGGCCGAGTTTGCCTCCTCTAGGTTCGTGAGCTGAGACTGCAGGCTGCTTATTCGGGACGGCGAGGCGACGCTCTTCTGCGTGGTGGAGCTCTCGTAGTAGACGGCCGCCGCCGCCACAATGAGGGCCACAAACAAAAGGGCAATCCATCCCCTGGACTTCCGCTTCTCCTCCGTCTGCATGTTCCTCCCGTCCCTTCAGTTCTATATAGTGAATTTCCGAAATCATTCCAAAATCTATAACGAATCTCGCCATACTAGCCTGCGCCAGCGGCCCTTCCTTCCTAACGTTGGGTCAGACAGCCTGGCTGACACGCCCTGCTGACCGCTGACCTACTGGGGTCTCTTCCATTGCTTGACGTGTCGGAAGCCCCAGACCACCCATCCGAGGCCGATGACCATTGCGGTTATCACCAGAGTCACTACCGTGACCACCACGTTCTGAAACAGGGTGAAGCCATTGGACCAGAACAGAGCATACAGCAGTATGAATACGAGCCAGGCGATGATTGCCACCATGGTCAAGACTATCCCTCTCAGCGGCCTTGCATGCTCCCAGTCGGGGTACCACGGACCGCCTTCCTTCGTCTCGTCGCTGGTCATTGTTCGTCTAGCCGGCTGTCCTATCATTTAACATGAAGCGGCGATTCCCACAAATGGAAACTGCGCCTGACCTTTAGTGCCTTCCCTGGGCAGAGTTCCTGGCTTTCCCCCTCATCACCGAAGGGACGATCGCCACGAGGAGGAAGACCGTAGAGAGATAATACACCGAACGGATCGAGCCTATGAAATCACCTACCCAGCCGGGTGAGCCGGACGCAGACACGCCGAGGAACACCATCTGAAGGTCCTTCATGGGCGTGGACAGGGCCATCACCGTAAACGCGATGGCGAGGCTGAATGTCGCGCCAACGTTGACCAGCGTCATGCTGGTCCCTGATGCCACACCCCGCTCTGTGTCAGGGACGGAGTTCATTATGGAGGCCCTGTTGGGGGAAGCGAACAGCCCCATCCCGCCTCCGACAAGGATCAAGGGCAGCGAGAGCTGCTGAAAGGTGATTGTGGGCCCGATCCCCGTCAGGAGTATGAACCCTACAGACGACACTGCAAGCCCAGCGGTGGAAAGAAGCCTCGCCCCGTACCTGTCAGAGAGCCACCCACTTAGGGGACCGAAGAAGGCGAGAGACAGAGACACAGGAATAAGGAAAATGCCCGCTGTTAGGGGGCTCAGCCCCATGGTCGGACCCTGCAGGTAGAACACGAGGACCAATGACACTGCTCCCCTTGCCAGCGCATTAAGGAAAATCGCGATGTTGCCAGCTGTGAACATTCTAATTCTGAAAAGCGAAAGGTCGAACATGGGCTGCTCTGACCTTCTCTCTACGAACACAAAAGAGACCAGGAGAGCGGCTCCCCCGATCGTCATTGCCAGCAGAAGTGGGAAGCTCAGAGACGAGATGACGTAGAGGGTGAGCGCAGTAAGTATCAGTGCGAGGCCTCCCGCGAAGGAGAAGTTGCCAAGCATGTCCAGCCGCTCCCCCTTCTTGATCACGGCCAGCTCACGGAGCTTGTAGTGAGACCAGGTCGTCGCGAAGAGGCCAATCGGGATGTTCACCCAGAAGATGGACCTCCACCCGGCGACCGAGGACAGCAACCCCCCCAGCACCAGTCCGAGCACCGAACCTATGACGATGGAGACCTGGTTGATACCAAGGGCCATCCCCCTCTGTTCCTCAGGGAACGCGTCAGTGATTATCGCAGCGCTATTCGAAAAGAGGAAGCCCGCCCCCAGTGCCTGAACCAGGCGGAAACCAATCAACTGGGCACTGGTCTGCGACAGACTGCACAGCGCGGAGCCCAGAGTAAACACCGCGAAGCCGAAGTTGTACAGCCTCACCCTCCCGAACATGTCTGCCAGCCTCCCGAAGTTTACGAGCACTGTCGCTGTCACCAGCTGGTACCCGAGGAGAATCCAGAGGAGGTCGAGGAGAGACGTGTTGGGCAGGTCCTTGGCGATAGTCGGAAGGGCGATCAGGACGATGTTGGAATCGAGGGAGGACATGAGGGTCCCCAGAGTCGTGTTGGATAGGACGACCCACTTGTATTCGGCCATGCGGCTGAATCGCCCACCTAGCTCGTGGCCGCGGGGTGTGGAAGCAACGTAGGCGCCCCCCCTCCTCTGTAGACCGCCGTGTCGTAGCGCCCGGCGGCACGGTAGAGGCTGTAGCTGGTCTCCCTCACGAATCCCCTTGCCAGCGCGAAAAGCAGGCTGCCGCCGACGCGGAGGCCTTCGTCGCTGGGCCAGTCCAGCTCTCTCTTGCTGAACAGCGTGTCCCTCCTCGCTCCTTCGATTCTGCCCTGAATCCTACTGATGGCCTCCTCTCGCTCCTCGGCGGGCAGAAGCATCGCTTCTTCCACCTGTTTCATGACCTCTCTAGCGGCCTTCTGCTGCGACGCAACCCATCTGTAGGTCGAGGGTTCGACCAGGCCATGCCTGAACTTCAACTCGTTGAGGGCGGCAGCAACGTCGTAGCTCGCGTCGATGATCTGGTTCCTAGTCATCGAATCGGTCTCGTAGGAAAGGACAGACCTCCAGGTCTGAAGCAGAAGTGCCTGTCTGTGCTCCTCCAGGGAGCGGTAGAAGTGCCTGTAACCGTTCGCCGGATCCTCGAAGGCGTCGCACCCCGGGTCGAGAAACGGCCCAAGGGGGGAGACGAAGAACTTCAGGCGCTTGTCGCTGCTGAAGAGTTCGAGAAGGTGCTCGCAGTAGGGGATTGTTGACATGACGTCTTCGTAGGTCTGGTGGGGCAGTCCCACCATGAAGAAAATGTCCAGCCTGTTGCAGCCGTGAGCGAGGGCTCCAGAAATCGTCCTCTCGACCTCGGAGTTGGAAACGGGGAACTTGAGCCTGTCTAGCCTCCTCAGCTTCTCGCTCGGGGTTTCAACCGAGATCTGAAGGCTCCATCTGGGGACGCTCTCCCTCACCATCTCGAAGAATCCGTCCCCGGCGGGAGCGAAGAGCTCGAAGACCAGCTCGTTCGACACCTTTTCCTTCTTCAGTAGGCGGAAAAGGTGCTCAGCACGTTCCATGCCACCAATCCTTGGGTCGTGAATGAGCATGATGGGACCGCGCGAGAAGGTCCTGATCGCCCTGATGTCCGAAATCAGCTTCTCGGGGGACCTGTAGGCCGGGGCCGAACGCTTGCAGATCTCCCTGTAGGCTGACGCTGAACCACCGCAGATTGAGCAGTCGAAGGAGCACCCCCGCGCTCCCAGCAGCATGGTCGTCGGATGTTTCAGCCACCTCGCGTAGGGTGCGATGTCCTCGAGACTTCTGTACTTGAAGACGGTCATCACCGCGTACAGATAGTCGGGGACGTTGACGTAGTCTAGGTCCGAGGGAACGAAGGTGAGCGGGTTAACGACTACTTCCCCGTTGCTTCGCTTCCAAGTCAGGTTCTCGACAGAGTCGAGCGGCTCACCCCTGCGGAGGGCACTCAGCAGCTGCCGGCACGGTTCCTCCGTTGAGTCCCCCCTGATGACGAAATCGACGAAGGGGTACTTGACCAACTCCTCGTGATAGTAGCTGGAGGAGAGGCCCCCGTAAAGGATGTAGCTCTCCGGGTGAAGCGCCTTCGCGAGCTCGCCGATTGCAAGGGCGCCGTTTGCATGGGGGAGCCAATGAAGGTCGATTCCAAAAACCGTAGAGCGCATCCTTCTCAGCCGATCGACGACATCGAAGGAGGGGTCGCGCAGCATCCTGTAGGCGATGTTGACGATCCTCACGTTGTAGTGATTCTTCCCGAGGTATGTGGCGATGCTCGTCAGGCCCACCGGGTACATTTCGAACTCGTCGGTAGACGGGACCGCATCGGCGACGGGCCCCATCATCAAGGTCCTCTTGCGAAAGTCATAGACCGAGGGCGCATGAAGCAGAGTGAGGTCGGTCCGCATTACGTCCTGGAGTCCCATCGCTCTTCCCTCCCCTTCTCGGCATTGAGGGCGCTCCGAGAACCGTCAATACACCTATTCCCTAATCGCTACCCTTTGACCAATGCACAGACACGACTCCTTCTACGGCGGCTTCGTCCTGCATCCAGTCGCTTTTCACCGCAACGATTATCCGAAAGGCCTCCCCAATCACGCTCGGAGAGAACTCCGCGTTTGCACGAGCTTTCACTCGTCCAGGGCATTATTGACACGGTGAACGAAACCGCTGACGAGAAAGGAGGAAGGGTTCAGAGCTTCAAGGTCGGAGTGGGCGAACTCGCCCAGTTCGACATCCGACTTGTCAGGCAACTGCTGAACGACATCAGGAGAGGGACGCCGCTGGAAGGGGCCAAGGTGACGGTCGTGCAGGAAAAGTCTCGGGTCAAGTGCCTGAGCTGCGGCAGGGGCTGGGACTTTCACGACCTGGTCGGGCCTATGTCAACGGACGAAAGAGAGATGATACACTTTCTCCCCGAACTGTTGAGTTCATGCTCAAGATGCCCGTCATGCTCGAAGAGCTATTTCGAGATAGAAGGAGGAAGAAGCGTGAGGGTCATAGAGGTTGTGCTGAATGGCTGACGTCGACTCGGCACTCGACTTCAGGCTGGGAATGATCAGGAGGCGGCTCGACAAAATCGGAAATCTGCTGCTCGTCCTAAGCGGGAAGGGGGGAGTGGGGAAGAGTGTCGTTTCTGCCACCCTCGCAGCCCAGCTTTCAGATTCGGGCTTCAGGGTTGGTCTGATGGACGCCGATGTCTACGGCCCATCTTCTACTCTCCTTTTCAACGCCCGGACCCCACCTGCTGAAGGGGAGGGGGGGCTGATCCCACCCGCAATCAATGGGGTCAAGGT
>Ga0187769_10002617_pt1 | contig 10587 bp, 11 predicted proteins | sample 0116_SJ02_MP02_1_FD_133140 | JGI IMG/M metagenome (GOLD analysis project Ga0187769, IMG submission 133140) | Tropical peat soil microbial communities from peatlands in Department of Meta, Colombia - 0116_SJ02_MP02_10_MG | ecosystem: Environmental > Terrestrial > Soil > Wetlands > Peat | place... | reverse complement strand
CCCCGGGGTCGGGTCGGGCCTAGCGGGGGTGGGCGACGTCGCCCGGACCCGCGGGCACGAGCGCTTCGGCGAACTGCCGGATGCGGAACGGTCGGAGCAACAGGGCATCGGGGCGCTGCGCCATGTCGGGAGAAAGGTTCGGCGGCCGGGACGCGGGGGCGACCAGGATGACGCGGAGCCCCGGGACGAGACCCCGCGCCTGTCCTATCAGTGGGCCCACGCTCCCCTCGGCGAGGCTCGCGTCCACGACCAGCAAGGCGGGCCGGTGGAGGCCGATCAGCTCGACCGCCGGGGTGACCCCCTCGGCCTCCCCGTCCACCCGGAAGTGATGCAGCCGAAGTAGCCCCCGGAGCAGCACGCGGGTCTCCTCGTCCCCGGCCACGACGATCGCGTTCGACGGGGAGCCTACGACGCCGCTCACGGTCCTCGGACCTGGAAAGACCCGGTTGTCCCAGTCCAGGTCGAGTGAGCCACCTACTTCATCCTATTTCTCGATACCCCTCGAGCCGCCGCGTGCGAGGGCGGTGGGGGCCGGAGGGAGGGGGTGTTCACGCCGGCCCGGCCTCGCTCTGGCCCCAGTCCGCGACCCCCGCGGCCTGGAGCAACCGGTCGAGCGCCTGGTGGTACTGCGCCGCGGGGGCAGAGAGGAGCTCCCGGGCTCGCTCCTTGAGGGACGCTCCGAACTCCCGCTCGGTGGGCGAGAACTGCCAAGAATGCGCGGTGTCCCGGCCGAGGGCGAGGAGGAAGGCGAAGGCGAGCCCCCGCTCCTTCCCGACGGGCGGTAGCGACTGGACGATCGCCCGTTCCGCACCCGATTCGTGGTGCGTGCGGAACGCGCGGGCGACCCGGTCGGCCCAGGCGGCCTCCTGCGCGAGGCGGGAGTAGCGCGGCAGGGTCCCGAGGAGCTCCTTCTCCTCGCTCGAGCGCTCCGCGCGCTTCAAAAGCTCCGCGATGCGGCCGGGCGACGCGCGGGTCTCGTCGATCAGGCGACGGGCCTCGCGGGCGTCGGGGACGATCGTCTGCACGATCGTCTCCGCGTGGTCGCTCCACAGCTTCTCGAGCGCCCGGCTCGCCCGCGGCTCGTCGACCTCGAACGGTCCCTCCCACGGCCGGAGGACCGCCTCGAGCGCCCGGCGTTCGACCGGGGTCGGCGCGAGCGCGTCCAGGAACGGGTCGACGGCGCTGCCGTAGCAGACGCCGCCCGCGATCAGCGTCGTCCGCCCGCTCCGCTCGACCCGGCTGGCGAGTTCGGAGACGTACGCCTCGAGGACGCCCGCGTCCGCGAGTTTGCCGAGCTCGTAGCTCCGTCGCAACCCCTTCGAGAGGGGAGGAAGCGAGGCATGCGCGCAGTCGGGCCCTCCGCGGCAGCGCACGTTCAGCTCCGCCGACACCGGGAAGTCGGAGGAGGGGTCGGGGCCGGCCGCCCCGTCAGAGACGTTCGACAAGAGGTGTCGGTCGTCCTTCACGCACCGGCGACAGACCCGGAACCGCGTGGCCCCTCCGGGCCAGCCGACCTCGAGGAACGGACGGGGCTCGCCGGCCTGGAGGTGGGTGCACTCATACCGGTGGTCGTTCGGGTGCTCGACGAGCCGGTACGGAAGCTCCGCGACCCGCTCGGCCCGGAACTCGGGCGGAGGGTCGGCCGTGGGTCCGGAACAGTAGAGGCTCTTGCGGGTCGCGAAGAAGTGGAGGCCCTTGCGGGCCCATTCGAGGTACCCGAGCAACAGCCGGTCGGGGTCGTCCGACTGCTGGACCGCGACCTCGGCTTCCCGGTCGGTCCGGGCGAACGGGGCGTACGACACCTCCCCCGACGGCAGGGAGAACGAGACGACGCTCGGCGACTTCGGGTCGAGGTAGAACTTGAGGAGGCCCGCGTAGGCACGGGCGAGGGGATCTCCCCAACGGGAGAGTCGGTCGAGACGACGCTCATCGTCGCGCGCGGACCGCACCTCCTCGAGCTCCGCGCGCCGGCGGTCGAAGCGATCGCGCGGGCAATCCGGGCCGAGGCGCGGGAGCAGCGGGTCGACGGTCCCCCGCAGGAGTTTCGCGCGGGCGATCAGGTCGTGCTCGCGGACGCCGGACGCCTTGTGGATGCGGGCCACTGGGTGCCTCGCCGGGGGAGCCGGCAGCCGTACTTATTCCCGGGGGTCAACGACGGCAGACCTCGAGGAAATGCCGGAACATCTCCCGGCCGCCCTCGGTGTGCTCGACTTCCGGATGGAACTGGAGGCCCCAGATGGGCAGGCTGGGGTGGGCCATCGCCTGGACCGGACACGCCGCGGAGTGCGCGAGCACGCTCCATCCCGGCGGCGCCACGGCGACCTGGTCGTTGTGGCTCGACCAGACGCGCAGATGGTCGGGAAGACCGCGGAAGATCGGGTCGTCCACGCGGTCGACCGTGAGCTCGACGGAACCGAACTCGGGCGCGGCCGCCCGCTCGACCCGACCCCCAAAATGGCGGCCGAGGAACTGGTGGCCGACGCAGATCGCGAGGACCGGGACCTTCCCGGAGCCGATCCACTCGGCGACCCGGCCGAGGGGCGCGGCCGACCCCTCCAGGCTGAGGGCACCCCCGGAGAGCACGACGCCGTCGGCGTCCATCTCCTCGAAGGTCGCGGTGTTGGGGAGGATCCGCGTCTCCGCGCCGAGGTCGCGGAGGACCCGCCACTCACGGTGGGTCCATTGCCCGCCGTTATCGAGCACCGGGACTTTCACGGGTCTTACCCCTCGTCCGACGAGGACGTGCTGCCCGACGGGTCGGGGGCGAGCCGCCCCCGCATTTCCGTGACGTCCCGCTTCACCTGCTGGACGTCCGAGCGCATCCGAAGCATCTCCTCCTCGAACGGGGTGAACCCGGTCGGGCTGAGGATCCGGTGCGAGAGGTAGACCCCGATGAAGATTGCCCCGACCAGGGCCACGATCGTCGTGAAGATGAGGGCGATCACGATCGTGAGAGGGTCCCCGATCACGTTCTGGATCGGGACGGTGAACACCTTGGTGATCTCGGCGATCTCGACGACCAGGAGGATGATGATCAGGGAGAGCCAGAGGGCCACCGAGATCCGGTTCGCTCTCATGGAGCCCCTCCCGGACCGGCGTTATAGAGCAGGATCGCCACCGGAAGGTCGTTGGACACGCTCAGGGGAGACGTCACCGCGACCCCCGAGGTCGGAGTGGCCGAATAAAGGCTCTCGCTGCCGGAACTCACCGCGACGTAGAACGCGAACACCCCCACATACCAGGTGCTGCTGCCCGTCGAGGGACTCGAGTAGAAGGCGGAGATGTTGAGCGCCACCGGGTTCCCCGTCGACGAGACGATCACGGAGAGCACGTTGGTCCCGTTGTGCCATTCGGTCCAGTTGAGCGCCGACCAGTTGACCGCGGAGCCCCCGGTCCAGTTGAACTGCGTGGCGACGCCGATCGCGATCATGTCGTAGCGGATCTCCTCGCCGAGGGCCCAGACGTAGAAGTGGAGGGAGGCGTTCCCCGGGACCTTGTCCACCACCAGCTCCGCTTGCGTAAGGATCCCGACCCCCGGCTGATGCCCGATCGATACCAGCTGGGGCGTGAAGACGATGAGCGCCACGAGGAGCACGCTGACCCCGACGAGGGGCCACGGGGCGTAGACTCCGAGCCGCCCCGGAGGACGGCGGGGAAGCCGAGGGAGCGTGTCGAACGGAGCGCTCATGGCTCGTTTACCTTCCAGCCCCGGTAGAGCCGGTGCGCGATCCCGAGATGGTCGAGGACCTTCCCGGCCAGGTAGTCCGTCATCTCCTCGACGGACTTCGGGCGAAGGTAGTATGCCGGCGACGCCACGAGGATGACGGCCCCCAGTTCGCTCAGCGAAGCGAGGTGCCGGAGGAGGATGGTCGACATCGGTGTCTCCCGGGGCACCAGGATGAGCCGACGCCGCTCCTTGAGATGCACGGCGGCCGCGCGAGTGAGCAGCGTGTCGGCGAGCCCCAGGGCGACCTTCGCCGCGGTGTTCGCGGAGCATGGCACGATCACCATCCCCCGCGTCGGCGTCGACCCGCTCGCGATCGGAGCCGCGAGGTCGTCGTCCCCGTACGCTCGGTCCACCCAGGCGGTCAGCCTCTCGGGCTCGAACCCGCACTCTTCCCGAAGGACCGTCGTCGCTCCGCCCGAGACCACGAGGGACACCGGGACGTGCGCCTCGTGGAGCGTTTCGAGCACCCGGACCGCTATGGGGGCTCCGCTCGCGCCCGACACCCCGACGACCACCGGCGGCTCTTCCATCCTCCCAGGTCCCTGCCCTTAAGAGATTCCCACGAATTGGCTCTTTAGATAAGACGGTTCGCGAGGGTGGCGCAGTGACACACCGGGCAGCGATCGTGGGGGCGGGGCACATCCGATTCGGGGTGCTGGCGGCCGGCCCCCGGGCGATGGTCCGCGCGGCGGTCGAGGCCGCCTTCGCGAGCGTCGACCGCTCGGCCGACCCTCACGACGTGCGGGAAGCGTTCCTCGCGACCCTCGGATTCGGGGGCCATCAGATCGGGAACTCGGCGGCGTCTCTCGCCGAGGAGGCGGGCCTCGTCGGGATTCCCGTGACCCGCGTGGAGAACGCGTGCGCGTCCGGCGGGTTCGCCCTGCGCTCCGCGGTCGCGGCGGTCGCCGCGGGCACCGCGCCGCTCGTGCTCGTGGTCGGGATGGAGAAGATGACGGACGTCACGAACGCCCGTCGCCGGTACTGGCTCGGGGTCTCGGGAGACACCGAATGGGAAAGGGCGGCCGGGCTCACCTTCGCGGGGGTGTACGGCCTCATCGCCTCCCGGTATTTCGCCGAGCATGGGGACGCATCCGAGGCGCTCGTGGAGGTCGCGACCAAGAACCACGAGAACGGGGCGCTGAACCCGAACGCCCATTTCCAGAAGAAGGTCACTCGGGAGGAGGTCCGGGCGGCGCCCCGCGTGGCGCGGCCGCTCGGGCTCTACGACTGCTGTCCGGTGAGCGACGGGGCGGCGGCGCTGCTCCTCGCTCCCCCGGAACTGGCGCATCGCTACACCGACACTCCGGTCTACGTGGACGGAACCGGGGCGGGAACGGACTATCTCGCGGTGCAGGAGCGCCCGGAGCTCACCCGGTTCCGCGCGACCCACCACGCCGCGCACGACGCCTTCCGGGCCGCCGGATGGAATCGCTCGGACGTCTCCTTTCTTGAGGTCCACGACTGTTTCACGATCGCCGAGCTGCTCGCCCTCGAAGACCTCGGCTTTGCGGCCCCCGGCGAGGCTCCCGCCCTCACGCTCTCGGGCGTCACCCGGCGGGGCGGGAGCCTCCCGGTGAACCCGGACGGCGGACTGAAGGCGAAGGGCCATCCGATCGGGGCGACCGGGGTGAGCCAGGTGTTCGAGGTGTTCCTCCAGCTGCGGGGCCAGGCGGGGGCCCGCCAGGTGTCGCCCGCGGAGCACGCGCTCACGCACAACGTCGGAGGCGCGGGAGCCACGGCCGCGGTCTCGCTCTTCTCCGTGGGGTGACGAGGATGCGCGGGGTCGTTCGGATCGGGGCCTACCTTCCGGCCACCGCGGTAGGCGGAGCGCCGACGGCCGCGCTCGACGAGGACGAGTTTACGCTCGCCGCCACCGCCGTGGAACGAGCGTGGGCCGGTCGACGGGAAGAACCGGGGCCGGTCGCCGTCCACCTGCTGGGCAACTTCCCATCGGTCGCGGAGTGGGGGTTCGGCGCCGTACTCGGACGGGAGACCGAGGTAGTCCACCACGCCGGGGAGGCGGGGGAGCTCGCTGCGACCCTGCGGGCGCTCGAGGCGGGCGAGGGAGGCCCCGCTTTCCTTGTCGCGAGCGAGCTCGCCGAACGCGCGGCCGAGCGCTCGACGAAGGCGCCCGTGCCGGTCGACGGCGCGGTCGCGTTCCTCCTCGAGCCGGAGGAAGTCCCCGCCCCGTTCCCCCTCCCCCGGTCGGCGGCCCGTCGCTCGGCCCTCGCCGCAGCGCGGAAGATCGGCGAGCTCGCCGGGGAACTTCCCCGCTCCGTCACGCTCGTCGGCGACTGGGACCGGCCGATTCCGAAGGAGGCCCCGGTTGACCGCGACGCCTCGCGCAGGTCGTTCGAGGGGAAGCTCACGTCCGTTTCGGAGGGGGCGTACGTCCCGCGACCGCGCTATCTCGAGAACCTGCCGAGCCGGTGGCGGTTCCTCGCCGAGGTGTGCAGCGCGTGCCATGCAACGACGTTCCCCGCTCGCGGGGCCTGCCGGCGGTGCGGGCAGAAGGAGACGCTCGCTCCCCTCCCCCTCCCGACGGACGGCGGCCGGGTCGTGGCCGTGACGACGGTCGGCAAGGGCGGCCAGCCGACCGAGTTCGACGGCCAGGTCGAAGCGCAGGGCTCCTACGACGTCGCGCTCGTCGAGCTCGCTCGGGGAATGCGGGTCACTCTCCAGGTCACCGACACAACGCCGGGCGCGCTCCAGGTCGGCGACCATGTGAACACTCGGCTGCGTCGCCTCTACCCGATGGAGGGGGAGTGGCGGTACGGCCGCAAGGCCGTGCCGGCGGCGGCTCGGCCTGCGTCCCCCTCAGACGGCGAGAAGATCTAGACCGTGGGGGGAGGCCACTTCTCCCCGACCCAGCTCTCGTACACCTTTCGCGCGAGCTCACTCGCCTCGTCCGCGGCGGTGAAGGCATACTTTGCGGGCGGACGCTGCCCGGTGACGAGGTCGACCCGGTCGAGGTAGCCGCGTCGGAACACCGTGAGCTCGACCGGAGTCCCGGGCGGATATCGCTCGAGCAACTTATCGAGCTTCGCGTACGTGACCCTCTCCGCGTTGATCGCGACCAGCTCGTCGCCCGGCGTGAGCCCGGCGGCGAACCCGGGGCGGTCCGCGAAGGAGTTCACGACCCGGGCGAGGCCTCCGACGTCCTCGACGACAACCCCGAGGTCTCCCGGTTCGGGTCGGTCGAGCTCGTCCGGCCGCTTCGGTTTGGGCGCGAGAACGAGACCGGCGTACCGGGCGTGCGCCGCGAGGTCGAGCTCCTCCGTGCCCCGAACGTACCGGTCGAAGAACGAGGTGAGGTCAAGGCCGGTCGCGCGGCGGACCGCCGGGAGGATTCCGTCCTCATCCACGCCCACGCCGGTCTTCCCGTGTTCCTTCCAGAGCAGTCGCAGGACGTCCTCGAGCGAAGAGCGCGCCTCGCTCTGGTGGCGGATCTCGAGGTCGAGGCACATCGAGACGAGGTCGCCTTTCCAGTAGTACGAAACCGACTGGTTAGGCGACTCTTCGAACGGCTGGTAGAGGTCGACCCAGGTGATGAACGACGACTCCTCGAGCGAGACCCGGTTACGGCCGGGGGTCTCGAGGTACTGCTTCACGACGCCGGCGCGCTGGTCGAGGAACTGGTACGGCGTGAGGAGGCCGGCCCGTCGCAGCACGAGGTAGGTGAAGTAGTCGGTCGAGCCCTCCATCCACCAGAGGAGCCGCGTGTAGTTCTCGCGGGTGTAGTCGAACGGCATGAGCGCCTTCGGCCGGATCCGCTTCACGTTGTAGAGGTGCAGGTACTCGTGGGCCGCGAGGCTCAGGAACCGCCGATACGACTCGGCGGGGCGGAAGCACGACCGTTCGACGACGCACGACGTCGACGTGAGGTGTTCGAGGCCCCCGTCCCGCCGGTCGGTGAGGTGAAAGAAGAACGTGTAGCGGGAGAGCGGCGAGTCGCCGACCAGGGCGATCGAGGCCTCGACGATCTTCGCAAGGTCCTGTTCGAGCGCGCGAGTTTCGTAATTCCCGCCCCTTCCGCAGAGGCAGATCCGGTGCGGGATCCCCGCCGGGCGCACCGTGAGCACGACCGGATGGCCCGCGTCGATCGGGGTGTCGACGAGCTCGTCATAATCGCGAGCTCGGTACTTCGGGGGTCGGCTTCCGACCTCCTCGAGCTCCGTCACGACCGTCCAATCCGGCGGGATGTCGAGAGAGATCGTCGAGGGGGTCGAGAGCTCGCCGTCGACGTAGGGAAGGCAGAGCGCCGCGTTCAGGAGCATGTGCTCTTCGGTGACGTCGAACCCCTCCGTGAGGAGTTCGTGGCCGTAGACGGAGTAGTCGACGCGAACGCCGGCCGCTCCCCCGGTATGGACCCGCCACCGCGCCTTGTCGACCGTCTCGATGCGAAGAGGGGTGCCCTCTGGCTCGCGACGCGCCGCGAAGTCGCGGAACCCGCGGCTGAAGTTGCGGATCGCATAGGAGCCGGGAACCCACGACGGGAGGACGAGGTCGACCGACGGGCTCGCGACGCCCGTGAATTCAACGGAACAGCGCGCCCGGTGTTCGAGCGGCGCTGCGGGCCGAACGGTGTAATGGACCTCCATCGGTTTCCCCTCAGGCGAATCCGCGAAGGTCACGGTCGGGGGGCGAGTCACCGCCTTTCGGGACGTACGGCTCGCCCGCGATCCCGAGATGGGCCGCGAGCGTCCGGAACGTCTGCAGGAGCTGTCGGATCGACTGAGCCATCTCCTTCTGCTCTGCCCGGAGCTGCTGGAGCTCCTCTCTCAAGCTCCTCAGCTCCGCCTGCCATCGCGCGTCCTCGGAACCGACCGTCACTGCGCATCCCTCCCACCTCCGAGGGTCGCTCAGTAATTACCTTGTTCCGGAGGCCCCGTGCTCGCGGGCAGGGCCGGTCAGCTTCCCAGGCTGCCCAGGAGGGACCTGTAACCGCGGACCCCACCGGGGGTGACTGAACGTTAAGTAGGAGTATCGTAATTCCGATATCGGAATTGCGATGAAGCGAGCAGCTCGTCCGGTGTCCGGCCCTTGCCGGAACTCAACGCGATGGCCGGCACGTAACCCCCGGCGCAACGGCCAAGAACCCCCAGCTTTGCGGAGGGGGTAGGAGCTCGAGATGCCGGACGCCATCGTCGCCGAGGGGCTGTCGAAAACCTTCAACGGCAGCGTCAAGGCCGTCGACTCGATTTCGTTCTCCGTTCACGAGGGAGAGGTGTACGGCTTCCTCGGGCCGAACGGCGCGGGGAAGACGACGACCCTCTCGATGCTCACGGCCGTGCTCGGCCCGAGCGCCGGCCGGGCGACGGTCGACGGGGTGGACGTGTTCCATCACCCGCACGACCTGAAGCAGCGGATCGGTCTCGTCTTCCAGGAATCCACTGCCGACCAGGACCTCACGGGTCGGGAGAACCTCGAGCTCGCGGCCGCGCTCTTCAACGTCCCCGTGCGGGACACCCCGAAACGGGTCGAGGACCTCCTCGAACGCCTCGCCCTCGCCGACTCGGCCGACCGGCTCGTGAAGACGTATTCGGGCGGGATGCGCCGTCGCCTCGAGCTCGCCGTCGGGATCATCCACTCTCCCCACGTCCTCTTCCTCGACGAACCGACGCTCGGGCTCGACCCCCAGGGGCGGGCGGGGTTCTGGAAGATCATCCGCGACCTCCGCGCGGAGACCGGGATGACCGTGTTCCTGACGACCCACTACCTCGACGAAGCGGACGGGATGTGCGAGCGGATCGCGATCATCGACCACGGGAAGATCGTCGCCAGGGGGACGCCCTCCGAGCTCAAGGACCAGGTCGGAGGCGACGTGGTCACCGTGCGACCGAGCGGAGCCACCGACGGCCTCGAGGCCGCGTTGAAGGGATTGCCCGGTGTGACCAGCGTCGTCGTCCAGGATGGCTCGTTCCGGGTGAAGTGCCCGAACGGGGAATCGCTCATCCCGAAGGTGGTCGCGGCCGCGGGCACGCTCGGAGTGGGTCTCGCCGGCGTGTCGCTCCGCCGCCCGAGCCTGGACGAGGTGTTCCTCGAGTTCACCGGCCGCGAGTACCGGGAAGACGAGGGCCCCACCGCCACCGACCGAGCCGTCTTCCTGAGTCGCATGCAGGACGCGCGCCGGGGTCGCCGATGAGCGCCGTGCGCCGCTGGGCCGCGCTCACGCGGCGCGAGCTGTTGAAGCTCGCCCGGAATCCGGCCGCGGTCGCCACGTCGCTCGTGCTGCCGATCCTCTATCTGCTGCTCTTCGGTCAGGGGTTCAACTTCTCGAGCCTGCTCAAGCTGTCGCCGTACCTCACTCCCGCCCAGCAGGCGCACCTGCTCCAGCAGAGCCTGCTCGGGGCTCCCGACTACTTCTCGTATTTCGCCGCCGGGATGGTCGGCTTCGTGGCGGTGACCGCGACCCTGTTCGTTGGGGCGAACGTCATCTTCGACAAGCTGTTCGGCTCCCTCAAGCGGACCGCGGCGTCCCCCGCGACGGCGACCGACATCTTCGGGGCCCGGCTGGTCGCGGGATCGCTCCAACCGGTAGGGCTTGCCTTCCTGGTCCTCGGGCTCGCCCTGCTGCTCGGCCACGTGGGGCTCTCGGGCCTCCACATCAGCGCCTCGGTGAGCGTCCTCGGCGCGCTCGAGGTCGTCCTCGCGATCCTGCTGCTATCGGTGATGTTCGCGTCGCTGTTCCTCTCGCTCGGCTTCACGATCGACGTTCCCCAGACCTACTTCGCGGTCGTGAACGCGATCAACCTACCCGTCCTGCTCACGTCGGCGGCCCTCTACCCCTGGTCGTCGATGCCGGTGTGGCTCCAGACGATCGCGTCGTACAACCCGGTCACGCTCGCGGTCTGGGTCCT
>Ga0187769_10002616_pt1 | contig 10587 bp, 10 predicted proteins | sample 0116_SJ02_MP02_1_FD_133140 | JGI IMG/M metagenome (GOLD analysis project Ga0187769, IMG submission 133140) | Tropical peat soil microbial communities from peatlands in Department of Meta, Colombia - 0116_SJ02_MP02_10_MG | ecosystem: Environmental > Terrestrial > Soil > Wetlands > Peat | place... | reverse complement strand
TTAAACGGCCGCAAGTCAATATTGCGCTTGGATTACTCCAAGGTCGCCGAAAAGTACGAGGAGCTCGAGGGCATCTCCGGCAGGAACGAGATGACGCGGGTCCTCGCGGAACTGCTAAAGTTGACTCCGATGGATGAGCTTCCCCTCTTGGTGTACCTCACCCAGGGGAAGCTCCGCCCTGATTACGAAGGAGTTGAGCTCGGGCTGGCAGAGAAGCTCGCCCTCCGGGCGGTCTCTTCGGCCGCGGGGCTGTCGTCCGAAAAGGTCCACTCGACCTATATCAAGTACGGAGATATTGGAACCGCAGCCGAGGAGCTCCTCAAGGTAAAGGGTCAGGGGACTCTTTTCAGCGAAAGGCTCACCCTCAGGAGGGTGTACGACACGCTACTCAGAATCGCCAAGCAGAGCGGTTCAGGTTCAATTGAGCTCAAGCTAAAGGAGCTCGGCTCACTCCTCAACGACGCGGCCCCTAGGGAAGCGAAGTTCATCATGAGGACGGTAACGGGAGAGCTCAGGCTTGGGGTGGCGGATTATACTGTGCTGGACGCGGCCGCGAGCGCGTTTCTCGGGGGCAAGGGGGAAAGAGGGGCGATCGAAAGGGCGTACAACGTCCACCCGGACCTGGGGTTCGTGGTCACGACCGTCGCAGCCAAGGGGCTCAAAGGGATTCAGGCGATCGAAGTCGAAGTGGGAGTACCCATCAGGCCCATGCTCGCGGAGAGGATGGGCTCGGCCGCGGCAATCGTCAAGAAGATGGGGGACAAAGAAGTGGCGGCGGAGTACAAGCTCGACGGGGAACGGCTCCAAATTCACAAGGACGGGAGAGTAATCAGGCTCTTCTCTCGGAGGCTGGAATCGATCACAGGAAACTATCCGGACGCAGTCGATCTGGTGAGAGAACACGTCAAGGCCGGAAAAGCGATTTTGGAAGCAGAAGTGGTCGCCATCAACGAAGACACCGGGGAATACCTGCCGTTCCAGGAGCTCATGCACAGGAGGCGAAAACACGGGGTGGAGCAGGCGGTTCAAGATTATCCGGTCGCCCTGAACTTCTTCGACATCCTCTACGCCGGCGCTGACATCACGGGCAAGCCGTACACATTCAGGCGGAAGAAACTGGAAAACACGGTGGAGCAGACCGACAGAACTAGGTTAGTGCCGGCGATGAGAAGCTCAGACCCGGAGAGAATCGAGGCATTCATGGAGGAAGCAATCGAGAATGGATGTGAAGGTCTCGTTGTCAAGGACCTCGCTTCCGGGTACAGGGCGGGTGCAAGGGAGTTCGCCTGGATTAAGCTGAAGCGCGAATACAGGAGCGAGCTGACCGACACCATAGACCTTGTCATCATCGGTGCTTTCCACGGCCGCGGGCGCAGGGCCGGGACCTACGGGACCTATCTGCTAGGGGCGAACGACGAGAAGCGCGCTTTGTACACCAGCGTGGCAAAGATAGGCACGGGCTTTTCTGACGCGGACCTCGAGCGGATCCCAAAGCTACTCAAGCCCTACGAGAGCCACGTCAGGCCAGCAAACGTTGAATCAAACCTCAAGCCAGACATGTGGTTCAGGCCCCACATGGTAATCGAGACGATTGCCGCAGAGCTTACTCTCTCGCCGATTCACACCGCGGCAATGGGGCGCATACGTCCGGGTGCTGGCATATCGCTGCGCTTCCCGAAGTTCACGGGGAGGATTAGAGACGATAAGGGGCCGGAAGATGCGACTACTGTGGACGAGATCGTCGGCATGTATCAGAAGCAAATCAAGCGCATAGAATGATCCATGCTACTGACAGGAAGGCTTGACCGATTCAGACCTCGTCGTGAACGTTTATGCCAGAATCCCCTTCGATGATTCCATATGCCGATCCGCCCGAAGTGTGGTGAACCTATCAGCGAACAACACTGGGAACGGCATCTCAGGCGGTGTTAAGAGCACCACAAGCATGGCCCAGCTCCGCTCGTCTCCACTGCCGGGGGAGTCGTGGGCGCTTCTCCCTACGCACCCGAAGTCGAACCACCCGCGTCCTATCCCTGGTGGAAATTTGGGCGCGTCGTGTTGCCCCTACATAAAATGAGAAGCAACCAGAGCTCCTCCTGCTGTCCTATGCGATGCTCGCTCTGGGGTTGCAATCGTTTCTTTATTGGCTGTTCACTAATCTCCGATTGAACGGAGAAACTGGATAGACTCTCTCCTCTAGTGTCCGTCATCTTCTTCGAAACTGCTACCCTTGCACCGGTTCGGCTGCAGGCTCAACCTGATTCTCTTTTTCTTCCGTCTCCTTCGCTGACAATCCGTACGCCAGCAGCACCGCCCCAACTGGGGCGATTATGGCCCCAGCTATAGCGATCCAGTTGCCTGTGTCGGCGTAACTAGAATAGGTAGAGTAGATGTTAGAAGGCGTTACGGATGAATTGGTCTCCTCCTGGATGGTCTTCAATTCTTCCTTGTAGAACCCCGTGCTCACGTAGAAGGGAGCGAGAGCAATCAGGGACGCACCTGCGACAAGGAGCGCCGCTCCTACTACCAGGAATGCAGTTTTCACAGACGCCATTCGCAAAGAGGCTTGGATTAAGGAGAATGTGAACCATCGGCCTTGCTCGTGGACAAACCCATTCCGTCTCGAGCCAGGCGCCTCTAGCCTCGCCGTTCCTGTTCCGTCGTGCTCTTGGACCCGGTCAAGAAACAAGTCACCTCTTCTAGATCGGTGATTTCACGACACACGATATGGTCCTTCCTGCACTGCTCGTCAAGTCTCGACCCTTTGATTACGAACCTGACATCCGCTTCCTTGATGGCTTCGAAGTCCGAGGATCCATCCCCAATGTATGCAACGCTCCTTCCACCGGCTTTGATGGACTGGACGATATTGCTCTTGAAGTTTGAAGAGTCTCCCTGCGGGAGCCCTGAAAAATCCAGAGTGATGCCCTGTGGCGTTGGCTTGGACTTGGGGGCCAGGACAACGATCTGCTTCTGCACGCCCTTGCGACGGAGCAGGTGTCTTATGGCGAAGTCCAGCCCCGCACTAACAATCGTGACGGAGTTTCCTTTCTTCTTAGCGAAGGAGAGCAGTTCGTCGAACCCTGCCCTGAAAGAGGCGACGTTATCGATTGCATCAAGCAGTTCCTGCTTTGATTCTCTTATCATCCCGTACTGCAGACGCAGGCACTCTTCCAAGGAAATCTCTCCTCTTTCGTAGAATTCGTCATATCTCCGCCAGTCCCCGTTTGCAAATTGCGCCAACAGGTACTCCACCGTGTCGATGTTCGTAATCGTCCCGTCGAAGTCCGAGACAACTTCCATTCCCTTGAAACGCAGGTCGGGTTCGAATCTTGGTGTCTATAAGGGGTGGTGCTCGTCAAAACGGGTAAATCCATCGCTTGGGCAGACTCCTAGAGTCCTTGCCCTTCGAAATCACTTGCCCTCAATGCCATAGGCTTTTCACCAAGGAACTGGAGGAGAAGGAGTTCGTCAACCACGAATTCAGTGTGGTGCAAGGCGAACCCGCCGCCCTAGAGGGCGCCACCAAGGCAAACGCTTGGCAGCCATATTTCGTGAGGAAAGAATTCTCCAGATACCGGTACCACTACAAGTGTAAGCATTGCGGGCATGAATGGACAGAACTCAAGACGGAAGTAACGGACGCCTAGGGCTTCACCATCCCGTCCGTTCCTTGTGGTTCACACAATGGTGGCCGACCGGCAGCTGAGGCAGGTGGAGGGGGTTTCAGCGGGGTGCCCCGAAGGACCTGTCCCCCGCATCCCCTAGACCGGGCACGATGTACCCGTGGTCGTTAAGTGCCGGGTCGATGGCGCAGGTGTAGAATTCGGCCCGGGGAAAATCCTTCGCCACGTAATCTATGCCCTGTTTTGTGGCGATAACGGAGAAGAATACCAGCCTCTTCGGCCGCCCCTGTTTTATCACCCTCTTTGCCACTTCCTTCAGTGTGTGCCCTGTGGCAAGCATGGGGTCGGCAATTACGACTACATCGTTCCTCCCTACTTTGGGAATTTTCGTATAGCTGACCTCGATGGGGAAGTCGGGGGCCTTTCCCCTCCACGCGCTCACGACACCTGTCCTCGCCATCGGGAAGTTCTTGTACATGCCTTCCACGAAAGGTATCGCTGCCCTCAGGACAAGTATGATCACAATCCTGTCTCTCCCCTTGATCTGCCCTCCCTTTGCCGGCCCCAGCGGGGTTTCGACAGTGAAATCCTGAACCTCCATGGTCCTCAGGAACTCGTAGGCCATGAACCTGCCGAGCCTGTAGATTGCTTTCCTAAACGCGATCTGAGGCGTTCGCTTATCGCGGACAAGAGAGAGCTGCTCCGTGACCATCGGGTGGTCCATGACGGTGACCTTGGGCTTAACCATCCCGACCATTAACGGGTCTGCATGGACACTATGTAAGTCTGTCATACCGGTGGCCTGTTTGACGTGAGGGATACTCTTTATGAGAGAGCCGTTCAATGATTACCAAGGCTTGAAGAAACTGAGACTGCTCTTTGCCGTGGCGCTCCTCGTAGCCTTTGCCCTTCAATTTGCTCCGGCTCACGCACAGACTCAGAGTTGCACCAGCAAGAACACGTACTATGTTGCCTCTCTCAACGCGGACATTGATCCTGGCACGGCGGACTTCATGAGCTCAGCTGTCAGCAGCGCGGAATCAAGCTGCGCTGGTCACATCGTCTTCGTGCTTGTCACGAACGGGGGGGACGGCGCCAGCATGGAGTCGATGATCACCTCGATTGCCAACTACCAGCAGTGGGGAGGCAACTTCTCCACTGTCGTGGCACCCCAAGGATCCTATGCTTTTTCTGCTGGCTCCTACATCGCTGAGGCCTCCAACGACATTTACATGGAGCCCGGCACCACAATAGGCTCCGCCACGCCCATCGTTTCGGGGATACCGACGGGAGAGGAGAACTCGACGATGACGAAGGACATCAACGCTTTCGCGTCCTACATGGGGACGCTCACCCAATCTAATGGAAGGAACATGACTGCCACCGAGCTAATGGTTACCCACGGGGTGTCCTACCCGGACAACTTGGCCCTTAGGGAGGGCGTGATCAATGGCATAATCAACTCGACCACCGTGCAGGGGGCTCTCTCCTACCTTGGAGTACCCGCAAACACGCCAATCAACTCACCGGGAATCAGATCTTCGCTCATCTCCGTCCTCAGTAACCCCAACGTATCTGGCCTACTGTTCCTGCTCGGGGTCTTCGCGGTCCTTGCAGACATTTATCATCCGACAATAATTCTATCTGTCGTCGGGGTCGCGATAATCGCTGCCGCGCTCTTCGGTCTCGGCGTCTTCGGCGCATCCCCACTCGCAGTAATCTTAATGATAATCGGGGCGGCCTTCATATTTCTCGAAGTGAAGACGGCCCACGGTATTAGCGCCACCGTTGGGGTTGTTATCTTCATAGTCGGGTTCCTCCTTGTGTTCCAGTTTCCATCGGCCGCGAGCTCTGCTCCTTCCCAGATTCAGCAGCAACCGGCTAGCTTCACGGGTGCAACTGACATAACATACGGACTGATCGTTGCCCTGGGTGCGGCCATAGTATTGGCAAGCATCTACCTTCGTTCCATACGGGATGCCCTGAGAAAGAGGCCCAAGGTGAACGAACCCACAGTTCTTGTCGGAAGGGAGGGGAAGATGGAGTCTGACCTGAAAGGAGGGGGGAGGGGGGTGGCAATGGTAGCATCAGAGGAGTGGAGCGTTACCTCCACGGATGACCTTCAGCGGGGCGATTCGATAAGGGTAAAAGGAGTCATTGGCCAGACTCTGACGGTAGAGAGGATACAGAAATGAGTCTCCTGGGCCCCATCGCCCTTCAGACGACGGGCGACATCATCAACTACGTCATCTATGCGATCGTAGCAATAATAGTAATCGGGCTCATCGCTGCCACCATCAAGATCATACGGGAGTACGAGAGGCTCGTTGTGTTCAGGCTTGGGAGGCTCATAGGGGCGAGGGGACCCGGGGTTGTTTTCATCATCCCCCTCATCAACAGGATCAACAAGGTGGACCTGAGGGAGCGCTTCCTGGAAGTGCCACACCAGACCTGCATCACGAAGGACAACGCCCCTACGGACATTGACTTCCTGATCTACTACAAGGTCATAGAAGCTACCCAGAGCATAGTGCAGGTCCAGAACTTCGAGGGTGCTTCAATAGGCATCGCAACCACCACCCTCAGGGCAGTGGTGGGCGACATCCCCCTGGACGAGTTGCTCGCGAAGAGGGAGCAGATCAACCAGGTCCTCAGGACGAAGCTCGATGAAGTGACGGAGAGGTGGGGCATCAAGGTAACCAACGTCGAGATTAGGGAGATCAGGCCGCCGCAGGACGTCCAGGAGGCAATGGTCCGGCAGATGTCTGCCGAGAGAACCAGGAGGGCCACAGTCACCGAGGCCGACGGAAAGAGGGAGGCCTCGATCCTTGTCGCGGAGGGAGAGAAGAAGTCAAACATCCTCCGGGCCGAAGGCGACAAGCAGGCCGCGGTCCTGAGGGCTGAAGGTTACGCGGGTGCACTCAACCAAATCTTCCAGGCCGCGAAGACTATCGACTCAAAGACAATGACACTCCAGTACCTAGATACGCTAAAAGCGCTAGGTGCCTCGCCGTCCACTAAGTACATCTTCCCCATGGAGTTTACCTCGATTTTCGCATCTTCCGTGAAGGACCAGATCAGGCAAGCGCAACAATCGACAGAGTAAGAGGGGGCATAGAACCCTCTCTCCCTGGCGCGGAGGAGAACGGCGGGTTCAGACAAACCTAGAAGAAATAGTGGAAACTTCGAAAGAAGATGAATAACTTTCAGAAAGTTTAGCCATTATCGCCTCGGTTTTAAATCCAAATGATTTCAAGGGTTGGAGCGAGCGGCTCCAGTGTCGGGTCAAGAAGGGGAAACCCAAGCAAGACGTCGGACAGTCGTAGTTCTTCAGGACGAGATGAGGCGTGTCCTTGACGCAAGCAGGGTACTCCTCGAAGAGTTCAATGGACTCGTAAAGGGAGACAAGAACCAAGTGTCTGCAGCCATCGAAAAGGTCCGCAGGGCCGAGGAAGACGTCATGACTCTGAGGACGGCGCTCATCCGAGAGCTCTCGCAGGTCGGGACACTACTCGTCAACCGGGAGGACCTTCTCAGAGCCGCGTTCGCAGTGGAGGACATTTTCGGTTATATCAATGGCGTGGCCTTCAAGATGTCCCAGCTTCAGAAATCATCCGTCAAGAACAAGAAGTACAGAGACTCAATCATCGCGCTACTTGGTCTTCTCATAGACGGGATATCGAAGCTGAACGAGAGCATTCGGGCGCTATCACTGAATCCTGAGCAGTCCATCCAGATGGCCGCCCAGGTGCAGCAGATCGAAAGATCCGTCGACAACGACTACAGGGAGCTGGTGGCCACCGTCATGAAGACTGCCACCAACGTGAAAGAACTGATAACGGTAAAGGAAGTCGTGGAGGCCATAGAGGATTGTTCGGACGCCATGCTAGACGCCTCCGACGCGAGCACCATCTTGGCTCTGGGCATGTAATAATGCCGAAACAGAGGGCGAAGGGAAGGCTCTTCGAAAACAGGATAGTCGTCTGGGACATAGACGCTTCGAGGAAGTTGTTCAAGGAGGGGTACTACGGCAAGCCGTTGGGGATACCGAAGCCCAAAGACTTCGAGTTCGACGCCCCCCTCATCCTTGACCTGATGGAGGGGTACTACTTGGCAACCAAGAAGATCCTGGAGGTGGAGGATCAGTCGGGGAAGGAGCTAACTCCAAAGCAGCTCCACGAGATTTGCGAAGCCTCGTACCCTGACTTTGGAGAGAAGTTCCTGGTGTACAGGAAGCTCAGGGAGGACGGTTTCGTTGTGACCCCTGGCATCAAGTTCGGGTCTGATTTCGCCGTTTACGAGCACGGCCCCGGCATCGATCACGCGCCGTACATCGTCCAGGTGGTCTCCCCCGATTCAAGGATGACCGCCACTTCCATGGTGAGGTCCGGGAGGCTAGCCACCACAGTCAGGAAGCAGTTCATAATAGCCATCTCCGATAAGGAGAAGAAGTCAATCGAGTTCCTCAGGTACGACTGGTGGCGCGCCTAGGACTGCAGGACACAAGGATATAGAACTCCACATGGTGGCGCCCACCGTGGGTGCTATCGAAGAAGATTCCTTCATCCTGGTCTACCGAGACCGGCGCAGAAGGTGGCTGATCAGGCCGAGGGACACCCCCAAGTTGCACACGCACCTTGGAATCCTCGACGTTTCTGCCCTGGTGGGGAAGGAGTATGGGGCGACCGTCAGGACAACCCTCGGGGACGAGCTTGTCATACTGAAGCCGACGATCGAAGACATGGTGATGAAGCTCGCCCGGAAGACGCAGGTGATCTATCCAAAAGATCTTGGGCTGATCGTGGTCAAGCTCGGTGTCCATGCGGGGTCGACGGTCGTCGAGACGGGCACGGGGAGCGGGGCGACTACCGCCCTGCTGGCGTACCTGGTGCAGCCCACGGGCATGGTCTACACATACGACATCAATCCCGAGTTTCAGGATGTTGCGAAGAAGAACATCGAAAGGCTCGGGCTCTCGCAGTTCGTCACCTTCAAGGTCGCCGACTCGCGGCTCGGATTCGATGAGCGCGAGGCAGATGCCGGAGTCCTAGATGTCGGAGATCCCTGGGAGGTCATCGGTAGCATGAGGGCTAGTCTGAAGCCTTCCGCGCCCATGGCTGCGATAACGCCGACTACGAACCAGGCTGAAAGGCTCGTCGCGAAGATGAAGGAGGAGGGGTTCGTCGGGCTCGAGACGGTCGAGCTGCTGCTAAGGCACCTTGAGGCGCGGGTGGGGATGACAAGGCCGTCTAACATTATGGTGGGGCACACCGCATACCTTACTTTCGGGCGTAGGACCTCGGGTATGTCCCAACCGTCCTAGCTGCGTCGGTGCTATATGGGGCCGCGCTAGAAGGGAGGCTCGAGCGGCTGAGAACTCCTAAATCTCCCTGGGTCGAGCGCCGACCAATCCGAGGAACTTGAAAGAGCTAACCACCAAACCCTGGTCGATGCGGGCCTCGGGGCGCAGGGGGGGTGTCGCCTTCGTACTCCTTGTTGTTGTCCTCATTCTTCTAAACCTCGTCGTTCTTGTGGCGGCCATCCCCGAGACTTCCACTGTGGATGGTGGATGCTGCGCCCCCACCCAGCTGCTTGCCAAAGATTTCTCAGCCTACTACACCGCCGCCTGGAGGCTCTTCCACGATCCATCTCAAATCTACTATCACGGGGCCTCGATTGATGGAGCGCCTGCCATACTCCCCGAACCTGAGGGTTACAAGTACCTCCCGTCCATGCTGCTCTTGATCTCCCCGTTACTCACCCTCCCCTACGGCCAAGCACTCCTTGCTTTTGATTACTTCCAGTTCCTCCTTCTCCCCTTGATCGCTGCGCTCGTCTACGTGCTCGTCAGAGACAAGGGAACCATGGTGGCTTCGGGCATCGTCGCGGCCGTCCTTGTGCTGCCACTCCCATTGGTGACGCCACAGTGGGTCCTCTCCGCAAGCTACTACTGGCAGTGGGCAGAAGGACAGTCAAAGGTGCTTGAGACATTCCTGCTCCTTCTCTCTCTTGCACTGGCAAAATCTGCCAGGCCGCGAGCTGCGGGCGTGGTTTTGGGCATGGCGTCGTTCGACCCACGGTTCGCCCTGTTGAGTCTGCCCCTCTTTCTGGCCTACGGGTCAGACCTGAAGAAATCCGCGGTGTTCGCGGTCTCGACTATCCTGTTAGCAAATCCCGTCCTCTTCTATCCGCCAACACTCGCGGGATTCCTTTCGATGCTGTTCACGACCGGGCTTACCACTCCGCTGTACTACTACTCCCTGATCCCCTTGGTAGCATTGGTGTTGCTCACGTTGGTCGACCGGAGAAGGATCGGATTGGCCATAAGAGGGATTCTGGGGAGTGGCGGTCTGGGTTCGGGCCTGGCAAAGCGAGAGATGCGTTCGAATTGCCAGATCCCACCACAGGTTGCCCCCCACAGGTCCCACAATGGTTTTAAGCCCAAGTCCGTCGCGCAGGCGAATCAATGAGCACCAGGGGACGCTACGAAGACGTCTCTACACTGCTCTACCTTGCCCCCATCGTGGTCCCGATCATATACGCCCTCGTCCTTTGGGTTCAGAGTGGGATCTCTCTTGTCCTCCCATCGCCCGTCTACCTCACGGTCACGAGAGATCCGATACTCTTCAGCGGGGTATCTCTCGCCGTGATGCTGGGCGTGATAATTGAGGTAAACGGGACGGAGCCGGCGGCACGCTCCGCGAAGCTCGCCACCCTCGGGAGCACCCTGCAGTCCCTCGCCATCGCCTCCCTGGTGATAGTGCTGATTGGCGCTCTTTACGCAAACGGGTTTACCGACATCACGGGTGCTGCTACGGATTTCATAATCGGCAGGTACGGAATCGTCTTCCCCGCTGCGCTGGTGCTGCTGAGCTACCTCATGACCGTGCAGTTCAAGCTCCCCGGCGTCACCAGGAGGCAGATCCTGGCGGCGATCGCGTTGCTTCTCGTCCCAGCCTCG
>Ga0187769_10002615_pt1 | contig 10587 bp, 7 predicted proteins | sample 0116_SJ02_MP02_1_FD_133140 | JGI IMG/M metagenome (GOLD analysis project Ga0187769, IMG submission 133140) | Tropical peat soil microbial communities from peatlands in Department of Meta, Colombia - 0116_SJ02_MP02_10_MG | ecosystem: Environmental > Terrestrial > Soil > Wetlands > Peat | place... | reverse complement strand
GTCCTTGCCGCCGTGGGCCGCGGCGACGTTGGGATGGCACAGGATCGACAGGCGCACCGGCCACAGCAGGTCGGTGACCAGGTCGGTCACGGTCGGCCGCGAGTACACCACCGCGATGTCGACATCGCCGAGCGGCAGGCCGACTCCATAGGGACTGATGAGATCGATGTCGACTTCGGTGCTGGCGCGGCGGAAGTCGCGCAGGATCGGCACGGCCAGCTGCACGGCGAAGCTCGGCGGCATCTGCACACGCAGCGTGCGCTGCGCCGGCGCGCCCTCGTTGCGAATGTCATCGAGCGCGTATTCGAGGCGGTCGAAGGACTTCACCACCGCCGGCAGCAGATGCTGCCCCGCCTTGGTGAGCGTGAGGGCGTGCGGCCGCCGTTCGAACAGCTGCACGCCGGCGAGGCGCTCGAGCGCGATCACATGGCGCGAGAGCGCGCTCTGCGAGATCAGCAGCGCGTTGGCGGCGGCGGTGAAGCTGCCGTGCTTGGCGACGCCCTCGAACGCGCGTAGCGCATTCAGCGGCAACCAGCGCCGGTCGATCGACTTCTTCTGCACGAATGCGCTCCCTGAGCCTGCGGCCCCGCCCCGGCGCCACCCGGGCGCGATACTCGCCCAGAGCCGAGGGTCGCGCCAAGGCCCGGCGTGCTCCAATGCCTTTTTTCGATGTGGCTAGTGAATTTCTCGGCTGTGAGCCACCGCGCAATTGTGGAAGGCTCGACCGGAAAAGACGCCCGACAGCTCCAGTGAGCGCACGCCCCTCTTCCCCATCGCTGCCGGCGGTGTCCGGCCACCGGATAGCCGCGGTTACGATCAGCCACCACCGCCTGCCGCTCGCGCCGCCCTTCAACGCCAGCTGGGACACGCAGCCGCGCGTGCACTTCGATGCCACCATTGTGCGCGTCACGACCGACACCGGGCTCGAAGGTCTCGCCTCGGGCGATCGCATGCTCGGCTTCGAGGGTCACGAGAGCCTGTTCGTCGGGCACGATCCGCTCGCGCTCGAGCGGCACTACCGGGTGCTCACCAACATCGACTTTCACTACGGGCGCTGCTGGCCCCTCGATCTGGCGCTGTGGGATCTCGCCGGCAAGATCCTGGGAGCCCCCTGCTGGAAGCTGCTGGGCGGGCTCGCGAACCGGCTTCGCGCCTACGCCTCCTCGGGCACGCTGCGCGATCCGCGGGCCCAGGCCGATGCGGCCGAGCGGTACGTGGCACAGGGGTTCACGGCGGTGAAGCTGCGCTTCCATCGCGGCGACTGGCGCGACGACGTGCGGGCGCTGGAAGCGGTGCGGGCGCGGGTTGGTAGCCGCCTCGATCTCCTGGTTGACTGCAACCAGGGCTGGCGGCTGCCGTGGGACACGCAGGCCGCCTGGAGCCTCAAGGATGCGCTGGCGGTCGCGCGCGAGCTCGAGCGGCTCGACGTCTATTGGATGGAAGAGCCGCTGCACCGCGCCGATCATGCCGGCATGCGGGCGCTGCGTGCGGCGACCGACGTCCGCGTGGCGGCCGGCGAGATGACCCGCCAGGTGCACGAGCTGCGCGACCTGGTGACGGGGGGTTGCGTCGACGTGCTGCAGCCGGATGCGGCGCTGGTCGGCGGCATCACGGGCTTGAGGCGCGTGGCGATGCTCGCCGAGGAGCACCACGTCATCTTCACGCCACACACCTGGACCAACGGCATGGGCCTCACCGCCAATGCGCACCTGGTGGCGGGGCTCGCGGATGCGCCGTTCCTCGAATATCCGTTCGATCCGCCCGAATGGGGCCTCGAGCGGCGCGATTTCATGATGGCTGAGCCGCTCGCGGTCGATCGCCACGGCTGCATAGAACTCACCGAGCGGCCGGGAATGGGCTACGCCCCCGATGACGCGCGGCTGCTCGCCACGCGCATCGGCTAAGGGCACGGACGCCGAATCAACGGGCGAGGCTCACCAGGTGCTCGAGGGGCGCCAGGTACTTCTCGTGCCAGCCGCGTGCCAGTCCACCGGCCGGATCCGGGGCACCACGGCGAGCCAGCCGACGAGCCCGAGCAGTGCCACCGAGCCTGCGACCCACAGCGCCGCCCGGTAGTGGCCGGTCGACTCGACCAGGTAGCCGGTCACGAGCGGGGCGATCACGCCCGCCGTGTTGGAGCAGGCATTCTGCACGCCCATCCAGCGGCCGCTGGCAAGGGGACCGGCGAAGTGCTGGGTCGCCGAACAGACCGCCGGATTGGTGAGACCGTCCATGAGGCCGGTCGCGAGCAGCAGCAGCGCCGCCGTCACGGGCCCGGCGATGCCGGCGCCGAGCAGACAGGCTCCTACCCCGCCGGCGCTCGCCACCAGCGCCGTCTTGTACGCAAGGTTGGCGCTGGCACCGCCCTGCATCCAGCGGTCGAGCCACCACCCCGTGAGCAAGGTACTGCCGGCATCGACAAGATAGATCGCGGTCGTGAGGCGCGTCATGGCGAGCAGCGACAGGCCGCGTTCGTGGACCAGATACAGCGGCAGCCACGTGAATACGAAGTAGAAGGCGTAATTCGAGCAGAAGTTGCCGAGCACCACGCCCCAGAGCGCACGCTGGCGCAGGATGAGCCGGAACGACGGGCTGCCGGCACCGGGGTCGGCGGCGGCGCGCGGCGGCGGGGCGGCGCGCAGCTGCCGCGACCACGGCGGCAGCCACAGGAGCGAGGCCAGACCGAGCGCCATGAACATCGCCCGCCAGCCGTAGTAGTACATGACCAGCCCGCCGATGAAGGTCCCGCAGGCGGGCCCGAGCACGCCGCCGAGCTGCAGGACGCTGGTGGCGCGCGCGCGCTGCCGGTCGCCGACGCGTTGCGCGAGCAGCGCGAGTGCGCACGGATAGGTGACCGACTCTCCGACTCCCATGAACAGCCGCAGACAGACCAGGCCGACGAGCCCACCCGTCAGTCCGGTCAGGAACGTGGCGACTGACCACAGCAGGAACCCTGCGGCCAGGACCCGCGCCGCCCCCACAGTGTCCGCCAGCCATCCCATGAGCGGCTGCGATGCCACGTAAGCCCAGAAGAACGCCGACAGCACCCAGCCGAGCTGGCTGGGCGAGAGGTGCAGGCTCTTTTCGATGAGCGGCGCGGCGGTCGAGAGACTGCCGCGGTCGACGTAGTTGATGAGCAGCGCCGCCCCGAGCAGCGTGACCAGCGCGACCGGAGCGCGCGCTGTTGCCGGGGCGGCCTGGGCTGCCGTCGCGTCAGTACTCGCGGATCGCATCGCGCAGGATCGAGCTCATCAGGTCGATATCCGCGCGAGTGGCAATGAACGCCGGCGCGATGATGGCCACGTCGCCGGTCGTCTTGACGTGCAGGCCTCGGTCGTAGAGCTTCGCCTGCAGCTCGGTGCCGCGCACGCCCGGTGTGTCGCCGGCTTTGACCTCGACACCGGCCAGCAGCCCGTAGCCGCGCACGTCGCTCACCGCCGGCAGGTCCTGAAGCGCGAACATCGCGTCCTGGAAGTAGCCCGACAGCTCACGGGCGCGGGCGAACAACTGCTCCGTGCGGTAGATCTCGAGCGTGGCGAGCGCGGCGGCGCAGGCGGCCGGGTGCGCCGAATAGGTGTACCCGTGGAAGAACTCGGTCGCACCCTCGGGCGCCGCGGCCACGATGGTGCGATAGATGCTGTCGCGAACCGCGACCGCCCCCATCGGCTGCGCGCCGTTGGTGAGCGCTTTCGCCATGGTGATGAGGTCAGGGGTCACGCCGAAGGCGTGCGCGGCGAACGGCTCACCGGTGCGGCCGAAGCCGCAGATCACCTCGTCGAATACCAGCAGGATGCCATAGCGATCGCACAGCTCGCGCAGTCGCTCGAGGTAGCCACGCGGCGGCACGATGACCCCGGTGGAACCGGCGATCGGCTCGACGAACACCGCGGCGATGCGCCGCTCTCCGACCAGGTTCACGAAGCGCAGCAGGTCATCGGCCAGCTCGGCCCCGCTCGCGCCCATGCCGCGGGTCAGCCGGTTCGCCGGCAGCAGCGTGTGCCGCAGGTGCAATACCCCAGGCAGCAGCGCGCCGAACGCCTCGCGATTGCGCACCATGCCGCTCAGCGCCGTGCCGCCGATGTTGACGCCGTGATAGGCGCGCTCACGCGAGACGAAATAGGTACGCTGCGCCTCGCGGCGGGCGAGGTGGTAGGCGAGCGCGATCTTGATCGCCGTATCGACCGCCTCGGAGCCGGAGTTGCAGAAGAAGACGTGATCGAGGGCCGCCGGGGTGAGCTCGGCAACGCGGTCGGCGAGCTCGAACGACGCGGGATGTCCGCGCATGAAGCTCGGCGTGTAGTCGAGCGTCTCGAGCTGCCGGCTGACGGCGGCGGCGATTTCCGCGCGGCAGTGGCCGGCCGGCGAGCAGAACAGCCCCGAGCTGCCATCGAGCACCCGCCGTCCCGTCGGGTCGAAGTAGTGCAGGCCGCTCGCGCGCACGAACAGGCGCGGGTGCTGCTTGAAATCGCGGTTGCTGGTGAACGGCATCCAATGGCGTTCCAGGCTCTCGACCGTCATGTCCATGGGATCTCCAGGCGCGCACTGCCGCTGCCGCGGCGCGGTATAGTCTAGAGACAATAGCCGGCATTTGCCCAAGCCGACAGCGGAGCCTGCATGAAGCCGCCAGAGAAGATGGGACCCTCCGAAGCGCTCGTCGAGACGCTCGCCGCCAACGGTGTCACGCACGTGTTCGGCATCGTCGGCTCGGCGTTCATGGACGCGCTCGACATTTTCCCGGCCGCCGGCATCCGCTTCGTGCCGGTGGCGCACGAGCAGGGTGCGATCCACATGGCCGACGGCTACGCGCGCGCCTCGGGCCGCCATGGCGTGTGCATCGCACAAAACGGTCCGGGTGTCACCAACTTCGTCACCGGCGTGGCGGCCGCCTACTGGGCCCATTCCCCGGTGGTATTCATCACGCCGGAAACCGGCTCCATGACCATGGGACTCGGCGGCTTCCAGGAAACCGAGCAGCTGCCGATCTTCTCGCGCATCACCCGCTACCAGGGACACGTCAACAACCCCAAGCGCATGGCGGAGATCGCGGCGCGCTGCTTCGATCGCGCGATGCTCGAGATGGGCCCGGCGCAGCTGAACATCCCGCGGGATTTCTTCTACGGCGAGATCGAAGCGGCCATCCCCGAGCCGCTGCGCATCAGCCCGGGAGCGGGCGATGCGGCGGCACTCGATCGGGCCGCCGCCCTGCTGGCCGGCGCGAGCTTCCCGGTGATCATCGCCGGCGGCGGCGTGATCACCGCCGGTGCCGCGCGGGAGGCGGTCGCGCTCGCCGACCTGCTGGGCGCGGCGGTGTGCAACAGCTACCTGCACAACGATTCCTTTCCCGCCTCCCACGCACTCTCCGCCGGGCCGCTCGGGTATCAGGGCTCCAAGGCCGCCATGAAGCTGCTCGGGCAGGCGGACGTAGTGCTCGCGCTCGGCACCCGGCTCGGGCCCTTCGGCACCTTGCCCCAGCACGGACTCGATTACTGGCCGACGCAGGCGCAGGTCGTCCAGGTCGATAGCGACGCGCGCATGCTCGGCCTGGTCAAACCCATCTCGGTCGGCATCCACGGTGATGCGCGCGCGGCCGCTGCCGCGTTGTGCGAGCGGCTGCGCGACCGACCGCTGACCGGGGCCGCGACGCGCGCCGCCCGCCTCGGGCGCATTGCGGCGGAGAAGACCGCCTGGGAGGCCGAGCTCGCCGCCTGGACACACGAGCGTGATCCCTACTCGCTCGAGGTCGCCGCGGGCTCCAAGCACATGCATCCGCGCGAGATGCTGCGGGCGCTGGAGAAAGCGCTCCCGGCCGACTCCATGGTGTCCACCGACATCGGCAACATCTGCTCGGTCGCCAACTCCTACCTGCGCTTCGAGCGGCCCCGCTCGCTGTTCGCCGCGATGAGCTTCGGCAACTGCGGCTACGCCTTCCCGGTGATCTGCGGGGCGAAGGTGGCTGCGCCGACGCGGCCGGCGTTCGCGTACGTCGGCGACGGCGCCTGGGGCATCAGCTTCAACGAGCTGCTGACCTGCGCGCGCGAGCGCATCGGCGTCACCGTCGTGCTGTTCAACAACGCGCAGTGGGGCGCGGAGAAGAAGAACCACGTCGACTTCTACTCGCGCCGCTACCAAGGAGTGAATCTCGAGAACCCCAGCTGGGCGGCCGTGGCGCGCGCCTTCGGCTGCGAGGGCGTCACCGTCGAGCGGCTCAGCGACATCGAGCCGGCGGTGCGCGCGGCGGCCCGGGCACAGGGCGACGGCCAGACGACGGTGCTCGAGATGATGGTCACGCAGGAGCTCGGCGACCCCTTCCGCCGCGACGCCTTGGCGAAGCCGGTGCGCTATCTCGCCAAGTACCGCGACTATCGGTAAGCAGTAAGCGTGCCGGGGATACTGAGGATGAGCACCGGACAGGCGTTCACGGCACCGCTCGCCCCTCCTGCCGGGCTGCGCCGCGCGCTGCGTCGGCGCCATCTGGAGATGATCGCGCTCGGTGGAGTCATCGGCGCGGGGTTGTTCGTCGGCAGCGGCGTGGTGATCGGCGCCGCCGGTCCCGCCGCGGTCATCTCCTTCGCCCTCACCGGCTTGCTGGTCGTGCTGGTGATGCGCATGCTCGGGGAGATGGCGGTGGCCTACCCCGCAGTGGGCGGCTTCTACGAATACAACCGCCTCGCGCTCGGTGAGCTCGCCGGCTTTCTCACCGGTTGGATGTACTGGTACTTCTGGGTGATCGTGGTCGCGATGGAGGCAGTCGCCGGTGCGCGGATTCTCCAGACCTGGTGGCCGGCGATCGCGCCGTGGCAGTTCACGCTCGGCCTCATGACGCTGTTCACGGTCGTGAACCTGCTGTCGGTGCGCTCCTACGGCGAGGCCGAGTTCTGGTTCGCCTCGATCAAGGTAGCGGCGATCGTGGTGTTCCTGTGCGCCGGCACGGCGTTCGCGCTCGGCGCCTGGCCGGGTACCATCGGCGGCATTTCCCATCTGACGGCGCACGGCGGCTTCATGCCCAACGGCATCATCCCGGTGCTGACCGGAGCGGTCGCCGCCACCGGGTTCTATTTCGGCGCCGAGATCGTCACGATCGCAGCGGCCGAATCCGCCGAGCCGGAGAAGGCGGTCGCGGCCACGACCCAGTCGGTGGTCTGGCGCGTACTGATCTTTTATATCGGCTCGATCTTTCTCGTGGTCGCCATCGTCCCGTGGAACGACACCGTGCGCATGGCACGCCCGTACGTGAGCGTCATGGAGACTCTGCGGGTGCCGGCCGCGGTCACCATCATGAGCCTGGTGATCCTCACCGCCGTGTTGTCGGCGCTCAACTCCGGCCTGTTCGCCTCCTCGCGCATGCTGATGGCGCTCGCCAGGCGCGGCGATGCGCCCGCCTTGTGCGCACGGCTCGACGCGCGCGGTGTGCCGGTGGCGGCAATTCTCGGCAGCACCGCCTTCGGTTACGCGACGGTGGTGATGAGCTACATCTCCCCCGACCGCGTGTTCGCCTTTCTCGTCAATTCCTACGGCACGGTGGCGATCTTCGTCTACGTGCTGATCGCGCTCGCGCAGCTGCGTCTGCGCCGCCGTCTCGAGCGCGACGCGCCCGAGCGGCTGCGTATCCGGATGTGGGGTTACCCGTGGCTCACCGTCGGCACGATTCTCGCCATGCTGGCGATCGTCGCGGCGATGGGAATGATCCGCGAGCAACGCGTACCGCTGGTGTTCGGCCTGATCAGTGCGGCGATCATGCTGTGCGCCTACCTGCTGCGCGCCGCGCTGGCGCGCGGCCGCAGCGACGCCGGCTTTGTTAAGATTCCGTGACACACCGCTCTACCGGATACCCGCGATGACCGGCGAACCGTATCTGCTCACGCCCGGGCCCCTGACCACCTCACTGCGCACGCGGCAGGCGATGCTGCGCGACTGGGGCTCGTGGGACGCGGATTTCAACGCCATCACCGGCCGCGTGCGCGAGCGGCTGCTGCAGATCGCGCACGCGGAAACGCACGAATGCGTGCCGATGCAGGGCAGCGGCACCTTCTCGGTCGAGGCGGCGATCGGCACGCTGGTGCCGCGCCGCGGGCACGTGCTGGTACCGCGGAACGGCGCGTACTGCCAGCGCATCGCCAAGATATGTCAAGTTCTCGGCCGCAAGCTGACCACCATTGATTATCCGGAGAACGCGCCGGTTGCGGCAGCCGACGTCGCGCGGGCGCTTGCGGCCGATCCGTCCATCACCCACGTGGCGCTGGTGCACTGCGAGACCAGCACCGGGATCCTGAATCCGCTCGAGGAAGTCGCCGCCGTGGCCGCCGGGTATGGGAAAGGCCTGATCGTCGATGCCATGAGCTCCTTCGGTGCGCTCGAGATCGATGCCCGCCGCACGCCGTTCGACGCGCTGGTGGCGGCCTCGGGGAAGTGCCTAGAAGGCCCCCCCGGGATGGGCTTCGCAATCGTGCGGCGCGGGGCGCTCGAACAGGCCGAGGGAAACTGCCACTCGCTCGCCATGGACCTGTACGACCAGTGGGTGTACATGCAGAAGACCACGCAATGGCGCTTCACGCCGCCTACGCACGTGGTGGCCGCTTTCGATGCCGCGATCGAGCAGTACCTCGAGGAAGGCGGCCAGCCGGCGCGCGAGGCGCGCTATGCCGGCAACTGCCGCACCCTGCTCGCGGGCATGGCACGCCTCGGCCTGCGCAGCTTCCTGCCCGCCGCCATCCAGGCGCCGATCATCGTCACCTTCTATGCGCCCGACACGCCGCGTTACTCCTTCAAGGGCTTCTACAACGCGGTGAAAGCGCAGGGTTATATCCTCTATCCGGGCAAACTGACCACGGTCGAGACCTTCCGCGTCGGTTGCATGGGCCAGCTCGGCGAGCGGGGCATCGCCGGCGCAGTGGAAGCCGTCGGCAGGGTGCTCGCGGAGCTGCGCGCGGTGGCCTGACGCGCACACGGAAACTCATGTCCCGCATCGAAGTGAACGGACGCAGCTATCGGCTGCCCGAGGGCGCCCGGGTGGTGGTGTGCGTCGACGGCTGCGAGCCGGACTACATCGCCCAGGCGGTTGCCGGCGGTCACATGCCCTGGATGGCGCGGGTGCTGGCGCAGGGCGCGGCCGTCATCGCCGACTGCGTCATACCGAGCTTCACCAACCCGAACAATCTCTCGATCGTCACGGGCGTCACCCCTGCGGTGCACGGCATCTGCGGCAACTACCTCTACGATGCCGAGAGCGGCGTCGAGGTCATGATGAATGACCCGAAGTGGCTGCGCGCCCCCACCCTGCTGGCCGCTCTGGCGGAGGCAGGCTGCAAGGTCGCGGTAGTCACCGCCAAGGACAAGCTGCGCAGGCTCCTCGGGCACCGGCTGCGCGGCGTGTGCTTCTCGGCGGAGCAGGCCGATCGTGCCACGCTGGCCGAGCACGGCATCGAGGGCGTGCTGCAGCTGGTCGGCAGGCCGGTGCCAGGCGTCTACAGCGCCGAGCTGTCGGAGTTCGTGTTCGCCGCGGGCGTCAAGCTGATGCAGACACGCCGCCCGGACGTGATGTACCTCTCGACGACCGACTACGTGCAGCACAAGCACGCACCCGGCTCGGCCGAAGCCAACTCCTTCTGCCGCATGATGGACCACTACCTGGCCGAGCTCGATGCCCTCGGGTGTGTCATCGCAGTCACCGCGGATCACGGCATGAACGCCAAGACGCGGCTCGACGCGAGCCCCAACGTGATCTACCTGCAGGACCTGCTGGACGGCTGGCTGGGCAGCGGGCGGGCTCGCGTGATTCTGCCGATCACCGATCCCTATGTCGTGCACCACGGGGCGCTGGGCTCGTACGCGACGGTGTACCTGCCCGGCGATCTCGATGCCGCAGAGCTCGCCACGCGGATCGCGGCGCGCCGCGGCATAGAAATGGTGCTGACGCGCGCCCAGGCGGCCAGCCGCTTCGAGCTGCCGGACGACCGGATCGGCGATCTGGTGGTGGTCTCGGAGCGCTCGGTGGCGCTGGGCGGGGCGGCGGCCAAGCACGACCTGTCCGGCCTCGACGCGCCGCTGCGCTCGCACGGCGGCCTCTCCGAGCAGCGGGTGCCGCTGGTGATGAATCGCCCCATACCCAACCTCGACGACAACCGGCGTTGGCGCAATTTCGACGCGTTCGACTGGGTGCTGAACCATGCCGGGTGATGGCTGCGCCGGCGCGACCGCGAGCGGCCCGGTGCCAGCGCCGAGGTGCGAGACCCTGCGGATCGGCGGCGCCCGCGTCGCCACCGGGCGCAGCAGCCCGGTCCACAACCCCTACAGCGGAGCGGTCGTGGGCACCGTGGCCAAGGCCGCGGTGGCCGAGGTCCGCCGGGCGATCGAGATCGCCCGGGCCTTCCGCTCGCCTCTGACGCGCTACGAGCGTTACCGCATCTGCCATCAGACCGCCGTGGCACTGCGCGCGCGCACCGAGGAGATCGCCGACCTCATCACCGCCGAGAGCGGCCTGTGCAAGAAGGATTCGCTCTACGAGGTGGGCCGCGCCTGCGACGTGTTCATCTTCGCCGGCAACGCGGCGCTCCAGGACGATGGGCAGATCTTCTCCTGCGACCTCACCGC
>Ga0187769_10002614_pt1 | contig 10588 bp, 8 predicted proteins | sample 0116_SJ02_MP02_1_FD_133140 | JGI IMG/M metagenome (GOLD analysis project Ga0187769, IMG submission 133140) | Tropical peat soil microbial communities from peatlands in Department of Meta, Colombia - 0116_SJ02_MP02_10_MG | ecosystem: Environmental > Terrestrial > Soil > Wetlands > Peat | place... | reverse complement strand
CGGGTCTTCCGAGGAGGGCGAGCACAATCGAACGGTGGTATCGGGCGGCGGGGTCCGTTGTGCCCGCCAGAGGTTCGACCGACCGGAGGGCCTCCTCCGTGCGTCCCGCAACTGCGTAATACCATGTGAGCCACCGACGGGTTCCGACCGAGTCGGGGAAGCTTTCCACCAACTTCTCCAGCATCGAGATTATTTCGCCAAGGTCGGAATTCTCGTGGGCCAAGACAAGTTGGTGCCGGGCAAGAATCCAAAGCGGGTCCAGCTCTATCGCCAACCCGTCCTGCTTCTTCGCTTCCTCGAACCTCCCGAGGACCCAGAGAAGGTAGCCGTACCACTCCCGGGCGGCGGAACTGCTCGGGTTGAGCGCAATCGCCTGTTGGAACTCGGCTTCTGCGCGAGCCCAGTTGAGATCCCCCTGAAACACGACATTGCCCGCCGCGACGTGCGCATCCGAGGAGTTCGGATTGAGTTCGAGCGCCTTGGCGGCTAGCTCGCGCGCTCGTGGGACCGTGTCCTTTGCAGACCGGCTGACTCCCATGACCGCGAGGAGGTGGTTGGCGAGGTAGGAGTACGCCGCCGAGAAATCGGGATCCTCGCGGATCGCTTCTTCGAAGCACCGTTCCGCTTCGCGGTCGTGCTTTTCGTCGCCCCAGCCGGTGTAGTTTCGGAATGCCTGGATCCCGCGGAGGTAGGATTCGTATGCCGCCAGGTTTGAGGTCGGTTTCTCGAGAAGGGCCTCCCGTTCGGACTTCAGGAGCTCGACCTTGAGGGCACCCGCGGTCTGCTCCGCGACCTCCGCTTGAATGGCGAACACGTTCTCGAGCTTGCGGTCGTATGTCTGGGCCCAGCGGTGCTCATCGGACCCTGTGTCGATGAGCTGGACCGAGATCCGGAGCTGCTCGCCCGCCTTCCGGACGCTCCCCTCGAGCACCGTGTCGACTCCGAGCTCGGAGCCGATCTGAGCGACCGGCTTCGTCGTGCCCTTGTACTGGTTCACGGAAGTGTGCGAGATGACCCGCAGGCCCTTGACCTGTGAGAGGACCGTAATGAGTTCCTCCGTCAGGCCGTCCGCGAAGTACTCGTCCTTCGGGTCCGGGCTGATGTTCGCAAAGGGGAGGACGGCGACTCGGGGCAGGGACGCTTCCTTGGCCACGGCGTCCTCTCGTGTCCAAGGAAGAACGAGTCGGTAGACGTCTACGGGTTCCCGGACCCCTTTGAGAGTCCTCGGCCCCAGTCGCTCGATTCGGTACGGGACCTTGTTGCGGACCTGGACATAGACCGGGTCGGAGAGGCAGACGCCGCCCGCTTCGGCTAGCGGCTCGATGCGGGAGGCGATATTGACGGCGTCGCCGAGGATGTCGGTTCCCTGCCGTTGGACGTCCCCGAGGTGGATTCCGACTCGGATCTTGAGGGGCCGGACGCCTGCCCCCACGTTGCGCTCATGCACCTGCCGCTGGAAGTTCGCTCCGCACTCGACCGCATCCAGCGCATTCTCGAACTCGAGGAGAAGGCCGTCTCCGATCGACTTGACCTTCCGACCGTGGTGGGTCGCGAGAAGAGGCCGAAGCAACTTCTGCTGCTCCTTCAGCAGGGCCAAGGCCCCGGCTTCGTCGGACTGCGCCAACGAGGTGTACCCTGCAATGTCGGTGAACATGATGGCGGCGAGACGCCGCGCCATGGCCGTCCCGAAATCGAACTCGGTTAGATTAGACCTTGGGCCGCCCCCCGCAGACGAAGGGAGACCGCTTGCTCACGCGGCCGCTGTTAATCTCGAGGGAACTCGTCGCCGAAGTCTCCGCTGGAATCGAGTCGGAACCAAGGAGAGTCCCCTCCCCTGCCATCTGACCTCGGGGCGGGGCCGCTGAGTTCTTGCGCCTAACTCCATCCATTTCAGATCCCGGCGGTGAGGGGAGGCGGCCCCGCATCCTCATCTTCGGCCGACCGTTCGGACGAATTTGATCGGATGCTCTGCATCGCTATGGGGACCTACTATCGTAAGCACCTGTTGGGCCCGGACCTCAAGCGGGTCTACGAGCTGGCGTCGCCACGAATACGTCAATATCTCGAGGCTGAAGTTCTCCACGTCATCGAGCGCGTGCGCGGAGCGGGCCGTGTCCTCGAACTCGGGAGCGGGTACGGACGCGTGCTGGCGAAGGTCGCCTCACACGTTGGGCGAGCGGTCGGCGTCGACGTCTCCCGGCCCAATCTGGAGTTTGGAGTCGGATTCCTGAGGGATTTCGTGAACTGTGACCTTCTCCGAATGAATGCGGTTCGCCTGGCATTCAAGGACGCAGCGTTCGATGCCACATTCTGCATTCAGAACGGCATCTCGGCGTTTCGGGTCGACCGCCACCAGCTCATCGCCGAGGCCCTCCGAGTGACTCGACCCGGAGGGAACGTCCTGTTCTCGACCTACTCGCCCCGCATCTGGACCGACCGGCTGGACTGGTTTCGGTCGCAGTCGCGAGCCGGCCTCCTCGGGGAGCTGGACGAAACTCTTTCGGTGAACGGCGTCATCATCTGCAAAGATGGTTTCCGGTCGACCACGGTGGCGGACGAGGAGTTGCACACTCTGTTCGCCGAAGCCGGTCAATCGGCGCGAATCTCCGAGGTCGACGAGTCGAGCGTTTTTGCCGAGGTCGTGAACGAGCCGTGACCGGATTTCCGGCAGCTGACCCGGTGCCCACCGCCCGGTGAGCTACTCGAGCCTCGCAGAATGAGCCGCGGATGCGGCGGTCCCGAGGGTCCGGGTAAGGAGCCCACCCGGTCCGTGAGTATTGCGGGCGCCTACGACGCGTCGTCCGACTTGGGCTTGCTTCGCCGCCGGGTCCGCTTCGGGGGTACTGTTTCCGTGGGAGCCGACGCGGTCTCGGGCGCCGGAGTCGGCTCCGGGGCCGGCACCGAAGTTTCAGCCACCGGAGGACCCGGGGAGGGTGGCGACGGAGGGGCCGGCGGGGGTGGGGGCGGGGCCTCGGTCGGAGGCGCAGGGGAAGGAGGCGAGGTGGCGGGTGGCGGCGCGGTGGCAGGGGTGATGTGACCCGCATGGTGAGCGGGCCTCGCCGGGATGGGCACGAACTCACCGGGACGCCACTGATGAGGCATCCGAAGGATTGTCGGGTCCTTCATGAAAAGGTCCGCGTGCCCGCAGGCACGGCAGATCCGGGTCCCGAGGGAGAGCTCCCCGCCGGAGCGGATCGAGAGCGTGCCCCGGCCGATCGAGCCGGTCTTGAGGTCGTTTACCCACACGAAGTCGCTCGCGCCGCAGTTGCTGCAGACGGGGGCCACGAGGACACCTCTTCCTGCCCGCAATGGGACCCCCCGTAAAAAGCAGACGCTTTGGCGGTGGACGAGGAAACGGCGGCGAGGGCCCGGTCGCAAGCACGATTAGGCCGCGCTCCCATTCGCTCCTGATGCCCGACCCGTTGCTCCACCGCATCACCGTAGCCGTGGATGGCTCTCCGCATGGCAATGCCGCGCTCGCCGCCGCCATCGACCTCGCCGTGCACTACGGGGCCGACCTGATGGTCCTCTCGGTGGCGCCGTTCGTTCCCGCCTACGTGGGGCCGAATGAACCGTTCGTGGCGCCCACGCCGTCCGAGGATTCGCTCGAGCGGTACCGCGGGGTCGTCGCGGCCGGCGTAAAGCAGGCGGAGGAGGCGGGTGTGAAGAACGTGACCGGCCTCTGCGAGGAAGGGGTGGTCGTCGAGGAGATCCTCGACCACCTGGAGCAGCACCCGACCGACCTGCTCGTGGTCGGCTCCCGGGGCCTGTCGGCGACGCGCCGGCTACTCCTCGGCAGCGTATCGACCGCGGTGGTGAACCACGCCCCGTGTCCGGTGCTGGTCGTGCGACCGACCGCTACGAAGCCCGTTGCTTGACGAGTACCCGCGTCGGGACCGGCAGCTTGTGGGATGCCTTGCGGAGGGCTTCCTTCGCGTCGTCCAGATGGTCCTGGGTCGTGTAGACCGTCAGCAGCTCGGTACCGATCTCGGCCCGCACGGCGTGCCCCACCGGCTTTCCGAACGCTCGTCGCATCCCGTCCGAGATACGGTCGGCGCCGGCGCCCATGGCCATCTTGTGCTCGCGCAGGATCTGGTGGGGGAATCGACGGACCTTCAAGTGAAAGGCGTTCGGGGCTGCCCGCTCGAGGACGCGGACCGCGCTCACGCGCGCTGCTTCGAGAGCAATGTCGCGAACCTGGCCCGCTTCCTCGGTGCCGAGCGAGAGGCTGTACGGAAACTCCTCCTTGAGGTTCCCGGTGTCGAACTGGGTGACCCGCATGGCGGGAACACCGCCCATGTACTCGCGCCGGGTGTAGACCTGGCCCTCGACCTTCCGGTACATCCGGGCGGGCTTGCGCGTCATGGGCGCGGCCGAGACGGCCCTCCCGCTAAAAGGCTTGCGGCGGGCGAGTCGGTCGCTGGAGTGCCGGAAGCGTTCGTGCTCCCCGGCGGTCGAGCTCCAGCTCGACGGCGCGCACCCCGTGCTCCTCGAGCCACCGCGAGACGGCGCGGTGCCCGCGGCCCTCGGGAAGTCGGGCGAAAAAGCTGCTACCGAACATCGCCTGGGCGGCCCTCGCGCCGCGTCGCCGAAGGCCGCGGACCACGTCGCGGACGGCTTTCGGCGCAAGACCGGCGCGGTCGGTGAACCGTTCGCTCGCCTCGAAGAATCGCGGAAGGGAGGTGAGCGTCTCCCAACCCGCAGGATCTCCCGCTGCCGCGCCAATCCCCGCCAGAGCGGCCGGGTTTGTTAGCACCCTCGGGGAGGGGATCGGTCTTCCGACGACACCCACCAGGACATTGGCCCGAATCGGTCGGTGGAGAACCTTCCCCCAAGGAGGTATGCCGGGCCGCGTCCGGATTTCCAGTCCGCCACCGAGTATCGCGGCCACTCCGCCCAGCCCGCCGCCGTGATAGAGGTCGGCCAGATGGGCGATTTCTGACGCCCGCTGTCGGCTTGCTCCGGTCACGTGCGCGACGGCGAACGCAGTGGCCAACGCGCCGGCCGCGCTCATCCCGAACCCCTGACCGACCGGGAGCTCGTGGTATAGCCGGACGTCTATCGAACCGGGATACGACGTCGCTAGACGAAGGAGGACCTCTTCGGAGATAGGCAGGCGGCGGCGCGAGCCGTCCGTGACAGAGCGTCGTCGTCCGAGTCCCGGCAGTCCTCGGGCCTCCGCCCACGCTCCGAGCTCGAGGACGAGGCCGGCCCCGAGAGACCCCCGCGCACGCGGGTCGACCGCGGTCACGGACGGGAGAAAGATTCCCGTCACGTGACCGGGAGCGAACGCCCAGATTCGGCGCTCTACCCTCGAAACCATCGTTCCCCGCCGAAGTTCATGACGACCTCTTATAAGCGGTGACGCTTAGTGATAGGCGGAACCGCCTCGGACGGACCGTCGGAATCACCAGCATGAGCGAATCGGACCCCCCTGCGGCCTCCTCGCACGACACGTTCGACCGAGTGAACTTCCTCGAACTGAGGAACACTCAGCTCGCCGAGGCGATCAAACGGGTCGAGAGCGAACGGCATTACATGGAGGCGGAGATCCTCCGGCTCCAGCGGGAGGTCAAGCGGCTGAAGACGGAGCTCGACCGGCTCCGCTACCCGCCGCTCATCGTGGGCAGCGTCCGAGACGTCCTCACGGACGGGCGCGTGATCGTGAAGTCGTCCACCGGGCCGGACTTTGTCGTCAACTCCGCCGAGACGGTGGAGCACACGAAGATCACGGTGGGGAGCCGGGTGGCGCTCAACAAGCAGACCCTCGCGGTGATGGGCGTCCTCCCCGCGTCCCTCGACCCGCTCGTGACCGCGAGCGAGATCGTCGACAAGCCCTCCATCTCCTACACTGACATCGGGGGGTTGGCCGACCAGATCCGGGAAATCCGCGAGGCGGTCGAGTACCCGCTCCTCCGCGCCGAGCTCTACAAGAAGGTCGGAGTCGACCCACCGAAGGGGGTCCTCCTGATTGGCTCCCCCGGCACGGGGAAGACGATGATCGCGAAGGCGGTCGCCCACCACACGAACGCGACGTTCGTGCGGTTGGTCGGCAGCGAGCTCGTGCAGAAGTACATCGGCGAGGGAGCCCGCCTCGTGCGCGAGCTGTTCCAGCTGGCCCGCGACAAGGCGCCGACCATCATCTTCATCGACGAGGTCGATTCGATCGGCGCGAAGCGGCTCGAGGTCGCCACGAGCGGCGACCGCGAGGTTCAGCGTACCCTGATGCAATTGCTCGCCGAGATGGATGGGTTCGAGCCCCTCGCCAACGTGAAGATCATCGCCGCGACCAACCGCCCGGACATCCTCGATGATGCGCTCCTCCGTCCGGGCCGCTTCGACCGCATCATCGAGATCCCGGTGCCGACCTTCCAGGGTCGGTCGGAGATCTTCAAGATCCACACCCGCGGCATGTCGATCCGAGAGCCGGTCGACTTCGAGGCGCTCGCCTCGCGTTGCGAGGGAGCGACCGGGGCCGACATCCGGGCGATCTGCACCGAGGCGGGAATGTGGGCCATCCGGGAGGAGCGGGACAGCGTGACCGCCGCCGACTTCGACCGGGCGATCGAGAAGGTCATCGGCGAGGAAGAGCTCCGAAAGGAGTCGGTCACGATGTTTGCCTGAGCCGGCCGAGCGCCGCTCGGGCCTTCCGAGTTCGCCGGTCCGGTCAGTCGGTCGAGAACCGACCGAGGAGACGGGGCCCGGCGGGTACGTTGAGGTCGAAGAGGTAGGCGGGGAGGCCGGCGCGGTGGGCGACCGGGCGGTCCGCGGTGACGCGGACCTTCGACGCGCCGACCTCCTCGAGGTCCACCGGGACGACCTGCAAGCCGAGGGCGAGGTGCACGGACGCTCCGGGTCCCGCGTCGCCGCGGTAGTACCGGCAACGGACGTAGTCGCCTCCCACGATCGACGTGCCCTCGAGGAACGCTCCCGCGGGCGCCAGAACCTGGCCGCGGTCGAGCTGGTCCGCGTCCACTCCCTTGAGGGCGACACCGACCCGCTCTCCGCAGCCCGCCTCCTTCCGCTCCACGTCGTGGACCTGGATGGAGCGGACCTCGACGTCCTTGCCGGTGGGGAACAGCCGAAGCTTGTCGTGAACGCGGAGCGTTCCCCTCCGGACCACGCCCAGGGCGACCGCTCCCACTCCCTTGACCGGGAACGAGTGGTCGATAGGTACCTCGACCGGGCCTTCGACGGAGGGCGCGGTCCACTCCTCGATGAGCGCGCGAAGACGGGGAAAGTCGAGCGGGGTCCGCGGAGCCGACTCGAGTCGGCTCCCCTTGAGCACGCGACCGATCTCCGCCTCGCCGACGCTCGGCCCGAGCACGATGATCGTCGGTCGGTCGGTCAGGTCGACCGTCGCGATCGTCTCGGCGACGGGCCGCGAAAGTTCCGTCACGATGAGCAGGCAGCGGTCGGCCATCGCGAGCGCGACGGGTAGCGGGGCGAGCTTCTCGGGGAACTGGGTCGGCTCGACCAGAGTGATGGCGTGGCCCTCGAGGACCGTGTTGAACAGCGTGACGTCGGACGCGGTCCCCTTCTTTCCTAGCTCCTTTGCGATCTCGGGAGCGCCTACCACGGCGATCGTCACCCCGGTCGTCATCGGGCCTCCTTCCCCCCGCGGGGCCCTCCGAGGGTGAGACGTACCTCGTTGCCGGCGGCGTCCACGGTGACGGTGCTCCCATCCCGAATCTCTCCTTCGAGGAGCTTCGTCGTTAGCGGGTCGACGACCTCTCGCTGGATCGTTCGCTTCAACGGCCGGGCACCGAAGTCGGGGTCGAACCCTTCCTTCGCGAGGAGCCGCTTCGCCTCGGGAGTCGCTTTGAGCAAGATCCGGCGGTCCTTGAGACGTCCCTCGACCTGCGCCAGCTGGAGGTCGACGATCTCCGCGATCTCCACTTCCGTGAGCGGGTGGAAGACCACGACCTCGTCCAGACGGTTCAAGAACTCGGGCCGGAAGTGGTCGCGCAGGGCGCGGTCGATGACCTTCCTCCGTTCGGCCTCCGTGGCCTCCGCGTGGAGCTGCTCGGTCCCAAGGTTGGACGTGAGGATGACGAGCGTGTTACGGAAGTCGACCGTACGCCCCTGCCCGTCCGTGAGTCGCCCGTCGTCCATCAGCTGCAGCAGGACGTTGATGACGTCCGGATGGGCCTTCTCGACCTCATCGAACAGGAGCACGGTGTAGGGGTGGGTGCGGACCGCTTCCGTCAACTGGCCGCCCTCCTCGTAGCCGACGTACCCCGGCGGCGCTCCGATCAGGCGGGCGACCGTGTGCTTCTCCATGTACTCGCTCATGTCGATGCGCACGAGCGCGCGCTCGGAGTGGAAGAGGAACGCCGCGAGGGCCTTCGCGAGCTCGGTCTTCCCGACGCCGGTCGGGCCGACGAAGAAGAACGTGCCCATCGGCCGGTTGGGGTCCGCGATCCCGGAACGGGAGCGGCGCACCGCCTGGGAGACGGCCCGCACCGCCTCGTCCTGTCCGACCACGCGTCGTTTCAGCTCCGCCTCCATGTGGAGCAGCCGCTGCTTTTCGCCCTCGAGGAGACGACTCACGGGAATGCCGCTCCATTTCGAGACGACCTGGGCAACGTCCTCCTCCGTCACCTCCTCGCGCAGGAGTCCGGTGCCGGTCCCTTCGGTCGCCTTCGTGAGCTGTTCGACCTCGCGCTGGAGCTCGGGCACCCGACCGTAGCGAAGGCGGGCCGCGGTCTCGAGGTCGCCGGCGCGTTCGGCCTCCGCCTCCTCGGCCTTCGCCCGGTCGAGGTCGGCTCTCAGGGAGCGGAGCCGCTCGACCTGTTCCTTCTCTTTCTTCCACTGGGCCTGGAGCGTTCCCTCCCTTTCCCGGAGGTTCGCGAGCTCCTTGTCGAGCTGGCGGAGCCGGTCCTTGCTCGCCGGGTCCTTCTCCCGTGCGAGGGCGGTTCGCTCGATCTCGAGCTGGCGGATCCGCCGGGACAGCTGGTCGAGCTCGCCGGGCCGCGAGTCGAGCGCGAGTCGGACCATCGAGGCCGCCTCGTCGATGGCATCAATCGCCTTGTCCGGGAGGTGGCGGTCGGAGATGTACCGGGACGACAGGGTCGCGGCCGCCACGAGCGCCGCGTCGTGGATCCGGACGCCATGATGGAGCTCGTAGCGCTCCTTGAGGCCCCGAAGGATGGAGACCGTGTCCTCGACCGTCGGCTCGGAGATCGGCACCGGCTGAAATCGCCGCTCGAGCGCCGCGTCCTTCTCGATGTACTTGCGGTACTCCTGGGTCGTCGTCGCTCCGATGCAATGGAGGGTCCCGCGCGCGAGGGCCGGCTTGAGCAGGTTGGAGGCGTCCAGCGCACCTCCCTCGGTCGCGCCCGCGTGGACCAGCGTGTGCAGTTCGTCGATGAAGAGGATGACCTTCCCCTCGGCGCGCTCGACCTCCTGGAGCACCGACTTCATCCGTTCCTCGAACTCGCCACGGAACTTGGCGCCCGCGAGGAGCGCCCCCAGGTCGAGCGCCACGAGACGCTTCTCCCGGAGCGAATCGGGAACGTCCTTGGTCGCGATGCGCAGGGCGAGCCCCTCGGCCACGGCCGTCTTCCCGACCCCCGGCTCTCCGATCAGGACCGGATTGTTCTTCGTGCGACGGGAGAGGATCTGGATGACACGGCGGATCTCGTCGTCGCGACCGATCACCGGGTCGAGCTTGCGCTCGCGGGCGAGCTGGGTCAGGTCCCTGCCGTACTTCTCGAGGGCCCGGTACTGAGCCTCCCCGGTTCGGCTCTCGACGGGACGCCCGCCACCGCGCACCTCCTCGATGGCGGCCTCGACCTGCGCACGGCGGACGCCAGCCTCCGTGAGGAGGTCACGGGCCGGCGATTCGACCGTGAGGAGCGCGAGGAGGAGCTGGTCGGCGGACGTGTACCGGTCCTTTCGCCGAGCGGCCTCGGCCTCGGCGCCGTCCAAGACCTGGGTGAGCGTCCGCGAGAGGTACTGGTCGGACGGCGCGACGTGCTCCGCCGTGGGAAGTGAGGTGAGGCGGGCATCGACCTTCTCCTTGAGCTGGTCTACCGGGACGTGAAGCCCCTCGAGCAGCGGGCGGACCGGCCCCTCAGCGCTCCCCACGAGGGCGCCCAGCAGGTGCTCCGGTTCCACCGCGGCGTGCCGAAGCTCCCCAGCGCGTTGGAACGCCGACTCGAGCGCCGTCCGCGCCGCGTCGGTCAGACGGTCGAGATGCATCGGCCGAGCATCCGGGCGAGCCGATTTAAGGGAACCCCCCGTTCGTCCCACCCGTGGCCGACCTTTCGGTCCGCGTCGCCGGTGTCGCGTTCCCCAATCCGTTCCTCCTCGCGTCCGGCATCTGGGGCGAGAGCGGGGAATCCCTCGCCGCGGCGGTGCGCGCTGGGGCCGGAGGGGTCGTCACGAAGTCGATCGGCACCACACCGCGCCCCGGCTTTCCGAACCCGACGGTCGAGGCGTACGGCCGTTGGGGGTTCCTGAACGCGATGGGTCTTCCGAACCCCGGGATCGACGAGTACCCGAAGGAGGTGGAGGTCGCCCTGGGCGCCGGAGCACCGGTGGTCGGCTCCATCTTCGCGGGGGACGCCCCCGAGTTCGCCCG
>Ga0187769_10002613_pt1 | contig 10590 bp, 9 predicted proteins | sample 0116_SJ02_MP02_1_FD_133140 | JGI IMG/M metagenome (GOLD analysis project Ga0187769, IMG submission 133140) | Tropical peat soil microbial communities from peatlands in Department of Meta, Colombia - 0116_SJ02_MP02_10_MG | ecosystem: Environmental > Terrestrial > Soil > Wetlands > Peat | place... | reverse complement strand
GAGCCCTAAACCCTTTACTCTTTGTCATGCAAATGTCGGCCTTTTTTCTTAAACGAGCGGCTCAACTGATTCTGCTTTCGTTGCTTGTTGCCCTGATGACCTTTTGGCTCTCCTCGATCATCCCCGGTGACTTTTTTAGCACGCACCTCTTGGATCCCTCGATTCAGAGAGACACGGTTGAGCAGCTTCGCCACAAGTACCATCTCGACGAGCCTTTTTATGTTCAATACGGTCGCTGGCTGGAACGATTGCTGCGACTGGACCTTGGTCATTCGATGTTCTATCAGAGACCGGTTTCCTCAGTGGTCGCCAATGCGCTCGCCAATACCTTGTGGATGGGCATACCTGCGCTCATACTGGGATTTGGTGCTGGAATCGTGATTGGTGCAATTCACGCGCTTCTCGGGCATCGCCTGCCGGGACGAGCTCTCGACACGCTTTCGACGATCGCAATGTCCCTTCCTTCCCTCCTCCTGGGCCTGCTGGCACTGCTCTTCGCTGCTCACACCCATTGGTTCCCTCTCGGAAACATGAATTCCCTTGCAAATCTTGAGGCCGGAGTCTGGCGTTGGTCAGCCGACCGGCTTCATCATCTTTTCCTTCCTGTGCTTTGCCTTACACTTCCGGTGCTGGCTTATGTAGAGCGGATTCAGCGGGCTGCGACCCAAGGCATTGACAACGAGCTGTACCTGCGGTGCGCTCGAGCCCGTGGATTGCGCAAGTCCCGGATCTTTTTCCACTATATTGTGCGGCCCAGGCTCAACCCTGCCATGTCAATTGCAGGCCCGATGCTCGGCGGCATTCTCAGCGGCAGCCTCGTCCTGGAAGTCATTTTTGCGTGGCCAGGCCTCGGACAGACCACCTACGATGCCTTGTTCAACCGCGATCTCTTCTTGCTTGCCGGATGCGTCATGGGCAGCAGCGTACTGCTGGTCTTTGGGAATCTATTGGCGGATCTTGCGCTGATGGCCCTCGACCCGCGAACTCGATCCTCCATTCGGAAGGGCCGCCGATGAAACTGCGGAAGTTCAAGTTTGCCACAGGATTTGCTTGCTTTCTGGGCATGGTCTCATTCTTTGCAGACTTCCTGTCCTCCAACCCACCCGGCATGCAAAACCTTGAACAGTTCTTCCAGAGCCCCGCCCGGATCCACATGCAAGGCAATGATGGAAAACTCCGTAATCCGTTTATATGCCGAATGGAATTGAAGGAGCCGCTGGATGCCCGCTATGAGGAAAATTGCAGGACCTCCTATCCCCTGCAGTTTTTCTTTCGCGGCTACCGTTATAAGCTGTTCGGATTGATTCTGCTGGATCGGCACCTCGTCGGTAGAACTCAGCCTCCATTCTACTATCCACTCGGAACGGACGAACTGGGCCGTGATGTTTTGGCCCGAGTCCTTGCGGGAACGAGGACATCGATGCTGGTCGTTATCGTGGGCCTTATTTTCTATGCGGCCCTGGGGATCACCATCGGGGCTGTTGCCGGTCTCTCGGGCGGGTGGATTGATTCTCTGCTCATGCGTTTTTCCGAGTTGGTGTTAGCGCTGCCCGCTCTCTACCTTTTGTTGGCATTGCGAGCGTTTCTTCCCCTGCGGGTTCCTTTCATCCACACTCTCTTTCTGATGGTGGGAACCATTGCGGCAGTGGCATGGCCGCCTATGGCGCGCGGGATTCGAGGGCTGATTCTGCAACTGAAGAGTGCGGGATTTGTGGAATCGGCCCGAGCACTAGGAGCGACGCCCGGACACATTTTCCGTCGGCATATGCTCCCTTCCCTTCTCCCCTTCGCATGTTCACAGCTGGTGGTGGCTGCACCTATATTCCTTCTGGGCGAAGTGGTCCTGTCATTTCTCAACATCGGGTTTCGAGATGGAGGAGAATCGTGGGGTTCCATGCTGCAGAGCCTGAAAGACCCGCGGGTTCTTACAGACTTCTGGTGGAATCTTTTGCCGCTCTGTATGGTTTTTCTGACGCTGTTGTGCCTCAACCTGCTGAGCAGCCGGATTGCGGGGAGTGGGAAACAGGATGTACAGGTGATGAGATTATAATGGGATCAGGTTCCTTAGAATCTGCGGACATCTCAGATCACGTCCACAAATTCTAAGGGCCTGATCCTGTTGCACAGTTACAGCAGCGGAAGTCACTTCTTTCCGGGAACCACGGCATCTTTGCAGGCCTTGGCCACTCTAAATTTCACAACCGTCTTTGCAGGAATCTTAATGGCGGCACCAGTCTGTGGATTCCGTCCCATTCTTGCCTTACGCTGCGACTTCACCAGTTTGCCAATCCCGGGGATGATAAACTGGCCGTTTTTTTTCGTCTCGGTTACCGCTGTTGCCGCGATAATTTCGAGAATTTCATTGGCCGTAGCCTTGGTAATGCTTGCCTTTTCTGCTATCTGAGACACTAACTGAGCTTTCGTCATCACTTTTCCAGCCATTCAACTCCTCCCATGAAATTACGTTTGAGCCTTCTGGAACAAAGCAAACAAGCTATGGACATTTTGCGGATATTCTAAAAAAAAGCAATGATGTTTTTCGAAAAAACCCGCTATTTATCGATATGCGCGAAGATTTCTGTTGTCCATACCCTGAATTCAGGCCTTTCGGGTGAAAAAAGGGGGGCTGGCACCCTTTTTCGGCCTAGGTTCTTTCACCCGCCTTTTCAGGGCTGGTAGTAAGGATTGCGTCCGGCGGCGTGATCGGTGGTGTCCAAAATCTCGCCGACCTCGGGGATCTGCTCCCGGATCGCCTTTTCTATCCCCATCTTCAGCGTCATATTCGCAGATCCGCACCCTTGGCAACCGCCGCCCAGCCGAAGGTAGACCGAGTTTCGCTTAACATCAATAAGCTCGACCCAACCTCCATGCATTCCCAGCGCAGGATTGATCTCCCGTTCCAACAGGTTTTGAACTTTCTTTCGGATTTCAGATTCGGGCATCATTGCGCTTTCAAATTGAGCATTCACCGCGGGATCGCTTGATCGAATGTGCTCCCGGATTTTTGCACCGATTCGTTTGCCAATCACCGGCCAGGGATCAAATCCGGACTTGGTAACGGTGATCTGGTTCTCCGCAATCAGAATATTTTCGACTTCCGGGATCTCGAAGATTCTCTGCGCGAGCGGAGAATCGTTCGCTGCTTCCCGGTTCCCAAAGAACGCGGAGCCACCGGGATACACAGGTCTGTCAACCGTGAATTTGCACGATGCCGGATTGATGGTCGGTTCGCCGACTATGGCTATATCTTTGTCCACTCTTATCTCCTTTTGCTCTCCCATATAGGTCAAAGTACCTGACATAAGGTTCCCGTGTCAACACAGCAAGAATCCAGCCCCGCGGCCTCGGCATTGGAATCGATTGTGAACAAACGACTACGATTGCGATATATTTATTCACTGATTTGGAAAGGCCATTCCCAGTGAAACAATTCCAGGATCTATTTTGCGTCGCCATGAATATCGCAATTCTGTTGTCAAATGCCATCGCAGCACCGCAGGATCTGCACCTGCTGCCCATGCCAGCGCACGTTTCCCTGGAAACGGGGCGAGTTGCTATCGACAGCGCTTTCACTGTGCAGTTGAGTGGTTGCAGCGATCCGCGCCTGCCGCGTGCGCTAGACCGGTTGTTTCAAAGAATGGAGGCAGGGACCGGAATCCCATTCGCTTCTCAGCCGATTGCCGGTCCGGACATAAAATCAGCTACTATGAAGATTCATTGCGGCGGGCCGGGGGAAGCGGTTCAATCCATCATGGCAAATGAATCCTATCAACTCGAGGTGACTGACCAGGGAGTCCGCCTCACGGCTCCATCGCCTATCGGAGTTTTGCGCGGAATCGAAACCTTCCTGCAACTGATCGTGTTGGACCAACAATCGTTCTTTGTCCCGTTCGTGAAGATAGAGGATAAACCGCGATTTCGCTGGAGAGGCCTTCTGGTCGATGTTTCCCGTCACTGGGAACCACCCGAAGTGATTCGGCGGAACCTGGATGCAATGGCCGCCGTAAAAATGAACGTTTTTCACTGGCATTTGTCCGACGATCAGGGATTTCGTGTGGAATCCAGGGTATTTCCAAAGCTTCATCAGAAGGGATCGGACGGGAAATACTACACCCAGGCCGAAGTGCAGGAAATTGTCGCCTACGCGCGAGACCGCGGCATTCGGGTGATCCCCGAGTTTGACGTGCCCGCGCACTCCACATCCTGGCTAGCGGCCTACCCCGAATTGGCGAGCGCTCCGGGACCTTACGAGATAGAACGTTCCTGGGGAGTTTTCGAACCGTGCATGGACCCAACGAAGGAAACAACCTATTCCTTTCTGGATTCATTCATCGCCGAGATGGCACACCTGTTTCCAGACAAATACTTCCATATCGGCGGCGATGAAGTTAACGAAAAGCAGTGGAACGCCAGTGCAAGAATCCGGGCTTTCAAAGCGCGGCATCATTTCAAAGACAACCGCGATCTCCAGGCGTACTTTACTCGGCGCTTGAGGCAGATCCTGAACAAGCATGGCAAAAAGGTAATGGGGTGGGACGAAATCCTTCACCCTGATCTGCCGAAGAGTGTCGTTGTACAGATATGGAGGCGTCAGCCCGCTATCGATGACGTTGCACGTCGTGGATACGCAGGGATTCTTTCGTACGGTTATTACCTGGATGCCATGCGTCCCGCGTCCTTTCACTACGACGTGGACCCACTGGGCAAGAAAGCTGAAAACCTGACAGCCGAGGAAACAGCCCGGATTCTGGGCGGAGAAGCCTGCATGTGGGCTGAATTTGTCAATTCTGACAATATCGAGTCGCGCATCTGGCCAAGAACCGCAGCAATCGCAGAACGGCTTTGGTCTCCTTCCGGATTGACGGATGCCCGGAATATGTATCGCCGGCTTGAGTATCTGGATCAGGAACTGGAGCTGATGGGCCTGAGACAACACTTCAACAACCTGGAAATGCTTCAGCGCATGGCCGGAAGCCAGGACATCGCTCCGTTAATTCGACTTTCCAATCTCCTGATTCCGACGGGAAATGGGGTGCGTCAGCGCACCAGGAAATACTCCAGCCTGACGCCGTTAAACCGAATGGTGGATGCGGCGTCGCCCGAAAGCAGCGCGGCGCTGCAATTCGATGATCTGGTCAAAAGCGTGCTTTCCGACCGGTCCCATGCTGCCGAAGCCACACAACAGGTGCGGAAGACGCTGACGAACTGGCGTGAAAACGAATTCCGCGTAAAGCCGCTGCTTGAGAGCTCGTTCCTCCTTGAGGAGATTCAGCCGATCAACAAAATGGTTGCCGAGCTTTGTTCGAAAGGCTTGCAGGCGCTGGATTATATTGAATCGAATCAGAAGGCGCCGGAAGCATGGCAAAAAGAAACAGCGGACCTCCTGAGCCTTGCAGAGAAACCGCAGGCGGAAATGCTTCCCGCGATCACTGCTTCCATAAAAAGACTGGCCGAAGGGGTAAGGTGATCCAAAAGTGAAAATTGAAGATTCTTCGAATTTTTAATTGTCAATCTTCAGTTTTACCGTCGTAGATCCACGGTCTGCCGCATCACAAAACGCGATTACTCGAGGATGTGTCTTCAGAATCGAGTGGACAATGCGGCGTTGCACGCCGACGCCTCGGCCATGAATAATGCGGACTTCGTGATATCCTTTCAATACGGCTTGATGCAGATATTCTTGAACCAAGTCAGGGATCTCCCGGGGCTGGAAGGTGTGCAGATCTATACTGTCCTCTAGGGGCAATTCCACCGGTTCCGTCATTCCAATTCCTCTTCCAATTGTAAAACTCGAAAGAAGCCTCTTGATTTAACGCTCCTCGCTGTCCATTTTTTAACAGGGAGGTGAGGAATGCAAACACGATTAGAAAAAGACTCTCTGGGTGAGCGCAGGATCCCGGCCAATGCCTACTATGGGATCCAGACCGACCGTGCACTGGAAAACTTTCCGATCAGCGGATTGAAGCCGAAAGCCTCCTACGTCGATGCAACCGTTTGCATAAAAAAATCCGCGGCCAAAGTCAACAAGGCTTTGGGGCTGCTCGATGCGGGAAAAGCGGATGCGATTGTCACCGCATGCAATGAAATACTGGACGGCAGGCTGCGGGAGTGGTTTGTCGTCGACGTGTATCAGGCGGGCGCAGGCACTTCGCACAATATGAACACCAATGAAGTGGTCGCCAATCGAGCCATCGAGCTGCTCGGAGGGGAAAAAGGCAATTACTCCATCATTCACCCGAACGATCACGTGAACATGGGGCAGTCGACAAACGATGTCTGCCCGACGGCGATCCGGATCAGCGCCGTTATGCTCACGCGTTCTCTGCAGAAGTCCTTACACCATGCGGGAATCGCCTTTTCCGATAAAGCGAAGGAATTTGATCCGATCATCAAATCGGGTCGCACTCACCTTCAAGACGCGGTTCCGGTCAGAATGGGGCAAGAATTCGGGGCGTTTGCCACTTGCCTTCGCAAGCATTCCGAAGCAATTCAGGCTGCTGCCGATCTCAACAAGGAGCTCGGCATCGGCGGAACCGCAGTCGGAACCGGAATCAATGCGCCTCCCGAATACCGCCCGATGATGGTCAAGGAGCTGAGCGAGGAACTCGGGATCGAATTCCGCATGGCCGACGACTACTTCGAAGCCATGCAGTCGCTCAGACCCTTTGTGCAACTTTCCGGCACAATCCGATCCCTCGCGCAAGATCTCATCCGAATCGCGAATGATCTGCGCCTTCTCAGTTCGGGACCCAAAACCGGCCTGGCCGAGATCTCATTACCGAGCCTGCAGCCCGGGTCTTCGATTATGCCGGGAAAGGTTAATCCTGTAATGGCGGAGATGCTCGATATGGTCTGTTTTCAGGCGATCGGCTGCGACACTACGGTTCTGCTGGCGGCACAAGCCGGGCAGCTCGAACTGAACGTCATGATGCCGGTCGTAGCTTTTAATCTCCTGCACGAAATCGAGATACTCGCGAACGCAATTGATTCGTTTGCCCGGCTGTGCATCGTGGGCATCAAAACCGATGCCGAACGCTGCAGAGCCTACGCAGAGGCTAGCATGAGTATCGTCACCGTGCTGAACCCCCACACGGGTTACGCAATGGCCGCAGAGATCGCGAAAGAATACCTTGCTTCCGGAAAATCCATCCGCCAGCTCATTTTGGATAAAGGCCTGCTGACGGAGGGACAGCTGGATAGAATTTTTGAACTCCGCGCGATGACGGAGCCAGGGAATAAATAATAGTCAGTCGGCAGTGAAAAGATTAAGTCAGCACCGCCGCCTGCCTCCTAGTCTCGGTGCCAATGCGCGTACGCAAACTTGTCATCGGGAGCGTAACGTAGGTCCAAATCGCCGCCGAAATCCCGCTGGATTGATTTTCCTATTCTGGCAACCAGATGCTCGGTTGTGGCCGACACCACGATACCCTGTTTATCCTCCTTCATGTGGATGATACGCTCCAGCGGCCGCTCTTCCTGGGTTTGCTTCTCCACGTTTTTTATCCGATTCAACAACTCTTGACGATGAACTCCCGCGAAAGCGCCGCTAAACTGAATAACTCCCCCAATCAGGCCGTCCCGGATCTGCAGGCAGGCAGGACAGAGCTTCCATTGAATCTCGCGTCCATTACCCGGAGTCGCACGCTTCCAGACACCAACCTGAAAAAGAAGATCGCATTTCGGGCAACGGGTATTCGAACGATATTTTCCTGGTTTCTGATAAGGCCCGCCGATCGCACCCCGTTTTTCCGTGCGGAGCACTTCTCGCAATTGCAATCTTTTAGCCATCTGACCTCCTTACGGCCGCCGCCATTGTTAGTGCAGAAGCACTCCAAAGAACGCCGCCTTCGGTTGCACCAATCGGTCGAAGTCCGCGAAGGACATCTGAATGATTTCCGCGTGTGTCCCTGCATTAAATGAAATCGTCGGGCAGGATTTGAGCTTTTCGTCAATCCAGACGTCCAGATGGTAAATGTTCCCGAGAGGTGGCATGGCGCCCAGTTCGCATTCAGGGAAAACGTCCTTGAACTCTTCCTCGGTTGCAAGTCGAATTGAGTGCGTGTTCAGGATTTGCCCGAGCCGCTCAAGATCCACTCGATGGCTTGCAGGAACGACAGCCATAATCAGCTTCTTGTTATCCGCCACAATCATTACCACCTTGGCAAGCTTCTTTCCGCTAAGGTGCTGAGCCTGCGCAATCCCCTGGGCGGTGTAGGCTCGCGAATGAGTGTAGGATTGGTATGGGATATGCTGTGAATCCAAAAACTTGCTGATGTGAGCCGGAATTGGCATGTTGATTTTCCTTTCCGGTTCGACGACGGGAAGGTCAGGCAAGCCTCTCGCAAGCCGCACCGATTCAACCCGCCTCAAACCCTAAATGAAACAGGCACAGTTTGTTCGTCAAAAGCTGCACGGGAACAGGGTTGTTGGGAATTTTCAGAACTGCCTGTCTCGAGAAGCAGTACATCCATGCTCTGCTCCTTTTTTTCTTACTGCCTTGTACTTATGCTATACCCATTTGGGTGAGTGATCTACCTAAAATCGGCAGATTCCCCGGGCCGGTCTCCGATTTGCGGATCCACACGCGGCCCCCCAAATCCGATAAAACTCAAGACGGCTATTATAGAAATTAATGGATAAATGGACTTTCAGGGATTTTCCTTTATAATGTCACGGCTGGATAGATGAGTGTTCCGGGAGCATCGAGAACCAATCCCTGCGACGTTGCCGGAATGTCGTGAAGGGATGCATCCCGGATGGGTTGTGAAATTGAGGTTCGTTGTGCGTTTACACGGTTTTTCGGCCTCGCTTAGGCCAAACTGCAAAAGACTGCAGTTTCAGGCCCCCCTGAATCCAGTCTGAGCAGAGGCGAGCAGGCCGGAAGTTATCCACCGCTCTCTTTCGGAGCAGCATGTGCTGAACCTAAAGGCATCGAATGACAGGGCTGGAATTCTGTATCGGATGCCAATATATCGCCTGATGTACTAATCCACTCATAACCGTGAATCGCCTAGATTTTTTGATGCAGGCTTGAAGAATCATCCTTTCTAATCCCAGGGAATATTGGTTCTCTATGTGTTTGAAATTGGGAAGAGCCTGTTATGGGTTTTTTGAGCCTGAGGAAAACGATGCCAGCTTGATTGGCATCATCATAGAAACCATGAAAAAGAACGAGCAAAAGAACTAACGGAGGATGGCACATGGCAAAGCTTGATCCAACTAAACTGGCTGACTGGCAAATCGCATTTGAATGCGAAAAAGACATGAAGACAGTCCAGCAGCTTGCGGAAGGACTCGGAATCAAAAACGAGGAATTGATTCCTTATGGACATTATTACGGCAAGGTTGATTATCGAGCCGCAATGGAGAGATTAAAGGACAAACCGAACGGCAAATACATTGACGTTACGGCTATCACGCCGACTCCACTCGGAGAAGGCAAAAGCACTTCCACCATGGGCTTGGTTCAAGGCATGGGAAAACGCGGGAAAAAAGTTACAGGCGCAATCCGGCAACCTTCGGGCGGACCAACCATGAATATCAAGGGAAGCGCAGCGGGCGGCGGACTGGCTCAGTGCATTCCTCTTACTCCGTTCTCCCTGGGGTTGACCGGCGACATCAACGACATCATCAATGCGCATAACCTGGGAATGATCGCGCTCACATCAAGAATGCAGCATGAATACAACTATGATGACGCCACGCTCGCATCCAAGAAACTGAAACGGCTGGATATCGACGCCAGAAACGTCGAAATGAAATGGGTCATTGATTTTTGCGCTCAGGCCTTGCGCAACATCACCATAGGCCTGGGCGGTAAAATGGACGGATTCCTGATGCAGTCCGGATTCGCCATTGCCGTGAGCTCCGAACTGATGGCTATTCTCGCGGTTGCCACCAGCCTCAAGGACATGCGCGAAAGAATCGGCAAAATGGTGGTCGCGTATAGCAAGCAGGGCGATCCCGTCACTACAGCCGACCTTGAAGTGGATGGCGCCATGTGCGCATGGATGGTCAATACGATCAATCCGAACCTGCTGCAGACTGTTGAAGGGCAGCCGATCTTCGTTCACGCCGGACCGTTTGCCAATATCGCCATCGGTCAATCCTCCATCGTGGCCGATAAGCTGGCTCTCAAGCTTGCGGATTATCATGTCACAGAAAGCGGATTCGGCGCCGACATCGGCTTCGAGAAATTCTGGAACCTCAAATGCCGCTTCTCCGGATTGACGCCGCATTGCGCCGTTGTGGTTGCCACCGTTCGAGCTCTCAAGAGCCATGGCGGCGGCCCTCCCGTTCCTCCCGGCAAACCGCTGGACCCCGTATACAAACAAGAGAATGTTGAACTGGTCGACAAGGGCTGCGCCAACCTTCTCAAGCACATCGAGAATGTCAAGAAAGCCGGAATCAACCCGGTCGTCTGCATCAACTCGTTCTACACAGACACCAAGGCCGAATTAAACATAATCAAGAAAAATGTCGAGGTCACTGGAGCCAGAGTGGCCATATCCGAACATTGGCTGAGGGGTGGCGACGGCGCGCTCGAACTGACCGATGCCGTTATCGACGCATGCAATGAGCCGAATCACT
>Ga0187769_10002612_pt1 | contig 10592 bp, 8 predicted proteins | sample 0116_SJ02_MP02_1_FD_133140 | JGI IMG/M metagenome (GOLD analysis project Ga0187769, IMG submission 133140) | Tropical peat soil microbial communities from peatlands in Department of Meta, Colombia - 0116_SJ02_MP02_10_MG | ecosystem: Environmental > Terrestrial > Soil > Wetlands > Peat | place... | reverse complement strand
GGACAGGGGCAACTTGGGGCCGGAATTAGGGCCGGAGCGCGATCTTCCCCTTACCACGGCGCAGCTTGCCAGCCTCATGTGGAACCACGCCCCAGCGATGCTCCAACGCGGCCGCGAAGCCGGGATAGCTCCTCCCCAGCTTCAGGGCCACGAGATGACCGACTTGCGCACGTTCCTCGCTAGCCTAAGGTATTTCGAGCCCGCGGGATCTCCCCTCATCGGCGAGCGCGTCTTTTCCGAGCGCGGCTGCGCAGCCTGTCACGGATCAATGGCGGAAGGCACCAAGATGGGACCGCCGCTCAAGGCCACTGCCGAAGCTTACACCACAGTCTCATTCAGCGCCGCTCTGTGGCGGCATGGGCCGCGCATGATCGATCGCGCTCAGGAGTATGGTCTTACCTGGCCGACCCTAAAGGCGACGGACATCGGCGATCTGGTGAGCTTCTTGAACACGCCCGTACGACCGAAGTAGGGCGAGTCGAGTGCCGCCGCAAACTGGCGCATGAGATTGTATTGCAGTTAGATTGTGTTCGATTTCGCGTCGTGCCTAAAGGAAGCCGACGTACGCGTTCACGGGATTCGCCGCAGAAAAGTGTAGCCTTGGCCCAGGGACCAAGCTGGTCCCAAAGGTTCTGACGGCGGCACCTGGTTGTTGCGGCACTCATGAGACATTTAGATCTCATATGTGGGACATCTACGTCCCTTGGTCGCGCTGCCACATTAACACACCTAGGCAGTGTTGGATATCGACATCCTCCCGTCCCTATAGCGGGACACTTATGTCCCGTTTGGGCTTGACGGCCAAGCAAACCACATTGCGCATGCCGGCAGTTTCGATTTCCGTTAAGTCACTGGCCCGAAAAGCGGTTAGTTGCGAAGGAACAACTGCCAATGAGAATTTGGCAATCAGTTTGCTCTTAGAGCCAAGAAAAGTCGAACTATGCTTACTAAACCGGAAGTGACTATGGCTGTTGGGATGGTGGCCGATGAATTAAAACACGAACCTCGCTCGAAGGGTATTGCCACGCCTCGAAAAAAGAAACCGAAAGAGCTTGCGGTGATCACAGAGTGTTGTACAGGTTGCGCTGGATCGCCCGCCTGCGTCGAGTACTGTCCCGTAGCCGACTGCATGTTCTGGGTACCGGATGAAGACACCCCGCCGTACGGCCGCATTCAGGTTGATCCCCTGCTTTGCATCGGCTGCAAGAAATGTCTGAGCAAGGGTCCGGACGGTTGTTTCTTGGATGGCTGCCCGTGGGATGCCATTGTTATGGTAGACATTACCGAAGTGGAGAAAGAAGTGGGATTGATGACCATCTGAGCAATCTGGAGATGGTCTGGCCATCCTCATTGTCGCCGGGGAAGAGATATTCGACTCCGGATGAGCCAAACTCACGAGCGCGCCCTCGCCACCCTGATCGCAAACCTCGTCAAGGGCGCTTTTCCCTCTCGCGGATCATCTTCTCCGTCACCGCTGCCTGCTGACGCACCCGCTCGGGGATATCGGCAGATTCGCGCTCGTAGGGGCGGATCGCCGTCAGGTCCTCGACTCGGCCAATCAGATAAAGGGCTCGCAGCGCTTCCCAGACCTGGTCAGTACCCGGGTCCACCGTCGCCAGTTCGGTGCCGGCGCTAACGTCCGTTCCTGCTGTCACTGAGAGAGCGCCGATGCGCCCGGTAAGGGGCGAGTGCACTTCCGTGGTTTGTTCCGCTTGCTGAAGCTTGGCGATTACTCCTCCCTGATGCACAGCGATGCCGATCCCGGCGATGTCGCTTACCCGGCCAGCGGTGGGCGCGATGATGCTGGTAGGCTGCAATAGAGCAACAATCTGTGCGCGGCCTGACTCGTCGCCAAAACGCACCAGAGAAAGCGCGGCGTTTCCCCGCACCATGGTGGAAGGATCTCCGAGCATCTTGAGAAGCGTTTCGTGGAAGCCCGATCCCGAAGTGTCCTGCCCCATAACCCATGCGTCCGTATTACGCACTTCTTCTACGGGATGCGAAGCCAACCGGACGACGTCTGCATACCACCGCGCCACGCCCGGGTCTTGCCGGCCCATGCGCTCGCCGAGTTGCACAAGCGCATGCTGAATGTGCCGAGGATGTTTTTCGTCATTCAGGTACTCGCGGATCTGTCGGTCGGAAAGGTGACGGCCAAACCACGTGTTCCACCAGAACAGAACCGGCATGAGCACGATGAGCCAGGCTGTGAGGAAAAATAGCCATCGTTTGAAGGGCGACATGGCCTTATGCGCAGACACTTTCTTCGCGGCACAATCCTCTGCTCCGACCTCTTGACACTCGACTGAAACTGCGGCGATAGATTCAGTGGCCATTCTGTTTGACCTTAACCTTTGTCCGTGGTCGGGGTCTTGGGGGTCGCCTTGCCTTTGGATAGAAAAGACCGGAGGTTGAGCACCGGGAGCTCCCAGTAAACGTTGAGCAAGAAGATGCCCGAGATCGTTAGCAGGATCAAGCTCTCGAACAAGCCATCCACCGTCGTAATCGTGCCACTGATGACGATCCAGGCGATCCCCACGAGAGGAATAATTGCCAGCACGATAGAAATTAGAAGCATCACGGGACGCATCCAGTCTTAAGGTTTGAAGGTTACGTCCACGGTCTTGCCTTCCTTGGCCGCCAAACTAACTTTCTGTGTCTGTTCTCCGAATTTCTCCTGTACAAAGGCCAGCGTATATTCACCGGGCGGCAGACCTTTGATCTCAAACCTGCCATCCGAGCCAGTGACCGAATAGAAGGGATTCTTCACCACGTTGACAAACATTCTCATCCAGGGGTGCACGTTGCACTTCACAGGAAGCATGATTTCTTCACGGGCAAAAGCCTTCTCCAAAGGTGCAGACTGAGGAGCCTGTGACTCGTTCCACTCGCGGTTATCTTTTGGCATGGGATGGATATTGTGAGTGGTCGAATCGCTGTTGACTATCTTGATAGTCTGGCCGGCCATCACGCCCACAACATGGGGGCGGTACTTGCATCCGTCTTGAGCCACGGCGACAGCCTCTTTGGGGACATCGAAGGTGCGGTCGCCCAGTCCATCTTTCACATAAACGAAAACGTTGGCCAGGTTTCCACCGGTGACGATGACGTTCTCGGCCACGTTTGAGCCCTTACATGCCGGGTCTTTACTCATGTCGATGGGGACAGCTTTCGGCGCCGGGCCGTCGAATTTTACAGTGCCGCTGACCGATGCCGCGGTGGACTGGTCAATTGCAGCAGCTGCGGGAGTTGCGGCACTGGGTTCGGCGGGCTTTTCCCCTGTTTCTTCTTTCTTGCTGCATCCTACAAGAAGGAAGAGCCCAAGCAGGGCTGACAATCCGTAAACAACCACTATTGTGCATCTTTTCATTTTGGTCGCTGTACCTTTCTTCACAAATTTGAATCCGTCTAATAAAAATGCAAAGAGCGTGTACGAATCAATAACCACTTAGGGCGTGTGGCCGCCGCCGGGCGCGCTCTTCATGCCCGCCGAACCACTCCCCGTAGCTGCGGAGGGCCGTCCCTTCGCTGCGCCGACGCGACGCTGTTCCTCAGGCGTGAGCTGGAGGATGTAATCCACCAGCAACTTGGTCTGATCCTTGTCGTAGCCTTGAAAAGAAGGCGGTGTCGCGCTCGCAAAGACCCAGCGATCGTTTTCCCGCTTGAACAACCCGGAAGGCATAGAAGTGCCCGGGCTGATGGCCTGCGGGTCGATGAGCCAGCGCTCCATCCAATCGGCCTTGAGGCGTCCCTTGTCGAGCAGGAAGTTGGGCGCAATCGCGGTACGGTCGTGCGCAGGGTCGCCCGTAGCATGACATTTTAGGCAAGGCGCCGCCGGGCTGCTAAACAAGCTCCGTGCCATGTCGGTTTCTTTCGCGGTCAGCGCGGGAACCTCTTCCGGTATATAGGGGAAGGGCTGCCGCGAAAGTGCCTGGAAAAAGCGCACCAGCTTGCCCAGTTCGTTTTCTGAAAAAGAGAAGGTCGGCATTCGCACTTGCAGGTACGATCGAACGCCGTCGCGGTTGGTGTCGGTCTCACTGAGCGCCGGGTTGGCCAGGAAGTGGAGCATCCAGTCGGGATTGACTCTCGCGCCTTCGGTAAGCAACTTGGGGGGCAATTGTTCCTGTCCGTCTGGCCCTTGGTAACGCGCCATAGTCATGAGCGAGGTGCGTTGGCCGGGCAGCAGTTGGTGGCAGCCCATGCAGTTATACTTCTTGATAACCCACCAGCCTTCTTGAATATCGTGACGATAATCGAGCGGCCGGTAAAGATACTTCGGGGGCAGCGTGTTTTCCTGGCTGCCCATCAGAAACGTGGTAACGGCGCGGATTTGTTCCTTGGTCAAATGCAGATTCGGCATGCGCAGCTTTTCCGTTTCTGGTTTGATTTTGCCCTTGTCCCAGACATTCGGTTCCGCCAACTTGTGTTCGAAGAAGCCTTTGTGGTCATACCAGGGGCCCTTGGCAGGGCCTTGTGGCAAGCGCGCCAGATCGTCGGGATCGGCGATTGGTTCCATTCCGCCGCGCTGTGCAGTTTCGGTCAACAATGCAAAATCTAATCTCTCTATCGGCTTGCTGCCTTCGAAGGTGAGCTCAGTGCCGATGCGGCCTTCATCCTCAAGGCCTGCGATTTCGTGGCAACCGGCGCAGCCGAAATGACGAATCCAGCGCTTACCCTCCGCCTTCAGATTGGGGTCATCCATGAATGGAGCATCCGGGTAGGAGGAGGGCTCCCGTTTTTTCAAGGTAATCAGGTAACTGGCGACGTCTTCCGCATCCTGAGGCGAAAGGCGAAGGCTGGGCATCACTGTCATGTTCTGCACTTGTAGTTCATGTCCATCATTCGGGCACTTAGAGTGCTGTAAGTCAAAGACGAACGGGAGACCATTTTTCTTATAATCTTCGGGGCCAATATCCTTCTTCTCATACAGGCAGTATGGGCGCGTCCGTTCCCGCGAGTTATGTACCCAGCGCACCAGATAGTCGTAATTGTCTTTCTCGCCGACCCGGGAAAGATTTGCCGCAAAGGTGCCTCCTTGCATCTGGTCGCCTTCGCCGATAGAGTGGCAGGCCAAGCAACCTCGCGTCTCGAAGAGTTCCTTACCGTGGACGGCATTGCCCGCTGGGCGTTTGGTCAACGGGTCAGTCAAGCCGGACTGCCAGAGGTAGGCAGCGATCGCCTTGATCTGGTCGTCGTTGAGGCGGAAGTTGGGCATCTTGGTGGTCGGACGAAATTCTGTCGGTTTTTTCAGCCAGACCGGAATCCAGTTCTTGTTCAGTTTGAGACGAACGTCTTTGAGATTGGGGCCGACCTTTTTCACATCTTGGAGGAGGCTCTTGGTGGTGCGGTCCAACTGGACGATGCGCAAGTCAAGCTTGCTGTTGGCGACCCGAAGCGAAACGGCCCGGTCGTTCAAGCGATGGGCTTCCTCATTGGTTTCGGCGGCATCGGCTTGTTTCATCAAAGAGTCGGCTTGTTTAAGATTGGCCTTCTTTTCCTGCTCGATCTGCTTGATCTCCTGGGCGATGGAAAGGATCTCTTCCGGCTCCTTGTCGTAGCCCTCGTAGCGGTGGCATCCCACACAGCCGCGTTGCCGAAACAGATCTTTGCCCTCGCTTATGACGCCGCCCACGTCGTCGCTAACCAGCACCATGTCGGCGGGATGACAGGTTTGGCAGCCAGCTTCCATATTCTGCTTCGGGAAAAGAGGCCAGAGCCAGTGTTCGTAGTCGCCATGGGCCTTCTCAACGCTGGTGGTTGCACGGCCATTCCCCTGATGGCAAGGCGAGCAACCGTACACGTCCGGGTCGTGAACCTTGAGCAGGCTAGGCTCTGGGTGGCTGGTAAAGGCCCGTGCGTAGGGATCAGGCTTTTGACCCTTGACTGCCATGGCCGCGACCGTAAGCTTGACCGGCTCGCGGATGCCCATGTGGCACGACTCGCAACGGTCCACAATGTTTGCCTCGGGTACATTAATCTGAAGGATTTTCGGAGTCCACACTTCCGTCTTGTTTTGCAGGCCGGTGAGCTGCGAAGGCGTCAAGTCTGCCATGTGTTCGGAAACATAGGCATCGAGCTTTTCCTTTTGCTCGTTAACCGGCTTAATCACATCGGCCAGTTCGCGGCTTAGGTTCGTGCGTTCGTTTTTCAGCTCGTTGTAGGCTTTCTCCAGCTGCTGGTAGTTGTAATTCTCCACCTTGCCGTCGGGAAGAATCACGGCAGTAATCCGTTGTTTATAGCTCTCAAGCTCCGCCTGCTTGCTCTGTTTAGAGGAAGCGTTAGCATCGGTCTCTAGCTCGTAGGTCAGGGCATTGACATAGGCGCGGCGGTCGACGAACACGTTTTGTAGAGCGAGGATATTGGCGCCCAGGTCGCGTAACTTGCCGTTGATTTCCGTCAGCCGCGGGGCCGAGTCCCGGTTAAACTTTTCATAGGCTTGTTTCAGCGTTTGATAATCGGCGCTGGCTTCGATTTGCTTTTGCGAGGATGCAGACTCAGAATGCGCCTTGCTCAGAAAAGCCATGTAGCGGGTTTTCCATTCCTGCTGGAAAGCTTTCCATGGTCGTTGGCCGAAATCTTCATTCCACAGGGCCCAGAACAAGGTGGCGATCAAGACGACCATTGACACCAGGAAATATCGAGCAAAGGACGGGATTACTACGGGATCCCGACTATCTGGATTGGTCTTATCGGCCACTAACTCCTCCTACACATTGAACCATGGTGTAACCCACACATACTTGATATGGAACAGCAGCCGCAGCAGCATTTTGATAGGCAAGCCGACCATAGTTAGCAGGAAGGTCACCAGGATGGAGTACTGCAACAAGCTCATCTTCTTGAAGTCCTGCGGGTTGTTGTGCCGGAATAAGGAATGGAACACCATCCCTCCGACGATGTAATAGCCACCGACCACGAGAGCCCCGAAGATGCCCTTGGCCCAGTTTGAGCCGATCCCGAACAGGTCGGGCAAGTCGCGGTTCACTTCGTAGATCAAGCGGTTGTGATCCCAAGTCTGGCCCGGCCAAAACCATTGCCAGCCGGGTCCGCGAATAAACGTGCCGATAAAAATCATCGACACCCACAGAACGATGAAACCGAAAAGGAAGGTTCCGATGGCGAACTTGCGCTGCTTCCAGGTGTAGTAGCCGTTGCCCTTTGGGTTTGTGTCAATGTAAGGGATGACCATCAGGCCGATGATGATCAAGGTGGGCATGACCACGCCCGCAATCCAAGGGTCAAAATAAACCAGCATCTCCTGCAGGCCTAGGAAATACCAAGGCGCTTTGGCAGGATTCATGGTGAGGTTCGGGTTCGCCGGTTCCTCCAGCGGTGCGTTCAGCGTGATCGACCAGACCATCAAAATAATGGTGACGATGATGGCGGCGAGGAATTCGATCCGCAGAAGAAATGGCCAGACATGAACCTCCCTTTGCCACCCCGGCTGCAAAGGCCAAGTCTTCCGGTGGTGCGTCTTAGCCAGCGCGGGATCGCTCTCCAGGCGAGCGATCAGAAGGTCATTGCCGTGCGCCTGCTTCCACGAGAGATAAATGTAGAAAGCAAGCAGCGGAATCATTGCGATGATCGGCACGTTGTCGGGGGCGGAAACGATTTCCCACAATTGATTCCAATCCATGGCTAGCGCTTGGTCTCCTTAACTTCAGAATCCAACACCACCGGGGCGGGACCTGAAATGCCGCCATCCTTACGCACCCGCCAGAAATGCACGATCATGAAAACCGAAGCGATAATGGGAATACCGATGCAGTGCCAGATGTAGGAGCGAAGTAAGGCGTTGGCGTCCACGATCGAACCGCCCAGCAGGCCGAAGCGAACGTCATTGTAGGGGGTCATACCCAACTGCGCTCCGAACGGGCCTTCGTGGCCAAGCAATGGCGTTGCCCGTGCCATATTCGTGCCGACGGTCACCGCCCAGAAGCCGAGCTGATCGTCGGGCAACAAATAGCCCGTGAAGGAAAGCAGCAAAGTCAGCACCAGCAAAATCACGCCGACGTTCCAATTGAACTCCCGCGGCTTCTTGTACGAGCCCGTAAGGAATACACGGAACATGTGCAGCTCGACGGTGATCACCATCAAGTGTGCTGCCCAGCGGTGCATGTTGCGCAACAACCCTCCAAAAGGCACATCATGCTCGAGATAAAGCACATCGCGAAAAGCCTGCACCTTGGTGGGGTGGTAATAAAACATCAGCAGCACACCAGTCAATGTGAGCACAATGAACAGGTAGAACGTGATGCCTCCCATGCCCCAGGTGTAGCTGTAGCGCACCGCATCGCGGTTAATCTTGGCCGGATGTAAATGCAGGAAAACGTTGGAAAGTATGCCTAGAGCGCGGTTACGTGGTGTGTCGTCGTGTTTGTGGCGGAAGATCGATGTGAAGAGTTGCGTCTTTGTGGGTTTGCTGATCAGTTCCACTTGCTCTTTGGCTTTGCTTGGGAGATAGCTCTTCAGTATGTCAAGTTCTTCCTTGACCTCTGCTTTTACCCGTTCCAGCAGAGCGGTTGACTTTCCGTCCTTACCATTCCCGGCGTTCGTGTTGCTTTTCTCTGGCATGCGTTTGTTCCCGTAATTACCGCTGCTGGCTACCTCTCACTTTTTGTACCTCGCTAGTTCCGCTCCACCGCGGGCGCTCAGACGGGTAAATAAGACCCCGGTTCGTTGAAACGACTGACTTGTCCTTTGGGCCATTGATACAGCCGGGAAACATCTACAACGATCTGTCCGTCCGGGGCTAATTCGACGTGGGCTCGATCCATCGGGCGGGGTGCTGGCCCCTCGAAGTTGATCCCTTCGTTGTCATACCCGCTTCCGTGACACGGGCATTTGAATTTGTTCTCGCTAGACTTCCAATCCGGTGTGCAGCCGAGATGAGTGCAACGCGCGTAGATAACGAAGATGCGATCGGACGAACGACCAACCCAAATGCGGTACTTCTGCTGCCACTTGGTGTCCACTCCCAAGTCGTAATCCGAGGGATACCCTATCTTGAATACGGTAGAAGGTTCGAAAAGCGTACGGGGCAGGAAAAATCTGAAGAAAGCGATGAACCAGGCGGTAAGAAAAGCGGTGACGGCACACCAAGCTACTCTCCGCCGGCCTTCATTGATTTGGCTGGGCTCCGGGCCAACGGAGGCAACGCCGGCAGCAGCGGCGGCTTTCGAAGTACCGACAGCCGGTGTACCGACATAACTCGTAGCCTCTCCACCTGTGACAGAGGGTGCTTTTGTTGCCTCCGAATTGGGTTTGGCCGATTCGTTCTCCGACTGCGTCATGTCCATCTCCGAGTGAGTGGTTCTCGAAATCAGCTAGCAGCCGTCAAAATGGCTGTTCTGGCTTGCTTGTTGCTGGCTAGTGCCTCTGCCCATCCGGTCGTATTCTCGGTTTTGGAATCGCAAGTACCTTGCCAACTTTTCCACGGCGTGGCGCTGTGATTTTGTGCTCGTCGAAGTGGTTTCCAACCAGTAAGTTAGCCAGAGTCGAACCACTAGACTGCGCAATTGTTGTCAATCGACCCTTGAATTCGAGTGGGACATACATGCCCCACCAACGGGCCCAATAACTTTCGCATGTTGCTCACAAACAAGCCTAGATTGACATCCCCGCTTAAGAGACATATATGTCCCATATATGGGACTCTAGCGTCTCACTCGAAGGCTCCGGCCGGAAAGCTTGTGTTTTGCCATCAAGCGATGGAACGTTCGCCGGGGAAGGTGCGCAAGCAAGGCCGCGCGGGAAACATTGCCCTTTGCCTCAGACAGATAGTCGGCGAGTACCTCCCGCTCAAACTGCGCGATCGCGTGCGACTTACTTGCCTTAAAACCCTTCTGCAGTTTGAAAGCGGGCAGGTCCTGAACGTGGAGGGGAAGATGCTGGGACTCAATAAGCGAACTCGCAGTCAAGACCACTGCCCGTTCGATAACGTTCTCCAGCTCGCGAAGGTTGCCGGGCCAGGAGTAATTCCGGAGCAGACCAATGGCTTGCGGGGCGATAGACTCCACATGCTTATTGACTTTGGCTCGCGCCCGCTGCAGGAAGTACTCTGCCAGGAACGGGATGTCTTCCGTCCGCTCCCGAAGTGGAGGAAGAGTTATGGTAAACGTATTGATGCGGTAAAACAGATCTTCCCGGAATGCGCCGTCGCGAATTGCTACCTCTAGGTCGCGATTTGTGGCCGCGATGATTCGCACCTTCACCTTCCTGGTTCGCACATCGCCGACAGCGCGAATCTCTCCCGTCTGCAAGGCGCGCAAAAGTTTGGCTTGGATCTCCAGGGACATGTCGCCAATTTCATCGAAAAACATGGTCCCGCCGTCGGCCTTTTCGAACAATCCTTTTCTATCGGCATAGGCGCCAGTGAAGGCTCCGCGTTTGTAGCCGAAGAGCTCGCTTTCCAGCAAAGTTGGCGACAAGGCAGTGCAGTTGAGCGTTACCAACGGCTGATTGCTGAGCACGCTATGACGGTGAATGGCCCTAGCCACCAGTTCCTTGCCGGTTCCGCTCTCGCCTCGGATCAAGACCGTAGTGGGAGTGGGGGCGACTTTGTCAATCAGTTCCGAAATCTCCTTCATCTT